>Ga0207937_1000022_pt1 | contig 42773 bp, 31 predicted proteins | sample LakMenEpi04Sep11_FD_150668 | JGI IMG/M metagenome (GOLD analysis project Ga0207937, IMG submission 150668) | Freshwater microbial communities from Lake Mendota, WI - 04SEP2011 deep hole epilimnion (SPAdes) | ecosystem: Environmental > Aquatic > Freshwater > Lentic | place: Lake Mendota, Madison...
CTTCCCATGCCGCCATAGCCGCCCATGCCGCCCATGCCGCCAGAGCCCTCGCCGCCGTATCCCATGCCGCCTTCGCCACCCATTCCGTCACCGCCGGGCATGCCCATCCCCATTCCCATGCCCCCCAATCCACCTCCACCACCCATGCCTGCCATTCCGCCTGATCCCATCCCTCCCCCGTATCCGCCACCACCGGAGCTAGTTGCTGCCTCGGTGTTAACTCGAACTTGGTAGACTTCCAGTGGAAACGGAGCATTCCCACACGCAGCGACTAAGCGATGAATCTGGCTCGACTCCATTCGAACACGCAGTCGAATGGGGATACGCTTGGCGATCGCATCCACTGCATTTCCCGGTTGAACATCTTTGATGGACGACCGAATTTCTTCACCTTTTCTAGGCTGGAAGAACGTTTCCGTAGCGAAGCTAATGTATCGATTGTCAGCAGGATCTCTAGTGCTCACAGCGCCGCCACCGTACATTCCGCCTCCTTCCATTCCGCCTCCTTCCATTCCGCTGCCTTCCATTCCCATCCCACTACCTTCCATTCCACTTCCTTCACCTCCCATGCTACCGCCCTCGCCGCCACTCGCTCCGCTCACGCTACCGTATCCATCATCTCCTTCCGATCCCATACCCGATCCCATACCCATACCGCCATATCCGCCCATGCCGCCAGCAGATACTCCTGCATAAAGTTGTCCAGCGTCTCGGTTAGCATGTCGTCCCATCCGAATCCACTCGATCTCCTTAACGATCGCTTGGAAGTTCTCTTTTGCATTTTCGTTAGTGGCCTTGATGATCTTCATGATGTTTCCCAAAAGCCACATATCTTCCTGCGTGTAGTAGATATCGAGAATGGAAGGCGCAGAGTTTGGGTTGTACCAAGGAACGATTTGGTCCAACAATGTTTGCTGGGACGATGTCTGCCAAATGACGACGTCATTTGTTGATTTCCCCAATGCCCCGCTGCCATAACCTCCCATCCCGTCACCGCCGCCGTATCCGCCTTCGGCACCCCCTTCACCTCCCATGCCCATGCCCATGCCCATGCCACCCATGCCGCCATAACCACCCATCCCACCACCGGCGTTAACTTTCAGTTCGGCTCTCCATTCCGTACCGATTTGACTTGAGATCTTTTTGAATACGGGACCGATGTAATCGCGATAGACTCGACGATCAGCCTCCGTAATTTTCGCCAAGCCGAGATAAACTTGGCGATCGGCCTCAGTAAATGTCGTTAAATCTCCCGGCGGCTCAGCAATCGGGAATTCGATGAACTTTTCCACCGGGCGAAGTGAGCGGAATATGTCTGCTGTTTCTTCTTGTGCAAACGCCTCACTTGGCCACGTCATCAGCGGTAACTGATTGACGTACCTATCCCTCCATGCTTCCCGGACGTCGAATTCTTTACGCTTCAGCATTTCCTCCATCTTTGCATGGGAGTGCTGATTCGGGTGTGTGGTAACCTTCGAGCTAACTTGCTGCACGTCGTCATATCCTTTGTTGATGGCAGAAACACGCTCCGCCAACAATTTGGACAAACCCGACTCCGCAATCCAAAACCCAACAATCGAAAGTAGAAGCAAAAGAACAGCAAGTATCCAGAACTTGTGCTTTAGCGCCACCGCTAGCTTCTTCTTGAACTCATCCATTTTGAATCACTCGTAACAAAGTTTTGTAAAATCAAGATCGAACTGGTTTGCAAGTGAATGATCACTTACAGGGAATCGGTAGTCGTAGATTCGTCCGTTGCTGCAGCCTCTGAAGAGGGTAACCCGCCAGCAGCACTTCCACCTTCTGGATCCAAACGTGGCTTCCAGGCAAACTGGACTACAAACTCAGAAAGAGGAGCTGCGAAATCCGGCGGTACTTCTTTGCCATTGGCATCTTTTAACGGCTTCAATGCTACGCCAGTACCTGTGTAGCCATCGCCACCTCCTCCCATACCGCCCATGCCGCCGGGCCCTCCGCCCATGCCGCCGGGCCCTCCGCCCATGCCGCCAAGCCCTCCGCCCATGCCACCGATCCCACCAGGTCCTCCGGCCATACCGCCCATACCACCAGCTCCTCCGCCCATACCGCCAGGTCCTCCACCCATACCGCCAAGTCCTCCGCCCATGCCCCCGGTTCCTCCGGCGGCCAAACGTTGCTCTTGCAGAAGAGCCCAATAGGCAGGGTTCGGCACCTTGAACTTGCTATCGATAAGTGGAGCATACCTTACGATCGGGAGTCGAATTCCTAAGTCCCTTATCGCCACATGACCCGCTGGTACTGGAGGAGCTCCCTCTGGCGGAGCGATTCCGGTCTTGTCTTCTAAGTTCAACGGAATAGAACCGTTCAAAAGGAAGTTAATCAGATAGTTCTGCACGTGCTCTTGGCCTTCTTCTCCCTTGATACCGTTGTAGAAATGATACCCCTTGATCTCGATTACCCAGCCTGGACCGGTCAAGGGTGTCAATTCAGGTAGCGGAGCAGCAATCTTCAAGAACTTGTTCATGTTCTTGACCCCATCCAAGTACTTTGTCTTGAGGTCTGGGGTGAACCATCGTTCTAGATCTGCAAAATACTTCTGCTCGATGCTCGTAAAGTGAAAATCTCTCCGCTTGTTAAAGGGCAGCTCTTCCGGTGTTTTGTCTGTCAGATCTGGATCCTGGTTCTTTGCTGCAGCGATCACCTTCATCAGCTCGAGTGTCTGTAGCCGGCGACTAGCGCCTGAGCTAACTTCTAAACCGACCTTTTGAAACAAGTCCGCCTTTGCCAGATACGTCGTGTCAGCGGTGATCTCATCCGCAGATTTTTTCGTCAGCGAGCCAACGGCCGTTTCCGCCGGCGACCAAGCAGCCGCATCGACCACGCCGAGCGCCTGACCCTTCATCGCATGGTGTGCCACCATTCCGCCGAGCAGTAACGACAACGCTGCAACGGTCCATGGCTTTTTGTTTCGAATGACGCGTTCAACGATGATTTCTTGGGGCAACAAATTGGTCCGCATCGGACCTCGCCGAAGCTGTTGCAAGCACAAACCATAAACAACACCAAAGGCTGGAATATTCTCTTTGAAGGCTTGAGCTCCGGTTACTTCAGTACCTTCCAGTTTCGGGAACTTCTCAAAGAGCTCGACATCCATACCCAAGTTCTTGCTCAAGAACTGTTGCAAACCAGGCAATTTGGATGTGTTGCCGAGCAGAAGTATCGATTCGAGTTCCCCTTTTTTGTTAACCGTTTTGTAGAAATTCAATGATCGTTGAATTTCGGTTACCATATCGTTGAAGACGGGTCGCATCGCTTGAAAAACAAGCTTGGGGTCATCCGCTTGCATCGCATTGCGTTTGAGATGCTCCGCTTTCGCAAACGTTAGCTTCAGGTCTTTCGTCAACTGTCGCGTGAAGTGATTTCCGCCAATCGGGATGTTTCGTTGCCAAACACGAAATCCATTGGTGACGATCAAATCACTAGCGTCCGTTCCGATCGACAAAACAACAACCGACTTTTGCGGCGCATCTGCATCAAAGGTCTCGGTCGCCATCCGTTCCGTAAAGCGATCGAAGGTGACCATATTGTACAGACTCATCGGTGCTAATTGCACAAGATCGATATCGATCCCTTTGTCTTTGTATGGCTTCAATGCTCGAAAAACAGCCTCCCTCTTCATCGCAAAAAGGCCAACTTCACTCTCCAATGCGTATCCGTCTTCGATCTGGGCTCCTTCCATCTGCTGGAAGTCCCAAATCACATCTTTCAAATCGAAAGGGATTTGCTGTTTTGCTTCATATCGAACTATGTCGCCGATCTTTTTGACTTCCACTGGCGGCGGCTTGAAGAATTTCGCGAGACCGCTCTGTCCAGGAACGCTCACCGCTACCGAAGCACCACGCAGGTCATTTCGTGATGTAAACTGCTGTAAAGCATCAGCAATCAGCAGTTCTGGCTCCGCTTCGGGCTGGCTGAGAATCTTGGGATACTCGACAAAATCAAAAGTATCCGCGACAACTTGGTCTCCCTCCAGGTGACAACGCAATCCCTTGAGGGCACTTTGGCCAATCTCAAGGCCCCAAACATGTTGAAGTTTCTTCGCCATCGTGCGAGTCTCCTATGAGCATGCCACAAGCTGTACCTGTGATACAACACAGGCTGAAAAACGTCCTTTTCAAATAGCCTAAGCAGCGGAAAAGTGTGTGCAGACGAGTGGAAACAGGTCAGGAACCGACCTATCTCTTCGACCCTTATCCTACCGGCCTCAGTCTCCTCTGTCAAAAAATTCCTAACTAAGAGGGAAAAATAACGAATATTCCGCTCCGTTCCATTTGTCTGTTAAGATGGAAACGTTGGGTTCGTACCAATCTGTTGTGTCGCGTCGGTTGGACTACTTCTCATGTCGTTCGGTCCTCCTGCTGCGTGTTTGATCGGGATAGGATTCCTATAAATGAACGTTTACCTTGCAAAAGTAATGGCTGGAGGCCTGGGGCTTTTCGTTGGCGCCAGCTCTCCCTGCTGGTGCCAGGATGCCTCGCCTCTCAGAGATCGGATTGGAAAACTGATCGAACAGTTGGGAGATTCCAGCTACGGACGCCGACAAAACGCAAAAACGGAACTAGAACGAATCGGCGTGGTCGCACTTGACCAACTCCACGCTGCGAGCTTCCACGTAGACCCTCAAATCGCCGCCGCTGCCCGCTTTATCGTTCAAAGCAATCAATTCAACTGGGAATGGGAATACGACTCTCCCCGAGTCCGGGAGATCTTGTCAAATTATGGCTCGGCAGAAATAGGTGAGAAAACAACCTACATCGACGAACTCGCTCGACTGGAACGAGAGGATGGGTTGCCTGCTCTCTGCAGACTAGCGCGTTACGAAACCTACGGAGCCCTCGCAAAAAGGGCTGCATTGCATGTGCTACAAAGCAAACCACCTATCGGCCAACCACCGGAATCGCGAGCCAAAAGGATTCTCAGCTATCTAGACGGAGGCGAAAGTACAGCGAGCCAGTGGATTCAAAAACATTTTGCAAATGAAACAATAACCACCGACATGGAGTGGTGGAAAAAAGAGATTGATAAAGAATCTCAGTTGATCAACTCTCGTTCTAGTGATTCCTCGTACGATATAAAGCAAGATCTGACGAAGTGGATTGTATTCCAAATTTGTCGCTTGCCTTCGATGAGAGAGCAAGCGATCGAGCTGGGCAAATCTCTTCTCGAACCTCGTCCGACATCACTCAATGCTCAATCGCAAATGGGTGCCGCTTCATCGCAAGCCGAAGAATTCGCGCAATGGGCGCTGCGGCTCGAACTGAGTGAGTTGGTGCAGATTCAACACGCATCGTTGTCGTATCGAGTCCTATCTCGCGAGCCAATCTTTACGTACTACCTGGCCGAAAGCTATCTGCAACTCGGCAATCTAAAACTGGCGGATGCGATCGCGGAAAACGCTCTAAACCAACGTACCGTCGATGTCCACGGTGCACCGATGGAACCGCCCGCACCCAATAACGACCCACTGAATAAGTCGCTGGAGTTCACGCTCGGCTTTCGTAACTCCTCTAGCAAAGAACGACGCTACTACATTGGAAGTGTTCTCGCAAATCGAGGTCGATTTGACTGGGCAGAACGCGAATTAGCGATTGCGGCGGACCAAGATCTATTGATGGAGACTAGCCTGCGATGCCTCCAGCAACTCGCAGAAATCCAGCATTCTCTCGGACGCTTCGAAGACGCGAAAAAGACACTCGAACCCTTTGTGCTTCGCTTCGAAAATGAACCGATGTTTCGTCGACAGATGATGGATCAATCGGAATCCACAGCCTTTGTGCGATCGTACTATCATCTCTATGCGGCTGACGCATTGCGAACATCCAATGAGGCCGAAGCCGCTTCGCACTACATCCAATCCATCGAGATCCTCCCTGCCAATGTTGATGCAATCATCGGCCTCTACAAACTAAAAGAAACAGAAGAGCTACAATCGCTTCGACGAGAAAAATTAAAGCACTCAGTGACCGAACTTCGTACCGAGATTCGAAGGTACGACGAGTTTCTCAAGAAGTATAACTCCGAATTTGTAGAATCGTTTTTCGATCGACTAGCGAATAACCTCAACTCACTGGCTTGGCTTATTGCCAACACCGAAGGAGATTTCGGTGAGGCCGTCTTGCTCAGCCGACGCGCTTGCCTTCTCGATCCTGATCATGCAGAGTATTTGGATACGTTAGCTCATTGCTACTTTGCTGCAGGCAAATGGAAAGATGCCGTTGAGCAACAACGCAAAGCATGCGAACTCAAACCACATCACCCAGATCTCAAGCGGGCTCTCTCCCGCTTCGAAGAAAAGCTTGCCACCTCCCAAAAGCAATAATCGATTATGAGCTCGCTAACATCCATCGATAGCAACACCTTGGCCATAACAACCGACTCCATCGGTATCTTGGAGACGCTCGGATGGACAGCAGGTATGGTCGCTTTAGACCAAATGGCCAAGTCCGCCAATGTCGTTCTTATTCAAGCAGAATGGAACGACATGCTCGGTTCGGTCATTAAAATTGCAGGTAGCTCAAGCGATGTACAATCCGCCCTTCAAGCGGGCAAAGTTGCTGCCTCGTCGTTCTTCCCTCACGCACCGAACGGAAATACAACGATACTGATTATCAATCGTCCTGATGAACAAGCTCTCCGCGCAATCCTCAGCCCGAACGAAGTCAGTGCCCTCATCGAACAACCGGTTGTCAAGATTCCTTCCTCGAACGAAAATCAACTTATGACTTCTAACAACTCTCTCGCCTTGGGCTTCATCGAAACACAAGGCTTCACCGCGGTCTTTGAGGCTATCGACACCGCATGCAAATCGGCATCCGTTGAAGTGGTCGGTAAAGAAAAACTCGGAGGCGGATACGTAACCGTCGTGATTCGGGGCGATGTGGCTGCCGTGAATGCGGCCATCGAAGCCGCAAAACCACGGGTCGAAGGACTTGGAAAATTGATCGCCTGCCACGTGATCGCCAGACCATGCGCGGCTGCTCTGTCTCTACTGCCCAAGTGACCATACAGGAATCCCTTGCAGCGCGATCCCTATATCAGTCTGCAGTCGCTCGTACACCCAGCATTTTGATGATCGCATAAAAGGCCAATCCTATAACGATCGTAGCCAGACACCAATAAAACTGACTCGGGATCATGGTGGATGCGACCGCAAACAACACACCCGCGCCAACAACATAAACGCCTGCGCCGACATGCTCCCACCATCGCAACGGAATCGCTACGGAATCCTGCAACTTGCGTCCTCGAAGACCCGAAAGCCAAAGCGTTGCTATAGCCAATGCCCCACAAGCAGTTAACGTTAACCCAAGATAAGCTAACGTCGAGCGCAACGTCCCGAATTGAACGACTAACAGTGCCAAAAGTGTTTGAATGCTAATGGCAATCATTTTTTGCACTCTCATGTTGGGAACCCAACGGTCCGCGCCATAGTCTTGGAACATTCGAAGATATACGTAAGGACCCGTCATCGTCATGGCAAGAACGCTCGTCAACGACGACAGGATAATGACCCAACTCATCATCCGCCTGCACCACTCTCCTCCAATCGCCATCGCAACGGCGCCAACAAAACGCTCTTTTGCAGCAATGATCTCTTTCGCTGGTATCGCATACAAAAAGATAAGGTTCAGCAACAAGTAAAAACTCGTCACAACAATGCATGCAATGATCATCGATCTACCGACGATTGGATCCGCAATCAAACCTGTTGAATTCGATGCCTTCCCGCTTTCAACTTCTTTGTTCGATTTGGAAAACTCACCCGCCAAATAGATGCTGGCATTGAAGCCTGTATACGCGAGTGTGGTAAAGTAGAGCGAACCCATCATCGCCCATATCAACGCAGAGCCAACCGGTCCACTAACGGTCTTGGCCTCTTCTGTCGGCTTCTCTCCCTGCGTTGCTGCGACGACCTCTTTGGGAACATCGAGTAGAACTCCAGACTCCCGATGATTCGTCAACCACACAAAGCCGATGACTAGAAACACAGCTAAACAGAGCATCTTGATGGTGACCACGGTATTGTTCACCCATGCGTTCACCGAGACTCCGATTGCATGCAGAACGGCTGCGACCACGATGGAACCAACAGACAACCAAAACGGAATACTCGCCTCCATTATGTTATTCGTAAACTCGAGTGCTGCATATTCGGCGAACACACCAGCCGCCAGCGCGATCGGCGCGGCAAAACCAGCCACGATGGAGATCCAACCTGCCATGAATCCGAAAACAGGATGCCCCCAACGCGACAGGATTGCATATTCACCGCCAGAGATAGGGAGCCGTTTTGCGACGGCAGCATAAGCCACCGCGCCGCAGATGGCATGGACTCCAGCAATCAACCATATCCACAAAACATATTTGGCATCCCGAAGACCATCCAGAGAGTAGTAGCTGGACAGGTATACACCACTTCCGATCATGTTGCCGATAACGAGGCATACGAGCGAGACGAGACCCAGCGAGTGCCCCGATGTGCCAGTTGAACGATTCACCATCAAAGCGGATCGGGCGGCTTGGGAAGAAGTGGCGTTAAGGAAACAATCTTTTGGCGGATCGTGTCGCTCATTCCCGCCTGTCGCTTCGCCAACTCCTCCCAGTAGTAAATGGCTGAATCGATAAGCCCTTTTTCTTCGGCTAGCTTGGCTGCTAACTCCAGAGCGGTGCTTGCTATTTTTGCATCAGGTTCTGGCGATCGAAACAAAGAAGCCTTGCGAAATGCACTCAAGGCATCGAGAGACCGGTCCAGTGATTGATAACACATCCCGAGCTGCAAACTAGCTCGCGCTCGAAGAGGCAACTCCTTAGCCGCCTCCTGCAATATCTCGACCGCTTCCTCGGGGCGTTGTGATTGACGCAGGGCAATTGCCCAAGTGATCAGTATGTCCTTCTGGTCCGGGTGCCTTTGAAAACGATCTCGACAAACCTTGATCCGTAGGTTGACCAAGTTAACTTCGGCTTGCTCCAAATCAAAACGAGACTGAGCTGTATGCTTCTGTGCATGTTCCGTTTTGGCGGCTTCGACAAATTGCGCAGCTTGATTCAACACAAAATCTTCATGCAAAAGAACCAATGGCTCATGCTCAGGACAATTTTGGATCCCAGCATCCAGCGCTCGTCTCGCATCCGCCCAGCGTTCGCGTTGCAGATAAATCTGTGCAAGTTCGACATAGGGCTCGGGAACAGCGGACGAATGTCGGATCTCTTGCTCCAATTGCTGGAATCGCTCCAATTGGATCGCCGGCCCAGATTTCACGACGCCGTCGTTTGGCTCAGGACGGACAAAAAGCGAATCCGTATCGGTAAACCGTGCTAAAGATTTATTTCCGACTTGCGATGGAGATGAGGCTGGGTCGATCGGGTTCATGATGGTCTTATTATAAACAACTGGATTCCCTCGTGGCATAGATGCAAACAGGTATTTCTCCGACATTCCATCGCCATGATTTGCTACTCCACCTCCTACAACTTAAGAAATCGTTCCGAAATCTTGTACAGATGCTATACTGCGGGTCCAAACCGGAACTTCGCAACGAGAACCTTGGTCGCGTCGCTTCATTCCTTGGTTGTCCGCTGTGTGTTTTTCCGCTGTGTGTTTTTCCGCTTTGCTTTTCTCGCTGTGCTTTTGAGCTTCCATGTTCCGTCGAAAACACACCAGTCTCACGCCTGTCGGCATCGCAATCCTGTGCATCCTAGCTACAACGATGGCATCGATCGTCGCAGAGATTTTTTCGCGATGGAGTCGCGGCGAGATGTGGATTGAAAACGTAAAGTACTTCTGCTTTTACTGCATGCTTTTTTCTTGTATCGGGCTCGTCGTTGCACTGGTCCATAAACGACGAAGCCAACCCAATCTGCCCGAATACTTCCTATGGCAAGATACACTGGTTGTCTCGCCGCTGGATGTCCAGAATGTTTGGATCTTGGATCAGGCAACCATGGACTCGGATCTGAAGACTATCCTGAGTAAGATCAAGTCGAGCCGCCAACGCCAGATCCAAGTGTTGTCCATGCGTGGATTGGTTATTCGAGATCACATCCATGAGTTGTGGCAGTATCTGCCCAACTTGGCCGTCTTGGATTTACAAGATGCTTTGTTCCCAGATCAGTTTTGGTTGGGCCTTGAACGATGCAAATCGTTGGATCATGCCTTGGCCTACGGTGCGTTGCAGCCATCCGATCTTAAAGCAATCCACATGACCGTACCAGAATTGAAGCTGCACCTGTCGCCGATGACAATCTGTGTCCGAAGGTAGCGCTATGGATACGACTCCAATTGGAAAGGTCTATCTCATCGGAGCAGGACCGGGGGACCCGCAACTGATCACATTGAAGGGTGTTGAATGTCTTCATCGATGCGACATCATTCTTTACGATGGACTGGCCAATGCACTCTTGCTGAACCATGCGAAGGCTGACGCAATCACCCAATGTGTTGGCAAGCATGGTCACGGAGGTATGTGGACCCAACAAGAAATCAACAAGCGGATAATCGAGTTTGCGAAATCGGGCAAATCCGTTGCTCGCCTGAAAGGTGGCGATACGGCAATATTCGCTCGCACCGCAGAAGAAGTCGAAGAACTCGAAGCGGCGAACATTCCATACGAGATCGTCCCCGGGATCACCGCAGCTATGGCTGCGACCGCATACGCGGGCATACCCTTGACGCACCGAGACTGGGCCTCTGCCGTTGCATTCGTAACAGGACAATTGCAACCAACCGATGGGAGCAACGAGGCAGAAGATCCATTAGACTGGCAAGCTCTGGCTCGATTTCCTGGCACTTTGGTCATGTACATGGGCGTTACAACCGCGGAACACTGGAGCCGTCAATTGATTGCCGCTGGGAAGCCGGCTACCACCCCTGTTGCATTGCTTCGTAGGATTTCATGGCCCGACCAGCAGGTGATCCGATGCGAACTGGGGAATGTCGGTCAAACAGTGAGTGCATTGAACGGACTGCGACCTCCCGTCATCTCGATTGTGGGAGATGTCGTCTCATCTACCGCATCGCTCAATTGGTTTGTCAACCGCCCTCTGTTCGGGAAAAAGTACTTGGTCGCAAGCACGTCACATACCGCTGCTTATCTTACCGACAAATTGAGGACACTCGGTGCAGAGGTTGTCCACGAACCTGCATTGGAGATATTGCCTCCCGTCGATTGGACGGAGATAGATCACGCTATAGATCGTCTGGCTAGCTTCGATTGGATCGTGCTATCCAGCGTCAACGGAGTCGATGCCTTCATGAGTCGGCTATTCTATCGTGGACTCGACGGACGGTCCTTCGGGAAATGCCGAATCGCATCGGTCGGTACAGCAACGAGCGCTGCACTCCATCGATGGCACCTCATCGCAGACTGCACGCCACAGACTACTGGAATCGCAGCATTGATAGACCTGCTGAAAATCGGATGCGAGAATCGACAGTTTCTGTTCGTTCGTACTGCTTCGGGAAAACAAGAAGGTCTCGAAGCCTTAACGAAATCCAGTGCGTTCGTTCATTCGATCAACGTATACCGTCAAGTACCCGTGGAAAGCTGGCCAAAAAACCTGATAGATCAGTGCGAATCGGATGAGTTTGACGGCATCCTGGTAACCAGTTCGAATATCGCGGAGAGTATCTGCAAACTGATTCCTCATTGCTATTCATCACAACGATGGTTTAGCCTCTCCGCTGGAATCACTCGTTCGCTCGAAACACGCGGTTGCACCACGATACAAACATCGCGAAGCGCGGAACTCGATAGCCTCGTGGACTGTTGTTTGTCGACAGCGACTCAAGGGACAGATTAAGTCATGACGGTTTTAGATTTCTGGCAAATCGTCGCGAACATAATCACAGTGTTTGGCTTGCCACTTGCCATCTATACTTTCGTTCTGGAACAAAGCAAAGAGCGAGATAACGAAGACGAGGAAGTCTACCAGCTTCTCTCGGATGCCTATATTGACTTTCTCAAACTCGTCCTCGAGCATTCGGATCTTAAACTGCGAACACAAACAGCTACACCCGACCTGTCGGACGAACAACGAGAACGTATGCAGGTGCTGTTCGAAATTCTGATATCGCTGTTCGAAAGAGCTTATCTTACGGCCTACCATGAAGAGATGTCTCCCAACCAACGCCGTCGTTGGCTATCGTGGGATGACTTCATGCGAGAATGGTGTCGACGAGAGGACTTCCGAACGGCGCTGCCACAACTACTTCAGGGAGAAGACGCGGACTTTGCTGCCTACATCACTCGAATACGAGAAGAAGAAAACGTGGCTGTCGGTTCGCGACCTGTGTAATGCTTATCCAGATCTAGACGTGAAGAAGAAACGCGATTACGTCTCACCGAAAGGGAATTCGAGTTGGGATGGTCAATCCTCCTGACAGAACCAACTTCCACGGTGAACTTGCTTCCCATTCAGTAAAGATGATTTCTTCACGCCGGAACAAGAGTGTATATCCGGATGGTGGAAACAACGCGATCGGTACATAGACACAAACGAGCGGTTCGTCGGTTTCGATATCTTGACATTCCCCCATCAAGAACCCGGTCGCTCGCGCATTCGCATGTGGAAATGGGACAAGGACAACGGTGTCAATTTTCTTCAAACCGTCCGGACCTTGAATCGCTTGAGATGCATCTCGAATTGCACGATAAAGCATCGAAATACCAGGAATTCGCCCGAACAGTCCGTCTACCCATCGACTCAGTCGAGATTGAAACGCATAACCCAAAAAGTAAAAGAAAAGAAAAACCGTTAGCAACGAAATGGGCGGCGTCACAAAGTTTTCGATCGACTTCCAGTAAGGATCTTCAATCCCCTTCGGCAAAATGAGGGACGCCACAGGCTCGATCACCCAGGAATCCAACACAATATAAATCTGATAAACCAGAAAGATGGTGAGCATGATAGGCAGAGCAAAAAGTACACCAAATATCGTCCTCCGCAAAATCCTCCGCACCAACGATGGTCGTTCGGTTGCAGGCGATTTCTTTTGGCGCACGGGTAAGGCTTGGTTCATAGGTTGCTCATGGCCTGAATAGGATTGTCGATTGCAATGTTATAGCAAATTCGAATCCCATGCGATTTTCCTCTATTCTCTTTCGCTTGGGAACCGAGGATCGCCCACGAAGGCGAACACGCAGTTATTGACAAAGTCCTCGCCTAATCCGAGCAATCGTCCTACAATCTCTCCCTTTCCTTCTCACTGACCTCGCGTGCATGAGTGACAATGACTACGGTTTTTATCGATGGCGAAGCTGGTACCACAGGACTGCAAATTCGCGAAAGGCTGGCCCTAAAGCCAGAATTTCAATTGCTCAGTATCGATCCCTCCTCGCGAAAAGATCCGAATGCAAAGGTCTCGATACTCGCCAAGTCTGACTTTGTTATCCTCTGCTTGCATGACGATGCGGCAAAAGAAACAACGGCCCTTGTCGACGGACTATCTAGTGGGTCCAAACGGCCGCGGATCATCGATGCCAGCACCGCACATCGTGTTGCAGATGGATGGGTCTATGGCTTTGCGGAAATGGATCGGAACCAAACCTCCCTCATCCAACAATCGAATCGAGTCACCAATCCTGGTTGCTATCCCACTGGCGGCATCGGGCTCACCCGGCCTCTAATCTCAGCAGGCATCATGCCCGTGGACTACCCGCTGGTCGTTCAAGGCTTCAGTGGTTACTCGGGCGGCGGACGCCAAATGATCGAAGCCTACGAAACCACCGATGCCAGCAAAAAGGCTGCACCACTCGATGTGTATGGATTGCAACTCAAACACAAACACGTTCCCGAACTTCAAAAATATACAGGTCTCAAGCGACGCCCCATATTCTTGCCATCCGTAGGTGCATTCCATAGCGGCATGATTGTGGAAATCGCTGTCCATTTTGACCTGCTTTCTGGGATCTCCAAAGTAAGCCAATTGCACGATTGCTTAAGCGACCACTATGCAAATTGCGAGTTTGTCCAAGTCGTTCCGGCGACAGACAATGGCCGCGTAGAAGCGCAAGCACTCAACGGGACCAATCGAATGGAGCTGAGCGTCTTCGGGGATGATGCCTTGGGTCAAGCGGTATTGATCGCCAAACTCGACAACCTCGGCAAAGGTGCTAGCGGGGCTGCCGTGCAAAATCTCTGCTTGATGGCCGGTGTATAGTATGGGTGCAACTGCAGACCTAGACGGCAGTTGCCAACCCGGCATAATTCTCGACATTCCTTAGTCATCCATCGCGGTTCTTCGCCAACAACTCATCCAGCCAAAAATGTCCGAACCAACCCACCCAGCACCCTACGATACAATCATTATCGGGGCGGGCATGAGCGGACTCGCAGCAGGCATCCGGCTGGCTCATTACGATCAACGCGTTTGTATCCTCGAAAAGCATTGGACCATCGGTGGATTGAACTCGTTCTACCGTATGAATGGACGCAACTATGACGTCGGTCTTCATGCGATGACGAACTACACGGCCAAGGGGGCGAAGAAAGGTCCGTTGGCTCGCTTATTGAAACAACTGAGATTTCGCTGGGAAGACTTTCAACTCGCCGAACAATGCGGCTCTCGAATCGCATTCCCTGGTGTCAACCTGGAATTCAACAACGATATCGCCTACCTCCAATCACAAGTGAACGCGTCCTTTCCGCACCAGAAAGACGCATTTCAAACATTGCTGAATCGGTTGGTCGATTACGACGATTTGAAGCAAGAAGATTTCGCACTATCGACACGAACGATCCTGAGCGAAATCTTCTCGGATCCGCTCCTGATTGAAATGCTTTTATGTCCATTGATGTGGTACGGCAATGCAAAAGAACACGATATGGACTGGGGACAGTTCTGCATCATGTTTCGAAGCATCTTTCTCGAAGGATTCGCACGACCGTTCAAAGGCGTAAGACTTATCCTCAAACATTTGGTGCGACGCTATCGCGAACTGGGAGGCGAACTCCGGTTGCGAAGCGGCATCTCCAAAATCCATGTCGATGGAGATCATGCGGTCGGTGTCGAACTCGAAGATGGAACGATGATCACCGGAAAACGCATTCTCTCAAGCGCTGGCGTTGTCGAGACCATGCGACTGTGCGACGATAGCTCCGTCGTCGAGGTAGCAACGGCCGGCGAAATGACCTTTATCGAGTCGATCTCGGTTCTCGATTGCCAACCCAAAAAACTAGGCTTTGACGAAACAATTGTCTTCTTCAACGATTCCGAAAAGTTCCACTGGTCAAAGCCCGCCCAATCGTTGTGCGATGTTCGTACAGGTGTGATTTGCTCACCGAATAACTACGCATACTCTGCGGAAGAAGGGGAACTCGAAGCGGGCTTTATGCGGCTAACGACCATCGCTGACTTTCAACGCTGGTCTTCGCTCAACGACGAAGAGTACCAGCGGGCCAAGTTTCGTTGGTACGACGAATCGGTAGCATCTGCCGTTCGATTCATGCCAGACTTCCGACGACACGTAGTCGACACGGACGTGTTCACCCCAAAGACCATACGACGCTTCACCTCCCATGATAACGGTGCCGTTTATGGCGCACCCAACAAACAACTCGATGGTACAACCCGCCTCAAGAATCTATTTCTTTGCGGGACCGATCAAGGATTCGTGGGAATCGTCGGAGCCATCGTCAGCGGCATCTCGATGGCAAACCAGCACTGCCTCCGGGAATGGGCCCAGTAACTTGGTGCGGTAACTTGGTGCGGTAACAGTACGTTGTTGGTACGGCAAGTGGTCGCATTGAATTAACCCATCGAGCGTGCGATTGCTGCTTACTTGTTCGATTTATCTGTTCGAAAAGGAGAAGCGGGGAGACCAGCGCCGTTGTAGAGATTGCAATCAGGGAAGTTCTCCCATGCATAACGGACGGCGATTGGATTCATTACCTCGGAACTACTCACAATCACGGTATCGCCGTCGATTCGAGCGGAAGCTGATTTCCACTCCATGTTCTCGCCTGCAATCAGAAATCCCTTTACCGTTCCGTCAGATGCGACGAGCCCGCCATTGGCATGCTGAAACGAAATAACGACTTCATTTCCGCGTATCTTTTGTTCAAGTGGTAATGGTCCCGACGTGGCTGCCACAGGCTGACCGTAGACGGTACCTAGCGCCCAAAGCGACAGTCTCCTTCCAACCTCTTGCTTGTTCTTGGGGTGGATGTCTTTCTTGTCACCGATATCGATGTTGATCCCCATACCGGTTTTTGGAATCGAAAGCGATTTGAGCATGGCCTCTCGAATCGTTGGCCAATCGCGACCCTCACCTTCAAAATTGGGGAGCTGCGCCCAAGCGAATGGAAAATCATATCCCCATCTCGAACGCCAATCCTGGATCAATAAAGGCAATTGGTGCTCATAAAAAGGGGCTTTCGCAGGAAAGCTGTTCGCTTCCCCTTGATACCACAACGCACCTCGCATGGTATATGGAATCAACGGCGCAATCTTTCCATTGAACAATCCTCCTACGTTCCCTTTTCGATTGCGAACTTCCTTTGGATCCGTTGGTTTGCGTGGAAGCTTTTGATTCTCCGCGCGAGCTTTCTTGGCAGCTTCCGCCCACTTTGCTAGATCTTGCTCGTACTTCTTCGTTTCTGATTCGGTCGGAGGTGCATTCGCTGCAGGGCTCTGCTCTTCAAAAAAGGCTTGCAGTGATTTCGAATGGCGTTGCACATCAGCGGCAATCCACGATTCGATCGGAGTGCCACCCACTGAAGAATTAATCAAGCCGACAGGAGCCTTAAGGGATTTGTGAATCTCGCGGCCGAAAAAGAACAATGTGGCCGAGAATCCCCCAACGGAATCCGGAGTGCAAACAAGCCACTTTCCCTTTCCGATTTGCTGCTCTTCATTCGAAGCCGCGGACTCTTCCTTGAACATCCGAATCATCGGTAAATCGGCAACGGATTGTTCCTGGCCAAAATTGTTGGACGCCTTCACCGTCATCGCCATGTTGGATTGACCTGACCCCAGCCACACTTCACCCACGACCACGTCACGAATCACAACTTCGTTCGTTCCACGTATCGTTAGTGTCGTCGATGCCCCGCTAGCCATTGGCTCAAGCCGAACCATCCATTTTCCATCGGCATTCGCTCTAGCTTGCTTGCTTTGTTGATCAATCGAGACGGTGACAGTCTCGCCCGGTTCTGCCCATCCCCAAACAGGCGTTTCCATATTGCATTGCAATACCATATGGTCCGAAAAGATTGCGGGCATCGTAATTCCGCCCAGTACTGCTTTCTTACTTGCAAGAAGAAAAAACATAAAAAGACAGAAACGGACGAGAGAGGACGGCATCACGACAACGCTCCATAGACTAAGGAAAGACAATAGCTCGACTACCTACACCGCAAGTCGCTTTAACTCAATTAGCTTATCGAGCTCCACTTTGAGTTTCCCGAGAATTTCGTCGTATGGAAAAGAGCCTAGCGACTCACTCCCCTTCTTGAGATTCACTTTGCTGGGGCCACACCACAAACCGAGATCCGCGTCATCCGTCTCTCCCGGTCCATTCACACGGCAACCCATGACTGCAATCGTAATCGCATAATCCTTAGCGTATTCCGTCATCGCCTTCACGTCTTGAGCCAGTTCGACGAAGGCTTCGTTTTCGACGCGAGAACAGCTAGGGCACGAAATGATATTCAGCTTGTTTGGGTCGAGAGCAACTACCGAGCGAAGGCGGCCGTTGTAAATGTCATCGATGATCTGCATCCCGGCTTCGATCTCCATCGACTTTTTCGAATTCGGGACGGTTAAACTAACTCGCAATGTATCGCCTATGCCACGCCCGATAAGCTGCTCAAATGCGATTCGCGTTTTGATAATTCCGTCGGGAGGCAATCCTGCCTCAGTGACACCCAAATGCAAGGGTATGTCCGGCCGTACTTCTGCAAAGCGTCGATTCACTTCAACAACATTGGTTGGGTCACTATCTTTGAGCGAAACGACATAACGATGAAAGCCAATCGAATCCAATAGCTCGCAATGCTCGAAAGCGGACGCCAACATCGGACCGATCGAGTCGTCCTCATGGAACTTTTCTTTTTGCGCAGGGTCTACACTTCCGCAATTTACTCCGACTCGCATCGCACAATCATTGGCGGCAGCGACTTCGGCCAAATACTTGACCTTGTCTTGCCATGGTCTCTCCCGTTCATGGTGATAAAGATGCCCTGGGTTGTAACGAACCTTGTCTACATGCGGAGCAACTTTCTCAACCAGCCGGTAGTTCTCTTGCAAATCCACCGAAAGGTTCGCTGTCGTTCGCTTGCGAATTTCTGCGAGAGCCGCAGCATCCCTATCGCTATCGACCGCAATGCGGACGACGTGCGCCCCTGCCTGCTCCAAAGCATTCACCAGTGCCACCGTTGCGACGATATCCGTCGTGTGCGTGGCAGTCATGCTCTGCACCGCAATCGGGTGAGCAGCTCCCACGTGAATGGAGCCGATTTTGACGGAGCGAGTCGGGTTGCGTTTGATGTCCATAGGTAAATCCTGGGAATGATGGCGAGAGACCATACTATACAGGATCGGCAATTTGCTCAAACCGGTTTAGAAGCCTTTTCTTCGGCTGCGCTACCGCGAAAATACTTGGGAAGTAACAGGAACGGGTCTAATGTGTCGCCTGAGCTCCATTTTCTCCAGCCCAATTCCGCCACACTCGAAGCGTGGGGCGTCGATCGCCAATCGTTGATCCACTCTACCGATTCAAACCATTTCTCGACGGTGTCTAACTTTTCTTCGCGTGCCAAGTATCGTTGAAGCCGCTCGCAACCTGGCCCAACAAATACCTGTTCGTTAGCGCAATCGGCTGACATCGCACTCTGAACAAGCCCTTCGATGTCGCTAAGGACTGTCCCTTCCTCTGCCCCTCGCGCAATTGTGTTGCCGGATATTGTTTTCACAAAGAGTTGACCACGATAGGCATCTAACAACATATGTGCCAATCGATAACCTTCAGTCGTCCGCCTAGTTTGATGCAGAATGCAATCCAACGTATCTAGCTCGACAGTTGGAATCGACAATGCATAAGCCATCGATTTGGCCGTCGCAATGCCGACACGAAGACCTGTAAAAGAGCCAGGACCGCTTAACACTGCGATGCACCCGAGATCGTTCGGATTCAATTTTTCAGAACGAAGTAGAAAGTCGATGGATGAAGCAAGCGATTGAGCCGAACCACGATCGGTCGGCAAGTCGATCGCCACCACCCCAGGATTCATTAGGTCTGCGTTTTGGGGTACGTCAGTCTTTTGGAGTAGGTTGTGTGCTTTCGCAATCGCGACCGATCCGTATTTGCCGCTTGTCTCGATCGCTAACAGGACCTTCACGATTCGCTTAGCATTTCGGCGAAGGTACGAACCAATGCGCCAGAGCCACCCGCATCACACCATGGCTTCGGAGAGTCCAGAAAGGCTGGGCCTGCAATGTCGATGTGCGTCCAAGGCGTCTTGTTAACAAACTCTTCCAAAAACTTAGCAGCCGTTATCGCCCCGCCCCAACGTCCTTCGCCGACATTCTTGATGTCTGCGACCTTTCCCGCAATTTGCTCCGAAAAGAACCCATGCATCGGCAGTGGCCAGACATACTCGCCAAAACGTTCGGCCGCCTGTTGAATTTCGGACTGCCATGCGGTGTTGTTGGTCATCAGGCCCGAGATGTCATTTCCGAGCGCCACACAGCATGCGCCGGTGAGTGTTGCAAAGTCTACGATCTTGGCAGGCGAGAAACCTAGAGCTACATCCAAGCAATCAGCGAGTACCAATCGACCTTCGGCATCCGTGTTGTGAATCTCAATCGTCTTTCCACTTCTCGCGGTGAGAACATCGCCTAGCTTGAACGCATCGCCTGACACGAGGTTCTCCACGAGACCGATGACAGCAACGAGATTGCAGGGTACTTGAAGCCTCGCTGCGGCTTGCATGATGCCCAACACAGTTGCAGCCCCAGCCATATCGCATTTCATGGTCAACATACCATCGGTTGGTTTTAGTGAGTAACCACCGCTGTCGAAGGTGACTCCTTTCCCGACCAGAGCTATCGGAGGCGTGGTCGAATCCCCCCCGCGATAATGCAGGATCACCAACCGTGGATCCTTGACCGAACCACGTGCAACGCCCAGCAATGAGCCACAACGCTCTGCTTCTAGTTTTGCTTTATCCCAAACTTCGATCCCGAGTTTGTACTGCTGAGCGACGATTTGTGCTTCATTGGCAAACGATTCTGGGTAAAGGTAGTTTGCGGGTAGATTGACCAGTCTGCGAGCCAAGTTGACAGATTCGCCAATAGCAAATGCTCGCCGGATGTTCTCTTCTTCGATGCCCACCCATTCGTAGACTTCCGGTTGAAATAGAGACTTTTCTTTGCGAAAGAGATCTTGGCCAACGCTACCGACCAAAGCGCCACAGATCGCAGCTCGCTGCTCAGCGGCGGAGCCACTAAAACCAACGAATCGAACACGTTCTAGGCGTCGATTCGCCACCGATTTCGCAGCGGTACCCGCCGCGTGAAAGGCAATGTTCGTATTCCAATCGGAAGAAGCCCCGGTACCCACTAACACCAATTGCTTGGCAGGGATTCCTACCGGTGCGAGCAAGGTCGTCAGCTTATTGGCTTTGGTCGACACATCCCCCGACTCCAAAAGCTTGGTTAGCAAGCCAGAAAGAGAAGCGTCCAGTTCTCCAACATGGTTCGCATTCTTCCAGTCGTCAGGAACTCCCGCAACAAGACAGTCGCAAGGAAGTTGGGGCCAATTCGGCAACGAAGCAATACACTGCATGGAATTCAATTTCCGCGAGAAAACAAACACCACAACATTAAATCACGTTTACCACCGTCCCGCAAGCGCCTCGCCTCTGAAGCGTGCCACCCATCCACCTTGCGAAGCAAAAGAGATTTGGTACAATCCTGGGAAAGGAGAATCGTTTATGCCTCGACCATTACGTTCGGATGTCTATAGGCCACAAGAGATTGCAATCCTACATTGTGTCCAAAGATGCGTTCGTCGCGCATATCTCAGTGGGATTGATAGCGTTTCCGGAAAGGATTATTCCTATCGAAAAGAGTGGATTCGCCAGCGGATCGAAAAGCTAGCATCAGTTTTTAGTATAGATGTACTTGCTTATGCAATCCTTTCTAATCACATGCATTTGGTGCTGCGAAGTCGGCCGGATGTCGTTGCTACTTGGTCGGATCGGCAAGTCGCACTTCGGTGGTTGCAGATTTTCCCTGGGAAAAGGATCGAGGAGCAGTTGGGGGATCCGACGACTACAGATGTCGAGGCATTGGCAAATAACCCGGAGCGAATGGCTGTCGTTCGGCTTCGATTGTCCGACATTTCTTGGTTTATGCGTGCTCTTTCTGAGCCAATCGCTCGATTGGCGAATCAGCAAGAGAAATGTACTGGCTGCTTTTGGGAAGGACGCTTTAAGGCACAGCGGCTGCTGGATGAGGCTGCGTTATTGGCTTGCTGCATGTATGTGGATCTGAATCCAGTTCGTGCAGCCATGGCGGAATCGCCTGAGACTTCGACGTTTACCTCCGCTTATGATCGCATCAAGGCGGCGCAGGGCCAGACGATTGAGTCGGCGGCTGTTCCGATGCAGACAATCAATCGAGAAGAAGCGGCGAAGATACTAAAGAGCAGCACTCCTGAGGAGTTGGCGGACCGGCGCAAAGCCGCCAGGAGGCGAAGAGGACCGCGAATTGCTCGCGACGGGTGGATGGCACCGCTTGAGCTAAATCCGAGGGTGACGGGGCCCGCGGTGAATAAGGATGGGGTGCGAGCGAGTGATAAAGGATTTTTAGATATGAGCCTGGAGGATTACGTGGCGCTTTTGTATTGGACAGGCAGCCAAGGACGAGCAGATAAGAATGGCAAGATCACTGCGGATTATGCACCGATCTTGGCCAAGCTAGGAATCGCCGAAGGGATGTGGTGCGATCTGGTTTGGAACTTCAAGAAGTACTTTGGCAAGAGCCGAGGACCAGGATCGCCGGATCGAATGCGAGAAGAAGCGATCTTGGGCGTGCGCAAGTTTCAGCCAGGACAAAAGATGGCTCGGAAGTGCTTTGTTTGATAAGCCTGATTCTATCTCACCCGGTTCATGATAAAAGCCTAGTTTCCTAAGCTCTCAATCTGGAGCTGGTTTCGAAGTCGATAGCTTGGCGCCAGCAGTGTCGAAAACTCTCGAGCTTCTCAAACCCCATTTCGCTAATCGAAATGCAGTAGCCGTTTGAAGACATCCAAGACCATATTTGCATGAACGGGAAAAATTGATGGACGAAGCTTCCGCGAAATACTTGGTAGGACACGAAATTTCACCGATTTCAAAGCCAAAGTAGATAACCTGCGACAGCATTTGATTGTCAAACACAAAATCGTCCGAGTTCTCCTCCAATGGCAACTGCAAAAGCAAGTCCCGGGAGAAAGCTCGGTAACCCGTGTGAAATTCCGATAACTTCGATTGCATCAAAATGTTCTGAGCAAGCGTTAAGAATCGATTCGCGATGTACTTATAGATGGGCATTCCGCTCTGCATCGCGCGACCACCGAGAATCCGGCTAGCAATCACGCAATCGTAGATGCCGTTTCCGATCATTGGAACAATGGCGGGGACTAGCAACGGCGTGTACTGATAGTCGGGATGTACCATGACAATGATATCTGCACCTAGAGACAGTGCTGTCTTGTAGCAGGTTTTTTGGTTGCCACCATATCCTCGATTTTTGGGATGGGTCACGACATGCAGCCCCAGGTCCTTCGCCACAGCAACTGTATTGTCGCGACTCGCATCATCCACAAGTACGATTTCATCGACCAACGTGCGATCAATCTCCTCGCACGTTCTTTCCAATGTCTTAGCAGCGTTGTAAGCCGGCATAACAACCACAATACGCTTGTCGCGATACATGGGTCAATTACATCCTTCATTCTCGAATCGTTCAGACGCGAGCATTAACGTACCGCCCGCCCCTCTTTCACGGGCCAGCAACATCGGGATCAACCCAACGCTGCTCAGTGCAGAACCGGCAACCATATGAACAATCCTTTGCACCAAAGAAACGTGACAGTTCTTGCCTGTGACCATTTTGAAAAAAAGATTGTTCCGTCGCGAGCATGCGTTTAACGCACTTTGAACCCAGCCTATGAGGTCGTATTCCAATTCGCTGTAACGCGTTTCGAGGCAGCGAAACCCATGCTCTGACAGCACATGAACGAGCGACCGCTCTGTAAAGTGAAAAAGATGTCGTGGCAGGTCTAGCGCAAGCCATCGCGGTCCGAAAAACCTAGCCTGTAAGCTTCCCCAATCTGGAACTGCCAAAAATAGCTTCCCTCTTGGCGAAAGCAATTTTGAAACGCGTTCGATTTCCGTCACGGGTGAACGAAAATGCTCCAGCACGTGCCAAAGTGTGATACTATCGAACGGCGCGTGCTGTGATGCTTCTTCAACGGTCTCCATTACACTGAGTCCTTTCTCACGCGCCCAATCCGGGTGGGTCTCGACTCCCCAAACATCCCAACCTTGCGTCTTCGCTGTTTGCAGAAACGAGCCATCTCCACAGCCAATATCGAGCAATTTTCCTCGGCTTTGACCTCGACAATACTTTTCAACAAAGCGAATTCGGCGTCGGTCACACAACTTGGCCGTGAAACCATGCCTGCCACCGTAGTATTGTGAATGATAGTAATCCCCCAAATTCTCAGGGATTGGCCAAGTCTTTCCTAAACCGCAGTCGCTACACTTGTAAATGGAAAAGGTAGATAGCCCTTCTGCATCCACAACGTCGCTCCACAGCAATTGCATATTGCCTCGGCATACTGTGCAGAGAGTTTCCATTACTCGGTACTCCGGCGATCAGTCTGGATATCTGTTCGGCGATAAATCTCGGCATAACAAGCGAATTTATCAGCCTCATTTCCATGCGTAGAAATGAGCTCGACCGGCAGGGACTCTGCGATATTCGTGAGCTTGCCGCTTCGACTAACGACCAAGTAGTCGAATGGAACTTGATCCAACCGAAAATAGACGGGCAGTGTTTGTGCCAATAGTACCTTTCGATCATTAGCAAGAAAATCCAATAAGAACTGCGTATCTACAGCGACGACAGCATTCGCCGGAAGATTGCTCATCAATTCCTTGGCGAAGGATGGCGAGTTATAGTTGCCGTCCCTCCGATGTTGAAGATGCACTTTCAATGTAGTAAGCCCTGCCCCTGGGATCAATGAAACCAAAGCCAGTATAGCAACACCAACTCTTATTGCGTCGGCTTTTCGTACACTCCACTGTTCTGTTGCTTTATCAATCAGGAACTGAAGCATGGTACCGACACAGATGAACATGAGCGCAGCGCTATAAGACCAGTAACCATTGACTGGGTGGTGTGGGCCCACAAGAACACTCATCAGATAGACGGAACTAAGTCCCAATACTGCGATTGTAAAAATCGGACTTTGTCGCAACTTCGGAACCAAGAAGCATCCAGCAGTCATGATTATTGGAAAACTGTATTGCCAAGCTCCTAGGTGATGGAACATTCCATACTCATAGAAAGAATGGTACCACAACGATTTCCATGGCCATATCATTCTTACCAACAGCCCCTCGTCACCGCCGCCGAGAAACTGATTCTTGAACTGAACGGCGAATGCCTCGGGATGCATGGCAATGAGGGGAATCCAAAACGAGGTCACTAACAACGCACCCGTTGCAAGAATCATCGGATGCACGATACGCCCCTTCCCTTCTGACTTCCACATCGCCCACGCGGCCAATTGGATCGCGTAGACGAGAGCGAATGGGTGTGTCATCCCACCTGCACCGATCGCAACGCTAGCAAGCCAAAGCCATCGCGTATTGCTCGAAGCGCTCCAGCGAAACATGCAAACGATCGATAGCAGACCAAACATGGTACACAAAAGATCTGGACGAGCGCTCATCGCTGGAAAGTAGAACCAACGCGAAAACAGAAACAATCCTGCTCCCCAGAATGCCGCCCAATCGGAACCACCAGCTTTTCGTTGCAGACAGTAAACAAGCAACACGGACAACAGGCCAGCGAACATCGACGACAATCTAGCAGTCCCGTAACAAACGGGAAGTACCAAGTAAAAGATCGATTGATAATAGAAATAGAGAGGCGGCTCGCAGTAGAGTCCTTTGTCTGCATGGAAAAACACCGACTCTGCGTTTTGTGCAGGCGCATGGGGCAAACGCGGAATTCCGTTTTGAAGAATGGTCAATCCCGGTACCGCGTAGCAATCCTCGTCTTGCCCTCCTGGCTGCATATAAGCGACCGGAAGCCTCAAAAGCAAGAACGCAGCTAGGAAGCAAACAAAAGGGACTTTGGGGTACAAACTACGATGTTGATATTTTGAGAAAGTAACCTTGTGGCTGGCCATTGCTATTTGCCTTCCAAAGCCCATTTTTTCATCATAGCAATGTTCTTTTCTACTTCTGGATTGCCTTTACCCAAGTACTCCTTCATGTCGCTGTCGTACATCGCTTCTGACTCAGGTCCTTTATCCTGTGTATCAACCATCCATTGATCCAATTTAGCTCGCATCGATTCCAGGATTGATTTGTGACTGGGAAGCGATGCAAGGTTATTCACCTGCCATGGATCTTCCGTCCACGCATACAATTCCTCGGGTGCACGCGTCGGGCTGAACATCAGCTTTTCAGCAAGAGGATCGAGCTTGCCACTTTCATGCAACGATCGCAAAGTCTTCACAATCGATTTACCATCTTTGTAAGCATTAGGCTGTAGATGTGGGCGTTGTGGATAGAAATTTCGAATGTAGAGAAAGCGATCTGTTCTTACACTTCGCAAGCGCTCGACCGTTTCATCACATCGATCTCGTGCCGCGAAAACAGCTTCTCTGGGCTGATAGGAAGAATCGAGCACATTGCTCGATTGCATCGACGCAGGTATCGACACACCGGCTGCGGCTAAGGATATTGCTGCGAGATCGATGTGCTCGACTAGATCTTTTCGAACCTGCCCCTTTGCAATCCCAGGACCGCGTACTACCAACGGAACATGCGTACCTTCGTTATACAAAAATTGCTTGCCGCGTGCGTGGCTGATGCCATGGTCTGTCATAAAGATCACCAGCGTGTTTTCCAAGAGCCCTTCTTGCGTCAACCTCGCAATGACACTGCCAACATGTTTGTCTGTAAACCGGACTGAATCCAGATACGCAGCCCAATCTCTCAAAAGCACTTCATCGCGAGGATAGTACGGAGGCAACGAAACACTCGCAGGATCGGTGGAATTGCCCAATTCCGCCTTCGCTCGCTCCAGAAGCTTTATAGCAGTCGCGTCCGTCCCGCCTCGAAGCTTACCACCGGCTAACTGAACCTGCATAAAGAATGGTTGGTCCGCTCGCTTGCCAGACCAATCGTTTGCATCGTACATCTTTGCGTCCCATTCAAAGTTATAGTCCGTCTTTCCCATGGCTGTGTCACGTCCTTTTTTGCCACGACGATCGGATTCTTCTAGACCACTACCAATGCAAGTGTAATAGCCCGCTCGTTTCAAGAGTTCGGGGACAGGAACAATACCATCGGGTAACTGGATCTTGAGTGGTCCACGCCCACTTCGATGATGATGCGATCCAATGCTGGTTTGGTACATACCTGTAATCAACGCTGACCTGCATGGAGAACAAACAGGTGCCGTGACAAATGCATTGGTAAAGCGAGTCCCCTCCATGGCCAGTTGATCGACATGGGGCGTCTCAATGAGCCTCTCACCGTAACAAGAAAAGTTGGCAGACATATCGTCCACAATGAACCATAAGATATTGGGGCGGGCTCCTATTGCTTCACCAGCAACACCCGTCGAAGACGGCGTAACAAGTGATGTCACTATGGGCAAGCAGAGCCCAATTAGGAACGACAATCGTGTAACAAATCTATGATTCATAATGACACTCATCATTCTACGGAAGAGACGGAGCGGGAGCGTCCTAGTATAACAGGATGAACGACGGTCGAGAGGCATGGAACAGGAAGACAATAATCGTCGAGCCGTCATGACGAAGCAAAAGCGACGGAAGGCCGATGGACTCACCTCATCCATCGTTCCATGAAAAAAGGACGGGGTTGTTTCCCGTCCTTTTCGATGTTGGTTGAACAGTTTGCGAACTGTCTGGGTCTAAGCGACTCTTCGCTCCGCGTGTTCCCGCTTCTTTTCTTCCATGCTAGAAACGTCGATGACGTTCTTGGCTAGTCCTACAAAGCGTAGAAATCGAATCACAGCGTACGTGGCGTCAAACTCCCACCACTTGTGTCCGTGTTGGGCCAATCGTGGATGAGCGTGGTGATTGTTATGCCATCCCTCGCCGTAAGCGATGATGGCAACCCACCAATTGTTGCGGCTATCATCTTTGGTCTCGTAGTTCTTGTACCCGAATATATGGGACGCAGAGTTCACAAACCAAGTGGTATGGAGTACGGCAACCATCCGAACACAAACCACCCACACGAGCCAGGACAGAGCGAGTTCGGTTCCGCCAATCAAATAACCTGTGCCAGTGATCAACGAACCAAACGCAATATGGATTGGCAAGAACCATCGTTCGAGCATGACCAAGAATGGTTGCTTCAAAAGATCAGGTACCCATTTCTGTGCATATCCCTTGGGATCGCCATTGTCGGTTGTAAAGGCCAACCAAAACATGTGAGCCCACCATGGACCTTCATGCGGCGAATGCGGATCTCCTGGCTGGTCACTGTACGCATGGTGTTTGCGATGGTTGGCCGTCCAACTGATCGGTCCACCTTCACCAGCAAACGTACCAAGCAAAGATAGGAAATTCTGAAGCCAATTTGGAACCACAAGACCGGTATGGGTCAACAATCGATGGAACCCAAGGCAAATACCTAGACTGCCCGTGACCCAGTGCATGAACAGAGCCAGTCCAAGTCCCGACCAAGTGAATGTCCACGGAGCAAACAGGGCTCCCAGGTGCAAAGCGATCAGCCATGTTCCTGCAGCCCACTGCACATGGTAAACCTCGGGCACAGGAGACTGCTTTCCGCCTCCCTTCGGCTTTTGCGCAAAAGAGGTCATCTCTTCCATTTTCGGCTGAACCGTTGGAGCCGCCGTCTGTGGATGGTGGTTCTTCATGGAAGAACCTGGTTCTTTTGCTTGATTTGAGCCGATCATTTCGGCGATCCTTTACGTTGGAGTGTCTAAGAATCTGAGCATCGTTCGGACGAAGCTCGAATCGGTTTGTCTGAGAATAATAACGTTCGAAATGGGGAATGTATGTCCCGGCCTGGTTTCCACTGTGTCAAAGATGTGTAAAACCTCGGGAGCCAAGTGTTACGAAAGTCGTCGAATGTAATGATTGTCTCCTATACTCAACGCATGCCGCACATAGCCCCATCGACGCATCAATCGCTCGCTCAACCGATCCGAATAGGCTTGGCAAACGATAGCATTAGATTTTTTATGCCGAGCGATTTGTTCTAGAATCTGAACTCCCAGCAGCATGGTTCGGTAGTTGGTCTGCTCTCCACTCGTCATGTAGTTGACCGCCATAAATCCAGGCGTTCGCCATGGGAACGAATAGAAAAATCGGCACTCCCCATTGGATGCGGAACGACGTGTCTCATCTTTTGCCACGTCCCATTGGCTCGCCCATCGAGGGAACCATCGCGTTTGATGCGAAACACTCCCATCGAGGAAGATAGACAATTGGGCAAAACGGGCGCCCGTTGTCAGTACCAAAAAATCTTCGCGCTCGGTGGATAAATCCCATGGATGAAGATGTAATCTTGGAAGCATGAAGCTGGCGAACAGCCAACTTCGCTGAACCAAAAGCAAGTCCTTTGGCTGGCCAGTTGAGCCTGTAACATTTCCCAAGGGGACCGTCTTAAGCTACGGAAGAAGCTTTCTTGATGTATGCACTCAAACGACTCTTCGTTCGTGCTGCCTTATTGACGTGGATGATTCGCTTGGAAGCGGTTTGATCCAGCAACTTACAAAGACTGCCATACTGTGTCTTAGCGTCATCAAAGTTCTTAGCGACAACTGCTTCTCTTAGCTTCTTGATCGCTGTCTTCATCTGGGACTTTGCCGACCGGTTACGGCTGCGTCGCTCTAGGGATTGTCGAAGTCGCTTCTTAGCGCTCTTGATATTCGGCACAGTACACTCCAACGGAACCAAAGTTCCTTGAATCGAAATAACTAATACAACTGTCTCGGGTCAGTTATCTTCGCAAGGAAACTCGATCTTGTCAACTTGAACAGGAAGGAAACGGCGATTAGGTTTAGAGTAGTTGTAAATCGCACGAATTCATTGTGCGGCTAGCAACCAGCTTTTCCAGTAGCGAGCAATATGAGCCTTTACGCAATTCTACCTTACCTTTGGCTGCTTCTCATGCTTGCGGCGATCCTTTCCGTCGTCGTAGTGGCGGTTCGTGGGCGACCGAAAAAGGCGAAACCGAAGGCAGCGGCCGAAGCCCCGGCTGCCGATTCGTTTGGGGAACCATCGTTGGATTTCGGGGATGAAGTGGCCCAAATGGAAAGTCGCTAGTCCACCAGCGGCGGGATGTCACCTACCATTGTTTGCGGGAATCCTCTACGTTTAGGGGATGAGACAGACTCTTTTTTACATCCCTCACGAGCTCCTCGGGTTCCCTGTTTTCGGACTCCTGAGTTGGGGCTCAGCCCTATTGCTTCTTTTCGCGGTAGTACAGCTTGCCATCGCGGGCACGGCGGATAAACGGAATCAATTGATTCAAACCAATGGGATGGTTTGGGCGGGGATGCTGTTCGTGCTGACCTTTATCTTACCGCGTATCGAAACAAGGATTGAAGATTGGACGATCGGACTTCCAGTCCGGGGATACGGCGTGCTGTTGATGCTCGGTGTGATCTTCGGGGCGGCGGTGGGATTGAAGCGGAGTGAATCGAGGGGTATCTCGAAGGATGCTTTTTTTTCACTTGCAACCTGGGGAGTTGTCTCTGGGATTGCTGGTGCTCGATTGTTTTATGTGATCCAGCATTGGGATACCTTGGAGGGGAGTTCTCTCTCTGAGAAATTATACGCGTCCCTTCAATTCACCGAAGGTGGACTGGTCGTCTATGGTGGTGTGATCGCAGGTTTGATTGCGACCGGCTATTGGGCCTACCGATATAAGGTTTCACCGCTCAAGGTAGCAGACGCGGTAACCCCTGCCTTTTTTCTGGGACTTGCTTTCGGACGTATTGGATGTCTCCTCAATGGATGTTGCTACGGTGGCTTGTGCGACTCTTCGTTGCCGTCGATCTCATTTCCTGCGGGCTCTGCGGTTTACAGTGACCAATTGCTAAGTGGTCGTCTGGTGGGCTTGGTCGTGAAAGACGAACGTATCATCAACATTGAGAAAGATAGCTGGGCGGACAAGAACCAAATTCAACCTGGACAAACGATCACCCTCATGGAGCCGCGTCAAATCGACGGTCCTACGCACGAGAATCCACTGGCTCCACCCGAATTGGATCTGCTATTGAAGATTGACGGGAAGACATTTCGAGCTCATCCGCTTCCGCATCGCTCCTTGGGAGTACACCCATCACAAATCTACGCATCGTTCGGCGGACTGCTTTTGTTTCTATGGACAGCATCTCTGTCCAATCTCATCAAGCGACAGGGGGTGATATTCGCGAGCGGGTTGATTGCTTACGGAGTCATTCGAATTCTGGAGGAGTACATTCGAGTGGACGAAGCAGGGCAGTTCGGGACCGATCTCAGCATCTCGCAGTGGATTAGTATCGGAGCGATTCTAGTCGGTGCATTGGTTGTCGTTGTTAGCTACGGGCGAGCCAAATTCGCGGTCGAGGTTGAGACTGCTACAATGCACTGATTCCAATGCAAAACACTCCCTGCTCTTGGTAGCCAAGCACATGTCCCACATCATCGAGATCGACCCAACGGTCGACTATGCGTGCAAGCAAGTGCTCGGCAATCCGTTGCTCCCGGAGATTACCATCCATTTCCTGAACGCAGTTCTAACTCCAGAATCACTCATCACAGAAGTCGAGATCCTCAATCCCATCAACGAACAAAAGTTCGAATCAGACAAACTGTCGATTCTCGACATACGAGCGATCGATCAATTGGGCAGGATCTTCAATGTCGAAGTTCAACGGACTAAAACAACGGGACTTTCGAAACGAATCACGTACTACTCGGCTGGGAATTTTGTGGACCAGCTTGAACAAGGAGACGGGTATGAGCAGCTTCGGCCGTCGATCGGGATTTGTATTTTGACTGTCGATCTGTTTCCGCATTTCGAGCGTCCTGCCTATCACAACTCATTTCGAATGAGAACTGTGGATGGATTTGAGTTTACCGACTCATTAGAAATCCACACAATCGAGCTTTCCAAGGTGACGCGTGCGAAGGATAATTGGCAAGTGCGAGGGCCGTTGGAACAGTGGATCCATTTTTTCTTGGAGGCCAAAGGTTCAACGATGGAAGGGCTTCGCGAAAGACTTGTCGATCCGGTATTCGAGAAAGCCATTGGAGTACTAGAAATGATCCAGAAGACCCCAGAACAACGACGACAATACGAAGATCGCCTCCGAGCAGAACGTGACGAAAAAGCTCGCTTACAGGCAGCTATCGAGGAGGGCGAGGCTCGCGGTGAAGCTCGCGGCAAGGCAGAAGGCAAGGCAGAGGGTAAGTCTGAAGAGAAAGCAAGTACGATTCGCTTGCTTCAAGGTCTACTGATGCAGGAATTGGCTTCGATCGCAGACCTACAGGCACAGTCACTGGAGGAGCTAGACCGTCGTATTGCCGATTTGCAATTGCAACTTCGTAACCGCATAGGGTGACTTTGGTCGTCCCGAAACGTTCAGGGTGAATTTCATGGCTACCGGTTTCGTATCGGACGAGCCAAACGTTGGGTCTAGTAGACTTCGATGGTCTTGACCGCATGCGTTCCTTGGATCGATGCACCGTCGAGGCAACGCCATGCTCCCTCGATCAGTTGTTCGATGGCGAATGCTCGCGACGGACCGTTTACCATCGCAACGCCTGCAACAAGTGGTTCCACTTCCGTCATGGATATCCCGTTTCCGGCGGCGCTTATCTTGGAAAAAGACTCTCGAATCCAATTCGATAGTTCGGCTCGGTCCGCATCCACGAACACCAAAGCGAGTTCTTCGTTGTCTGTGGTGAAGCCACGTAGGTCCGCAGTTTCGCTCTCGGCCATCATCGCATCGATGAATCGAGACTGCCATCGACCGAGATCAACGCTATCTGCAACCGGAGTACTCGTATCTTCCATTCGTTTAACAACAACCAACGAGAAGATGGACTGATTCTTTTTGCATTGCTGCAACAGTCGCTCGAGATTCTTTGCCAATTGTGGATCGCTCGAACTCCGGATCTCTGCGAGTCGATGATCTCGTACCGTTTTGACAGGCGCAGTTTTCGCGTTCGTTGGTGCAGGTGTCCCAGCAGATGGATTGGTAGATGACTTGCTTTCGGCAATGAAAGGTACCGGAGATTCCGCATGGCTGATAGCAGATTCTGTCTTGAGTGTCGTCGCGTTCCTTAGCTGTTCGGAAAATGATTCCCAGTGATGGAGCACACGTTCCCAGGAAACGACACCGATTCGTAATCTGGGCGGAACCGTGAGTCTGGTCGTGCGTTTCGTCAGTTGAAGAGAAATCGACCAGAGGCCTTTTTCAACTCCTGCATCTTCTCTTTGCTTCGTGTTCGGTGACCCGGCGTCCATCGCTGGGTGCAGCGAACACCAGTACGATTCGGAAAGACTCGTCAGGCAAATTCGAAATGCTTTTTCTACTGTCTCTTGGGGTGCGATCTGTATACGTGTCTCGTGCTCAAGCCATTCATGCATACCCTCTCTCTCAAGAACTTTGCAGAGTTGGGATAAGCATGCGACTCGCCGCAGGCTATACATTGTCGTCTTTAGGGATGACTCCCAGTCCTCTGTGGCTGGGGAAATATACAGTGGCAACAACGCATGTAACGTCAGTTGTTCAAAACACTTTCGACGATCCCATTGAGATTCACGAAGCAACCATTCCAATGCAATGACGACACCTCGCAAAGTCTGCTGATGTCGTTCGGACTGGATCGGCGTTGAGCTATGACTATGACCCGCGTTGGATCCCATGATCTCAGCTAAGTGATTGGTGGCACCATCCAACCGAGCACACTCACCTCGGAACGTCGCGGGATTGCTGAATGCTTCGATTACATTCTGAGGAATCGGATTTTGCTTGATCAACTCCATCGCCATCGCTTGGGAACGAGACGCCGTGTCGGATGGAATCTTCACTGCTGGAACGAAAGCACCAGGAGCGGCAAAACCAGATGTTTCTAACGTAGTAGTCATAAGTCGCCAAAAACCGAGCGCAGAAAAGAAATCCTTGGGAGGACTATAGGTTAAGCCCTTGCCTCGGCCAACCTGACAGGCAAGATGGTCCGTCGGAAAACCCGTGGCATTGCCACTTATTCCGACGGTAGCGATTACGACGAATAGATCAGGCACCTTCCATGTGCGATCCACCTAGAATCACCTAGAATCACCTAGAATCCAAGCAAATGTCGATGAGCGGACGGCACGACGGAGCATGCCTGCTACTTTTGTCGACTGTGTCTGTTTTCGCTGCCCCAAGGCGAGCGAGCATGCTACAAACCTTGGGAGAGAAATGTGGTTCCCTAAACGGCTCCGCTATTCCTTGCCGACCGTAACACCAGGCCAGTCATCGGTACGGAACGGTGTGAGTGGCAATCCGTTCTTGCTGAAGAGATTGCAAATCGGGTTTTGCGCCCAAGCGTATCGAACTGCCACCGGTGCTGAAACGCTCGATGAAGAGACTTCGATTCGGCCATCGGGAAGTAGCTTGGCTGTTGCATTGAAAAACTTCTTGTCTTCACCGGCGATGGTGAAGCCACGGATTTCATTGACGTCGAATGGACGCCAAGCGGGTCCGACGTTTTTGCATTTCACAAGAATCTTTCCATCGACTTTTTCCATGGAATCATAGCGAGGGCTTTGATAATCAATCTGTTTTCCATATTGATTCGCCAACGCCCATCGAGCCAATCGTCGGCCTACATCTTCCTTGTTCATCGGATGGATATCCTTGCCTTCACCGATGTCGATGATGACCGCTTGGCCAGAGTTGGGTACCGTGTCCATCGCCATGGTCTGTGCTTCGCGGAGTTCAGCCCAGTCGCTATCGGCTGGTTCTGTCTTCTCTGCTTGAAAGTCCGCCAGTTGGACCCAATAGAATGGAAAGTCTCCCTGTCCCCATTCGTCGCGCCAATTCTTGATCATGCGAGGAAACAGTTTGCGGTATTGGTACGCACGGCCTGCATTGGACTCCCCTTGATACCAGATCGCTCCTTTGATGCCGTAACCGAGGTGTGACTTGAGCACACCATTGTAGATGTTGCCTGGACGCGAATTTCCTTTCATGTTGTTCTTCAATTGGTCCCGCTTCTTCGATTCCTCTGGAGTAATGTCGGTCTTTGTTGCTAGCGCGTCGTATTCCGACTCCGTTCCCTTCCAGCGAGCGACCAACTCGGGAAACTCGGCGGTGAGGATGTCTCGATTCACCCATGCTTCACACGCGGATCCGCCCCATGCGTTGTTGATCATTCCGATTGGAACGTCGGTCGATTGATGAATTTGCTTTGCGAAGAAGTATCCGACCGCCGAAAAGTTTCCGACGGTCTCGGGGGAAGCGACCATCCATTTTCGATCCTCATGACTCCAAATAGGTTCTTGCGTTCCCACTTGAGGAAAGTTAATCATGCGAATCTTCGGGTAGTTCGCGGAGAGCTTCTCAAGATCGGGGTCATTAGATGCATTGATGGTCCACTGCATATTGGACTGACCGGAACAGACCCACACCTCGCCAACCAAGATATCTTTGATTTCGACGGTGCTCGAACCTGCGACCTTCAATGTGTAGGGCCCACCGACGGGCAACGTTGGGATCTTGGTCGTCCAGTTCCCTTGCGGGTCTGCACTGCACTTTGCGCTCTTGTCCGCAATCGTAAGAGTGATCGATTCACCAGGGTTGCCTTTGCCCCATATTTTGTTTTCTTGTCCTTGTTGCAGAACCATGTGGTCGGAGAAAACGTTGGGCAGTTTTACTTCTGCGTCAACGGGCTGGCAAAAGCCAACACCCATCGCCGTGACGGGCAGTAACATCCAAGCTTGAAAGGGAAGTCGTAACTTCATCGTGGGTTCCTTGCGGAAGAGGGGAGGGAATTATCGAGATGTCTAACTCTAGATCCCTATCATACTAATGATTTGACGCCACGCCATCAGGTACACGAACGCGACGACAAATAGCGATGTCATCGAGGACACCGATGCGAAGGTTGACTTCGGCCCCAAGAACCACTTCCAAAGCCACGCGCAATACAGCGATATCGGAATGACAAGGGCTACGGACTGCCAACCCATGACACATCCGACCAACAGCGATCCTTGGACCCATCGCGATCCCGTCTCCTTGCGATACGGTTCTGCAAACTCCTCACTTTGGAGGTAGGATTGCACACGGAATGGTAGAAAGTATTGGGAAAGAACTCCCAATACGCACCCTACAACAGCACCGCATAAGATAGTGATACCCGACGATTGGAAAGACAGCGGATACTTTGTTTGACCTGGGATTCCCTCGAACCATCGTACAAACTCATAATCGACTCGGAAAAGTCGGATGGCAACGATGCAAACGACGATCGTTAGCCATGCCCGCCAAGGAAACGGGTTTCGTTCCCAACACGAGATTGCCAACAACAACAACGAAGCCAAGTAAAAGACGTGGTGTAGATAGGCACCTATCAGGTCCCACTTAGGATAAAAAACGGTATTGATGATGCCCCCATACGAGTACTCTCTCCAATGGGGCAGATTCACGCCACCGCTAAACAACTCACGAGCAGCCAAAAGGGTGAACAATAATCCAAATATCAACTCAATCCAAAGATACTTCGGGGAAATCGGTAACTTGCAAGTCAAACATTTTCCACGGCACCACAACCAACCAAAGATAGGAGTATTCGCCAATCGGCTGATGTTCGTATTGCAATACGGACACTTCGATCCTCCAAAAACAATTCCTCTGCCAGCGGGTAGTCGAGCAGCGAGTACATTGAAAAAGCTTCCAATGCTGGCACCGAAATAAAAGAACCAACACACAGCGAGAAACTGGCAGGTTCGAAACAGTTCACGGCTAGGGGACGATAACTCCAGGTTCGTACGCACTATCTTGCTCTGCGATAGCTGCTTCAGCCTATCTTCAACGACAGGCATCACAAATACATACAATGCCCAACCTGCGACGATACAAAAAAAGGGAATCAATACCAGCCAAGGGATAGATAGCCGTTTTCTTCGCCTGACTCGTGCGTGTTGGAAAACAACTGGATCCGTGTCGGACGTCAAACTAGGAATCTCGTTCAAAACGCCGCCCGCTGCTTCTGGAACTTTTGCAAGATATCTTTCAATGGATCATTGGTAGTGGAGTTGGAATCTCCCTTGAGATCGCGTTCACTCAGGCGGCGAACCGCGCCCTGGTTCTCGCTCTCTTGAGCGACTCGATACGCATCGATGACTGCGTTCGGTGGCAGCTCGTCCCCAGGTGGAATAAGAAAGAACCCAACGCTGCGAGGTTGATAATTCACATCCTCAATCGGATTGGGACTGGTGCCTGTTCGATCGATGGCAATGGATTGCAGGAATATTTCGTAGACACTCATATCATACAAAACCATGGGTGGCACCGGAGTCGAATACTGCTGTTGTGTCCAGTTTCCGAATGCGTCTACTATCTCGACGTTCTCCACGATCGTACCACCGGCATCCCGTTCGATTTGCACTTGTTCTCGACCTCTCGCTGGTATGCGGAGCTTTTGCGGTGTTTTGGGATTACGTCGGTCCGCGAAAAGAACGAGCAACTCGTCTTGATGTGTGTTGGAGATCGTCGCTGTGATCGGTGCCAGTGGTGCATTGGGTACGTACTGTTGTTGCATGGTCCGGAATTGAGGTGCTGGCAATGAAAAGACCGGTTGCTGCGGGTACCAAATCTGCCATGGATCGTAGAGGATGGGTTGCAACATCAGTCCACCCGATTGCAAACAGGTCAATCCCATACCTGGATAGAGAACACTTTCAAAACAATAGCCTCCCGCCTGAAAGGGGTTGATGCGCCACAATTGCTCACAACCGCCGTGGATTGGGTACAAACCTAGTGGCATCGATGAGCCGCCTCGCATGCCACCGCCACCAAAGGAGCCGCCTCTCGGAAATGCACCACCACCAAAGCTGGCCCCAGAAGGGAACCCGCCGCGAAGCCTTCCCCCGGCAACCGCCATCCCGTCGGTACCGGGCAATCCGATCGCCATCCAGTTGTCTTGGACTCGCTGTTGCAATCGAAACATATCATTGCCAACCGGTGTGACGTACCAAGCGGACATTTGGTCGACTGCTCTATCGACCAACCCCAAACGATCGCGTCCGGACATTGTCAAGAATTGCATACGGTTTGGTTGGCCAACTCCCATAAGCAATGGAGTGGACTGTGGAAACTGGAGAGCAGATCCCGAGGATTGACTCATCGTCGGCTGGGGACGTTGACTAGGTGTAGGCAGACTGCGAGGCAAACCTGGCGGGTCGAATGAGCCGCTGGGTAGAATTTCTTGTTCCGAACCAATCGCTCCGTTCTTCGCATGAACACTCATGCGGCTTGGCGAGAACTGTATTTTGCCTTGCTGCAATGTCCCGATCTGCATATTGCCCGAACCACTCGCAGGCCATCGAATGATTTGCTGCAACTCCCGCGAACTGTAACCGATCCAGCGTTGGTCGGGCGTATCGTATCGCGCGAGTCGCAAGTATACATTCGGCTTTCCTGACGGATCCCGAATCACCAATTGACTTTCGGATAGTTCCGCGATGGTTGGTTTGTCCAATCCCTGCGCTCGTAGTTCGTAGACTTTCGAGCCGCTCGCGTTCTCCTGGCCATAGCTCCATGCTTGGAGTGACAAACCAACGGATACTAGAACGGATACTTGCAACAGAACGACACCAAAGCATCGGATGGCAAACAAGATTCTAGATTGGGTTGCAGAAAAAGCATGTACCATGTTAGGTCCTCTGGATCTGGTCGCGAATTCTCTTGACTTGACTTAAGCCTTTGGAAGGAACGCGTTTCTCAACAATTCTAAACTCTTTGGAATCGCTTCTTTGTAATCTTCTTTTCCCTCAAATTCGAGTGAAACCCAGCCTCGATAATTCGCTTTCTGTAAAATTCCAGCGATGCGCTGGTAATCTAACTCGAGCGTGTACCACTCGCCACCACCGAAATACGTCTTCGCTTGCAATAGGACTGTTTTTGCAGCCAGCTTTTCAAGCTTCGGATAGGGATCCTCTAAGAAGTTTCCAGTATCCAACGTTACTTGCAAGTAAGGTGATTGAATCGCATCGACGATTCGAAGCACTCCTTCGGGAGTCAGCCCCAATCCCCAATGGTTTTCTAATCCCAAGACGACACCACATTTCTCTGCTGTTGGCAAACAGCGCTGCAATGCATCGATGACCCATGGAAAGCCATCGTCCTCGGTGTAGCCCGCTAACGGCGGTTCTATACCGCGATTGGCCATCAAAGCATCAAAGCTTTTGGTCGTTCCCCACCGACCCGTGTTGACTCGCATCGTCGGAATACCAAGCTTGTAACAAAGCTCGATCTGTCCGATCGTAAGCTCGACGTTCATCCTGCGGACTTCGGGATCTGGAGACACGAACCCTTGGTGTGTAGACATTCCATACAAGGGCAGACCATGGACGAACGCATGGCGTTTGATCGATTGGAGAGCCGAGTTGCTCAAGAGTTCCGTCTGCGAGAGCTGGTACAACAAAATCTCAACACCATCGAAACCGCATTCGGCTGCAAAGTCGATACACTTGCGAATATCCTTGAACTCATCGTTCTTAAATCTCCAGAGCGAGTAAGTCGAAACTCCGATGGGGTTCGTTGTCCGTGCACCTTTCGATCGCTCAGCTCCTTCGCTGCTTCCTCGCATCGCACCGAGTGTAGCCAACGAACCACAAACGGCAGCCAATTGATTTTGGAAAGTTCGACGATGCATGATGAAACCTCACGGAACAAAACAGCGGTATAGGATTTTTGTTTCAACCTCCTATCATAACGCGGTTTCGAACCGGCGAGCCGATCCACCACCATGGAGAATTGACAAAAACATGGCAAAGTTTTCGATCGACTGGTACGTTTGCTTAGAATAGTTCGCTCCAGGTACCATCTTTTGCCCATAAAGGTGAGATTACTGTAGCCCCATTGAGTTGAAGGATCGTGAGTTGAAGGATCGGGAGGGCGAAAGGCCTCTTGAGCCAAGCTGATGCACGCGCGGTCTCGTTGAGTTAGGATGCTTCTTAAGGCGCTTGGCCTCTCGGCCAGCGCCGAAACAGCCAGCCATCGAAAAGAAGAGCTTGTGTCTAGAACGTTGCGGAATGCATCGGTTATACTTAGATCATGACTACATCAACTGCACTTCACGAACTATTTGATTCCGTGGGTAACTGACTTTCATTGGAAGCTGCGTCGAAACTGCAGGCATTGCGAGTAAGCAATGAGCTTCAATCGCAGCTGGATTTATGGGCAGATGCGAACATGGAAGGTAGACTTGGATCGGACGAGCGGCAGCAATACGAAGCCATTCTTCGAGCCCTCAACTTCGTGTCGGCTCTTGGCCGCCAAGGCGTGGCGAAAGAGTGACCGTTGAGTTTGGTCGCGAAGCGACGCGAGAGTCCTGAAGGGACGGCATTCATCTAGCCTGGGGTAAGCACGCGATAGCGGCGCAACCCCAGGTTCAGAAATCCACATCAAGGCGGGCGAACGGTCGGTCTCCAACGAAGAGACATCAACATTCGCCCGCAATGTCCGTGAGTTTGGGCGGAACTTCACCGTTCCAATGTCTCTATTGGTTTAAATGCCTGTCTTTTGTTGTCCTTACATTAGTCGTGGTCTGGTCACGGCTATCGCCCGACGCAGGCAAGCTGCATCGTAGAGTTGTGTTGTCGACGAGGGGCGAGTAAAGGACACGCATAGGAGGCAGAATAGTTCGAACCGAATTCGAACGATTGGGACGTAGCGCTACTTCGATCGATTGTTTTCGTTCCGGCTGGGAGACGCTTGTCGATGGCAACTAACCCATCAAACCGTTAGCCCAGGGTCCTAGCTTCGGAGTATTGCTGAACAATCTCGATCGCTTGGAGCATCGCTTTTCGGTCGATCTCGTGAACCGAGATACAACCGCCCACTCCGCGTAACATTGTCACCGTCAATCGTCCTCCCAAGTGTTGACGGAACTCTTCGAGTCCATCGAACAAAGCATCAGAGGAAACAGCCGGATCGAAGATGGGTAGCCCCAACTCAGTCAAGACCTTGAGCGTGGCCATCATGTCAGATCGTTCCAGTCCATGTACCAAATGCGAGTAGACCGTATCGATCGCGACACCGATCGACACTGCTTCTCCATGCCGAAGACGAAACCGTGTGAGATGCTCCAGTTTGTGCGCCGACCAATGCCCAAAGTCTAAAGGACGCGACTCCTGCATCTCGAAAGGATCTCCGCCGTGCGTGATATGATGCAAGTGCATCAAGACACTGGATCGAATGGCTACCATCACTGCATCCCAATCGCGTCGGGCAATCGAGGTCGCATGCTCGCATAGAAATCGAAACGCTCCAGAACTTTTCAAAAGAGAAACCTTGACGGCCTCGGAAAAGCCAGCGACAAAATCGCGATCCGAGAGTTGTGACAACAAGGACTGATCGTTGACTACGGCCCATGGCACAGCGAACGTCCCTTTCCAATTCTTCTTTCCATAGGCGTTGATCGCGTTTTTGACTCCAACTCCGGAATCAGCCTGCGCCAAGGTCGTCGTGGGAAATCGAATCAAACGAATACCGCGATGCGCGATAGCGGCTGCGTACCCCACGGCGTCAAGCAATGCTCCGCCACCGATCACGCAAACATAGCTTCGACGGTCTAATCCATCCGCATCAATCGCACGAAAAATTTCTTCGACCGATTGCTCTTGATTCTTGATCTGTTCACCACCCAGAACAAATCGCACTGGCGATGTCAGTTCTAGTCGGTCGCTCGATCCGATGAGTCGGCGTTGAAGTTCATCGCCGATCGCCGGGTTGGCTTCGACTACGGCACGGTCCACCCAAAACTGGACACGCGCTTTTTGATGGTCGGCATGGAAAAGGGATTGAACGTCATCCCAGTCGGATCCAAAACACTCTTTGGTGAAGCGGAGCCGCATGGTTTGCGGAACGGAAAAACTGACATCGAGCGCATCCTGTGCGACGGACCAAGGGAAGGATGTCATAGCAGATTGATGAAAACAGGCAGGAATGCAACGTTAGCCACGGTGGGAAGGGAGCTTCAAGCCCCATGATAGTCTCATGGTAGCTTCGTTGCGAGGCGTTTCTGAGACCAGCGATCCTATTCTTGAACAGCTCGCCCGGCTTCTTTCGGCAAATCGGATTGGGCAAAACTGATGGACACTCTGGCAACTTGACGCGGGGTCGATTGTGTTACTTTGATGTTGTACCTCCCTATTCCGATTTCCGTACCTGTTTGCGGCAGCGTTCTGGTCGCTGTGATCACCATGCCCGCGATGGTTTCGTATTCATCCGATTCCGGGAGCTCCAGGGACATTTGGCGGTTGGCGGCAGCGACTTCCATCGTACCAGCGACGCTAAAGCCCCCGGTCGGCTCTTCCATGTACAACGGTTTCGTTTCCTCTTCATCCAGTTCATCCGCAATTTCGCCAACGATTTCTTCGAGTGCATCTTCGATCGTGACAACGCCAATCGTTTGTTGAAATTCATCCACGACGATAGCCATATGGTTTCTTCGAACAAGAAAATCCTTGAGCAGTTCGTCCACTTTGCGAGTACCGGGAATCAACCAGGCTTCTCGTAGAATACGTCGAAGCTGAGGACCATCGAGTTGATTGTCTCCCTTGGAAAGGAGAGGTAGAAGATCCTTGACGAACAATATGCCCACGATGTTGTCCAAGGACTCTTCGTAACACGGGATCCTCGTGCGTCCAGACGCTATGATACTCGTCAAGATATCTTCCCACGACAAGGAAACGTCGATCGCGTCGACTTGACTTCGCGGTGTCATGATCTGAGACACTTGGCCTTCGTCGAGATTCATCACGCTCGTAATCATGTCTCGCATGGAGCGGGTGACCAATCCATCGCGTTCCCCCACCATCACCATCTTGCGAATTTCATCTTCCAAGGATTCTTCTTCCCAAGCGCGATCGATACGACTATCGCTTAGACGATACCCAACACTCAGAAAAAGATACTCCAGGGCACGAAAGGGCTTGGCAATCATGCTGACCCCTTGCCACAGCCACCATGTATGAAATAGGACTACCGAGGCGCTGTTGCGAACGAGGATTTTTGGGATCCATGAATACAGACTGGCTAAGATTCCGGTCGCGATCACACCGACAGAAGTCAGTTGCCAAACGGAGATAGGGGTGCTGGCGAGCGTTCCAGCATCACCCCAATTCCATGCAAAACAGAGCCATGTGATACCGGCGGTTAACGCGATACTCGCACCCAGGATAAAGAGATAGTTCGTAGCCGTCTGTGCATCTTCGCGTCCATCCAGGATTGC
>Ga0207937_1000024_pt1 | contig 41502 bp, 42 predicted proteins | sample LakMenEpi04Sep11_FD_150668 | JGI IMG/M metagenome (GOLD analysis project Ga0207937, IMG submission 150668) | Freshwater microbial communities from Lake Mendota, WI - 04SEP2011 deep hole epilimnion (SPAdes) | ecosystem: Environmental > Aquatic > Freshwater > Lentic | place: Lake Mendota, Madison...
GAGTCGGGTGTGTCGCGACGAAACACCCGACCCGGCATGACCGCATAAATCGGCAAATCCCACTCCTGCATCACACGGATCTGCACGGGCGACGTGTGCGTACGCAACAACGTGGAGCCGGGACTCCCGTACTTTACGAACAACGTGTCGAAGCCGCTTCGCGCAGGGTGGTTGGGTGGCATATTGAGGGCGGTGAAGTTATGGAAGTCGGTTTCCACTTCCGGACCTTCGGCAACCTTGAAACCCATACCGACGAACACGTCTTCGAGTCGCTCCCACGCCTGGGTCACGATGTGGGCATGGCCGCGTGATCGCCGCGTGAGGTGTTCGGTGAGATCCATTGCCTCACCGGCAGCAGCGGAACTGGCAGCGGCATACTCCAACCCGGACATGCGGTCAGCAACCAACGATTCCAGTGACTGCATGGCATCGTTGATTGCTCTCCCAACCGCCTTGCGAACCTCGATGTCGCTGATCGTTCCGAGGGACGACTTGAGACCCACCAACACGCTGCCTTTGCCCGTGTGTTCGTTGGCGATCCGTCGCAGAGCGTCGACGTCTCGGGCGGTATCAATGGCGGACGTAGCCGAACTGAGAGCTTCGGCGATCCGTTCTGCGTGACCACCGGCGCTCGACATCACATCGAGATTACTTGAGTTTTCGGCGGTCGATGGTCAGCCCTGGACGATGGCGATGCCCGTCTGGCTCGCTGCGTTCTCCAATGAACCGAGATCGCTCAGGTTTCCGAAACCTGCTGCCTTCATTCGCTCGACGGCTTGGGCCGATCGGTTTCCTGAACGGCAATACACCACGTACGACAACGAGGGGTCGAGTTCTGCAATTCTGGCATCGAACGACGCATCTTTGATATCCACCAGGACCGCACCATCGAGATGGCCGGCTGCAAATTCTTCGGGAGTTCGCACGTCAAGAATGATGGCCTGAGCATAGACGGACTCCTTTGCTTCGCTGGCTGCACACGCCAATCCACCGACCGAAAGACACGCCGCCACCAACGTCGACAACGATCGCCGCAGAGACGTGTTCACGAGTGGTTCGCTCCGCGACCGAGTCCAATTGGACACACCACGCCGGTGCCCCCGAGCCCGCAGTAGCCGTCGGGATTCTTGCCGAGGTACTGCTGGTGATAGTCCTCTGCGTAGAAATACTCGGCCAAGGGTGCGATTTCGGTTGTGATCGTTCCGTAGCCCGCGGCGGTCAATTCCTTTTGGAAGATTTCGCGTGATGCTTCCGCCGCAATGCGTTGCGCCTCGTTGGCAAAGTAGATCGCACTGCGATACTGCGTGCCGACGTCGTTCCCCTGACGATTGCCCTGCGTCGGATCATGGTTTTCCCAGAACACCCGCAAGATCGCATCAAGCGATGTTGCGGCGGTATCGAATACCGCCATCACTACTTCCGTGTGTCCGGTGCGACCACTGCACACTTCCTTGTAGGTGGGATTTGTCGTATGCCCACCGGCGTATCCCACCGACGTGGTGATGACTCCCGCGGTCTGCCAGAACTTGCGCTCCGCACCCCAGAAGCACCCCATACCCACCACCAACGCTTCGCATCCCTTCGGGAACGGTCCCACGATTGAGGCACCGTTCACGAAGTGTGTTGTCGAGGAAGTCATGCGCGCCTCCGGGCGATTTCATAGTTGATGATGGTGGCGGCCATCGCCACGTTCAAGCTCTCCGCACGACCCGCATGGTCGATTCGTATCCACCCGTCAACCATGGGTGCTGACGCTTCGCTCACACCGTGTGCTTCGCTGCCCAGCACCATGCACAGCGGTCCCGTCAGATCGGCGTCGACGAGCGAATGTGATCCCGGCTGTTCGTGTGACGAAGTGGCGAGCACGCGGTAGCCGAGGTTTTTCACATCGCTCAACGTCACCCCTTCCACCACCGGCACGTGAAACAGTGCTCCCGCGGAAGCCCGAACGACTTTGGGATTGAACGCATCCACGCTGCCCGTGCCCAACACCACGCCGGCAGATCCCATCGCCTCGGCGCTTCGCAGAATGGTGCCGAGATTGCCCGGGTCACTCACCGCATCGAGAAACAGCACCCAGGGTGCGGCGTCGCTGGATGATTGCTGGCGTATGTACTGGGGCTCCAAACGCGCCAGTGACGCTGCACGACGCGACACGAGGGCCATATTTGGTTGCGGCGACTCCGTGGAAGCCACACGTTCCAGCACGCCTTCCCCGAGTTGAAACACCGGCGTCTCACCGGCAACGACCGGCGATGCCTCCCCCGCAACGAATTCGGCGAGAACGTCCCAGCCGCCACGAAGGGCCTCGGCGATCAGCACGCCACCTTCGACGACGAACAGCCCTTCTTCCGCGCGGGCAGATCGGCGCGCAAGCAGGCGCCTCAATTGTTGAACGCGCTGGTGTGAAAACCCCAGCGTCTCGTTCAGGCGAGCGCCGCCTTGGCGGTGTCGACCAGTTTCTTGAAGGTGTCGGCATCGCTCACGGCGAGGTCGGCAAGCACCTTGCGGTCGACTTCAACTCCGGCCTTGTTCAAGCCGTCGATGAAGCGACTGTACGACATGTCGTGCACACGACATCCGGCATTGATGCGCTGAATCCACAAACTGCGGAACTCGCCCTTCTTGGCGCGTCGGTCGCGGAATGCGTATTGACCAGCGTGCAGAACTGCTTCGTTGGCGGCGCGGAACGTTCGGCTGCGATCGCCGAAGTATCCCTTCGCCTTCTTCATGATTGCCTTGTGCTTCTTCTTGGCGTGTACGCCGCGCTTTACGCGTGCCATGTTGTGTGCTCCTTATCCTCTGTGGCTATTCGTTACTGGGTGATGAATCGGTGTGATCTTCGACGTGACGTGCTTTAGCGCTCGCAGAGCAAACGCTTGATCTTGCGGGCATCGCCTGAGTGCACATCCACGGTGCCGTCAAGACGACGGGTACGTGACGATGGCTTCGCTTCAAACAGGTGCTGACGCATGGCCTGCTGACGGCGCAACTTGCCCTTACCCGTCTTGCGAAAGCGCTTCTTTGCGGTCTTGGATGTTTTCATTTTCGGCATTGCTGTCTCCTGTCGTTGGATTCGTTATGCGGTTTTCGTTGAATTCACATTCGTGGTTGCCGGGGCTGGCTTCTTGGCGTTGGCAGCGGCCTTCTTGTCGGGCGAAAGCACCATGGTCATACTGCGTCCATCGAGTCGGGGTTCGGTATCCACCCGTGCGATCGGTCCGAGCTGCTCCAGCACCTCGTCGAGAACCTTCTTCCCCAACTCGGGATGGGCCATTTCTCGACCTCGGAATTGAAGCGACACCTTCACCTTGTGTCCCTCTTCGAGGAACTCGAGCATGTGTCGAACCTTCGTGTCGAAGTCACCCTTTCCGATTTTTGGTCGGAACTTCACTTCTTTCGTCGTGATCTGGATGGTCTTCTTTCGAGATTCCTTCAGACGTTGGGCTTCCTCGTAGCGGAATTTGCCGTAGTCCATGATTCGACACACCGGCGGATCGGCCTGGGCCGCAACTTCGACAAGGTCGAGTTCTGCGGCACGCGCTCTGGCGAGTGCGTCTTCGGTGGACACGATTCCGACTTGCGAACCATCGGCGTCAACGAGGCGAACTTTGGGAACTCGAATGCGCTCGTTGTACCGCGGCTCATTGCTCGGCGGTGCTATGACTGGTCACTGCTGTTCAAGCGGCTGTGCCTCCTATAGAGATGGGATAAGGCGGAGGTTCGTCTCGAATGGCCCGAAGGGTGCGCAAGGGGGCGAGACGCGGTGCATCGCACCGCTGGCGCTCGACCCACACTCACTCACCAACTGCCGTTCGAATCGAACATCCGTTGGAATGTCGTGGCGAGGTGGACAGGCAACCGAGGCTGCCAATCACTTAGCCGTGGCATTGACCGCCGAAGCAGCACAACGCCTCCAATAGCGTAGCGGCGATGAGTGACAACGACTCCGGCAATCCGTTTGGCAGTGACTCCGACGATTCGACTGCCCTCTCCGACGCCCAGGAAGCCCTCGAAGCGGCCCGCCAGCGCATCGCCGAGGCGCCAGCCCAGGTGGTGGTGGTGAATCATCTCATGGGCTTGTACGAACTGGCCGCGATCCATTTGTCGTCGGTTCCGCCGAAACTGGATGATGCATCCCTCGCCATTGACGCGTTGGCTGCCTTGGTGGACAAGCTCGGTGATCGCCTCGGAGAAGACATCGCCACCATGCGCGATGCCCTCGCCAACATCCAAATGGTGTACGTCCAGATGAAGTCGAAGGCCTGACGCCGCCGAGACTGCCTCAGCAGCACTTCTGCGCCTACTCCTCGTCGTCGTCCATTTCTGCCGAATCGGCCTCTGCCAGTGCCGCGTCCAACTCCTTCATTGCCGTGTTATCGGCTGAGATACCTCGATGCTGCGCAAGCTCATCGATTTCTCGCAGTGGCTTATTGACCGATGTAAACACGCGACCCGTGGTAACTGCCTTCAACTTCTTCTGCATCGCGTCGAAGTGGCGGGCAATGTCCTTGAGGTTCTTTACATAGCTTGCCCACGCTTTACCAAAATTCGTGAGCAGACGGAGCACCTCGTTGGCATTCTGCTCCATGGCGAAGCTCGCAGTGGCCTGCCGGACCACACCGAGGAACGCGTACAACGTCAGTGGCGAACAGAGCACCACACGCTTGGCTACCGCGTCATCAATCAGTGTCGGTTTGTGTTGTTGGATGAATCCAAGCACGCTCTCGTTGGGAATGAAAAGTAATACATAGTCGAGAGCGTTTGAGCCCGACTGCTGAACGTAGTCACGTTTCTCCAATTCCTTCACGCGATCTTCAACGTTCTTGATGAAGGCATCCTTCATGATCTTGCGTGTGTTGTCGTCTTGTGCCTCGAAGTATTTGAGGTAGTTCTCCATTGGAAACTTTGAGTCAAGATAGAGAACACGGTCGGGTGGAAGCTTGAACGTGAAGTCGGGCTTTCCGCCTGCCTCCAACTTCTCCTGCATTTCGTAGTTGATGCCGCGCTCGAAACCAGCCTGCATGAGGATGTCGACCAACATCTTTTCGCCCCAGTTGCCACGTCCTTGGGAGCTGGACAGCACTTTGTTGAGCGCTTGCGTCTGTTGGGCCAAGCCGGCAACTGCAGTGTCGACGCTGCCGAACTTTTCGGAATTGATTTCGCGCAACTGGCGAATCTCCGTCTCCAATCGACCCATCTTCTCGTCAATTTGTTTTTTGGTGTGGTCGATGACCTCCCCAACTTTGGTGGCCGCGGTGCTGATGGCATCCTGGCGGTCGTCCTTTGCCTGATCGGCAAGATCACGAAGCGTTTCGCCATGGATTTCTCGGATCACGTCGCGAATCTCGGCGGCGGTGAGTGTCGGCTGGGCCCCAGCGAGTGGTGCTGCAGCTTGTGGAACTGGCTGACGTCGCTGCACCACCAACACGGCAACAACAGCGATAACGAGGCCTACTGCAAGACCGATGATGATTTCCATGAACTCATTCTCCTTGATGGCGTGGAATGGGCGGATACTGCTGACAAGAATGACTACGCAAGTGTGGCATCAGGGTGTGACACCCTTGGTGAGCCAATATCGCCAAATCATCACCATTGCTGCCGTATCAAGACCGCAATATCGGTAGAGCGCCTCGGAGAGCTGCATTCGATACGCGTCGTCGCCCCGGCGGCGACCGTAGATGAGCTCTTGATACGCACGCATGGCACCGACACCGTCCGTGACTGCATCACCACCATTGTCCGCGTCGAGCGTGTCGTCCAACTGTGCCCCCGCTGTCGAATCGAGCGTCTTATAGGGATCCATCGGACGACCTTGCGAATCTTGCGTGTAGTACTGGGCAAACCACGGGTGAGTCCAGAGGAAGTCACCGGTAGCCCAGATGCTGTCCAGCACTCGTTTGATGGAATGACTACCGTTCATCGCTGGATGGCAGTAGTAGCGCTTTGACAGCTGCAACATGTCGAGCAAACGTGGACCTTCGGCCGGCGGCGAGTCCTCGCCCTCGACTGACTCACGCCCAACGATGCCTTCGAACCAGTGTGCAAGAGATGCATCAAGTACACCTCGTTCACGTAATTGACGTCGCACGCCTTTGAGAGTGGACTTCTCGTAGTGGCTCCACACCACTATCGTGCCGGCCTCCCCCACAACTTTTCGCAATTCACGCACAAACTCATCGTTTGGATACACGTCGCGGAGATTCAGCCATTGCGAGTGCACAAGATCTGAGGAGTCCGCCGAATGCAACGTATGACAGCTGAACTGGAACGCCACTTGCTCGTAGGGCTTCATTCCGGGCAAGTACGGAACGGGGATGCGAGATGCCTCAAAGTCGATGAAATGAATGGGATACGTAACACTGTTGAGCTCCACCAACAATTGGGGGTCGAGAAACTCCTTCTCCTCACGCGCAACTCGAACCTGGTTGCGTCGCGGCGGGCCCCATGAACCACCAGCATCCACCACGTGATCCGGTAGATCAACGAGTCGATAATTGCCTGCCAGCAGCATCTGCTGGAACACTGATTTTTGCTCTTTGGATCGATACCCCTGATGAATGTCCAGAAAATGGGGAGAATCTGTCGGCGACGGTCCCCAGCATTCTGCGAACCCACTCGGTGTCAAGGTGTCGCCCCGAAATTCACAGTTGCGACACAGGCTTGGTGCACGTTCCGGCGCGTACTCGGTGTGCTTTCCGTCGAGGAACTCCAACAGGCTCCCCGACAGGTCCACCACATCGTCCATGAGTTTCTCGACCACGTGGGAGACATCGATGAATTCCAGGAAGTGGTCGGCAGCAAGTGCGGCGCGGTCCCCGGTGAAGATCGCACGCGGTGTGTCGCGGTCCGCATCGATGTCGTCGACCAGGTCAATATTCGCATACACACCTTGCAGATTCGTGGGCTTCGTCTTGTTCACCACACAGAGACGCGGACGAATCTCGAGACCGGGATGCACCAGCCGTGCAACCATCACTTGAAATGTGATGTCGAGAAGATACGGACGCCACTCGCTGGCAACTTCGTCTTTCTTGGTGAGAAACTGCAGCGGATCAGCCGACTCCACGCTCGTGGCTTTGATTTCCGTCAGCACGGCGTACGAAGGGAACATCTCCCACCCATCGACTCGTGCTTGGTACCGGTCGTGAGCGAGAGTTACTTCGAACAGTGCAGCGGGATTTGCGTGCAACATGACGGCATGCGCAATGGCTTCGACCATGAAACCACCCTCAGCAAAGAACTCGAGCATGTCGTTGTTCTGAAGTTTGCTCGGGTACTTGGCTTTGTAGTACTTCAGCTTCTGCTTGCACTCCACACCGAGCTTGAAATTGGACTTCGTGAGGTGGTGCTTGGTCACTGATTCATTCTCCTTGATGGGTGTGGCACTGCAGAGCCATACGCACAACGGCGCCCCGCTTGTGCGTTATACCCCTATGGCAGCCTCGGCATGTGCCCTTCCTGGAACGCCACGTGCGATGAGAAGACGGCAATGACCACGCCGCTTGAGGAGCTTCGTCCGGCACGGCTCCGTCGTGAACGGGCACAGGCACGTCTCGCCAAGCACATACGCGATGGCCACTGGTTCGTGACCCTGCTGGCCACCGAGGCAACGTCTGGAGTGGTCGATGAAGATGACAATCCGCCGTTCGTGCAATGTGCTTGGCGTGACGACCTGCAGCTACAGATCGAAACTCAAGGGGACCATTACCGACCGGTCCCCTACAGCGAATCGCAGATTCGAATACTGGACGACCTCGGATACGTAGCACCTTTCGTTCTCGGTGACGAGTTCTCCAACCGCACCATCATGCGCAGCGGCGAGGGTTGCCATCCTGAGACGGCTGCGAAGCTGATGATCGACACGCTCATGTTCGTACATGGCGTGCATTTCCACAATTTCGCCATGGCGGTCCGCCACGGTGTGTCACATTGGACGCTCGAATGGAGGGTCAATCCCGGCAAGCGCGATCTCGAGACGGCGTTCCGAGCCCGCTACACCCAGAATTGATTAGCCGACCGCAATGCCCTCTACGCGGTCATCTTGCACTTCAACCGTCACTCGCTGTGCCGAATAGTCCATGGTGAGGGCAAATGCTTCACCATCGCGGATGCCCACCCGAAATGCCCAGCCCAACTCGCCTGCGCATCGTTCGGCGTCGGCTTCTCTGAACCCGAGCAAGAGGTTTGCTCGCTCCTGTGTGATGCCAGCAGCAAGATCTTGTGGGTCGACTGCCGGACAGTCCACCACTTGGTCGGAGGTTTCGCTACCAGCGTCAGGCATGGTGTCGTCACTGGCACACGACGCCAACAGCGCGGTGCACGCGGCAGCAAGACCGACCATGACGTGCTTCACCGAGACAGCCATGCTGGTGAGCGTACCGTCGCCGTAGGTTGACACCGTGCCCAAACCAACCCCGCGCCACGGCAGTGAGCTCTCACTTGATACGGAGTTCTTGGCCAATCCCCGAAGCAGACTTCGCAACTTGGCGATCTTGCATCGGATCGCCACGGAGATGTTGCGCGGGATGCGACGACTGCACTTCGTCGGACCTGCCATCACCGTCTTCGGCTCGGCGCGTATCAAGGAAGATTCCGCCGAGTACATCACTGCAAGAACCGTCGGTCAATTGTTGGGTAAAGCCGGATTCACGGTCATTACCGGCGGAGGCCCTGGCATCATGCAAGCTGCCAACCGTGGCGCACGCGATGTCGGAGCGCCAAGCGTGGGTTGCACCATTCGCCTACCCCAAGAAGAAGCCCCGAATCCGTACCTCGACATTCAAGTGGACTTTCACTACTTCTTTGCACGCAAGTACATGCTCACCAAGTACTCACTTGCATTCATCGTGTTCCCCGGAGGCTTCGGCACCGCAGACGAATTGTTCGAGGCATTGACACTCATCCAAACCGGGAAGATGCGGGATTTCCCCATCGTGGTGTTCGGCGAAGCATTTTGGCAGCCTCTTCGGACACAACTCGACACCATGCGCGAAGCGGGAATGATCTCGGCTGGTGATCTCGATCTCCTCAAATTCACGAACGACCCAGCGGAAGCACTCGACCACATCCATAGCTTCGTGCGGCGTGGCGCCAAGCGCGATCAACGCGTGCGCCGACTACGCCTCCTTGGCGAAGGTCGCGCGTAGTACTGCCATGTCGGGTCTTCGCAATGCACTCAACACGATGCATGAACAACTATGGGATGACGAACGCAGCATGGTTCGGCTGTATGGCATCCACCTGGTGCGCGAGACCGCCCTCGGTGCGTTTCTGGATTTGGAGAACGGCAACACTGCCCGGGCAGAACGCGCCCTGCGCGAGGTGCTGAAATACCAATACCCAGCCAGCGCCGATCCACGATGGGCCGGCACGTTCAAAACCCATGCCGACCAAGCGGACGCCGGCACTAACGACGCCACCGGTCAGCCGCGAACCAAGGAGTGGCACGACTACGACCCCAATTGGCGACAGTTTCTCGCCATGATTCTCTGGGTAACCGAGCGCTTGTACGGCCATGTGCTGAGCGATGCATTGCGAATCGACATGCAACGATCCGTCACCGTTGCCGCCAGCAGCGAGACTGCCGACCGAATCGCAGCCGAGTATTCCAACATTGCCCTGATGCAGTCATGGCTTGCCGACATCACTGGTCTCACGTCCACGCTCGCACAGCAGGTTGCCGTCCAAGTGGAGCGGGACGGCGATATCGCCGAATACAACTCCCCCACCTACGACGCCATCTCGCTCCTTGCTGCTTGCCTCCTCGCCGACTTTTCCACCTCGAACGACAGCAGACGATTGGGAGCCACGGTCATCGACCGAATGTGTTCACGACTCCACGAGGTATGGCACCCTGCTTTGGCGTTGCAAGCGGGACCACACTCGCGTTCGTACGGCCAGCATCCGAGGATGTACGTGTCGCTCATATCGGTGTTGATGGCCGCCATCGACATACCTGCAGCGGGCCCCACCACGCTGAACGATTCCACCACCCACGTCCACGACCTCTACTTTCTGCCCCTCTTCGAGCGACTGTGCGGGCGCCTTCGACGCGACTTTTCGCCGCAACCGGTCACCGCCACGCGCCGACACGTCCAGCGATTCGGCGACATCGAAGCCACTTCGATCATCGAACCCAATCTTGTGGTGGGTTTCGAGCGCGGAAGACGAAGTCGTTTTGCCATCGATCAATATGCGCCGTTCACCATGACCTCCAGCCATGGCGCTCTCGGCGTTCGCACCCGACCGGATACCGACTGGGTGGATGTCGTCGAAGTCGCACCCCATGTGTATCGAGTGCAGAGTGCCCGTCGTGTGGGCCCCGATGTGCGGCACGATGTCGCGGCACTCACGATCGTTGCATCTCGGGCACCAGTCATGCATGAGAATGAGCTGTTATTTGGTGAAATCACCCTGCAGTTCCCGGCGCTGACGGTGGAAGTACGACTCCCTCGAGCGTGAGCGGCTACTAATGAATGATCTTGGAAATCGGGAGCTCGAGAATGTCGGTTGCTCCCGCGTCCTTCAATGCCGGAATCACCGTGTTCACGGTGCGCTTTTCCACCACTGACTCCACCGCCCAGTCGCCCGACGCAAGTTTGGATACCGTCGGCGATTTTGCGGCCGGCAGCACCTTCAACACGGCCTGGTAACAGGCGTCACTCACGTTGAGCTTCACCAACACCTTGCCACGGGCTTCGAGCGAACCTTCCAGGAGAGTGAGCAACTGCTCCATGGCATGGCGCTTTTTGGGGTCAGCGTAGGAGGCGGGATTGGCGATCAACTCGGTGTGACTGGTGAGGATCGTGTCGATGATGCGCAACCCGGCAGCGCGCAGCGCACGACCGGTTTCGGTGAGATCGACCACGCAATCTGCGATATCAGGGATCTTGGCCTCGCTTGCACCATACGACAAACGCACGTCCGCTTCGATTCCGCGTTCGGCAAAGAATGCCTTGGTCAGGCGCGGATATTCGCTGGTGACTCTCACACCCTTGGGAAGGTCTTCCACTTTCTGAAACGGTGAATCCTGTGCAACAGCCACCACGATTCGCACGGGGTCGTTGGTGGCTTTGGAGTAGTTCAGTTTGCCGAGCGACTGAACGGTGCTCGATGTTTCTTCAATCCAATCTCGACCGGTGATGCCGATGTCAAACAATCCTTCGGCAACGTAGGTGGGAATCTCCTGCGGGCGAAGGATTCGTACCTCATCCACACGCGGATCGGCAATCGACGCACGATAGTCCACCTGTGAAGAACGCTTGACGGTGAGGTCGGCGGCATCGAACAACTCGAAGGTGGCCTTCTCCAGCGATCCTTTCGGAAGGACGAGTCGCAACATGGTTTCTTCAGGCTAACGACGCAGGAAGCCGTGCACCGTTGGCCCAGTCGAATGCAGCCATGGGACTCTTCCCCTCGGGCTGCACGGTGCGAAGACGAACCACCCCGTCCGCACACTGCACCTCCACTCCATCGCGGGTTGTCCTCACCACATCACCCGGCGACATCGGCATGGGTCTCGATCCGTCCAGTGTCGTACTCGTCTCGGTCGCCATGGTCGCCTGCTCGGCACGAATGACGCGGACGCGCTTGCCGCCCAACGAAAACCAGGCAGTTTCGAGCGCAGTTTTTGCCACCACGAGACGGACAGGGTCGGTGAACCGAATCTCCAATTCGCTCGGCGACATCTTGGCAGCGTGCGATGGTTCGCCCGACTGCGGCACGCCCACACCGCAACCCTTGGTCACCGCCCTCAACAACGGCTCCAGGGATGCGTCGACGAGTTCCGAACGCAACGTCGTCAGCGTGTGATCGGGCCGAATCGGCACGACAACCCGCCCGTACACCTCGCCGGTGTCCAAGCCCTCCTCCACCCGCATGATGCAGATGCCGGTTTCCTTGTCCCCTGCCAGCAGCGCTCGCTCCACGGGTGCAGCCCCTCGCCAGCGGGGTAAGAGTGAAAAATGCACGTTGATCATTGGCAGACGTGCCAGTACCGCAGCGGGAATGATTCGACCATAGGCCACGACTACTCCCAGGTCGGCACCAACCGTCAGGACGTCATCCAATTGATGACTCACCGGAATACCCAACTCCATCGCGGCACGCTTCACGGGACTTGGCGACAACTCCGACCCTCGTCCACGACGTTTGTCGACACGCGTGACCACCAGGGCAACATCCACTCCTGCGGCAACGAGTGCGCGAAGTGGCGCCACGGCAACCTCGGGCGTACCCAAGAACACGATGCGACGCGCCGCGCCAACGGGCAGTGCTGCGAGCGTGGTCACATCGAACGAGTCTGCGTCAGACCAACTTCAAGTGGAACGGCTCGGCATCCTTGGGCTGATGCTCGCGGGCCCGGTACAAGGTGACGGCTTTTTTGCGCTGATCGGGAGTCATTCGGTCGAACATCAACACACCATTGAGATGGTCGACCTCGTGCTGGAACAGTCGTGCCAACAACTCATCTGCTTCGAATTCCACCGGATTACCGTCGAGATTGATGCCGCGAACCAACACGGTTTTGGGGCGCAGCATCTCCACGTACAAGCCCGGGATGGACAAGCAACCCTCGTCGTACACCCATTCGCCGCTCGAGTCGGCGATTTGCGGATTGAGAATCACCTTGCGCTCGTCGTCGATGTCGTACACGAACACTTGTCGTTGTACCCCGATTTGTGTTGCCGCCAGGCCGATTCCCGGCGCCTTGTACATGACATCGAACATCTCGTCGGTGAGTCGCACGAGCCGCTCGTCGATATTGGTAACCGGCTCGGCGATTGCCTTGAGTACGGGGTCGCCAAAGGTGCGAATTTCGTACGTCACGCTGTGCAAGGCTACCGATGGTCATGTCGACACCCGATCACTACTTCGCAGAGCAACCATCATCCAGTAGTGCACCGACTACGTACGAGGTGACCGTGCGCAAGCTGCAGTTGATACTTGCGGGCGATCGTGGTGTCTTCAACCAAGGTGACCTCGACTGGGGCACTCGCGTGCTCATCGAGAATGCCGATGTGCCGACGGGTGGCGTGTTGCTGGATCTCGGTTGCGGCGGTGGCGCAATTGCAGCCGCACTTGCCAAGTTGCGACCCGATGCCGAGATCTGGGCGGTCGACGTCAACGAGCGTGCACGCGAAGTGACGCAGCGCACACTTGCATTGAACTCCATTGGCAACGTTCGCGTCGCATCACCCGACGAGGTACCTCGTGACCTCCGCTTTGATGCCGTGTGGTCGAACCCACCCATTCGAATCGGCAAGAGCGAACTCCATCAATTGCTGGAGACGTGGTTGGCTCGCCTCACCCCGGCGGGCGTTGCGGACCTGGTGGTGCACAAGAACCTGGGATCCGATTCGTTGGCCAAATGGTTGGGCGGCCTCGGTTACGCAGTGCAGCGGCATACGAGCAAGCAGGGATATCGCATCTTGCACGTGAGTCACATCGTCTAGCGTGTGCCCGCGTGAAGCGCCGCATTTGGATTGACACCGACACCGCCAGCGACGACGTCGTCGCACTGATCATCGCATTGCGTCACCCGGATGTCGAGGTGGTCGGTCTTTCCATCGTCGCCGGCAACGTACCCCTGGAGATGGGCGTCCAGAATGCACTCATCACACTGGAAAAGTGCGGCAGTACCGTGCCGGTTCACGCAGGAGCCGACCGACCCTTGTCTCGCCCGCTCGAGTCGGCCCAGAACGTCCACGGCAGCGACGGCATGGGTGACATCGGGCTGAAGCTCACGGGTCGCACCCCCACATCCAACGACGGCATCGGTGCGATGATCGAAGCGTTTCGCAACCACCCGGGCGAGATCGAATTGGTCACACTCGGACCATTCACCAACATCGCGGTGGCAGTTCGTAGCGAGCCAAAATTCGCATCGTGGGTGAAGCGTTGCGTGAGTATGGCGGGCACGGGCGTGCTGCCGGGCAACGTCACCGCGCTGTCGGAGTTCAACGTGTGGGCCGACCCGGAGGCTGCGTATGTGGTGTTCGAGTCCGGTCTCCACATCGAGATGGTGGGTTGGGACGTGAGCTGGCAGGATGCAGCCATCACCGATGCGCTCGCAGCCGAGCTTCGCAAGATAAGTCCGTTGGCGGAGTTCGCCATCGACATCCAGGCAGGAGTACGACATTTCTGCGAGACGGTCACCAAGGTTCCGGGATTCGACTTTCCTGACCCGATCTCGATGTGCGTCGCAATCGACGACTCCATGGTCGTCAAGGAAGAAACGCGCTACGTGGAAATCATCCTCAGCGAAGGACACGCCCGTGGCCAAACCATGGTGGATTGGCTGGGAGTCACCGGCAAACCGGCGAATACCCGTGTGGTGCTACGAGGAGATCAGACGAAGTTCCACGAGATGCTCCGCTTTGCGCTCCGTCCCTGACGGAGGCGACGGATTAGGCGACGGGGAGAACGTCGACGACCTTGCGGCCTCGACGCTCGGCGAACTTCACCGCACCGTCAACGAGCGAGAACAAGCTGTCATCGCTGGCGCGACGCACGTTCTTGCCTGGGTGCACCTTGGTGCCACGCTGACGAATGATGATGGTCCCTGCGGTGATCTTGGTGCCGTCGAAAACCTTGACTCCGAGACGTTGCGCATTTGAATCGCGGCCGTTCTTTGTTGAACCGCCACCCTTTGTCTTTGACATGGTTCAGCCTTTCGCGATGCTGGTGATCTTGACGACGCTGTAGCGCTGACGGTGACCGTAGCGACGTCGCTGGTTGGTACGACGCTTGTAGGTGAAGCCGTCGATCTTGTCGCCGAGATCCTCTCCCACGATCGTGCCCTTGACGGACGCTTTCGACAGCTCGTTTGGAGTCGAGAGCACCGTGGCGCCGTCAACGACGAGAACGGGACGGAACGACACTTCGCTTCCGGCGGCACCGTCGAGCAATTCGACGCGCAACGTTTGACCGCTGGTCACTTTTTCTTGTTTGCCACCTGTGGCGATCACTGCGTACATAACGGTCTCCTACCCTATCGGGCTTTCCCCGGCAGGTCGGAGCCTGCTGCAACGGCAGCCTCGTCTTCCAGCAGGTCGGTATCGACGATGACGCCTCGGCCGTGACAGGCCTGACAGGTGTCTGCGAAGGCCGTAAGCAGACCCTCACCGATGCGTTTACGCGTCATTTGCACCAAGCCGAGCTCGGAGATGTCGAACACCTGGGTGCGTGTCTTGTCACGAGCCAACGCCCGTCGGAACGCCTCCACCACCTTTCGTCGATTCTCCTTCACTTCCATGTCGATGAAGTCGATCACGATGATGCCGCCGATGTCACGCAAACGAAGCTGTCGCGCAATCTCTTCTGCGGCCTCCAAGTTGTTGCCCAAAACGGTTTCTTCGAGGTTGGTCTTTCCGACGTTCTTTCCGGTGTTGACGTCCACCACGGTGAGTGCTTCGGTGTGCTCGATGACGAGCGAACCACCCGATGGGAGCCACACCTTCGGGTCGAGCGCCTTGCGCAGCTGCTCCACCACACGATGTTGCTCGAAAAGCGGGAGACCTTCTCGCTTCTCGTCCCAGAACTCGACACGATCGACGAATTCCGGATTGAACGCACCGATGTAGTCACGAACTTCTTCGTAAAGTTCTCGATCGTCGATGACGATACCTCGATAGTCGCTGCTGAACTCTTCGCGAATGACGCGCACGGCCAACGACGGCTCGCGATACAACAACGTTGGCGAGCTTGCCTTCGTTGCCTGCTGCTTGATGCGATCCCAGCGCTCCACCAACTGTTTCATGTCGGTGGCAAGTTCGTGCTCGGTAGCATTCTCCGCCGCCGTTCGCACGATGAGACCATGTTCTTCGGGCTTGATGCGATCGAGCACGTTGCGCAAACGGCGCCGCTCACTCTCGGGCAATCGCTTCGAGATGCCGTAGGTCTTGGAATCGGGAATCAACACCACGAACCGACCCGGTAGCGACACTTCCTGCGTGAGTCGCGCACCTTTTTCGCCGATGGGGTTCTTGGTGACCTGACACAGGATCAATTGACCACGCTTCAAGACGTGCTCGATACGTGGTTCCGGGCCTTGCTCCACCACGTCTTCTTTGTCGAATTGCACGTCGCCGCGGTAGAGCACCGCGTTCTTGGGTGTTGCAATGTCGACGAATGCAGCTTCCATACCCGGAAGCACGTTTTGCACCTTGCCCAAGTAGATGTTTCCGTGAATTTGCGTGGCGTCGTCGGCGGGGCGACTGACGTAGTGCTCGGTAAGGCTGCGGCCTTCAAGCAGCGCAACCTGCGTCAGGTCATTGCGTACGTGCACGCACATGAGATATCGGCCGAGTGGGCGTCCATCGCGCTCCTTGCCCTTGCGGCGTGCAATGAGTTCGGCCTCGGTATCCACGTGATCACGTCCACCGCGGGAATCGCGACGATTGTTGTCGCGACCCTCGCCGCGTCCTTCGCCGCGGTTGCGGTTGCGACCGCCACGGCGGCGACGACGATTTCGGGATCGTCCGCCATTGCCGCCACCAGTGTCGCCGCCCCGGTCACCCCGGTCGGCACGTTCACTTCGGTCGCCACGCTCGTTCCGGTCGCCCCGGTCACTTCGGTTGCCACGGTCGTTCCGGTCACCCCGATCGTTCCGGTCACCCCGGTCTCGATGGCTCTCCTGCCCGCCCACATCGCCCGAGGCGCTGTCGCCCTCATGGCCGCCGGCGTCGTCATCTTCGCCGCGCGGGGCCGCAAAGGCTCGCCCTGGCGGCGGTGGAATTGATGGCCGGCCTTCTCGTGGAAGATCTGGCAATTCTCCAGGCGTACGGTCGCCCTCGCCGAATTCATTCGTCATGTCAAAAACCTTTCCTATGGCGGCAATCCCACGCCCTGTGCGCTGGGTTCGCCGTGCCGTGGCGCGGTGCGCACTGCTCCCGTTGCGCTCGCACGCTCGTGCGTATATCGAAACCTGACGTTGGGACGAGTCCCAACTCCTCCTAGAGCCTACCGACTCCACACCCCCACTCGGTGCATCAGGCTGAGCGGCGCATTTCCACGCTTTGCACGAGCCCGATCATCACTGCCCAGGCAACCAGGTGTGAACCTCCATAGGACACGAACGGCAGTGGCAATCCGGAAACCGGCGTGATGCCGATGGTCATACCGATGTTCTGAAACACCTGCCACGCCAGGGTGGCAAACACTCCAGCGGAAAGAAAACGACCAAAGGGTGTGTTGGCGTTGCGACCTACGATCCACACGCGCAACAGGATGAACGCAAACAGGGCGATGACCACGATTGCCCCCACCAGCCCGAATTGCTCACCAATCGCCGAAAACGGAAAGTCCGTCGACTGCACCGGAATGAATCGTCCGTTCGTGAGTTCACCCTGCAGGTAGCCCTTCCCGAAGTAACCTCCCGCGGCGACTGCACGCTTGGCATAGCGCACCTGCAACACCAGATTCTGCAAACTTTCGTTCGTGGTGTTGTTCTGGTTCCACAATGCGGTGAAACGCTCCAGCTGATAGTCGCGTACGACTCCCGACCAGATACTGGCAACGAAACTTCCGATAGCCAGGAGCGTCACCGCCACGAAGTGCTTCTGTTGGGTTCCCGCGATGAGCAATACGCCGAACACCCCGGCAGCGATGGTCATCGCCGATCCCAGGTCTGGCTGCAATGCAATGAGGACGAACGGCAACCCGGCAATCAACAATGCGCGGACGAATTCGTCGTAGGGCAACGTACGAAGCCCCGCATCAGCGAACCATGCCGCCAACACCAACACCAGAACCGGCTTCATCACCTCGGCGGGCTGCACGGCAATTGGACCCAGGTCGAACGACAGTTTGGTGTCACCACTCGCACGACCCCACAACAGCAAGATGACGAGCGAAAACGTGGTGGCGGAATACAACCACAAGGCCTTGCTCCGCAGCCAGTCGTGTCCGAAGAACATCACGGACAACATGGCCAGTGCAGCAACGATGATAAAGATTGCTTGACGTTGAGTAAAGAAGTACGGGTCAGCTGCCCGCAGCACGAGGCGCGGGCTGGTGGTGGAGTAAATATTGAACACGCCGATGACCGCAAGCACTGCGGTGGCAGCAATCATCATCCAATCGACGTTGCGCCACGGGTCGAGCACGCTTGCCGACCCACGCGGATCATTTGGGCGCGGACGAACGCGAAAAGCTATGGACATGTCAGTCTCGGGCGTCCAGTATCGAACTCACCAAACACATGGGGTTCCGCAATCGTGTGGATGCCGCAGGAACATTGGACGCGGTATCCAGTGGATCGGCTGGCACGAGGTCATCAACGCGCCACTTTCCGCTCAGTGCAAGGAAGATGCACTTCACGACTGGCGCTGCCGCAGTTGCCCCATAGCCGGCCTTTTCCAGATATGCGAATGCGCTGTACGGCTTGGTGGCATCGAGGCTGAACGCTCCGAAGGCCGAGGAGTCGTTCCACGGCAAGTTGTTGAAACCTTGGGCGGTTCCCGTTTTTCCGGCGAGTGGCACACCGGTGTAATTGCGAAACAGATTTTCGCCGGTGGTCTTGTGGTAGTAGTCGAAGTTGACGCCGGGGCCGGTGATGACTCGTCGCAACCCGTTCACGAGCGGATCGCGAACTTCCGGCGGCAGTGGAACCGCGGTCTTCGTGGTGGTCGCACTCACACGGCGAAGCACGGTTGCGCTCTGCAAATCGGCCAGCCCGGACGCCTTGTTGCGTGTTCCGGGTTGCAAGACCGACCGCACGACTCGTGGCTCACGCAACGTTCCCCCGTTGGCGAGCACTCCGTAGGCATTTGCCACCTGAACCGGCGTGGCCGAGAGCAACCCCTGCCCGATCGAAAACAGCACGTTGTCACCCACGTAATACGCGCGTCCCGCGTCTTCAGCGATCACACCGAGACTGGCGAGATATTTCTTGTATGCAGCGTTCGGGATGGTGCCGGCAAATTCGAACGGCAAGTCCACGTTGGTTGGTGAACCAAATCCGAAACGACGAACTTCTTCTTCCAACACTGCGCGATAGCCGCGCTCCGTGAGTATCTGTTCACCGATCTTGTAGAAGAACGCATCACTCGAAACGGCGAGGGCGGCTTCGACATCAACTTCGCCGTACCGACACGGCGCACCCGTTGCTCGACAAATGGCATTTCGAAACACGCACTTCACACCCTGGTCGCAACGGTCCTTGGGAATGCTCTCCAATTTGTAGGTGCCGCGATCGTCGAACACATAATCGGCTCCACCTGGGAGCTGACCCGAGTGCAATGCGGCGTATGCAACGAACGGTTTGAAGCTCGATCCCAAGTTGTACCGCCCCGACACCGCACGATTCACCAGCACCGACCTGTCGGGATCATCCGTCTGCGGAAACACTTGGGCAAATTTGTCCGCATCGACATTGGCGGTAAACCACCGGCCGTCGAATCGCGGGTACGAGGCCATGGCGACCACTTCCCCGGTGTTGTGGTTCATGAGCACGACGGAGCCGGCGGGGGCCTTGTAGTAGTTGATCTCCTCGTACTGCGGGTCGGGAATCCCCTCGGGCAGCATCACCTGGGGAGCCTCATTGCGTTGGCGTACCAGCAGCTGAGTTTCGAGAGCCTGCTCGGCGAATTGTTGGAGTTTCCAATCGAGCGTCAACTGCAAATCACGACCCGGCTGGGGTTCGACGCGTTCCAGTACGCGCTTGATTCGCCCGACCGCATCGACCTCGTATCTGACGAAACCGGGAACCCCGCGAAGTTCCACTTCATAGGTGAGCTCCACGCCGTACAAACCCACGCGCTCGTTGGGGTCGTAACCCAGCGACTTGTAATAGGCGACGGAATCTTTTTGAATTGCACCGAGGAACCCCAGCACATGACTTCCAACGGCGCCGTACGGGTAGATGCGTCGCCAGTCTTCCTTGATGACCACCCCTGGATAATCCTCGATCCGCTCCATCAAGAATGCGGCCTGCTCTTCGGAAATGTCGAACGCCAATGGCATCTCGGTGAGTTGGTCGTACCGCTTGTCATCCGCCCGGGTGTACAGACGTTCCACCGGTGTATTCAGCGGTCCGGACAAACGTTGGAACATCTCCAATCGATCCTGCGGATCTGCGATGATGCGTCGGTCGATGGTTGCCACGAGTACTCGTTTGTTGTCTGCAACCACCCTGCCGTTCACGTCGAAGATGCGACCTCGCTCGGGAATCAACTTCACCACACGTGATTGAACCTTCTCGATGATGCGGTCGGTCTCCTCCTTCGTTACCGACTGAAGGAACCACACGCGAGCCAGGAGCAGCACGAGGAGCGCAATCGCAAGACCGCCCAAGGCACTCCAGCGTCGCTGTTGACTATCGACGGCCAAGGGAGACCTGCTCTCGTAAGGTCCAACGCGATACGGGAATGAACGGCGCAGCGAGCACCAACCCGCCGATAAATGTCACGAGCGACACGACGAACATTCGTGGACTGAGCCAGCCGCCGAGTCCTACCACTGCTTTGGTGAGTGGCATGACGATCTCGCTCAGTGCAGCGGTGGCGCTCATCACCAGGATTCGCAACCACCAAGTAGGTTCACGGAAGGATTGCAGCACCAGTGCCGTGCCTGCCCCGGTGGCTCCGAGGACCAAACCGGAAATTCCGAGCGGTGTTGCAAGAACGGCGTCATACATGAGGCCGCTCACCAGCCCGACGATCGCTCCGACACGAACATCGTGTACTCCTCCCGCTACCGCCACGAAGATGGCCATCAGTTGCACGGAGTACCCGAAGAAACGAATCTCGCTGAACAGTGTCGTTTGCAACGACAACACCAACAATGCGACGAGCACGAGACGGAACCATCGGCTTGCCACCACCTGTAGCAATCGTTCGAACACCGGCTACTTCCCCGACTCCGTAATCGGCTGGTACAACAACACTCGCAAGAACGACAAGTTGGACAGGTCGGCAACGAGTTCGATCTCGAGCACGGGTCCCGCCGTGCCGAGGCGCTCGACGACTCGCGATACGACACCGATGACGATGTCGGGAGGCGCCAAACTGCGGGAACCACCGGCAGACACGATTGGTGCACCAACTTCGATGGCATCGGCGCGAGTGCTCGCGTCCAAGAACCGCACGATGGGTCTGGTTCCAGGACCACGACCTTCGAGGATTCCGGTTTCACGCACCGAGAGCTGGCTGGCTATGGGCACGGTGATGTTCGATCCGCCTCCAGCAACCACTTCGGCGGGAACGGTGGTGGCCGACGGCGTAAAACCGAGGATCGTGGTGGTCGTAGTGGTGGTCGACGATGTCGTGCTCGTCTCCGTGGTTTCCAACACCGAATCCACCGTTGGCGCATCTTCGGTGGGCAGCGGCGGCAACGTGACGGGAGTTCGGCTCGACTTCGTTACCACCTTCACCGAAAGGGCGTAATCCGGATCCGACAACAGCATGACCAACGCCCGATCGGAGAACACCTCCGTTACCTTGCCGATGAGACCTGCGGCGTTCAGCACCGGCATGCCAACTTTGATGCCCGAGTTTGCCCCTTGGTTGATCTCCACGGTCTGCGAGAAATTGGTGGGCGTCTCACCGATGACTTGCGCCGTAACGGAATTGATACCCGCCAACGTCGGCAAACCGTTGAGCGCCAACAACTCCTGCGACAAGCGCACGGAGGCTGCAGCTGCCACCGCTGCCCCCTCCTGCAAAGCAACTTGCTCCTTCAGTCGATCGTTCTCTGCCACCACGTTGTCGTAGTTGCGGAACGAATTCCAGGCACCGCTGACGGGTCGGGTGACCACTCTTGCGACGTTCTCGACCGGACTGAATACCGTGTCGAACACTCGACGAACTCGGGACGTGGAGCTCGAGTCGCCGAGGTCGAGCGTGATGAAGAAGACCGACGCCAACGCGAGCAGGATCACCGCTCGGGTGAGATTGGTTTTGTTTTGAGCCACGCCTCAACGACCGCCGAGTTACTCGTCGTCCGATTGCGCCGTGAGACCCTTCATTGCATCCAAGTTCTCCAGCGTGAGTCCGCCACCGAGTACGACCGACAACAACGGATCAGGGGCCACCAACGTGTTGATCCCGGTCTCGTGAATGATTCGTTCGGTCAAACCCGTCAGCAATGCCCCGCCACCGGAGAGTGTGATGCCGTTCCCGATGACGTCTGCAGCCAACTCTGGTGGAGTTCGCTCGAGAGTGCTCTTGATGACGTCGACGATGGTGGTGATTGGCACGTCGATAGCAGCGCGAATCTCCACCGTGGTGACTTCCTGGGTCCGCGGCAAACCGGTGGTGACATCTCGACCACCGACATCCGCCGTCAGTTCTTCCTCGAGCGGCCACGCCGACCCGAGTTGGATCTTGACGTCTTCGGCGGTGTTGTCGCCGATGTCCAAATTGAACTCTTTTCGGAACATTGCAACGATGGAGTCGTTGATCTCATCACCCGCGACGCGACAGGAGCTAGCGGTGACGATGCCACCAAGCGATATGACGGCAACCTCCGTGGTGCCACCACCAATGTCGACGATGAGGTTGGCACTCGGTTCGCTCACCGGCAAACCCGCACCGATTGCAGCTGCCATCGGTTCTTCGATCACGTATACAGGGCGACGTGCCCCGGCAAATTCTGCGGCGTCCTGCACCGCGCGGCGCTCCACCCCGGTGATTTCGGAAGGCACACACACGATCATTCGCGGCTTACTGAAACGACTGGTGTGCACTTGGCGGATGAACTCGCGAAGCATTTGCTCGCACAAATCGAAATCGGCGATGACACCATCCTTGAGCGGACGCACCACGCGGATGTTTCGGGGTGCACGCCCCCACATTCGCTTTGCGTCGTGACCGACTGCCACCACCTGACCGGTCGCGGTGTCGAGCGCCACGGTGCTGGGTTCGTCCAAGACGATGCCTTCACCCTTGATGTAGATGAGAGTGTTGGCCGTGCCGAGGTCAATCGCGATATCGCGTGTGAGGGAAATCGGATTGGTGCCGGCCACGGTGGTGCCTCAGAGCCCCGGGAAGAAAATCTGAATTTCCCTCTCAGCCGATGCTGCTGAGTCGCTGCCGTGGACGAGGTTCTCCGTAAAGATGGTGCCGAGGTCGCCGCGAATGGTTCCCGGTGCCGCACCGCGCGGGTTGGTCGCCCCCATCATGGTGCGAACGATTTCCCACGTGTCGTCCGGACCTTCCAGGACCATTGCCACCACGGGACCACGCGACATGAAGGCGACGAGATCGGCGTAGAAACCCTTGCCTTGGTGCTCTGCATAGTGGTTCGCCAGCGTGGCGGCATCCAGCGTTCGCAACTGCATGGCTGCAATCTTCAGTCCTTTGCGCTCGAAGCGCGACACGATGTCACCCACCACACCACGCTCCACCGCGTCGGGCTTCAAAAGGACAAGGGTTCGCTTGGTGTTTGATGTTTCAGGCACGCGACAAGACTACCGCTAGGGCATCAGTTCGCGGAGTACAGGACGCGCAGCGCCCACGACGTACAACGAACCTGCAACCAACAGTGCGTCCTCGGCTCGCAACTGTTGATACGCATATGCAAGAGCAGCATCCGGACGTTCTGCAATGTGCACCGTGTCGCAGCCGCTGGCGCGCGCAGCCGAAGCAACTTCCGCGGCGGGAGTTCCTCGGGGGGTCGGCGCCGTGCAACACACCACCAAGTCGAATTCGTCGGCTCGCAACGCGCCGAGCAGTTCGGCTGCATCGCGACTCTTCAGCATGCCCACCACCAACACTCTCCGCCCATCGACTTGGAAGTCGTTGAAGAACACTTCGGCACACACCTCTGCTCCGCCCACATTGTGTGCACCATCGACGATCACCAGCGGTTGGCGTCCGAGAACTTCGAATCGACCGGGCATCGACGCCGTCGACATCCCTTCATCGAGAACTTCGCGGGCGATTGCGTGATCGAAGAACTCCTCCACTGCGGTGATGGCCACTGCCGTGTTGTCGCCCTGATGGCTTCCGTGCAGTGGCACGAAAACGTCCTCGTACTTTGCGCGAGTGGTTCGCACGGAGATGAGTCGTCCACCGACGGCCAATTCGTTCGAGGTGACGTCGAAGTGCTGATCACGCACCACGCGCCGGACGCACGGAACTGCGGCAAAGATGTCCTGCACGTCGTCGCGAGTCTCGCCCTGGACGAAGACACTCTCTGGTTTTACGATGCCCACTTTCTCTCGTGCAATGTGCGCGTGCGTTGGGCCGGCGAACTCGGTGTGATCGAGCGACACGTTGGTGAGCACGGCAACATCGCTTCGCACCACGTTGGTGGCGTCCCAACGCCCGAGCAAACCCACCTCGATGACGCCCACATCGACTGCACTGTTGGCAAACCAGCGGAATGCCACGGCGGTCAAGACCTCGAAGTAACTCAAACGCGTTCCCACCAATGCTTCAAGTTCGGCTATGGCCAACACGTTCTCCGCAAGATCCTCATCGCTGATGGGTTCACCATTGATTGCCATTCGCTCGTTGACCCGTTCCAAGTGCGGACTGGTGTAGGTACCCACCTTCAGGCCATGTGCCATGAGCAATCGGGTGATCATTTGCGTCGTGGAACCCTTGCCGTTGGTGCCGGTGACGTGGATGGTTCGGTATGCGAGGTGCGGGTCGCCGAGAAGTTGCACCAAGCGCTCGATGTTTGCGGTACTCGGCGACTCGATTCGGCCCGTCTTTTCGTACACCGAGTGCGACTCCAGGAAGGCCAACGCACGATCGACCGGAGACTCTGCCACGACCTGAACGGTAGTTGGCGTAGACGACATTTACGTGTGCTTCGTGCGGATGAGCTGCGCCGACGCGCGGTTACAAGGCTTCGCGGTTACGAAGCAGCACGCTTGGGCTTGCTCACGCGAGGCGAACGCGTGGTGATCTTCGGCGCAGCGCGATGCGTGACACAGTCTTCGTCGATGACCACTTTCGCGACGTCGGTACGGCCGGGCAAGTCGTACATGGTGTCGAGCAATACTTCTTCGAGAATTGCACGCAAGCCGCGTGCACCGGTGCCGCGGAGCAGTGCGGCGTCCGCGATTGCCGAGAGCGCCTCATCGGAAACGACGAGCTCGACGTCCTCGAACTCGAAGAACTTCTGGTACTGCTTCACCAGGGCGTTCTTTGGCTCGGTGAGAATCTGCACGAGCGCCTCCTTCTTCAACGAGTGCACTGCACCGATCATCGGCAAACGTCCGACGAACTCGGGAATCATGCCGAACTTGAGGAGGTCCTCCGGCAGCACTTGGGCGAACAGGTCGCCCGGATCACGATCCTTCTTCGACTTCACCGTGGCGTGGAAGCCAACTCCCTTGTCGCCGAGTCGCGAACCAATGATCTGATCGAGCCCGGCGAACGCACCACCCACGATGAACAACACGTTGGTGGTATCGATCTGGATGAACTCCTGATGCGGATGTTTTCGGCCACCCTGTGGCGGCACGGAGGCAACCGTTCCTTCGAGAATCTTGAGCAATGCTTGCTGTACGCCTTCGCCGGACACGTCGCGAGTGATCGACGGGTTCTCGCTCTTGCGAGCCACCTTGTCGATTTCATCGATGTAGACGATGCCCATCTCGGCGCGCTTCACGTCGAAATCGGCGGCCTGCAACAGTTTGAGCAGGATGTTTTCAACGTCTTCACCCACGTAACCGGCTTCGGTGAGAGCGGTGGCGTCGGCAATCGCGAACGGCACGTTCAACATTCGTGCCAATGTCTGCGCCATGTGCGTTTTCCCACAACCAGTCGGGCCGAGCAAAAGGATGTTGCTCTTTTGCAGTTCCACCTCGTCGCGACGCAGTTTCTTGCTCTGCGAATACTTGATGCGTCGGTAGTGGTTGAATACCGCGACCGCCAATACCTTCTTGGCGGCATCCTGACCGATGACGAAATCGTCGAGGAAGGCGCGAATCTCGCGCGGGGTTGGCACGTTCTCCAAACCCAAACTCTTCGCATCTGCAACTTCGTCTTCGATGATTTCGTTGCACAGATCGATGCACTCGTTGCAGATGTACACCGACGGCCCGGCGATGAGTTTCTTTACCTGCTTCTGCGTCTTGCTGCAAAACGAGCACTTGACGAGCTCTGCCGTGTCACCAAACTTCGCCATGGTTTCCCCTTCTTATCGAATAGGTCCGCTGCGGTCGGCCAGCTGGCGCGTGGTGATGACTTCGTCGATCACTCCATATGCCAAGGCTTCTTTTGCCTCCATGACGAAGTCGCGATCGGTGTCGGCATGCACGCGCTCGATGCTCTGCCCGGTGTGGTTCGACAGGATGATCTCCAACAAGTCGCGCATGCGAAGGATTTCGCGAGCGGCAATTTCCAGGTCGGTGACCTGACCGTAGCCAACCTGTCCGTAGGGCTGGTGCAGCAAGATTCGAGCGTGCGGGAGGGCAAGTCGCTTGCCCTTGGTGCCCGCCGCCAACAGAACTGCCGCTGCCGATGCCGCTTGCCCGAGGCAGATCGTGGCGATGTCGTTTTTGATGAACTGCATCGTGTCGTAGATGGCAAACAAGGCCGTGATATCGCCACCCGGGCTGTTGATGTAGATGTTGATGTCCTTGTCCGGATTCTCGCTCTCCAGATGGATGAGCTGTGCACAGATGAGGTTCGCGATGGTGTCGTCGATCGGCGTGCCGAGGAAGATGATGTTCTCTTTCAGCAGGCGGCTGTAGAGGTCGTACACACGCTCACCACGGCTGGTGGTTTCGGTGACGTTGGGAACGTAATAGTTCGAAAAGTTCATGACCTGATCATTCGTCGGGGGAATTATCGTCCACCGTACTGGTCGACTGTTCGTTCGTGTTGGATTCACCACCCAAGTTCACGGAAGCGCCCGTATCGGCGGTGGGATCGATGTCCACGCCCGCATCCAGCAAGAGGTCCGCAGCGATGGCTTTGCCCTCGGTATCCACGTACGTGACTTGTCGCACGAGCCACTCGAGGGCCTTCGACTTGCGAATCTGAGCCTTGAGGTCACCGATGGCATCGTTCTTTTCGTACAGCGATCGAACACGCTTCACCTTTACGTTTGCGCGCACGGCGATGCGCTCGAGCTCGACATCGACATCGGCATCGTCTGCAAGCATCTGTTCATCGGCTGCGATTGCACGCAATGCAAGATCGACTCGCACTGCCTTGCGCGACTGATCGCGCAACTGTTCGATGAACTGCTCCTCGGTTTGTCCCGTGATTTGCAGGAACTGTGCGATGGCGATCCCTTGACGCTGGAAGGTGTCCACCGTGTTGCGCACTCGCGAACGCAAGTCACCGTCCACCATGGCTTCAGGCAGGTCGATGTCCACCAACTTTGCAAGTTCGTCGGTGACGCGGTCGACCACCGAGTTGCGAGCCTGATTGAGACGTGACTCGTTCATGCGTTCGCTGATTGCGGCACGCCACTGCCCCACCGTGTCGAATTCCCCGAACGTATCCGCAACCCACTGGTCGGTTGCTTCCGGAAGTTGCATCTCCTGCACCTTCACCACTTTGAGGGAGAAGTCGGCTTCGTCTTCATTGCCGTTGGGAACTGCGGTGAACTTCTTTTCGTCACCGGCGTTCAAGCCGATGAGCTCGTCGTCGAATCCCTTGGCCACCCAGCCACGACCCACTTCGTACAACCAAGCTTCGACGTTGAGCCCGGGAACGGGTTCGCCATTGCGCGAAGCAGACAGATCGAGTGTGACCTGGTCGCCGGTTGCAATCGGGCGTGTGGAGTCCACGAGCGTGCCATGACGCTTGCGTTCGTTGTCGACGACTTCGTCGATCTCTTTGTCGCTGGAGGTGATGCTCGGAAGCTCCACGCGCAAACCTGCGTAACCGGCCACCGACACCGTCGGCCGAACTTCGATCTCACAGTGGAAGGAAATCGGGCCGCTGGCGTCGTCGGCGCCGTGAACGTGATCGACTTTTGGTGTGGCAATGATGTCGATGTCGTGCTGCTTGACCACTTCGGCCAAGTACTTCGGTACGGCGTCTTCGATTGCCTGCGCCCGTGCAGCGCGCTTGCCATCTTCGCCGAGATGGGCTTCGATGATTCGTCGAGGAGCCTTGCCCGGACGGAACCCAGGGATTCGGACCTGGCGAGCGAGTTTGCGATAGGCGACTTCGATGTCTTGGTCGAAGGCTGCTTCGTCAACCGAGACGTTGACCTTGACTTTGTTGCCTTCGAGCTGTTCCACGGTGCTTTGCATGAGTGAAGAAGGCTACAAGTGCCATACTGAGGTAATGCCTTTTTGGAAGCCTCACACCCTTGCCAAGCCCCACGAGGGTCAGATTGATTTGCGAATCGGCGACAAAGTGGTCACCACCGTGGATCTTCCCGACGTGCCGGCCGGTAGCGAAGGTCGAGTGATATTGGCCAATGGTTTTCAATGGCAGCGGTACTGGGTTCGTTTCGCCGACGGCACCGAAGTAAGCGACTTGGACCATCGCCATCTGGCGCCGATCGGCCGTACCAAGAAGCGTCTGGCCAAGGCAGCAAAACGCGCGAAGTGAATTCGGAAGCGATTCGCCGGCGTTTCCCCGGCGCGCAGAACGATTGGGCACGCTTTGACGGCCCTGCCGGCACACAGATGGTGGATTCGGCCATTCGCGCCGCAAGTGACTGGTCGTCGAGCGGCAACAATGCCAATACTCACGGTGCGTTCGCAGCAGCCCATGCCACCGATGCGTTGTTGGAACGTGCACGCGGAGTAGTCGCACAATTGCTGGACGCCGACCCGAACGGTGTGGTGTTCGGCGCCAACATGACCACGATGACGTTCGCCTTCACACGCGCCGTGGCACGCACGCTCAAACCCGGAGACCGTGTGGTGGGTACGCGTCTGGACCACGACGCCAACGTGTCGCCATGGCGGATCGCATGCGAGGAATCGGGGGCCGAACATGTTCTCGCTCCGTTTTCCCCCGCCGACGGGCGTCTCGACATGGATGCACTCGCAAGTCTGATCACACCGAACACCAAGTGGGTGGCAGTGACCGGTGCATCCAATCTCATCGGGACGATGCCGGAGATCAAGACCGTGGTTTCACTTGCCCGCCACGTTGGCGCACGGGTGTTCGTCGATGCCGTGCATCTCGTACCCCACATGCCGGTGAGCGTGCGTGACATCGGATGCGATGTGCTCGCCACCAGCCCCTACAAGTGGTACGGCCCCCACGCTGGCGTGTTGTGCATCGAACCGAATTTGCTCAACGCCCTGCCGGTCGCCAAAGTGCGCCCAGCTGACGACGTTGGACCACGACGTTTCGAAACCGGAACACCGAACCTCGAGAACATCGCTGCCACCGAGGCCGCTGCACGTCATCTCCTCGAAGAGAACATGTCGAGTGTTGCGAAGTACGAACGTGACGTGTTTGCTCCCTTGCTGCACGGACTGCTTGCGATGCCGCGAGTCAAGGTGTGGGGACCACCCACGCTGGAATCCCGAACTCCCACCGTTGCCTTCACCGTCGACGGCATGGCGCCGGACCGAGTGGCCGAAGCATTGGCAGCCAAGAAGATCGCTGTCTGGGCCGGCAGTTCGTACGCAGTGGAATTGGTGTCACATTTGGGGCTCGCCGAATCAGGCGGCGTTGTTCGAGCCGGTGTCGTGCGCTACGTGACCTCCGACGATGTACAACGACTGCTTCACGCAGTTGCATCCCTGTAGTCGGCTCACGTTCCCACCCAAAGCAGCGTTAGCCTGAAACGGAGCGGGATGTAGCACAGCTTGGCTAGTGCGCCTGGTTTGGGACCAGGAGGTCGCAGGTTCAAATCCTGCCATCCCGACAACACGATGACTGCCCCACTCAGCAACAAGGAAAAGTACGTGTCGCTGGTGACGTTTCGCCGCGACGGAACCGCGGTGCCATCACCCGTCTGGTTTGCCGCCATGGGCGACGAGTTCGGAGTAATCACCGAAACCAACGTCGGTAAGGTCAAACGAATTCGCAACAACCCGCAGGTCACCGTGCAGGTCTGCGACATGAGTGGAAACGTGTCGGTCGACTCACCCGTGTTGTCGGCAACTGCCCGCCTCGTGACGGGTGACGACGCGGTGCGAGTTCGCAAGGCCGTGGGCAAGAAGTACGGACCCGTCTATGTCGCGTTCAGCGTGTATTGGACGTTTTCCACCCTGTTCGACAAGCTTCGCGGCCGAGACAAACACGACCCCGAAACCGCAATCCTCTTTCGCCTCACGGCCTGAGGTTCTGGCCTCACGGCGCGCGAAACCCCCGTCTAGCAGTTGCTATCGCTCGTAAGTTCGGCCCGAAGTCATCGACAACGAATCACACGATCCACTCCCCACTACAGCGACCAACGAAGCTGCAGAGACAAGTTGCACCTTGACCGACTGTCGCGAATCAGTCCAACAATGGGTCTGTCCAACCTTGATGTCTTCGGGCTTCTTCCAAGTTGCCTGATTACTTCCCACCATCATTTGTCCTAGTGGTGACGCCACGTTGAGACCGCCGATGCGCACCATCCCATCCGCATCCGTCGTGAGTGCAATCTGTGACATGTACTGACCTGCTGGACCCACGGCTGCGTCCCCGAAACTCGCGCCTTCGAACTTGAGATCGTTGACTTTGGCATTCGGCAAGAACCACAACCCATTTGCCGTACCGCTCACTCCTTGCGATGGCTTTCCACACGGCGTGCCTGGAACCACGACGCCACCCGCGCTACCCAGCTTGGCCAACCACTGTGACCTCAATGGTTCGACGTAGTAGTCATAAGGACACTTCGCATGCAGCTCGCCTCTGCCATTCGGCGAAGATTCAAAACGAGATTGATTGATGAACGAGTTCTTACTGAGCTCGTCTTCAACACGAAAATCAAAAGCCACGCTGCGGCCAGCCTCACCTTGAAACCACCCAATTTGATCGCCTGCCAACACCTTCGTTCGCGCCACACTCTGCCCCGCACTTGAAGGTGATGGTGCCGCAGGAACAGCACGTGCGACGTTGCCGACGACACCTTTGATGTGGAACAACTGCACCTGCACCGAGCAACCTGCATCAAAGTAGAGCGCGTATTCCGCTTGATATCCGACTGGTGCGCCCGGAGGCAGATAGTACGACGCCTGATACAGCGTCATGTCCACGGGCGCATAGACCGGCAATCGTTGGCCGTACAGGGAAGTCGGCGGCATCACATAGCTACGAATGGCGATCGATCCACCGAATGCAGTCTGACCACCGATCGGAGTTACTGCTTGCACATGACTTTGGTCGATGAAGTTTTTCGTGAACTTCACTGGGCTAGGACACGATGTGTTGGTGGTACCGCCACCAGATTTGCCCGTGCGGCTCGAAGTGTCGCCACTACTCGACGACTTCCTCCACACCATTGCCTTGCCAACGCGCGTGCAAACAGTGCCTTGCCTCTTATCGACTTGGCCGACTTTCGTGCATTTTTTGCCGGCATTGGCGTGAGCTGGCGCCAATGACAACAGTGGTGCAACACTGACACAGAACGCAGCCACCATCATGCCTACTCGTCGCATACGAGAACCTTATCGCTGCGAGAAGTGATGGAGTCGAGATAGTCCGTGTCGGGATCGATACCGATGCCAGGACCGGTGGGCACGTCGAGATGACCGTCGCGAAGTACGAACGGTGCGGTCACGTCGCGCCTGAAGTACCGCGATGAAGCAGAAGTGTCACCCGGCAATGTGAAACCCGGCAGAGCAGCAAGCGCCAAGTTGGCTGCGCGACCGATACCTGTCTCCAGCATTCCCCCACACCACACCGCTACACCCCGCTCATAACAAAGGTCGTGGATCTTCTTGGCCTCGAGAAATCCGCCGACCCGACCCGGCTTGATGTTGATGATGCTGCACGCACCGATGTCGAGCGCCTCGCGAGCAACATCGGCGGAGAGAATCGATTCATCCAAGCAAATGGGTGTGCGAACCACCTTGGAAAGTTGGGCGTGGGAAGCAACCTGCTCTTCCGGTAGCGGCTGCTCGATGAGCAACAGATCGAACTCGTCCAACCGCGCCAAGTGCTCGGCATCACTCAGTTGATAGGCCGAGTTGGCATCCACCTGCAACAACAATTCGGCCCCGAACGTCGTTCGCACTGCGCGAACCGGCTCGATGTCGAAGCCGGGCTCGATCTTCAACTTGATTCGCTGGTAGCCGTCGTCGAGGTAACCCTGCACCACTCGGAGGAGATCATCGATACTCGGCTGGATTCCCACCGAAACACCGGATCGAACGCGAGTTTGTGTCGCGCCAAGAAACGTCCCGAGACTCACGCCGTCGCGACGCAACTGAAAATCGAGGAGCGCAGTTTCCAGTACGGCTTTGGCCATGTAGTGGCCACGGATTCCACTCACTGCGCGTGCAAATGACTGGGCGGTGGTGTCTCGATTCACCAGCGGCAACATGAACCGTCGAAGCACCGACTCGCACCCGTCGACGTATTCGCTGGAGTACATGGGTTCGCTCATTGCCACGCACTCTCCCCAACCGGTGGTGCCCTCGCCGGACACCTCCACGTAAAGAAGTTCGCGGGAAGTTTCCACACCAAAGCTGGTGCGAAACGGCGACACCAAATCGATACGGGCGCGACGAAGTCGAATTTCAGAAATCATTTCGCCCCACCGACCATCACGCCCGAGCCACCGCGTAGCTGCCATCGCCCATGAGTCCTGCAACCTTCCATTCGCCGTTGAACGCCTTGCGCAAGTCTGCCCGCTGTCGGATGCGCCATGCGTGTGCCACGTCGCGATCGGCACCGCGCAGCGTTTCGATGTCGATAGGGGTGGGAATCGTCCACTCGGCCGCCGTGGACAACGCGCCCGATGGCTGAACACCGCCGCAGCCCGCAACTTGCCACCGCACGATGAGTCGGTCGGTGTGCTCGCCACGATTGAGTCCGTCATTGATGGACCCGTAGAAGTCCTCGTGATACTCGGTGATGGTGGCACCGAGTTTGACGAGGTTGAAGTACGCGTTGCGGCGCACCAATGGGTCGAACGTCCAGGTGATTGCCTGCAGCCCGTGCTCATGAGCCCAGTTCCACTGGTGCCGTTTCAGCGCTTCACCTATCCCCTTGGAGTTGTGCGAAGACAGCACGCCGGTGACGTGCGAGTGCAAAGTGCCTTCGGCACCGAGGAAGCCCCAGCTCGCGCCAATCAGAAGATCGCCGGTCCACGCCAGCGAGGCATAGCCACCTGCGTGCACCGTGGCGATGATGACCTCGTTGGGCACCATGCCGTCGACTCCCCACACCTGGTCGAAGAGCGCGCCGGCACGCTCGCAGTCGTTACGTGTGTGCGCCGTGACGATTCGCACGACCAAAACGCTAGTTGCATCGTGCGAGACCATCTGCTGGTTCGCATCACACCCGTCAACTGCGCAAGTATGTAGCCATGCCAGTTCAAGTCACCGTCGTGGACCATCCAGTCGCCCAAGAGGCGCTCACCAACCTTCGCGATCAGAACACGTCCAACCAAATCTTTCGTGCAGAGATGCGCCGTCTCTCGCTCGTCGTGGTTTCCGAGGCCACTCGTCGAATTCCTACGAGTGCCCGAAAGGTGACCACACCACTTGCCACCACCGACGGCGTGCAGCTCGCCAGTCGCCCGGTGTTGGTTCCCATTTTGCGTGCAGGTCTCGGCATGTTGCCTGCCGCAATGGAGTTGCTGCCCGATGCCGATATCGCCGTAGTTGGCGTACAACGAGACGAAGAAACACACGAACCCAGTGAATACGTGGCGAAGCTACCCACGAACCTGCGGGGCCGTACGTGCGTGGTGCTCGATCCGATGCTCGCCACCGGCGGCTCACTGGCCCATGGTTGCAAGATTCTGGTCGATCGCGGTGCCAGCGACACGATCTTCGTCGCATGCGTGCTCGCAGCGCCGGAAGGAATCAAGTTCTTGGAGTCCACGGGAATGAACCTGCACATCATCACCGCGTCGATCGACAGCCATCTCAATGAACACGCGTTCATCGTGCCCGGTCTCGGCGATGCCGGTGACCGCCAGTTCGGCCCACCGAACTAGCGCACAGTCGAGGCGTTGAACAGACACGCAAACGCTCCCGCCAAGAGACAACGGATGTGAAGGGGTACTCCGTTGCCTCCCGGCAGGAAGCGCTGCGTGATAACGATTGCTAATCGAACCCGCTCAGCTACCGATGATTCCGCCGTCCTTGCGTGTGATCACGATCGTGCAGTCACGCGGACGTGGACCTGCGGCACCCGTGAACTTGGCCGGGAAGTTGGTGTTCGTGGGATCTCCATCGCCAGGATGCTGCAAGTTCACGAACATGGTCTTGCGATCAGGAGTTACCGCTACACCCGTAACTTCGCAACCCTTCACTCCAGTGAAGAGTCGCTTCACTTCCTTGGTCTTTGAGTCGGCAACGAGCATCTGATCGTTGTTTCGACCCGGCTGCGTTCCATCGGTCTGGATGAAGATGCGACCATCTGGGTCGGCCCAGATGCCGTCCGGTGAGCCGAACATCTGACCGCCTTCGTCAAAAGTCTCCTGTGAGATGAGGAACAGATTCCATTGGAAGGTTCCTCCGAGGTTGCCGTTCGAATCCTTCCAACGAATGATGTGACCGTCTGCGTTCAGAGGCACTGGATTTGCTGCATTGATGCCAGGCTGGCCCGATCGACCGCGGTTGGAGTTGTTGGTGAGGGTGCCGTATTGCCACCCATCGGCTCCCGTCGAGATCCACTCCGGGCGGTCCATCTTCGTCGCACCGGCAAGATCGGCGGCGAGACGCGTGTGAACGAGAATCTTGTCGATGGTCCAAGAAGCGAGTGCTGGATTGTTTGGGCTCAGTTCCAGCCAGTTTCCGGTGCCGTCATCATTGAATCGAGCAGCGTAAAGAACGCCCTCGTCAAGCGGACTCTTGCCGGCTGCGACCATTTTCTTCCAGTCGCCCGATGACACGAACTTGTAGATGTAGTCGAACCGCTCGTCATCACCCATGTACACCACGACGCGATTGTTCTTCCCCACCACCAACTCGGCGCCTTCGTGCTTGATGCGACCCAACGCGGTTCGCTTCACCGGTTTGGCTTTGGGGTTCTCGGGATCGATCTCCACGACCCAGCCGAATCGGTTGATCTCATTGGCATAGCCAGGCTTTGATCGATCGAATCGTTCGTCATACTTGTGCCAGTCGTAGCCAAAACCGCTTGCGTTGATTCCATACCGGGCTTCCTCGGCTGACGCTTTCCACGTAGTGCTCGTGGAACCGAAGTAGCCGTTGAAGTTTTCTTCACACGTGAGGTAGGTGCCCCATGGGGTGTAGCCGTTGGCGCAGTTATTCACCGTGCCGAGCGGCTGGTTGCCGGCAGCGTTCTCCAAGAGCGCGCTCTTTGCTGCAGGTCCGCTGAACTCGACCGGAGTATTGACATGAACTCGACGATTGCGCTTGTCCTTCTTCATCGACCAGCCTTTGGGGCCTTTTTCGATGTACATCACGCCAACGCCGTGGAGATGCTGGGAAACTCGCACTTCTTCCAAGCTGGTGGGCACGGCCTTACCGAGCGCGTGCTGGGTGGTGCCGTATTCAAAGTTGATTGCCAACATACCCTTGCGGTTGTCACCGAAGTACCACATACCGTCATGTCCCAACCCGACGGCGACCGCTTGCTGGTCGGAATTCAAGGTTTCGGCGAATTCACCTTTGCCGTCCAGGCGCGTGCGCCATGGAATGAGCGTCGAGTACTGGTACTCGGGCGCAATGGTCGGCATCGCGGTGTTCTGCAACGGGATGGAAGTAAACGCGATCTTGGGTCGAGCCTTTGCCGCTACACCACTTGCAGTTCGCTTCGTGGGAGTGATGCCTTTTGCCGACACCTTGCTGCCCGCAAATGCGAACGCTGCGCCAGCGAGACCGCCTGCTATGACCGCGCGTCGCGAAACGAACGTATCGAGCACATCATGAAACGTGCGATTGTCGCTTGGGTTACTTCCAATGTCCTCGGATTCAAAATTCAGTGTCATGTAGTTCCCTCATGTTGATGGTTGTCCAGTTGTATGCCGCAGCAACAACTCCAGCGAGCGCTTCGCTGGCCCTGCAAGATTCGCCCACGCAGATGACGACAGGGTGAACGACGGTTTTCGTCTACTGGACAACAGTGTGAATTCCGTGGGATCTTCGTTGCGGACCGGATGCATCACCGGGGGCGACGACGCCCACTGGTGATCGCGATCGGATTGTGGCGTAACCGGTTTTGGATTAGGCGTTGAAGGCGTCGCCGTCGGGATACGGGAACCACTCGGGATCGGGCTGAGCCGTTGGCGCAATCATCACCATCTTGCTGCGGCGGAACTGGTCGAGACCTTCCGCACCGAGCTCGCGTCCGCTACCGGTGAACTTGCGCCCACCGAACGGAATGGCATCGTTGTCGTTGAGCGGTGTATTGACCCACACGATGCCACTCTCGATCTCGTTGACGGCACGGAACGCTTCCGCCAAGTTCTCGGTGTAGATGTTGGCACCCAGGCCCAAGTCCGAATCGTTCGCAAGCGCAATGGCTTCGTCCAAATCACGAACTCGACATATCGGCGCGAGCGGACCGAAGCACTCGCCGTGCATGATGTCGAAGTGTGCCTGCACCTCGAGTACCGTCGGCTCGAAGAACGCACCTGCGGAGAGATGTGACGGACGGCGACCACCGGTGCGAATGACTGCTCCCTGCTCGACCGCGCGCGCAACGATGCGCTCCACGCGCTCGCGCTCACGATGCGAGGCCATTGGTCCGATGTCGACGGCATCCAGACCGTTGCCGATTCGGAGCGACTTGGCTTGTTCGATGAGCGCTTCGAGGAACTGGTCGTAGATGTCGGTGTGCACGTAGAACCGTTCTGCCGACGTACACACCTGGCCGCAATTGAGGAAGGCCGCAAACGCTGCACCACGTGCAACCGCATCGAGTGGCGCAGTTGGCATCACGATGAAGGGGTCGTTGCCTGACGCTTCGATGAGTACAGGCTTGAATCGTTCTGCTGCAGCCCTGGCAACTGCTTGAGCTGCAGGAACACTCCCGGTGAACGCGACGCCGTGCGTGTGCTCGTGTGCGACAAGACGCTGACCCACTTCGGCGCCACCCGTGACCACTTGCACGAGGCCGGCCGGCAGATGGTCGAATGCCTCCATGAGTGTGAGCAGGGTCAGAGAAGTGAGTTCTGACGGTTTCACGATGATGGAGTTTCCAGCGGCGAGTGCCGCTGCTGCTTGCCATCCGAAGAGCAGCATCGGAAAATTGAACGGAACGATGGAGACGATGGTGCCCAACGGTTCCTTCATCACCATGTGCAACTGTCCGGCAAATGCGGGACCCGCGACGCGACCCTGCTCGTTGCGTGCGATTTCGGCGTAGTACCGAAACGCCGACGCCGATGCCCCACCTTCCCAGTTGCTCTCGCGGAATGGTTTGCCCATCTCGCGGGTGAGACACTCGCCGGTGGTGCGAGAGATAGCCAGCATCCGATCGGCGATGCGGTGCATCGCATTGGCGCGATCGAGTGCACTCATGGCCCACCATTCGCGTTGGGCTCGATTGGCAACTGCCACTGCGGCATCGACCTCGGCTGGCGTCGCGTGGGCAAACTCGCCGATGGCTTCGTCGGTCGCCGGGTTCAGCACCGGCGAACGTTGGCCTGAGCTTCTGCAATATGCCCCTTCGAGGAACAAAGAACCCGCCAATTCCCACATCAATTGCTGCACGCTGCCTGCCATAGGCAAACCCTAGACAATCTGTATCAACACCCGTGAGCTTGCAAATACCATGTCCTTGGTGAAAAACGCACTATCAACCGATCAACGCATACTGCTCGCTACGGCCCGCATCATCGACAAGTCCGGCGAAGCGAGCATTCGCATCAGTGACATATGCAAATCCCTGAACATCACGGCGCCGAGCATCTACCACTTCTTCGGTGATCGGGAAGGCCTCATTGAGGCTACCCAGGCACACCGGTATTCGCGTGGCCAGCAGGAGTTCGTTCAGAGTTTCGCCAGCGCCACGTTCGCGTGCAAAGGAAGCAAGGAATTCATTGCTCTGGTACATCGCACTATTCGTTTGCTGTTCTCCGCCGATCGCATACCGGCACGTCGTGCTCGCACGGAAGTGCTCGGTAGCGCGCAGTACCGCCCAGGTTTGGCAAAGAAACTCGCGGCAGCCCAAGAAGTAATCAATCGCAGCCTTGCCGAACCATTGCGCTACGCACAAGCCAAAGGTTGGATCAATCAAGAATTTGATCCGGTGATGTTTGCTGCATGGGTAGCCGGCGTGGCAAACAGCCGACGAATGATCGAACTGGCCGGCGAACAGACCGGCTCGCCCGAATGGGACGCAATTGCGGCTCGCTCAATCTGTGGGCTCCTCGGTATTCCGGAGCCGAAGAGAACATCACATAAGCGCTCCAAAAGAGCAAACTCGTAGCGAATCAACTACGAGGCGTCGGATTGTCTACAACACGACGACGAGGCCGATAATCAGCAACGCCACGCCGAGCAGTTTGCTGGCGACAGTGGAACGCCAGGGCGTGCTCTGACGGGCAAACCATCCGATTCCGGAGAGCACGAGCCCTGGAAGGCCAAGCAGCACGAACCCGATCATGACCATGTCTGCTGGATCAGCAACGCGGTCGGCGACCATCCCACCCCACCACTTCGCAACGAACAACATCAGCACTACGCGAAATAGTCCTCGTGGAAGGTACCGATGAACAGAGCGCAAATTGGGGAAGCTGTCATCGACAAGTGAAACGAGTTTTGGAACCAGGTAGAGCACTCCGCCCACCCACAGAGCCCAGTTGTTGCCGATGAAGGCGACGGCCACAAATACAAACACTGCAGCACGCACGATCGACGAGGCAATCTGTTGGGCCTGGGACGGTGCCGGGAGATTGTCGTTTTCGATTTCGTTCAAGCGTTTCGGGGTGTACAGCCGGGCGGCATTTTCCAACAGCCAGCGAATTGCCAGCGCAATAAACGCTGCAAGTCGAACGACATTCACTTCATCGGCATACTCGGGCTTGAATCCCGTCAGACCAGGCAAGGCAGAAAACATTGCACCAGCAGCCCATGCGCCAAACAATGGAATCAACGTGGCGTCACTGATGCGATTCCAGACATCGTCGGACCCGTCACTCACTCGCCGGAAGGGACGCATCGCAGACGCTGCAAGCGGCACAGCGAACGAAAAAACGGCCAGGCCGAGCAAGCCTCGCAAAGCATCCGAAGAATCAATACCACCAGTGACCAACACACTGACACCAAATGTGCACACGGCAACCAATCCCGCTGAAGCATCAAACGCTCCGAGTACGACAAGAATCACACAAATAGCCAGAGATGGCATGATGACTTCATAACCAGTGTCGATAGCTGCTAAAACACCAACGAGCGCACCCATCAGCGGCATAGCCAGCCACAGCCACCCCATTAAAGATCGCAAGTAACTCGGGTCTGCCATAACTCTTGCCAGCATTGGAGACTTCAGCACCAGGCGTGCTGGCACGTCATGAATCCATCGATCCAATTGCACGCTGCGTGGTGGCGAGAATACGTCCTGCCCCACCTGATTTCTTGCTGAACGCATCGTCACAGAAACGTCGGCCACATCAGCACTCTCGCGCTCTTCTTCGTCTTCTTCGCGGCGACGTGCTGCCGAGGCGCCAAGCACCGTGAGAAGCGCCACCGCTTGAGCGGTTAGATCAATCACATTTCGTGGCTCCGATAACGGATCGTATGGTGCCACTCGCTCATTGCCCAATATCTCCACATCAATGTTCACTGAACGCTGTTCACCGGCCATACTCAACCCAGTGACTTGTGCAACGTGATCACCAATCTGCACATCGTCTTCGATGCGGAATTCTGCTGAAAATTTGCCTTGCACATCAACGTTGAGATCTCCAAGTAATCGAGGTGACGAGAACAACCATGTTGTTGCAACGGTGCTTGGTGCAAAACCTTCGCCAACCACCGAGATGTAATTTCCATGCTTCACTACAACCGCTCCGCGCGAGTTGATCTGGAACGGCACTCCACGGCGATCTACGGCTGCAATCGTCAATACAAAGCCGTCCGAACTGCGCATCTGGACTGCAGCCTGATTTATGCGAGCAACGGTCATCGTCACCTGACGCATCCCATCAAAGACCACGGCTTGGCCACCACCTGCAGCATTGACCACTCCAGGGATAATCATCGGTAGTCGCTGAGAGCCATCTGCTCTACCAAGAATCTTCGCCGACTCGTCAAACGACGGCATTCTGGCAATGCTCAAGTCAGCCCGCGCCGCTGCAACCTGTTGAGGTGTGGCGGCTGCATCACGCTCGAGGGCAGTCAGCCGTTGCTGGGCAGCCACAATTCGTTCAACAGAGATCGTTGTGCTTTCCCCAAGCCCTTGAAGCAACGCTTCAAGGCGCTCTTGCGCCACCGCCTGTTGTTGAGTCGAAGCCCCACTTGTCTGCAACTTCAAAAGGTCTGCTTCAGCAGTGCGTATAGCCACTACCACCGCTGACTTCGGATCAAGCAACTCCAAACGCGAGAGTGCCACGAGCCGTACCGCTGTCTCCACATCTGCACTAGCTGAACCGGCAGCTTGCTGTGCCGCAGCTAAACGCTGCTCAGCCGCCCGCGCAGTCCCAAGCACGGATGACGTCACGTCCTTCACCGGATATCGAATCGTCGTCGTGGTGGTTGTCGTCGCAACCACTCTGATAGATGTCGTTGTCGTCAGAACAGAGGCTGCAGACACTGTCCTGGGAACGGATGTACTCGTGGTCACAACAATTGGACGAAGACTTGTTGTGGTTGTTGTTGTGGTTGTTCTGTTTTGACGTCGCGCCAAGGTGGTAGTTGTCGCAGATGGAATTGGCGCAACTGTTGTAGTGGTGGTGGTTGCTGCTGAAACCTTGATCGTGGTCGTCGTAACGTTCTCTGGCAAGGGGGCCTGAATTACCGTTGCTGTTGAAGTTGATGAAGCCGCATCGTTGCCAACTGCGTCCTGCACAGCCGAGTTTGATGTTGCCGAATTCGAAGTAGGCGCGGTGTACACAACAGTGACGATGTCTCCGATTGCTGCCGCTGGCGAAATGATAAGCACAACGGTCGAACCACTAATCGTTATCGAACTTATGGTTTGTGCAACCCCACCAATCGATGCGACAAAATCACCGACTACTGCAGAAGTTGCATGAAGGGCTTCGCTATACGTAAGCGTTATTTGTGTCCCAGCCGAATTGATAGACGTAGAAGTCAGAGTCGGCCCAGAAGTGTCAATCACGATGGCGTGTGAGCCAGCAATGTTGTTTACACCACTTGGAGCTGTCGTAGATGTCATTACATTGCCCGCAGTATCAGCAGGCGCACTGGTCAATACATAAGAGCTGACGTTCAAGTCGCTACTTGTATCCCCTACGCCGACCGTATACGTACCGGTCAGTGTCGTAGACGTCGCCTTCGTCAACACCACCGTGTCACCCGTGTCAAGCGTGACGGTGATTGATGCGCCATCAGCAACGGCCTCGCTCATCGTTGCT
>Ga0207937_1000027_pt1 | contig 40100 bp, 28 predicted proteins | sample LakMenEpi04Sep11_FD_150668 | JGI IMG/M metagenome (GOLD analysis project Ga0207937, IMG submission 150668) | Freshwater microbial communities from Lake Mendota, WI - 04SEP2011 deep hole epilimnion (SPAdes) | ecosystem: Environmental > Aquatic > Freshwater > Lentic | place: Lake Mendota, Madison...
CAGTTCCGGCGCCATGTAAACAGAGCGTTCCAGTATAAGAGGAGCCTCTTCGTTAAGGCTGCGACCGCTTCGGGGGTCCGCAGTGGCGAGTTGCGTGTCTAAATATGGTGTCCCCTTTGGGAGACGGATGAAAAGGGAGGCTTCGGAAATTCCGGCAACGAAATTGCCTAAGTCATGCCGCGGACGAAGGGTTGAGATTAAATCCCTGGCAATTCTAAGGAGGGTAAGTAGCCGGTCGTGTTCGTTGGAACTGCGAGCGATCCATTCCGTCACTGGGATCGACGAAGCGTCATTTGAGTTCGGTGATTTTTCCGATTTTATCGTGTTCATATCTTACTCGTTGAATCACCGAATGCATCACCGTTTCAACGCACCGTTGAGATTGTTGTTTTGCTAGGCGGGGGATTACTGTTGAGCAACCTTACGGGACATTGTCGGGCACCAAGGAAAGAGACCCGCAGGTGGATAGCTCATCCGTCCCATCAATGCCACTCGGAACAATGAATAAAGGGAAGAATGTTGTGAAGGTGGAGTAATTGTTCTAATTATTCAGGCTTTGCCCCACGAAGATCTAGCGAAGATCTCTTTTTTGCACTGAAAATACTTTGACTTGGCGAATGCGATTCCTCATCATGCTGGGGTTGACCTTCGCCCACTTGGAACCAATTACTCAAATGCTTTTGGACCTCGTGGGAAGAAACCAAGTAACAAACCGAAATTGAGGGGCAGAAAAATGTCGTCAACCGTATCCCAGAATTCAGAGCAATTGGAAAGGGTTCTCCCTGCGGTCATTCACAGGATTGATCAAAGGCACGATACGCTACCTGATACGCATTTAAGCTTCGTCGAGGAAATTGCAAAAAAGCTGTTGCATTCTGCGAACTCACCTTCGGATGTAAACGGCTTGATTCATCGCCTTTTTGTCGAGTGTAGGAAACTTAGGAATCATTTGCCAACGGACGAATGGATGCAGCGTGTTAAGCTGATTCGCGAATCAGGGTTGCTTTCTGTTGTGCATCAGGATCCCTTTACCCACCGAGCGTTCACCAAGCCAAGAGGTTACGCAGGTGATGCAGTCATGATGGATTTCATTTATAGCCAAGAAGAGAATTGGCAAAATCCGGAAGCTAGCGAGTTGGGCCGGAGCGTCTTTCAATACACCATCAATGCCGCTGCTTCGGCAGGTGTTCGATCGCGACGCGAGTTCATCGCGGAATGTCTCGATGAGGTTGCACGAACGCATGTTGCGCCGACCGCACTTGCAATCGCGTGCGGGCATCTACGGGAGGCATCCATGAGTTCTGCAGTGCGACGGCGTCGCTTCAAAGAGTTTATCGCTCTCGATGCGGACGCAGACAGCCTGAAGGAAGTCGATCGAAGCTATTCAAGCTATGGAGTTCGTACCCATTTGGCCGACATCCGAAAAATGCTCACCGGACGACTTGATTACGGAAAGTTCGACCTGATTTACTCGACAGGTCTCTACGACTATCTCAACGCCAAAACCGCGAAAAAGTTGACTAGTCACCTCTTCTCTATGCTGGAACCTGGTGGAAAACTGGTGATCGCAAACTTTCTGCCGACCATTGAGGATATCGGCTTCATGGAAGCATGTATGGATTGGTTCCTGGTCTACCGTGATCGATTCGAAATGATGGGACTGACCGAATTTATCAAACAATCTGATATTCAAGATATTAAGGTCTCGGTCGAAGAGAATCAAAACATCATCTTCCTTGAGGTAGTCAGGTCTTGAGATATCCGCTGATGTAATTCTGCGTATCGACCAATAAGAGCGCGATCGTATTGTGGGTGTGACGCGGGCCTGCATACCCGGGGCAGATGTCTAGAATTTCTTCGTCGCGCCCAAGAACAGCCAATGGGCTTGGACGTCGTAAGTGCTGTCGGTTTGGTCGCCGCCCACCAAATCGCTTTGGCTGGTGTGGAGAGTTGGTCGGTAAGAGTACTGATAAGCCGTGTCGTACTCCCAGCTACTGCGTCGCCATCCGAACCCTGCGGTAAAGTAATTCGATAAGATGGTTGGTAGGAAAGGAGTCATCGTCGACGCCCGGACCGCATCGCTGTTGTAGCCATACCCTAATCTCACGGTCTTATTCGGGGCGATATCCCGTTCGACCCCGCATTTGACAACAACATTGTCTTTCCATTTCAATGGCAACGAATCCTCGACTTGTGGCCCTGCCATCGCGAGGAAAACTGGATTGTCGGGATTCGACAAATGGATGTCCACGGTGTTCATTGCGCGAGACCATTGTTGCCAATCCACGTCTACACCGAATCTCGTTACGCGGCTGTATTCGTACTTCAAGCCAACTCCCGCTACGCGAGGCCAAACGAAGTCCAGTGTTGAGTCGTAGTGGGATCTTCCGACTCCAGGAATCGTAATCGACGCACTACCATCATTTTCGAATCGATTTTGGCTTTGGTAACGGGCCCCAATCGTCAAGCGATCGGTAAATTGGTATTGAAGACCAGTAGACCAACTCAAGGCGGCACCCGTGTCTTGAAGATCGATGATTGTTGGAAGACCAGTTAAAGGTGCTGAAGAGATGAAGTGCGGCCCTTCCAATTCAATATGGCTAATCGCGACTCCGAGGGTCGCACCAACACGTAGCTGATCGCACGCATTTGTTCCTCGACGTTGGCGAACGCATCGACGAGGTCGGGGTCAAAGTGGGTGCCTCGACTATCATAAATGATTCTTGCCGCTTCTTCGTGCGTGTACGCATCTTTGTATACCCGCTTGGTGGTTAAGGCATCATAAACATCTGCGATGGCAACGATGCGTGCGCACAAGGGAATTTGTTCTCCTCGAAGTTGGAATGGGTAGCCGGTCCCATCCCATCGTTCATGATGATTCAGAGTGATGTCCAATGCCATTTTGATGAAGCTAGCTTCTGGGTACGCATTCGCCGACGCGGAAAGGGTTTCCCCGCCGATCAGCGTATGTCGTTTCATGATATCGAACTCTTCCGATGTCAGTTTTTCCGGCTTGAGTAGAACACTATCGGGGATCCCGACTTTACCAATGTCATGCAAGGGGCTCGTCAAGTAAATTAGCTCGACGAACTGAGCGTCCACGAAGCATTCGAATTTCGGCCAACTCATCAATTCGGTTGCGAGAACTTTAGAGTACTCCCGAATTCGTTCGAGGTGTGTTCCCGTATCGGAATCGCGACTTTCGGCAAGTTTCGCGAGCGAGAAGATCATCATATCGCGACCTTCCAGCATTAGCAGGCGGCGTCCACCTTCGAGCCTGAGTCGCAACTCTTCATGATGAAATGGTTTGCTTAAGTAGTCATCCGCACCTGAATCGAGCCCCAAAAGGACACTCTTTAAGTCGGAATGGCAGGTCAACAAAATGAAATAGGTGTATTGGGTCGATTGGCGTTCTCGAATAGCGCGGCATAGTTCGATTCCATTCATCTCGGGCATCTCGACATCCGAGATAATGATGCGAGGCGAAAAAGTCCGAATCTTCTCAAGTGCTTGTTTGCCATTGGCTGCGCGTTCGACGTTGTACCCTGCCTCTTGCAGGAAATAGTCGAGCATTTCAATAGCAATGGGATCGTCGTCGACGATGAGTACGTTCAATCTATTCGCATTGGATGAGTCTGATGTATTCACGATATTTATGCTCCCGAGGCTAATTCATCCATGATCGCCTCTACTTGTGTCCTTAAGGTTTCAAGATAAATTCCCAACGATGCGACATCTCGCTGCTCAGCTGCATGTTCGACATGAAATGCTGCTTTTGCCAAAGGAACCGCGCAGATGTTTTTGGCTGTTCCTTGAACGCGATGCGCAATGCGTCTTACTTCGTCTAAATCACGAGTTTCGAATGCCGATTGTAAAGCTTGCTGTTCCTTGGGGAGCGTGCCTAAGAAAACTCCTGCCAGTTTTGTTGCGAGGGCTTGATTTCCCATACAACGCGAAAGAAAACCCCCACGATCAAAGATCGGCGGGATGGTATGAATTTCCGCATAGGTTGTGGACATGGGGATCATCTCGTTTAGAAAACGGCACGAATGCAACTTAGGGAAAGTAGCTTAGAATCGACTGCACGCTGACAATTTGACGTGCGTATCGTTCCGAAAAGAGAGTTTTTTGGTATGGATTATGATGAGTGGTTTGAAAAAAAGGACCCTTGCTCGGCAAAGCCCGCACAATTAGAAGAATCCCACTCTGGTGCTCGGTCTTAGGCGCGGGTATCGATGCCGGTAATTATAGGAAAGGGCATGCCAGGCAAGGCTGAGCGGGGCTCTTGTTCCGAACGAAAGAGCGCGTTTCGATCCTTGTTCTTGCACGCAATACACTCTCGTAGAAACGCAACCTCTTCTTGCTTGGTTTAGGAATAACGCGATCCACGAATATGCGGGCGTTCAACGGGGAGCGTGCCAGGCCAAGGCGACTCGATTCGGATGGAAAACGCCATGGCTGGCACTCGACAAAACGGGTTAATTTTTCTCCCAGGAAACGTGGTCACGAAAGAGAAAACCAGAAAACAAGGACACGCATTGCGTTTGCTATGCTTGTTTCTTCACGCGATCGTGATAATTTTACAATGGGTTGAAGAAGTCATAAACATGTAAAGTTTCAAAAGGAGTTGTTAGCGGTGGCGAATCACAAGATCCATGATGTCGAGGGAATCGGACCTGTTCGCAGGGAGAAATTTTTGGCCGCCGGTATCAAGGATACTGACGGGCTTCTCAAGTCGACCAAGACACCCAAGCAACGAAAAAACTTGGCTGAGAAGACTGGGATCAGCGAGAAGTGGATCCTGAAGTTTGCGAACATGGCGGACTTGTACCGAGTCAACGGAATCAGTTCAGAGTACTCACAGCTCCTCGAAGCCTCTGGCGTTGATACTGTCGTCGAGCTTTCGACTCGCGTTCCCAAGAATCTGCACACCAAAGTTTCCGCCGTAAATGCGGAGAAAAACAATACGCGACAGCCTCCTAGCTTGGCGGAGATCACCAGCTGGATTGAAGAAGCGAAAAAGCTGCCGCGAGTTCTCGAGTACTAAGATTTCCAGGATCGAACAAGGCTAGCCCATCAGTTACTTCCTAGAGGCAGATCGACCTGTCTTGTTTGGACTAATTTCTATTGAGATAAATTCCTGGCTAAGCGTTTTGCCGTCGCGAGCTATCCGCTAATTGTTGCCAGTGATCTCGCGAAGCAGTTTGAAAAAACCCTTCTTGCGTTCGCTGCTGGTGGACCAATTCACCGGAACGGATTGGTAGCCTGCGTCGAACCCTTCGCCTTTCATACGGAAATCAAAATATCCCCAGGAGGCAAACTCACTTACGGCTTCCACGAAGTTATTGCTCGGCTTGTCAAAGTCGAAATGGTCATCTTCGTTGAACAAAATCGGCTTGGGAGTGTAGCCTTCCACTCGGCGTGTTTGCTGGACCATTTCAGCGATCCGCGTGGGGTTCGAAACACCATTGCCGTGAATCAATAGATAGTCAGAGACCTTCACTACATTGGCAAACGGGACGGTGTTGCCGCCGTAGCTTGTGCTGACTAGCAAAGGATGGTTCGCGTTGGCAGCCCGTATCTTTGCGCGGAGGATCAGTTCATGCACTCGGGCGGGTTTCAAGATCTCGTGATCGTAGGCTTTCACATTGCATTCGTTGTTGATCTCGATCAGCACATTTTTGTAGCCATTCACTATGACCCAATCGATCGATGCGTCGACGCCAGCTGTCACAGCAGCTTCGTCTTGCACCCTTTGGTCTTGTCCAAAGTAATACAGTCCCAAGATGACGACCATTCCGATCTCGTCCGCTTTGTCGATGACCCGCTTCATGCGTTGCAGGGTCTCTGGTTGCAACGATCCATCGGGATTGATGCCGGAGTTGTACCATGGTTGGTTCTTCGAGTACCCCTCGGGGCTCCCTCCTTGCAGATTGACTGTTATCGCCAATAAGCCACTCTTTCTCCAGCCAGGCATTTCGGCAAGAAATTCTCTTGTGTTGCGATCGGCGTCCCATAGGTTGGTGTCAGGGTAAGCCCAGCGAGAACGCGTTTCCGTATTTCGGTCGTCGAAGGTCGCCTGGACCATGCGACTATTCATGAGCAATCCTTCGACACTCTTGCCATTCCAAACGCATCCTTGGTAAGTGAGTTCGCCATTGATGTGAAACTTATCACTGTCGATACTGACGATGGTTCGCTTCTGTGCCACTTGAGCGTTGGCGTCCCCAGCATGCCACCCTTGGAAGAGCAGCATCACAAGAAAAGAGGGCTTCAAAAACCAGTCATTTCGATTGCTCATTTTAGTTCGTACAGTTCAGGATCGACATCAGGCGCTTCGAACATTCGTTTCCATTTTTTGCTTTTGGACTCGTTGGTGAACGGGTCTCCATCACCGTCCAAGGCATCGCCCATTTCTTCATCAATTCGGTCGGGGTCTTCACCAGCTTCCATGCGTCGCATTGCTTCCAGCATTGCGTCGTTCGGTTGCATTCCGGTCATATCAAACATTTTCTTCATCAAGGATGCCATTTGACGGGGGTCTTCAGGTCCATCCGAATTTTCATCGAGATGAGGAGCCATCTCCGCCATGAGTTGTTCCATTTTTGCTTCATCGATATTCTCGAACGGATCGGGGGTCGAGTCCGATTCCTTTAATCCTTTCGAGATAGCAAAGCGAGAAACTTTTTTATCCAGTTTCTTGCGTTTGCACTTAGGGCAAGCGGGAACAGTGGAATTGTTCATCGAACGCGCCAGGAAATTAAAGACCATGTGGCACGTTGGACAATAAAACTCATAGATCGGCATCGGTAAATCCTTTCAATATGCCCAATAGCGAATGACAAACTTAAACCGATATCGGTTCTTCCTTAGCTTTAAACAATACCAAGAAAAAAGCCAATGCAACAAACAGTACCACACTTGGCGTAATCCAAAAACCAAACCAATCCATGGAGGTTTGGTCTCCGTCAACGATTTTGTTTCTCTCCGTCAAGATTCCAGAGACCAGCGTTCCTAACCATGTACCAAGTCCGTAAACCAGTACCCCAAGCAATGACTGGGCGCTCGCACGGAGATCTTTCGGTGCAGTCTTGTCCACATGAATAAAACCGGCAGCAAAGAAGAAATCGAAGCAGAATCCGTGGAGAGCGACACCCGCAATTGCTAATGCGAGCGGAAGCCCAGAATCTCCACCGTGCGCAAAAAACAAATACCTCAAGGCCCAACAGAATAGACCGACGGCCATCACCGCCTTGATACCGAATCGTTTGAGAAAGAACGGCAATAGAACCAAAAGGAGCAACTCTACCATCTGGCCGATTGCAAGAGTCGATCCAACTTGATCAACTCCGGCACCGCGGTCAAGGAAATCTCCCGCAGAGTTGAAGTACATTCCCATAGCAATTGATGCGATCAGAGTTATCACGAAGAAAACTGCGAACGAAAAGTCTTTCAGCATCGCCAAGGCGCGTAGGAAATCCAACGCTCCACCACTCTTCCCAACAGGCGGTGTCTTGGGCAGAAGGAAAAGACAATAGAAACCGAAAATGAGAGAAATGATGGCTGCTTGAAACAATGGACCACTGGTCGCGATCGTGTTCGGAATCATTTCGCCGTCTTTACCTGCCACTTTGCCCGAACAAACGAAATCGACCAAAAAGCCAGCGCAGATCCAGCCTATGGTTCCTAGTACTCTTAACCCAGGAAAGTCGCGTTCACCGTCCGGCACATTGCGAAAGGTTAACGAGTTGATCACAGATAGCGTTGGATTGAACACCAAAGAATAGGCGAACGTTATAGTAAAGAGAGTCCAATATTGATCAGGCGAGGTTATCTGGCTCATCGCGTATAGTAGCCCAGCTCCGAGGATATGGCAGATCCCCATGAGTCGCTCGCTATTCATCCATCGATCGGCCAAGTACCCTGCAAAAAGAGTGGAAATGATCGCTCCCAAATACATATTCGCTGTGATCGACGTCGCTTGAACTCCAGTAAATCCCTTGTTCAGCAAAAAAGGATAGTAAACGATGACCCAGGAGCCCCAGATTGCAAACTGGAGAAACATCATGATCGAAAGGACTATTCGATGATGAAGAGATAGTGGGGGAGCAGAGGTTGCTTTGGACGGGTTGCCATCAAACATACGAATCATTCGCTTTCGACACAGTGTTACTGACGCATCTTTGGAGATGTACCAGTATAGTACGCTCCAATAATCTCAGCATTAGTCTTACAAATTATCGAGGTTCTCGCAAGCACGCGAAACTTTTGCCGATTTGTGATCGTTTCCTAATTTGGCGTCCTCCCATACAATCGGCGCAGAAATAACTTCGAACTGCCTTCTCCGTTGCAAGTAGTTTGGCTTAGGATAAAGCGTTCATTCCATCCCCTGTAAAAATTAGTAGCACGAGGAGTTACGATGAAAACTCTTGTTTCACGCTTTGTTTTGAACGCCGCATTCCTCGCAGGCGTTGGATCCGCGTCATTCACTATGGCTGATGGGAATTGGCCGCAGTGGCGTGGGCCGAGTCGTGACGGTCATGCGGCTCCGCAGAGTTTGCTCAAGAGCTGGCCAGAACAAGGGCCGAAGTTGGCCTGGAAATTTGAAGAAACGGGATCCGGCTATTCGTCTGTAACCGTTTCCGACGGACAAGTCTTTACGCTTGGCAAGATCAACGACCGAGCCGTTGCCATCTGTTTGAATAGCAACACCGGCGCGAAGATTTGGACAAAAGATTTCGGCAGCGGAGTCGTCAATGAATCCTACAATGCGGACTGGGGAGATGGGCCTCGAAGCTCGCCTACCGTCGATGGCGAGTTCGTGTACTGTCTAAGCGATCTCGGAACGCTCGCATGTCTCGACCGTCGCACCGGATCCGTCGTCTGGTCCAAAGATTTCGTCAAAGACTTTGGTGGCAAGGTTCCATATTGGGGCTATAGCGAATCGGTCTTGATCGATGGCGATAAAGTCATTGCGACTCCCGGTGGAGCAGCCTTTATCGTGGGGCTTGATAAGAAGACTGGCGAAAAAGTTTGGGAGTCCAAGTGTAGCTACGAAGCGCAATACGTTTCGATAATCAAAGCAAACTTCGGCGAGGTTCCCGTTTACTTGACCGCAACGAAACCTGGATTGATTGGTATCCATGCAGAAACGGGCGAAGAGCTCTTCAACGTTACGAAGACAGGAAACCCAACCGCCGTCATTCCAACGCCCGTCGTTTCAGGCAATCGCATCTACCACTCTTCCGGCTATCAAGCGGGAAATGTGGCAATCGACATCAAGGTTGAGAATGGAAAGCTCATTGCAGAAACTGCGTACGCAAAGAATAAAGAAAGCATGGAGAACCATCACGGTGGATACATTCTTCACGAGGGAACGATCTTTGGATTTTCGAGAGCCTTTCGCGGAGTTTGGATGGCTCAAGATCTGAAGACTGGTGATGTCCTCTGGAGCAAGAAAGTTGGTGCGGGCAAATCCGGATCCATCGGTTTTGCTGACGGGATGCTCTACTGCTACGACGATGGAGATGGGATCTGCTATTTGGCGAAACCATCCAAAACAGGTTGGGAGCCCGCAGGACAAGTGAAGCTACCTGAGATCACAGCAATGGATCGTAAAAAGGGCGCGATCTGGGCCCATCCGGTCATCGCGGATCAAAAGCTTTTTATTCGCGATCAAGAGAAACTGTTCGCATTCGATATCGGCCAGTAGTCTATGCGAACGGAACACGCTAGCGAGTCTCGATTGCCGGCTAACTACAATCCTGCCATATTCCGATTCTCGACGTTGGCGACTTTGGGATGCAGGCGCAGTGTCGGTCGCTAGCCCGTGAGGCCAGTCAAGTCACAGGCCGGAGCACTAGCTGCCTTCGCGATGAATAGTCCGCCAACCAGTTATCTAAATCAAAGGACAAAACATGAGTGAATGGCTGGAAGTTGGAGCAAAGGCACCCGCATTTACGGCGGTAACGGATTCCGGTACGAAGGTGAAGCTGAGCGATTTCAAAGGAAAAATTGTTGTTCTTTACTTTTATCCGAAGGACGACACACCAGGTTGTACCAAAGAGGCTTGTGCGTTTCGCGACGCTAGCTCGCAGTTTGAAAAGCTAGGTGCAGTCGTTCTCGGGGTCAGCCCGGACGATGAAAAATCCCATGCCAAGTTCCGCGACAAGTTCACTCTCAATTTTCCGCTCCTTGCTGATCCTGAGCACAAGATCGGTGACGCGTACGGAGCTTGGCGCGAGAAGAACATGTATGGCAAGAAATCGATGGGGATCCAACGCAGCACTTACCTTATCGACGCCACAGGCAAGATTGCCAAGGTTTGGAAAAAGGTAAGTGTGGATGGCCATGATGCGGATGTTCTGGAAGCGATCCAGTCGCTTTCCGCTAACAAGTAAGCATTACGTCTATGTTTCGAATTCTGTTGAAGAAGTACTTGCACGAGTCGCTCTTGTTGTGGTGTTCGTGCGCGTTGGTATTGTTCTTCTTTCCATGGGTTCGAATCTGGACGGTAAGTCAGTTTGAATTGAGTGGCTTCGCATCGATTCTCGAACAGTTTCGAGCATTCGAAAAATTCTCCCCGGTCCCACTCGAGCAATTTCTAACGTACCACGGAATGGTTGGCTTCACGTTCGATGAGCCTGTGCTCCTATTGTGCGTGTTGGTATGGAGCATCTCTCGTGGATCGGATGTCGTTAGCGGCGAACTCAACCGAGGGACCATGGAGTTGCTGTTGGCTCAACCTGTAAGTCGCCACAAACTCTTTCTTGCACACGGAACGATCACTGTCCTAGGACTACTGCTCCTTTGCATCTTGGTCTATGCAGGAATCTATCTAGGCATTTGCACAAACTCGACTCCAGTCACAACTGGCGGTTCCTTTCGGTTGCCAATCCTGAACATGGACGTAGGGATACCGCTGATTCCGAAAAAGACGGAATGGGTTCCGCTAACGCAGTTTGTGTCACCCACACTGTTTCTACTGCCCTGCGCCAATCTCTTTGTACTTGGTTTCACTGTCTTGGGACTTAGCGTTTTGTTCAGTGCCTATGATCAGTATCGATGGCGAACCATAGGTTTGGTGATTGGTTTGTATGTGTTGCAGTTGTTGCTATTCATCTTGTCCAAGTCGACGGCAAGCATGCACTTTTTGACACCTTTCAGTTTCTTGGCAGCTTACCAGCCCGATTGGATCGTTCAGCGAGTTCATCGAGAGCCTTCGGCGGCTTGGCTATGGGTTGGCTCTGGAGTGGAAGAAAAAACGGGTGTGGATTATGTCATGAGCTGTTTGGAGCCGATGTCTTTTGTTTCAATACTTCTTTTGCTAGGTTGCATTGCCTATGGTTTGGCATGGCGACGATTTCTTCGACGCGATCTTCCTGCGCCACAGTAAAAGCATCGGAGCCGCTTGGGCGAGGACTGACGGACGGATTCATTGGTGTTATGCTCTAGGGGTCGAGCTTAGCCAACACACGCCGATGTTCGTTGGCACGGTCCCATTCGTTGTCCCAAGGGAGTAATCGCCAATGCGTTCTTATTTTAATCGTAGGGTTTTTGGGCTCGTGGCCTCAGGAAGTTGCGTGACTGCTTTGGGTGGTTGCGTCGCTTTTGGCCAGGATGGCGTAGCTAAAGGTAAAGAAAGTAAACCGATTGCTGCAGGCGGCCCCATCGAAGCGGCGTTCGAACGTGACTATGACGCGCCTAGCTTTAAGCCAGGTTGGAAAAAGGAGCAGATCAATCGCACGATGGCGCAAGACTTTGTGATTTATGCGCACTCTAGCCTTGAGATGACCACCAAGTTGCTCGATCGAGAGCCTGGGCTACTCAACGCTGCAATTGATTGGGGCGGGGGCGACTGGGAAACGGCACTTGGTGGTGCTTCGCACATGGGCAAGAAGGATATCGTGCAATTCCTGATTGGACGTGGAGCCCGAGTCGATCTGTTTTGTGCAACGATGTTGGGCAAGACCGAGATTGTCAAAGCTCTTCTTTCAATGCAACCATCGTTGATCGATGCCAAGGGGCCGCATGGTTTCAGTTTGCACTTTCACGCACAAGTCGGTGGGGACGAAGCAAAGGAAACCCTCGACTATCTTCAATCGGTCAAGGAAATAGAACTCAAACCAGTTCCATTTCTCAAGAAGAAAAGCTAGGCATTTGATTCGATACAAGTAGGCTTTACTTTGGGAGACTCGAAATGTTTGCGATTTAGAGAGACGGCGTGTCTGAAACTCAGATTACTCGTCGGCTACATTGACATACACCTTGAGAGCGGAGTTGTCTTCGACCAACAATCGCATCATCTCTTTGTAGTTGCTGAGACCGTCGACAGGATTCGTTAGAATCTTTTCGAGCACGCTTGGGTACATCACTTCGCCAACCGCCATATCTTTGATGCCGGACTCGAAATGCTCGCGGTTCGCATTTACACTTCCGACTAGCAATTTGTTCCCGAGCACCCATTCGATGTTAATCTTGTCTGATCGCACTTCGGTTACATGCTTGCCACCGGTGATACTGGTCCAAACGAGGACACCGTTATGACCTAACGCTTCCATGGCGTTAAAGGCGATCGATGAACTGCCTGTTGCATCGATAATCAAGTCTGCTTTACCAACCTTTTTTGCAAGCTCTTCTAAAGTCGTTTCGGAAGTCGAAACGTAAGTCGCTTCCATTCCTTCGACGATGGAGCTCTTCAAGTGAGGTCCCTTAGCGCGGGCCAAGGTGAAGACTTCGAGTCCCTTTAGACGAAGCACCAAGGTAGACAACAAACCGATTTGGCCGGCGCCGAGGACAAACGCACGCTTCGGACTCCAGACCTTCATACGCCGTTGAGCTTCGTACGCTTGCTGAATAGCTTTGGCTGCACAACTCATTGGCTCCATCAACACATGTAGGTGCTTCAATCCCTTGGGAACGCGGACGATGTAGTTTTCGTGATCGACAAAGTACTCAGTCAAATAACCGTGCAGCAGATTGATCCCGCGCTCGTAGTAGGTTTCTTCGCTGGTCATATCGTAGGTTCCAATCTGATCGTAGATGGAACCACCTGGACGCCGAACCGTTGCGGTAACGTAGTCGCCTGGCTTTACTGATCGCACGTTAGGACCGACTGCTTGCACCACTCCAAAGGACTCATGACCGAGTACCAAGTAGTCATCTCCAGGAGGAGGATTGCCGTACAAAGCATCGTTGATTTCGCGGTCGGTTGCGTCCACACCTACCTTCAGCACCTTGACCAAAATTCCCTTACCGTCCGGTATTATCTCGAGCGTTGGCATGGGGATGTCCCGCTCATGGACAGAGTTAGGTGTACCAGGACGAACAGCGATAGCTTTCATAGTCAGATCAAAGTTGGAGGTGCGAATAAATTGAATCACGAGAAGTATAGCGAGTTTGTATGTTTCGTCATGAAGCGATGCCGGCAAATCGTGCACGAGAAGCGTAAATCCCAACCCGAACCGCAGGAGCGTAAGCGAGTGCTCGGCCCCCTGGCGTACGCTCCTACGCTTCGGGTTGTGTATACTTCATAGGCTTGAAGCAAAAGCGTCGAAAGTAAACGGCTTCGCGAGCGAAGGATTCAAATGAGTCATAGTACATAGGTACATGTACATAGCATAGGATATTCAACGATGAACCGAAGAATGATCGTCCAGTGGTTCTCCGCGCTGGTATTGTGTAACCCTCTCGGATTTCATAGGCAACTTTCGGCAGATCCCATGGCACCAGCCATTGAAGTTCTCGATACTCGTATTATTAGCTGGAAGCCACCACTTTACCACGGCTGGCCAACCCTGGCCCGACGCGCGAATGGAGAACTGTTAGTCGCATTCTCGGGAGGGCGTGAGAGGCACGTTTGTCCGTTTGGTCGCGTCGAATGGATGCGATCAAAGGACAACGGAGCGACTTGGAGCTGGCCTCAAGTCCTTTACGACGGTCCCATTGACGACCGAGATGCAGGCGTCCTCGAAACAAAGAAGGGGACAATTCTCGTAACGACCTTCACTTCGTTAGCCTATGAACCCATCCTGGCGCGTGCTCAAAACGCGAAAACGGGAGAACCTGGCGCGTTTTCGGATCCGAAACTACTTCTCGAATGGGAAGCGGTCCACCATCGAATCTCGCCGGAACAACGCAAGGCTGAACTCGGCTGCTTTGTATTGCGATCGACTGATGGTGGAATTCGTTGGGATAGCCGCTATCGAGTGCCTTGCAACAGTCCGCATGGCCCTGTGAATCTCGATGATGGCCGTCTGTTGTACGCTGGTAAAGCCCTTTGGGGAGATAACCGTGTCGGATTCTGGGAATCGACTGACGACGGAGTGAGCTGGCAAGAGTTGGCCATTTTGCCGACACGCGTCGGCGACAATCCTGATAAGTATCATGAGCTACATGCGATCCAAGCGGCTGATGGTCGTATCATTTGCCATATTCGAAATCACAATGACAAAGACAATCTTGAAACGCTTCAATCAGAGTCGATGGACGGCGGGAAGACTTGGTCTATGCCACATGCAATCGGAGTCTGGGGATTGCCCTCGCACTTGCTTCGAACGAAGTCAGGTCGATTGGTGATGACTTATGGACACCGACGCTCACCCTTCGGCAATTTGATTCGTACGAGCGATGATCATGGAACAACTTGGAGCGAAGCGATTCCGCTTAATCAAGATGGAGTATCCGGTGACTTTGGCTATCCATCGACAGTCCAGTGCGATGACGGAACAATGGTGACTGTCTGGTACGAAGTCCTTGCAGATTCCCCTCTCGCGCAGCTTCGTCAATCGCGTTGGCGATGGAAGTAGAATTAGGATAGCGATAGTCGGACTTACGAATTTGGAGCGGGCGAGCTTGTAGATCAGTACGGTGCTTTGCCATCCAGGATGATGGTTTTCGAAAGTTCGAAAAAATTTTCCGCACGCTGAAAGATTCTTGAAAAATCGGACTATCTGTAGAGAACGAAACTTCTCTTCTCTTGCAGGGTTCGAACCATGGCAACGGGCCAAAATCAAGAAAAAAGCAGGAAAATCAGCCCCGCACGACGTCGGAAACGCTTTTTGGGCCTTATCGAAAGACTGGAGGAACGTCTTCCTCTGACAGGGCCATATGTCAATGCGTCTCTTTCTGCCAGTCAGGTGGAGGCTCTTCTGGAAGGAACCCGTGGGCTCTCCGGACTTGGGGATCGCATAGACTCCTCGGGTCGCAACGCGGAATCGCTGGGGCCGATCAAAAACCGCGATGGGTCCGCGTTAACACCCGGACTGCTCGGCCCCTTTGGGCGAACGATACGCGAAGAAGTCGAGAACCCGCTCGATGACTATTTTGACAATACAACTGTGAACCAACGTTCCACCGACGCGCTCATCGCGCATCTCGGCTCGGACCCTGCCTATCTGTCGATCGAAGGTGGACTGCTAGACGGCACGATCGATGAAATAGTATTCGATATCCATATTCAACGGCAGTACGATCTGCAACTCGTGGATCTGGAATTTGATACCGAAGAGTTCCCAAGTCCTTTCTATTCGAAGAATGGCATCGAGATCAACTTGAGCGCTCTCGTGGACGTTCAGTACGTGTTTGGCATCTCGCTCGACCCATCCCTCAACATTGAACAAGCATTTTTCATTCGAGACTATTCGATTACCAGTTCGATCCGAGCGGATACCGTTTGGCATCCCTTTTTGGTGAATCTAGGAATACTTGAAGTCAGCGTGCCGGATGTTGTCTTGGCAGCTAGTCTCGACATCGCTGTTAGCCAACCTCCGACAACCCCTTCGCTTCGATTGACCGAGATCAACACGCTCGAAGTGGAGGAACTTTTCGAAACGACCATTGGTACGAACAACTTCAATGCAACCTTCCATCTGGACGTTGGGTTGGGGCGATGGCGACTGGAAGGCTCGACGTATCTGCAAACGGTTGGTAATTGGCTAGGTTTCGAACCAGCAGTGACCTTCAGTCCGAATTTCGATGAAGTCTTCCTTTTCGACAACATCACAAGTGGTGAGCTAGTGGCTGGCATGGAAGAGTTTCAAGCGTGGCTCACCAGCTTTAGCAATTCCAGTCAATACAACGTACCGATTCCCTTCTCTTCCAATGCCACGACAGGTTCGGTTTACAACGTCGGCCGCGGGATGTCGAGGTTTACGGAAGATCTGCGAGATGATGCGGGGAACCCAGCCTTTGACAACGCACAGGACTTTCCCTACACAGGAAGTGGAATCGACTATAACGCTTCAACCAACAAAATTACCTTTACGGTAGTTCAAGCGTTGCCCGAACAGCGAACACAGTCCCGAGATACTCGAGTATCGGTCGACGATACGCTCGGGTTAACTAGCGACACCGAAGCTGTGATTACGGGATCTGGTACGTTGAGTATGGTCGTGTCAGTGAACCTCAGCGATCGCAGGAACATCGACTTTTTGGATCGTATTGCGATCGAGGATCTTCGCATTCAAACATTCTATGGTACAGAAGCTGTTGTGCTCACAGGGAACGCGGCATTCGGTGGTCTCGGGCTCGCATACGCTAACGCAGTTTTGTCTGGTCAGTTTTCCACGACAGCCTTGATCGGCAACGCACTGTCGCAAGCGACCGTATTTTCACTTCGTGACTTGAACCACGCGATCAGCGATATCGGATCGGTGTTATTGAATCCTATCGATTGGCTTGGCGACGTATCGCTGCGAGTACCAAGCCTATCGGTGATGGGGAATTTGTTTAGCCTCGCATCGGACGCATTCGTCGAAGTGAGCGTCGAAAAAGTCGATACCGGTGAAATAACAACGACCACCAATGCCTCCGATCTACTCAATTTTGAAGATGTCAGCTTCGACGGTTTGGTAGACACGCTTGGCGAAGCACTTCTAGGTACAGAGAACTGGGATTCAGAAGGGGATGCAGCGGTGGCTGTCTTAGGTGTTTCATTGGACGACTTTGGAGCTTTGAGGCAGAACCGAATTGTCGATGCTTTGTACGAGGCTGCTGATGAAGTGGATTACTCGGTCGGTATCGCAAGAATCATCTTGCAGGATGTTCCAGGCTTCGTGGAAAATCTAGTCGTCGCTGTAGGCACGGGAACCGTACAGTTCGTGTCGAATCTCAGCTATCACGCTGCGAGCGGAGTTTTGTCTTGGTTGGTCGACGCGACCGCAGAAACGACATCCTCGATCGAAGTAGGGCTAGGATTCGAAGCGATTTACGACTATACCCGCGATTCCAGTGTATCCGAAACGGACGACCTCATAGGCGAAGAAGCTTCACTGCCAGCTAACTCGTTCTCAAGGTTGCTTTTGGGAATAGAGTTTGATCCGCCACCACCTCTTGGTGCACGGTCATTACCACGGAGCTATCTCAATTCGCAATCGCGATTGGAAAGAACGCTCTACGTGAACGCTAAGCCTGCAAGCGGCTCAGCAGTCCAGATCGAGGGAGCATCGGGCGCCGTGGGAATGACGTTACAAAATGGCTCAGTTGTCATCGCGCAAAACATTACCAATCCTGACCCGCTCCATCCCGCTCAGTTCTATAGCACGATTCCTGCAAGCGTTGGTCGCGTTCGCATCAGTGAACTGCCGACGTATCAACCTCAACGAACGACTCTTGGTAAATTGCAAGCTGATTTCGAAGTAGTCCCTGCCAATACGGGAAATGTCGAACCGAATCGATTGACGTTCCGGGTTAACAATTTCAACAATCCGACCAACTCCACCATCCTTCAATCGAGCCCAAACTTTCGGCAAATGAGAGGAGGGCTAGACCTTCAAGTCAACTTGGATGCTTTGGCACCATCGCTCGATGAATGGTTCAGAAAAACAGGTGAAAAGGTCGCCGAAGAAGTGCTGGGAAATGCCTACCCACTCATCGGTAACAGGCTTGAGCAGTTTACGAATTTCATCGAGGAACTACGAGATACGGTCAACATTGCGCTCGACGCATTGAGTTCATTCTCGGTGAACGATGTCGAGAATGCGATTGAGAACGCGCTACGCTCATTGTTTGGAAATCCTTCGGGAGACTATGTGCGTGTTGATTTATCACTTCCGACTCAGTTCAAACTGACGCTCGACATCGAAGGGGCGGCGATCAATGTTCAAAGAACCGTTCAAACCGATCTTGGGCTACCTGCACTCGGGGCCGATTGGCGAAGCGATTTAAGTGTTGTCGGAACCTACGATTTCCAAGTGACATTTGTTCTCGATGTGAACCAAGGATTCTATGTCGAGACGAATTCCGAACAGATCAGATTAGATCTCGATATCGATATGCTCGGCCAGGCTACCGGCAAGCTTGGGTTCTTCGAAGTGATCGCGACCGCGTCAGCGCCATCACCGGGGCAAAGCATGTTTCATGCAGAATACGTCATCGACATTACGGAGCCTAGTGGCGATGACAAGCTGTTCCTTCGCGAGCTTGGTTCTGGGCAATTCATCGATACCAACACCTCAGGTTTGAGTGGCGTCGCGGCGCTGCAATTCACGATCGAAGCGGTCGTCAACGAATGGTTGCCCTCGATTGCGACTGGATTGCGCATCGACTGGAGCTTTGATGGTATCGGTTTTTCCGGCAACAACCCACCTGAGATTACTTACGAAGGGATTCAGCTCAATCTAGGGCGATTGCTCAATGAAGTCTTCTTGCCTTTCTTTGAAACAATTCAAACCGTATTCGTTCCCTTTGAGTCAGTGATCGAGTTTTTGACGGCCCCACTTCCCGTTATCGATGAGTTGGTCGAGCCGGGCACGATACCGCCGAGTATCATCAGTCTGGCTGAGGTGTTCAAGAACTCGTTGCCCGAATACTCGAACATCCGAGGGACAATCGATGCACTGTTAGAGTTTGTGGATATGGTGAAAACGATCAGCGATATCGTTGGTGCTATCCAATCCGACTCTGTATCGGGGCTTTCATTGCAGTTAGGAGATATCTCGTTTGGTGGTAATGCCAGTCCGCAATTCGATGCGCGATTGAGCGCTTTGGACCCTGCTGTTTTGGGTCAAGCGACTCCAACCAGCGATTTACGAGCTCAGTTTGGTGGCCCGAATGGAGCTCCCAACCTTTCTGCACAGATCGACACATCACCCGGCGCACTGCGTTTGCCGATCCTTGACGATCCACGCAATGCCATCGGCTGGATTCTCGGTATCGGTGAGGCAAATCTGCTGACGTGGGATTTGCCGGATGTTGAGGTTTCTTTTCCTGTAGGCTTCACGGTTCCCGTTTTTCCAGGTATTTTGGCAAGTATTTTCGGTGGTTTGGAGCTCGGAACGGACCTGAAGGTAGGCTTGGATACAGCGGGCTTTTCGGCCTATGCCAAATCGAGAGATCTCGCAGATTTGTTTCATGGCTTCTATGTTAGCGATGCAGATGGAACGGGAGAAGACGTAAACGAACTCTACCTTCGCGGTGAACTGTTCGCGGGAGCTGGGCTCGGGTTCGACGTGTTGGGAGTCGGAGTAACGCTGATTGTTGGTGGTGGAGTTTTTGCAGAGTTCGGTCTTGATCTTCTGGACCACAACAACGATGGCAAAGTGCGAGGTAGCGACCTGTCATCACGCGAAGGCTGCTTGGCGCTGAACGGCGATTTCGGTGTCGCACTCGAAGCCAAAGCCACGGCGGGCATCTTCCGATTGGAGTTGCCTTTGACCGAGGTTGCCTTGATCCAAGGTAGGACTGAGATCGCTTGTCCGTTTTATGTTCCCGAACCTCCAGCGATTCTAGCTGGACTCGATCCCGCGACAGGTACGCTCACGTTGTTCATGGGGCCTGAAGCACATCGACGCGACGTCAAACCAAATGCCGAAGAGGAATCCTTCTTCGTCGCGCAAGCGGACGGCCAACTGACTGTGTATGCGTTTGGTAAATCGCATTCGTTTGACGCAACTCTCGTTCGCAACATCGTCGCAGATGGTGGCACCAAGGATGATCGCATCACTTTGGCCGACAACGTTACCAAACCGACGATCTTGCGAGGTGGCGACGGAGACGATGTCATCCTCGGTGGACGCGCCGCAGACTTTATCGATGGAGGTGGAGGACATGATGAATTACACGGTGGTGCAGGGGCAGATATCTTAGTCGGCAGCTTTGGAAACGATTTGCTTTTCGGTGATCTAGGTGATGATCGCTTGTTCGGACAGGAGGGAGACGACACTCTTTACGGTGGAGAAGATAACGATCAAATCGAAACGGGAGACGGCAGAAACACAGCCTACGGCGAAGGAGGAAATGATACGATCATCGGAGGATCCATCTCGGATGTTTTGTACGGTGGCGACGACGATGACACAATCGAGGGAGGGGGTGGCCCCGATGTGATTCACGGCGAAAATGGCATCGATACACTTCGAGGCGAACTGGGTGACGACTTGCTCGATGGCGGTGACGGCAGCGACACTCTGGAAGGTGGTCAAGGGGATGATCGCTTATGGGGACGTGCCGGTGTGGACTTTATTTACGGCGGCGACGGTCTCGACTACATCAACGGTGGCGAAGCAGCAGACTTCTTGTTTGGCGAGGGAGACTCCGATGAGATCGATGGTGACGTGGGAGATGACGAGATAGAAGGTGGAGCTGGCGATGACTTGATCTTTGGTAGACAAGGAGCAGACATCATCCGGGGTGGCAACGGTCGAGATCGTATCTACGGGGGCACAAGCGGCGATACGATTTCAGGTGGAAACGACAACGACGAAATTTATGGAGAAGAAGGTAACGACACCATTTCAGGTGGTGCCGGCGACGATCTCATCGAAGGTGGGAATGACTCCGATACCATTTATGGATTTGAACAGGACTTGCTTGCGGATTCCTTATTACCAGGAGCAACCGACCGAGATACGCTTCGCGGCGGTCGAGGATTCGATCGAATTGCAGGCGGGCCTGACGACGATTTGATCTTTGGCGAGGAAGATGCAGATATCCTACTTGGCAATGAAGGGGCTGATACCATCGAAGGGAACGATGGTATCGATACGATTTACGGATTCCACTTGGTCACCGTTTGGTCCCCTGTGAGTGGTGGAATAGATATTGGCAATCGTCTATTCGGGAATAAAGGCGACGATGAAATACACGGTGGCCCGGATGCCGACTTTATCCGTGGTCAAGCGGGTAATGACTCAATCTTGGGATATCAAGGAGCGGATGCGATCTTTGGGGATGATGGAAATGACACGATCGATGGTGGTAGCGAAATAGACACGATCGATGGCGGGGCCGGCGATGACAAGATCGTTGGAGCCGGTGGTAGCGATTTGCTTTACGGTAATCATGGAATGGATATCGTGGAAGGGAACGCGGGGGATGACACGATCAACGGAAATGACCAATCGGATGTTCTTTATGGCGACGATGGGTTCGACACACTTCGAGGGGGCCGCGGCAACGATACGGTTCGAGGGGGAACTGATGATGACAGACTCTTCGGCGACCAAGGTAACGATCTTTTGTTAGGCAATGATGGGAACGATACGATCGAAGGAAACGACGGCGACGATGTTGTTTATGGTGGAGCCCATGCTGACTCGGTAGCAGGTGGCCTAGGAAACGATCGCATTTATGGCGAGCAGGGACCCGACGTTCTCGCCGGTAACGAAGGGGATGATGTGATCGAAGGTGGTGCAGGTGACGATATCATCGCCGGCGATGACGGCGACGATGCACTATACGGAGACAATGGCAACGATGATATCTCGGGTGGTAATGGCAATGACTTCATCGCAGGTGGAGATGGCGTTACGAACTATCTCAAGGGGAATGCCGGCAACGATACGATTGTCGGTTCGGATGAAGGACAAGAGGATCCGAATTGGAAGGACACGGTCTTTTTCGGGGACCGCATCGAAGGAGGTGATGATGATGACTCCATCGATGGGCTCGGTGGTGCAGATATCATCGATGGCGGACTTGGCAATGATCGGATCTATGGTGGAGTGCATGGGGATTGGCTCATCGGTGGCCCCAAAGTCATCGCCGCACCAAATCGCGACGATGATGAGATCTATGGTGGTCATGGAAACGATCTGATCGACGCAGGGGACGGCAATGACTCGGGCAATGGTGGCGATGGAATGAACACGGTTGACGCTGGATTCGGAGTTAACACCATTCTCGCGACCGGACCGAATCCTATTCCAAATATCAACTTGTCGGCAGGCCCCGAGCGACGCGGGCTTTGGGCGGAACTGAGCAACTCGGCTTCCGACAGCGGACTGTCACAATCTGGCGGCTTCGAGCAATCGGTCTTTGCAACGGAAGAGGGAGTGTATGTCGCCTGGGTAGATTGGCGAAATGGGAATACCGAAATCTATGTGGCTTATCATCCGAATGGAATCGGCGATTGGACAGCATTGGTCGGCTTTGGTACAAGCAATTCCGCTTCGGGAGGTGGCATCAGCAATGACCAGAATCAATCGCGTCGGCCAACGTTGTTCAAGACCAAAAACAGCGATTCGCTCATTGTCGCTTGGACGAGTATCGATGAGAACGGAAACAGCAATATCGAAGTAGCTCGTGAAGATACGGACTGGGCTCGCGAAGCGAACCCAGCCCAGACGAATAACGCGGATCATGCCAAATGGGTACCTTTCTCGGACGATAGTGGTATTCTGGCTTGGCTCGACGACACTTCGGGAATTCAGCGTGCTGGCATGTCCCAATATGTTTGGGAACCTTTTTGCTTCCGCGGGTTTTTGGCTGGACGTGAAATCACCGGTGTGCCTGCTGGACTGCCGGTCACTCATCTCGATGTTGCCGCCACCGAGTACCGCGTAGCGTTCGTGCTTGCTTACGGTGATTCTTCCGATCATGAGCTGCTGGTAGCAAGTAGTTTTGGTACTGACGTACAAACAGAGTCCACCCTCTGCCCGGCAGTGCCGAATGTAAGCGTGGAAGTCCTCACTCCGACTGGATTGCAAACGATCCATACGGAGGCAGATCCGGAAATAGACACCAACAATCCAACGATAGCGATTCAGTATATTCAAGAACGCAGTCAAGGACAGAACGAAAATCGATTGGAAACCGATGTACTGGTTGCATGGGAGCGAAGTGTCGACCGATCGGATCAAGTCGATGGAGTCATGATCAAGATCGAATTGGATGGAACGATCGGTGCAGCACAACAATTGATTCCCGAGACGTTAGCCAGCGGAGTACCTTTGTTGAACTCCGAAACGGTATCACACGCGATCGGTTATGCGGCCAAGCCGGAACTAGCCGCGTCGTACTTTGGGTCCTTCATCGCCTGGATGGACGACGACACTTGGGATGGTAACAGCGACTCCAGTTTGTTTCTGCTCTCCAGGTATCGCAATGAAACTCCGGGACCCTATGTCATGAGCGAATTCGCACAAAACGATGCCAGCGGCCGAGGATTGAGTCGCACGGGTGGTTCGCTCCAATCGCTGTCATTAGCGTTACCTGAAAATGGCTTTGCAAGCACCTACCCTTACGTGGTTTGGACTGAAGCAGGGATGCAAACAGCGGGATCAGGCGACAGTCCGTTGCAGTCGCTTTACTTACGTGTAACGCAACAGGGACTTGCTCTGTTGGATGATTTCTCTATCGGCGGTAAGTTTCGACGACAAGGATTGAATGCGATAGCGAACGACATCAATCTCTTTGGAGAGGTAGATGGAAGAGTCGTCATGATCGATGGCCGCCCCTTCGAAGATCTATCGATCGAGTTCATAAGTCCGCTTGGGGCAACGGTAAAAGCGAGCCCCGACGGTACCATCCTTTACGATCCACGCGGAGTCCCAGGATTTCTCGCTCTCAAACGCGGTGAGCAACGAACAGAATCTTTCGTTTATCAAGTCGATAACTTCATCCACCGAGCCGAAGCCATAGTGAGCTTCACGGTGATCGGTCGCAATCGATGGCATAATGTGCTCAATCCGTTCGATGTTACCAACGATGGCCGAACCGATCCTCTCGATGTGCTTCGTATCGTCAATGACCTGAATTCGAATGGTACGCGAGAGCTATCCCAAGAGGATGAAGAGACAACCCCACCAGCGTACTTCGACGTGGATGATGACGGAACGGTATCACCCCTGGATGTATTGCGGCTAGTCAATCGGATTAATGGAGCAGGAAATGGGGAAGGAGAAATCGGTAATCTACTTGACATGGCAGTTGGCTCTCCATTGTTCCCCGCGGGGCGGCAATCTTATCGAATCCGAAACAATGCAATCGATGCTGTATTGGCAGCCGCTAGCGCCGAATCTCTTTGGGACGAAATCATGAAACGGAAGGAATCAAGAATTAGGAATTAGGAATTAGGAATTAGGAATGCTTTCAATCGATTGGCTTGTTAAACTGGTTCTTAGTGAATCTATTCCTATTCATTGCAACGAGCCTAACGAGTTCTACGGTAGACATGAATGCACTCGAGACACGAGCGACCCTGCTGATCCGCTTGCGCGACGCCAGCGATCAAGATGCATGGCGTTTGTTTGCCTCGATTTACACTCCATTGGTTTATCGATACGCGCTCAAAAACGGGCTACAAGATTCCGATGCCGCCGACGTAGCACAAGAAACCATGTGCAAGGTGGTACGAGTGATACGCGACTTTGAATACGATCCCAATCGCGGTTCTTTCCGTGGCTGGCTTTTCACCTTGGTTAGGAACTCCTTGCGAAAACGATACCATCAATCAAAGCATCAAGCGATCGGGTCAGGCGATACCCACGTGCAAATCATGTTGCAGCAAAGCCCCGATCCGAATGCTCATTCCGATAGCGATTGGGAACGCGAGTACGAATTATGGCTTTTTCATAAAGTTGCTCGGTCGGTCCAAGGCGAATTCCAAAGCAAAACCTGGGATGCTTTTTGGAAAACAACCGTCGACGGGCAAGAGATCGCTGCCGTAGCCAAAGAGTTGAGTATGAGTCTTGGTTCCATCTATATTGCAAGATCGAGGGTCCTTGCAAGAATTCGATACGAGATCCAGAAGATCGAATCATGGGAGCCGATCTGAAATGCCAAGCTACACAACTGACGAACTGAAGGCGCTTCTAGCCGGACAGCTATCGCCGGAACGAGAGTCCGAGATCGCTCTCAACATTGAGCTCGACTCGACGTTGAGAAATCGGCTTGAGTTACTTTCGGGTTCTGGACTTTGGTCCATTGGAAGTGCTCCTGTCCCGACGGAGCCCTCCTCTCCGAAGCTCGCTAGTGTCATCGAACGAGTGGTATCCGAGTCTCGCATCGAACGAGTCTCAGGCTCCGGATCGACCGGCGAAACAGCTTCTACCGTTGACATGGAACACTGCGAACCACTGTTGGTTCCAGGCATTCGAATTGTCCGTGAGATTGGTCGTGGAGGCATGGGTGTTGTCTATGAAGGATGGGACGAACTTGTTGGGAGGAAAGTGGCTATCAAACGATTGCTTCCGATTCGATCCTCGAACAGCAATGCCAAGGATCGAATGCTGCAAGAAGCTCGAGCTGCGGGTGCACTATTGCATCCCAATATCGTCAGCATCTACGGTGTTCAATTGCAAGAAGACATGCCTATTTTGGTTCAACAGTTTGTCGAAGGGGAAACGCTTCAATCGCGGATCGATACCCAATGTTATCTATCTTGGCAAGAATGCGCCGATGTCGCGAAGCAGATTGCTTTAGGCTTGGGAGCGGCCCACGCTGCCGGAATCATTCATCGCGATTTGAAACCAGACAATATTCTGATTGAAGACAAAACCAACATCGTTCGAATCGCAGACTTTGGGATCGCCTTGCATAGTAGGTCCTCGGGCTTGACCGGCAACGATCATGTCGCTGGCACGCCTGCTTACATGTCGCCTGAACAAACGGGAGGCGAAGCGCTGGATGCTCGTTCCGATCTCTTCAGCCTGGGCTCCGTGTTGGTGGCGGCCGCGACCGGACAACCACCGTTCGGATTAGATGACCCATTTGTCGTGATGGATCGAATTCGAAACCAAGAAGCGACCAGCATAAAATCTTTAAGACCCGACTATCCTGACTGGTTATCAGGAGTCATCGATCGATTGTTGTCGAAAGACCGCCAACACAGAATCGCCAATGCCGAAGCACTCTTGACGGCAATCTCGCTTGAAGTCGATCCACAGAATACGACTCCTGCAGCGAATCCGTTTCGAAGATTACTTTTGGCCGTAGCGTTATGTGCTTTAGCCATGCTACCGGTATTTGCCTGGTGGTCTTCATCTGTTTCAAAGACTTCGCAGGCTGGGAATGGCCAAACGATGATGGCAGAAGTTGTGACTCCACCGTTTATTCCATCGAAACCCGTTTGGATTCGTCGCAACAACGCCGAATTTGATTCCCTGGCGAGTGCTGTCGAATCGGCAATCGATGGAGACACCATCGAGATCGGTCAAGACCTGGAATGCATCCCAATGACGATCCAATCAAAGCACCTTACGTTGAAAGGTAGTGCCTCTTATCGGCCTTTGCTTACGTCTGCCGAGTCAAACAATACGGAAAATTCAATGGACGCCTACTTTCTTCGAGCTGAATCAGACCTCACTCTCGATGGCATCGACATCGATTGGCAAACAACTGCGCAAGTCCCTTTATTTAACGGAGAGAAAATACTGAACGCTGTGGTTGGTTCAGCGCCCGGTACGCGCATGACAATTCGAAATTGCAAAATTCATCGCAGCCCAGGAGGAGTCTGTGTAGCTGTCGGCGGAAATCTTGAGGCAAAGAATTCAACGTTCAGTGGAGCAAGCGTTGCGTTGGCATGGCTTGGACATCATTCGCAAGTGGAAATGGAGAATTGTGAACTTGCAGGTCGAATCGGAGTCGCGATCATGTATCCTTTAGCGAACGTTGTAGCTTACAAAAAATCTCAGCTCAACATCAAACACTGTATTATTCGAGCTGTGGACGCTGTGAGTCCTATGCTTTCTCGTCAAATAGACGTACCTGTGGAATTGCGAATTCAAGATTCGATTCTCGATTCAAAACACACTGTCTCGTTGATTTCACTTTCCAACGTAGTACGCGAAAAACTCGAGTCTCTGCCGGTAGGAATCCTAAAGTCTAGCATAGAATGGCACGAATCTCGCTGCGTTTACGATGTGAATTGCGAGCACTTGATCACACGTCGAATCAAAAACGTCGAACGTCGATATAGCACCAATGTATCCAATCTCAAGCAGTGGCAAAACCAAGTGAATGGCGAGGTAGAGAATGACTCGTCCTCGATCGGTGTCCATCTAACGCGACGCCCCGATGAGCCCAGCTCAATCGGCCAACCACTCTATCATATGGAGCCTGCAACCCAGCAACCACTTCCAACATGGTCAAGAGAGGCAGGGCCCATAACCACGAATCGCTCCGAGTTGTGACAGAACCACATCCCAATTACTTCCAGAACTCCCACCACTTCTTTTCAGGTTCGACGACCTCGTGCATGGTAAATTTGTCAGGCTGAATTACTTTCATCGGTTGCGTTGCATTGTTCGGTGCAGACACTCGTTTAGGAGGTGGTTTACCTGGATCGGTATCGGATGCATATTCTATGCGAACCGACACGGATCCAATTTGAAGCGCGTCACCGGGAACCAACGAGTGAATTCCTTTAATTCGCTCGCCGTTGACATACGTGCCATTCAACGAACCGAGGTCCCGAATTTGGACACCTTCATCGGGCCCTAACAATAGCTGGCAATGGGATCGACTGATCGAATCCTCATCAATACAAATTTGCAAATCTGGGTTTCTTCCGACGGTGCATGGTAGGCTGAGATTCCAGCCTTGCGGACCAATACCTGCGATCGGATTGTCTGGAACGAGTCTGTAATACATGAGATTGACCGAAGCGTATCGGACTACCTTTGGAAAAGAAGAAGAGCAATGCACATGGCTGCGCACTGTCATGTTAATCCACTTCGCGAACGCGTTGTGCTGGCATTAGCATTTTCCCCTTGAAAAATGGGGTGGCAAAGTAGGCACATGAGGTTGTCCAGGCAGAATCTAATCATTATTCAGATTCTTATGAGGGCAGTGGCCTACAAAAACCGATCGAAGACGTATTGTGGTCGTTGCTTCCTTCGCCGAAAGCTTGCTTGCAAATCATGACATTACCAAAGCCGATGATGGATCGTCGTTCCTGGATTCTTGGCAGTATCACTGCTGGATTGGTCTTTGGAAATGTCCACAATCGTTTGTTCGCGACAACCAAAAAACCTAGCTCGATGTTTCGAGTGCGGACAGTCGTCAAACTGAATGGGGAGATTCGTCTCAAGAGTCAAATCAACGATGCCAAGACAAACAAGGGCACTGCGATTACAGCCAAAACAGCCCCTATTCAAGCCAGTACGTTAGTGGACGTCGAGGAGCATATCCAAATCGGTATGTCTCTAGCCGACTGCAAATCGTACGTGCATGTTCTCGAAGCAGAGTCAGAAGTGCAAGTAGATCGCACGATCACCAAGACAAAATTGCGGGAATCGTGCCGCGATATCGTAAAGATGGGTAACGATCGTGAGATGATGACGGCATGTTTGGACAATCCGCTTTTTGCTTCGGAGAGAGAATTGATTGACATTCCAATCAACTCCATGTTCCTTGACAGCCTCTTGACCAAAAAAGAAGTCCGAGTCAACGATAGCTGGAAAGTGGATAACGATTCTACATGCTACCTTTTAGGAGTCGAAGCGGTTCTCGATGGTGGATTGAGTGTTTATCTTGTTAAGAACGACGACAAGAGTGCCCAGCTCGAAGTGAAAGGAACCGTTGCTGCTTCGGTTCAAAACGTCGCGACAACAATCACGGTGGATGGAAAAGCACAAGTGGATCTCGGTTCGGGTTGCGTCACTTGGTTTGCAGCGAATGTCGAGGAGACTCGCGATATCTCTGAACGTTCACCAGGCTTCAAGGTGATGGCTCAAGTTCAAATGCGTCGTGCTAGAATCGAAGAGATTTCTAGCGGCCTCACTCTTCAATCGATTGCTTCCCGAACACCGACAATTGAAGCGGCTTCGCTCCAGCAATTCCAATCGGATCTGGGCTTTTTCCGCTTCTTGGCAAGCCGCAAATGGATGACCTATCGCGACAGTGGGGAAGAAGCGACGTACCGATACATTGTTGACAATCATCGTGTTGCACAATGCAACGTAACCAACATGATTGACTATGAATCAGGTCGACAACTGAGCATGGATGGATTTGTCGCTGACGTGAAAACGTCGCTCGGAACAAGTCTCGTAGAGATCTTAGAATCTTCCGAACGGGTGACGTCCAGTGGTATGCGCGCGCTGCGCGTAGCATCACGCGGTTCAGCCCAAGGGGTAGATATCGTATGGATACACTATCACATCTCGAACGATGATGGGCGACGCGCCATTGCCGTCTTCATGCTCAATGCAGATCAGCTACAAGAGTTTGCGGCAGAGGACGCACAGATCATCAGCACCTTTGAACTTATCAATTGGCCGACCAAATTGGATAGCAAGTCCGTGGAAGCAGCCTCAGCAACCACCACACCTGAGTCGAAACCCGAAGGTGCCGCTGTTTCGACTTCGAAATCCGACGCGACTCGCCCACGATTATCCCGATAATCGTACGAAAATCGAATTCAATTATTTCGCACGCAATGACTGCAATAACGGTGCCCGCATGGCGAGCCATGCAGACAACCAACTCGTTAGCGCGCCGAGAACCACAATAAGCAGCAACATCAACAGCGGATTCACGATCCCGCCAAAGGGTTGACCGCTCATCAACGCAGGAATGGTTGCGAGCGCTGCTGCCATGGTCCCAATCAACATTCCTCGCATCAGTTGCCAACCATTCTCTAAAGAGAGCAACCAGGTAAGGCGACCTTTCGTAAAACCGATCGCCCTCATGGCTGCAAGCTCGGAACTGCGTTCCATTGCTCCGCGTAGTTGAGCAACGCCGAGCCCTATCGTTCCTAACAGAAGTCCGAGCGCTCCAAGCAATTGAAATGCGGAAAGGTACGTGTTCTGCACGGCCAACAATTGCGACAGCACGCTATCACTGCGAACCAAACTCAGCCCAGGTTCTTCCCAACCGTCCTCCAGTGCCGCTTTGATCTCATCCGATTTCGCTCGCAGCGACGCTGGGACTTGGACCAAGAAACTCCTATAACCCGTGATGGCTGGAAAGACTTGCTCAAAATTCGATTCTCCAATCAACAGGCTTCCCTGCAGAATAGTGTTCTGCAAAACACCCACGGTTCGAAAGTGAATCTTCTTGCCATCGAACTCATAGGCAAATCGCTCGCCTACGTAGCCACCCAGATGCAATGCCCATAAGGCAGTATTCTGGTCAATGACGACGGGAAGTGGAGCCTCGGCTTCTCCGGTCGCCGATTCTTCGAGTGATTGCCAGGGAGAATCACTCGACTTCGCTGTTTGAAACCATGCGAAACGGGATTTGCCCTTTTCATCGATATCGATCGATGAGATTCTGGGTGAGACGCCGAGAATCTGTGGCTCGCTCGCTTGGTACAGATTGTTGCAACTCGCATCATCCCCTCCACGCATACGCATCGAAACGATTTCGATGTCGCCTATCTCTTCCGATCGAGCGCCAAGAGCCTCTTTGCGTACAACAGGATTTCCAATCTCAGAGTGAATGGGACTCGAGCTTTTGCCTAGGAACTGAAAGCCGCCTAGGCCTGGTTCTGTCGGTGTCGCTTGGAATAAACTCATCGACAAAATAAGAAACGATGCGATCGATACTAGGGCGATCGCGAGAATACTGCGAGTGGGTGATCGCTTGGCATTGCTCCGAGCCAAATCCACACCCGACGGAATGGCTGACCAACTACTTTTGCCTGTCTTTAATTTTTGCCAAACATAGGATAGCCCGAACATCATGAACAACATGCCACCGCCGACAAACGCACCCGCTTGTGCTTGCCCTTGCAATCCGCTGCCCATCGCGAGCGTTCCCACTCCAGCGACCGCACAAACAACTCCGACCCAACGCAACCAACTCGAAGGTCTTTGATGGAACTGTAGTTCCTCGATGCGCCCTTTGAGCAACGAGGCGATAGGGCTATGGTTGAGTTTGCGAGTCGCGACTAAGATGGCTCCGATGGCTGCTATCCAGGTTAAACCCCATCCCATCACAAGACTCAGCGGTCGCAAATAGTAATCTAAGAACGATACCGAGATAGCTCCTACCCACCATGTCTTGAGCAAAGCAATCATCGTATAGGCATAAACGATACCTAAAACAATTCCGACCGAAGCTCCTATTGCGGCCAGAACGGCACCCTCCATCAACAACAATCGTCTCACCGATTTCCGCGTCCAACCTGTTGCTACCAAAAGTCCCCAATGGTCCGCTCGCTTTTCAATCGAAAGCCGAAAGAGAAGTACCACCAACAAAAGCCCGGCTGCGATCAAGAAGAAACTAAGTGATAGAAATAACGCATCAAAGGGAGTGGTACCGCTCGACCGTTGGAGTTGTTGCACACGCAATGGGATATCTCGCCAACCGATACTGCCCCAATCCGACTTCACCACATCGAGCAATTCACTTGCGACCCGTTCGCGGCCAGATGCGTCGGCATTTTCATAACGAATCCCAGTCACGTTACCAAATCGAGAGCCGAACAGTGAGACGCCAAAGTCGTAGTCGATGAAGAGTTTCGGAGTCAACCCTTGCAAACTCCAATAATCGTCGTCTTGCTTTTCGATTTTTCGTTTCAAGGGAAACGGGGTATCCCAATCGTCTATGGAATCCTTGTCGGTGATCCCAGGCACCGTGGGAGTCCAGTTCGGATCGTTGAACGGAGATGGAGATACCTCGAACGCGTTGGGCTTCGTCGGTGTCGTCAATGGAGCGATGGCCACAACCTTCACGGAGAAGCTTTTCTCCACATTGGTGCCTTCGACTGTTTCAGGCAAAAAGTAGTCGATCTTTAACTGATCTCCGACTTGAATTTGAAGCTCGTTCGCCAACCATTGATTGACGACACACCAATCCTTTTGCGTTGGCTCAGTAGCGATGGCTTGATGGACGGGAGCATTATTCAGCATGCCAGAAAGCGTTTTCCAGCGGACCGCACTAATCGTCGAATAGGGAACGCTCGATCGATTGGAAACTGGCGATGCACGATTGTTCGCTTCGCGTTCGATGCCATTGGCCAAATACGTGAGAATCGGCGACGGATTCAGTTCTTTGGTGGAATCCAACATCGGTTTGACGATCGCATCCTGCAACATCATTTGATCGGTCGTCACGATACTGTAATCGAGGATCGTCGGACCATCCGCGGGGAAACGCTTGGCAACATGTTTGACTTCCAATCCCAAGTCGGCCAGGGATGGCTTAAGTTTTTGCAGCAACGAGCCGCTCTGACCTTTGGCAAAGATTGCGTTGACTTTTTCTCCGATCTTGATTTCGGATTGCAATGTAGATCGATCCACGAAAGCATTCCAAGCTGGGCGTTGATCGCTGCGGAGGGAGAACCGAGCTAGACTTTCATCGGGAAGAACATCGATCACTTCCCATCTCGGAAGTGCAAACGTATCGATATCGCGTTTGCCAAGTGCACTATCCGCGGGGACCACCGACTGTGCTGGAATATACAAATTGATTTTGTCGCCAACCTTCGCGTGCAACACGGTTGCGAGCGATTGATTCAGTACAACTTGTTCGCCTACTGGTAGTTTCTGGGGACGAATAGAACCGAGTTGCCAAAACGTATCTTCCACACCGAACAAGGACATCTCATTGGCGCGATGGACCACTTGTTTGTCATCGACTCGCAACTCCTGCTTAGCAGTTACCTGTTGAACGAAGACGACTTCATGAAGTTCGACAGCCGTATCTGTGCGGTCGACGATGGACGGAGAGAACCATCGCGGGGCTAACAGCACGTGATCGATGGCACCGATTCGATCCATAGCGATATGACGCAACGACCCCCGGACACTATCGCCGACGATCAACGCTCCGATGATGACTGCGCCCGCCACACTGACGCCTGCGATGACGGGTAATAGCACATGGCGATAATGAAGGATCGTTCGAATGACTAAAGAGAACATGCGTCCACCGATCGAGAGTTAATTGCCATTCATCGAAGCAGTTGCGGGATCAAAAAATCTTGAAAGATCGTCCTGAGATGAATCGAGCCAAACGATTCTTCTCCAGAATACAACCGAAGATGGTACGTTCTTTGCCGAATCTTCGGGGTTATGGACCGGCAACCCTAATTGTTTGGAGCGCGTGCTTACGACAATAAGATTTTCAATGCGTCGATACTCTCGTTCCAACAAATCCAGCGTCTTCGGTAGAGTATCGACTTCAGCCCCATGCGCTATACCGAGTCGATCCAGGAGTGCCGTGTTCTGGCCGCGTGTTTGGATGCGAAGAGCGAGGGTTGGATCGTGATCTGCAATGGCAACGGTAAGAACAGCGTAGTTGGAAGTAGCCACACTTTGTGCGATCGAGGCAACGAACTCAACGGCTAAATCTTCTGCGCGACAATACGCTTCGAACGCATCCTTCTTTGACGTAGATGGTGAATGCAGATCGAGAACAATGACCAACTCACGACTGTCCGTGCGTTGAAACTGCTTCACCATCAAATCATTCATTCGGGCGGAAGAACGCCAATGTATCCAACGCGGACTATCGCCAGGATGATAGGCACGCAGTCCGAAAAACTCGCCTTCGTCTGAAATAGAACGAGATTTGCGATGCTTGAAGCCCGTGATTTTTCCATCAAACAATTCTACCCAACCCGGTAACAGTTTGCCCATCGCCGGTTGGACGGTAAAGCTTCCAACCGATTTGATGGGTAGGATTCCTCGCATCAAGCCGAGTGGAAAGCGTGACGTAATCTCCGATCCTAAGAAATCGTAATTTCCGCGATGTTGAACGTTACAACGATACCGCTGCGTGCGACAGGAACCTGCAGGAACCGAGGAAAACAACAATCCAATGGACTGCGAAACCTGTTTGGAAACGGGGCGAAACGGCGTATGAATGATACGATCTTGCGCCAACACCAACCATGCGCCGAGCCATCGTTTCGGATTGGTAACCGTTAATTCAATCTCGAAATCTTTCCTAGCTTGGATCGATCGTGGCAATTTTCGATAGAGAGTCAATCCATACAGACTTTTGGAACATACTCGCCACTGAATGAGGAGCAATGCCAGTAACGTACCTGCTAATATGACCAACAAATTGACATCGCGCAGCACCGCCCCAAGAACAACAAACGCGACCATGAAAGCGAATTGCCAACCCTCGCGTGTAAGACGCGTGGTTACTGGTGTAGCCGCCCGTTTGGCAGATCGAAGCAATCGCCATGGTGAGAACAACCACGAGGGATTGCGTTTGGGCTTTGTCGGCAACGTCTCATTCGTCATCGTCGGAGATGGAATTGGCATCGAAGCCCCTTCGATTTCGTGGTCGCGATCAAACAGGTACATCGACGTTGCGAAGACATCGCTCGATTATCGACTCCGCGGTAGACCGTTCGCTACCAGCAGTAAAGCCTCGCGGCATGATTCGGTGAGCCAGTACGGAAATTGCTAACGACTTCACATCGTCCGGCACAACAAATGCGCGGCCATGGAGAAATGCTTGGGCTTGAGCTGCGCGATAAAAAGAAAGCGCACCTCGGGTACTCACACCAACCTGAATTTCGCTGCTCCTCCGAGTCTCATCAACTATATCTTGTAAGTAGTTCAGGATCGATTCTTCTACATCAATGGAACGAACCGACTGTTGCATCGAAAGAACTTCCCCTACAGCCACTACGGACTGAAGGGTCTCGACGGGTTCACCAGCTTGGTGAGATCGAAATATGTTCCGTTCCGCCTCACGGCCAGGATATCCAACATCGATTCGCATGATGAAACGATCGAGCTGACTTTCGGGCAGAACGTAAGTCCCCTCGAACTCGAACGGGTTTTGTGTCGCAATGACCATAAATGGATTAGGTAACGAATAGGTTTTTCCATCCACGCTCGCTTGACGCTCGCTCATCGCCTCCAACAATGCGCTTTGCGTTCGCGGGGGAGCTCGGTTGATTTCGTCCCCCAGGACAATATTTGCAAAGATCGGCCCCTGATTAAACTTGAACTCGCCATCATGGTAGATACTGCTACCAATAATATCCGAAGGAAGCAAATCTGGTGTAAATTGTACCCGCGAAAATTTTCCATCGATACTTTTCGCGATCGCCTTGGCAAGTAACGTTTTGCCCACGCCAGGGACGTCCTCAAGCAACAAGTGCTCCCCTGCGAGCAAAGCAATCAAAATTCGGCGGACCACCTCTTTTTTCCCGAGTACTACCGACTCAATATTTTTTTCTAGACGAACTAGGACCGGGCTTATCTCGTTGACCATGCGGAGATTTTCGGTTGAAGCTAAAGGAAAGGGAAGTCAAAACGCAGTGCTGTGCTATTACAACGCAGTGCTGTGCTATTACGATGTGGTGTACCGAATTCGAATCCTGGTGCAAATCGCCTAATTTTGCACCTAAAATCGCTTCGGTCGTACCTGCCGAGCCATTAAGGCTTCAGGTAATCGCCAGGATTGTAGTGGATATCCATTCCATGCGAAGGAGTAACCTACAGGTTACTTCACTTTGCAACCTAGAACGGAAAGGACTATTCGGATACCTTGTTCGTCTGCGAGCACGAGTCTCTTGACCACGTCAATGCTCGTCTGCAGCCCACTCGTTTCTCAGCTGGCCGAAGGTCTCGCTACGTTTGCCCAATGTCCGCGGGGGTCTCGCCCGCGGACTTGGACCCCCTTTAAATTCCAGTCTAAGGCAGCATGAACTTCGGCTGCACAATATCGCAACGTCAACGCGCATCGACGTCGGTTGGAACGGTTTACGTCAGATCCATGAAGCAGCAAATCGGCATGCATGGATGCCCAGCCTGCGGGAAGTGGATTCCAAACCACTTGGCCAAATTGCTCCGGATTTTCAATCGTTTGATTCAGAACGTTGTGGTCGTCGGAACTGCTCGGGCGATAGGTCATGTGTCCATGATGATGACTACCCGAGATGAACTTCATACATGCGTTCTCTTCATCAGCGTCATCGATCGCGAGCCAGACCGTAATTGCCTTGGACGGCGACAATGGCCAATAGCTTGCGTCTTGGTGCCAGGCAACTGACTTTCCATCTCCCGGCATCTTGCAAAAAAAGTGAGATCCCCAACCAATGACATTGTCCCCCAGCAGATCGCTGACGAAGTCCACGATCCGTGGGTTGGTTAGGATATCATGCACCGGACCGTATTTCATGTGAGCAGAACTGATGGAATAACTGTCTCCACCTGCTTGCACCGTGCGGGCCAAAAGATCGTCGAAATAGATGCGGATCGAAGCAATCTCTGCTGGAGAATAAATCTGCAACGGTGCAACATACCCCCGGTCATTGAAGCTATCGATCTGTTCCGTGGTCAGAACCTTCGGGGATGCGTTTACGGTTGGATAGAAATGCAAGTCTCGATCGAGAGACTGTAGTTCTTGTTCGGTTGGAACGATGGAAAATGACTTCATGGCGGTTACCTTCGAGAAGATTGGTAGATTGAAAAATCGGAGGGTTTATAGGATGAGTACTTTGACAGAAACCGCAGTTTACTCGATTGCGAGTCAAGCTTGTACTTCGTATACCTTCAATACCAAAATGAGACGAGTATTAGTACGAGAATGATTGTCCCGCAGATCGACTTGAGCAACGTTCCCAAAAGCTTGCCAAATAGAGCACCCCAACCTATTTTTATTGCGAGTTCCCACTCTTTTCCATCCCATCGCTCGCCAGCGACCGCTCCCACAAATGCGCCTAAGCCACCGAAGAGTACGGCGGCGATCAAGCTACCGACGATGGGTACTGGTACACCGACAAAAATGCCGACGATCGTACCCACCACGGAACCGGCGAGGGCTAAGGCGCTGCCTTTGCGGGACCCACCTAGTTGATTGACTCCAGCGGCTCCAGCGATGAACTCGAAGACCTCCCCTAACGTAGCCAGGCCCAGAGCGAGAAGCACCGTCATGCTAGAAACGTCAAAGTATGTTGCCTCGGGCGTGAAGTATGCGGTCATTGCAGCGATTCCTAGGAGTCCCCAGTTCCCAGGCATCCCCAGCAGTGTAAGGACCCAAGAAACGGCTGCCAACAATGAAAGAAATATCGGGATGAGCGGTCTCAGCCAGCTAAAGTATTCGCTTATCTGCATAGAATAAAACTTTGGAAGGCTTTTTGGCCAGTGGATCGGTCGTGATCGGATGCCATCATTTGTATGAAAATTCGAACAAATTTGAAACATCTTGGTTTAGCGTTTTGTGTAGTGAGAATAAATTAGGTAACATGTTCGGAGTTTCACCGCAATCCTCGGCGTGTAGCGCCAGCGAATGCACCGCACTCGCTCGCGCTTCGTGCTTAGGATCATCATGGCACGAGGTTATGGGGTTTTAACTCAAACCGGGAGTAGTCAGGATGGGCGAGAGCTCTTCGTTAGATTGTAGTGTATTGGTATTGAACCGATTCTACATGGCGGTTCGCGTTGTCGACGTACGCAGAGCGATGATTCTGTTGTATCGAAGTTGCGCAGAGGTAATCACCATAGATGACAGCCAATACCAAAATTATGATTTTGAAGCTTGGTGTGAGCTTTCCGAATTACAGGCCATGGAAAAGCAGTCTGGCGAAGACTATCTGAGGACTCCCAATCGCGAGTTATTAGTCCCGAGGATTGTAAGGCTGGTGCTATACGATCGAATTCCAAAGTCCACGGTGCGGTTCAATCGTAAAACACTTTTCGCACGCGATGGATATCATTGTCAATATTGCGGTCAAACGAGACCCATGAGCCAACTCAGCTTGGACCATGTGATTCCGAGATCTCAAGGCGGGAAAACCACTTGGGAGAATGTTGTTTGCTCGTGTTTGAATTGCAACAGCAGAAAAGGTGGCCGCACGCCCTTGCAGGCCAACATGAAGTTGCTTTCTACACCTGCGAGGCCACATTCCAATCCAGGAATTGCCGTTACGCTCAAGGATCCACGCTACGAGTCGTGGAAAACGTTCTTGACCAGCAACGCAGCCAGCTAAGGCTAGCCCCGACTTCATTCGCAGCAGCATTATGCTAAACTGTGTTGGCGGAATGGTTCAATACTTGTAAGAAACAGCCGAGAGAGTGCCGTATGAGTTCGGGAGATGGAGCCTCGACTTCCTTTGAGACAATGCGTGGACGCAACTATCCAACCATTCGTCAATTCACCGTTTTCCTAGAAAATCGCGTCGGCCAATTGCTTGAGGTTGTGAGGCGATTTGAGGGCACCGGCATTCGTATTGTCGCCCTTTCGATTAACGATTCAGCGGAGTGCGCGTTTGTACGGTTTCTCGTGAGTCATCCAGAGCGAGGTCGTGAAATTTTGGAACGTGCAGGACTTGCAATTATTGAAACCGATTTGATCGGCGTTGAGTTGCCCGAGGGGGGGCAGCCTTTACTTCAGATCTGTGCAGCCTTGTTGCAAGCGGAAATAAACATCATTCAGGCTTATCCGTTGCTTTTCCGACCTCACGGTGAACCGGCCGTCGCCATTATGGTCGACAACACCGAGAACGCGCTCGATACGCTCGCCCGAAAGGGATTCACGATGATCACCGAAGGGGATTTGCTGGACAGCATGGGCGATTAAAGCGATGGATCCACCGTTAACTCAGAGTTTATCTCCGATGGAATTTCCGATTCGTAGTAGAGCTCAGTATTGGGATCCGAAACGGTCCCGTTACCGTCCAAGCCTGACTCATGTGGGTTGGCCCCCAAAAGATTAGGATCGCTGAAAGGTGAGCCGACTCGGCCTCGCTTCATATCTACCCGCGGAGTGCTAGATCCGAACGCAACATAGTCATCCAAGTAGGGTTGGCGACAAATGGTGCAGCCTGGTGCCGTAACGATACCCGCGACCAGCAGTATTGGCCCAACGAAGCGAAATTTGTTTTGGAGGGTTCCAGGGCTGTTCATGAATGTTTCCAATTGACTTGCGCGACAGCGGTTAGCGTAATTCGTATCACCAGCAGCACATTTCTTCTCATCGGCACTACTGGTTGCGGTATTTAGGGAAACTTTGCCGATCGCAGAGACTCTGCCGATTTTTCTTTCTGTGATAGATGTTCAGAAATAGTCTCTCGCTTGCCGAACAACTAACAGAGTACGTCGCCATGATAGATTGAATTGCTAGCGTTCGAATCAAAGAATTCATGAGAGAACCGATACGAGTAATAGAGCCGCAGGCAGTAAAGGAATCGCTTCGGGTGAGCAAGACAGCCAAGCCTATATGGATTGCTGTTGTTGCTATCCTGCTTTGGGGGATCAACGGGCTGAAAGTCCAAAGCGTTGTTCACGAATTGATCGTAACCATCGCCATATCGCAGCACCGAATTGATTCACTGCTAGCACTGGAGGGGAAATGCATTCCCAACACCAAAACGCTTCTCGTTCGGTGTTCAACGAGTTCGCAAAGCGTATTGGACTCTGAACTACGAACTGTACAAGTGCGGTTGAGGTCTACAAGCCGAAGAGAGCTGAATCGAATAGAACAGGCCTTGGAGATTGCAACCCAGCCGACGTTTCTATCCCAGGAGTATGAAAACATCGCCAAAGAGCTACGTCTTGCCAATTGGATGCATGAGTCGTGGGCCCATACAGTCAAAGTTCTGCGCGCCGATCATGACCGAGAGTTGGCCCGACAGGATGTCTCAACAGACAAACCGGTCTATCGACTTGTGGGGTTCAAAAACCCTCAACCTGAGGGGCCTCCCGAGTTGGAAAAAGAAATGGCAACATACAGCACTCGCATCCGTGAGCTTGAGCAATCATTGGAAAAAGCCAAGTCGAAATCGAAAGGCTTTCTGTCGTTCACGGGCAGAAAAAGACAATATCCAGTTGTAAGTGCTCTGGGTTGGTGGAGGCTTTCGGTTCTGTCACTCATGGCATTCGCCTGCTGGTTCTCTGCTTCAATTCTTCTGAAGCGAGAATCTACTTTCTCCATATCTCCTATTTCATGGAGCGCCGTTCTGAAGAGAATTTGGTCTAATAAAAAACGGAATGAACCTCTGACAGGACAGTCGATCGGTGGGG
>Ga0207937_1000028_pt1 | contig 39998 bp, 40 predicted proteins | sample LakMenEpi04Sep11_FD_150668 | JGI IMG/M metagenome (GOLD analysis project Ga0207937, IMG submission 150668) | Freshwater microbial communities from Lake Mendota, WI - 04SEP2011 deep hole epilimnion (SPAdes) | ecosystem: Environmental > Aquatic > Freshwater > Lentic | place: Lake Mendota, Madison...
CTCGTTGCCGCGGTGTGGGCCACTTTGGTCGTCAGCACGATCGTGGCCATGACTCCGGACACCACAGTGGCGGCAAGAATCCAATAACCCACACCGGCTGGAGCATCGGATAGCCCCACCGCCAAAACGCCGAGTGCCATCGATGCGACCAGAAGTGACGTCACCGAACGGCGAACCGATAGTCCAAGTCGCAAGAATCGATGGCTGAGATGATCCTGCCCACCAGTAAAAGGGCTCACACCTCGACGTACCCGTGACACCACCACGACCGTGGTATCGAGAACTGCAACACCAAGAACCACCACGGGTGCGAACAGCTGGGGAATCTCCGTCACGGTGGTGCGCATCTTCAAACCCAGATACGCCATCATGAATCCGATGAACAAACTTCCTGCATCACCCATGTAGATGGTGGCTGGATGAAAATTGCTGCGGAGAAATCCGAGCATTGCACCGGCAAGTCCGACCGCGAGCAGCGCGCTGTACGGCTGATCGTTCATTACGGCAATGAAGAAGAATGATCCCGAGGCAACCGCTGCCGTGCCGGCAGCCAATCCGTCAATGTTGTCGAGCAGGTTGAATGCATTCGTCATTCCCAAAATCCACACCACCGAGATGACTCCGTCAAGCCAATCCGGCAGAGGTGAGCTGAGGGCTATCCCGTAGGTCACCACACTGATGGCGAGACCGAGACCGACGATGAACCGGAACCACGGACTGAGACCACGGAGATCGTCCACCAAGCCCATCAATGAAAACAGCAGTGCGACACCGAGCACTACTGCAAGTTCCCGTACGAGTCCGTCACCTTGGGTCACAAGATTGCCAAGCGTGAGGTCCAATTCACCATTCTCCAACCGCGCAGATCGCCATACCGCGACACCAACCACCATGGCCCCAGAAAAAGAGAGTGCCATCGCGACTCCGCCGAGATACGGCACGGGTGAGCGGTGCGATTTATGACCCCCTGGGTTGTCATGAATCTGTCGGCTACGGGCAAACTCGCGAACCGAGGGGACCAAGAGCAACGAGAACACCGTTGCGCCAAGAAACGTGGCCACATACAACCACACGGAATTCACGACTTCCAGACTATTGCGTCGCTGGTGTCACAAAGAGTCGGAATTTCGTGCCATCACTGCACAACTAGCGTGAGTAACCGAGATGCATACATTGGTCACCGGAGGTGCTGGATACATTGGATCACATCTCGTCGACCGACTCGTCGAACTCGGACACGATGTAGTGGTCCTGGACGATCTCTCCACCGGAAACTTGGCCAACTTGCATCACGCCATGCCCAACATCCGATTCGTCGAGGGCACCATTCTTGATGGCAGTACGGTCGACTCGCTGGTGGCCGATGCCGACATGGTCTTCCACCTGGCAGCAGCAGTTGGCGTGGGACACATCGTCGAAAAGCCCCTGTCATCACTCATTACCAATACCAAAGGTGCCGAAAACGTCATCGAAGCGTGCGTGAGGCATGATGCGAAGTTGCTCCTGGCATCAACGAGCGAGATCTACGGAAAGACCTCGAAGATGCCGATGTCGGAAGACGATGATCGCGTGTTGGGTTCCACCACCATCGCACGCTGGGGATACTCCACTGCAAAGGCAATCGACGAACACCTTGCTCTTGCGTATGCGAAGCAGGGTTTGCGAATGTCGATCGTTCGCTACTTCAACTCCTACGGGCCTCGCATCGACCCGCGTGGATACGGATCGGTAGTGGCGAATCTGATTCGTCAAGCACTCAAGAACGAGCCACTGAGCGTTCACGGAGATGGACGCCAGACTCGCTGCTTTACGTTCGTGAACGACACGGTGGAGGGCACCTTGCGTGCCGCACTTGACGAACGGGGTGAGGGACTGGTGTTCAACATCGGCGATAATCACGAAACGACCATCAACGACCTTGCGCAGATGATCGTTTCGATGATCGGCTCAAGGTCGAGCATCCAACATGTTTCCTACGAGGCCCGTTTCGGCAAAGGTTTTGAGGACACCAAACGACGCGTACCCGATGTTCGTCGAGCCAGCGAGGTGCTGGGCTTCACCGCTTCGACACCCCTCAAAGATGGCCTTGCCCATACGTTGGAGTGGTGGCGGGCAACCCACCAATGATTCATGTCGTCCACGTGCTCACGCGGACCAACATCGGCGGACCGTCAGTCATGCTGGTTGACCTCATCAACGGACTTGATGCGTCCCGCTTCCGCCACACCATCATTCGGGGAACGGCGGTAGAAGCGGAGGGCGACTACCTGCTCCATCACCAAGTGGCCTCCGAGGTCATCACACTTCCCGCGCTACGACGATCCATCGGTGTGGTGGCTGAACTTCGCTCCCTCTGGCACATCACCAAGTTGCTCCGCGAACTTCGACCCGACATCGTGCACACCCACATGGCCAAGGCCGGAATCGTTGGTCGATTGGCGGCTTTCCTCTCTCGCACACCAATCCGGATTCACACCTTTCATGGCCATCTGCTCCACGGATACTTCTCCGACGTCGTTGGGGGACTCTTCATCCGAATCGAGCGACTGTTTCGAGTGATCACATCACATTCGCTGGTCGTAGGAAGTGCCACTCGTCGTGACTTGATTGCCGCACGAATCGTTCGTGAGTCAAGCTCAACTGCGGTACTCCCCGGGGCAAAATCGATCGTTCGGCAAGATCCCGTAGCCGTCCGCAAGATGCATGGCCTTCCTGTCGATGTCGTCATCGTGGGTTTTGTCGGCCGCTTCACCAACATCAAACGCCCGGATCGATTTCTCTCTCTTGCGTCAGGTATTCCAAATGCACACTTCGTGATGTTCGGTAATGGTCCACTTCGCGAGGAGGTGCAGCGACAAGCCGAGACTCACGACAACGTCAGTGTGATGGATTTTTCCACGGATCTCACTCGGGTCTTTGCAACAGTCGATCTGATGGTGCTCACCAGTGACAACGAGGGTGTCCCACTCTCACTCATGGAGGCGGCGGCGGCAGGTGTGCCTGTGGTGTCCATGCGCGTCGGTGGCGTTGAGGAGATCGTAGAACATGGTGTCACAGGACTCCTTGTCGACAATGATGCCGAGCTCGGTCATGCCGTTGCACAGCTGGTCCACAATGAATCCATGCGTGCGTCCATGGGTGCCACTGCACAACGAACGATCCACGAACGTTGTTCACTCACCAAGTACCTCTCGACCCACGACGAGTTGTACACGCGTCTTCTTACGCCCTAGAGGCGTTGGCGGTGATTTCCGGGTGCTCCACCGGCATTGACTGCGTCGAATACCACGATGCCACGAGCTTCCAGTTGCACGAGTGGCCACTCCCCGCCGACGAGAACGGCAACCAAGTCGACTTTGGCATCGGCAACTTCGTCCACACCCAGAGAGCGCAAGGTATCGCCACCGAGCCGTACCTCTGATACATGCGGGTCGCAGTAGCTCACTCTTGCACCACGCTCACGTAGAAGTTCCATCACATGAATTGCTCGAGAGTTACGAACGTCGCTCACGCCGCGCTTAAAGGCAGCACCGAGACACAGAATGTTGGCGCCGCGCAACGAAATGGAACGTTCGTTCAACATGTCCTGCATGCGAGCAATGGCATACGCCGCCATCTGGTCGTTGATATCGGCAGCAAGCTCGATGAAGCGGGTTTGGAAGTCGAACTCGCGCGCCTTCCACGCCAGGTAGAACGGATCGACCGGAATGCAGTGACCGCCAGGTCCGATTCCTGGATAGAAGGCTTGGAAGCCGAACGGTTTGGTGGCTGCCGCATCGATCACGCTCCACACATCGATACCCATCTCGTTGCACAGTTGTGCCAACTCGTTCACCAACGCAATGTTGACGGCGCGATAGGTATTCTCCAGCAGCTTTGCCATCTCGGCGACGTCGGGCGATTCCACCGTGCGAACCAGCGTGGGGTCATCCATGAGCGACAGGAGCAGCGTCTTGGCGAGCTCGGTGCACACGGGGGTGAGGCCACCCACCACCTTTGGTGTATTCCGAACGTTCCATCGGGTGTTGCCTGGATCGACGCGTTCCGGGGAGAACGCCAAATGAAAGTCCACACCTGCGCGCAAGCCGGTTTCTTCGAGAATCGGGCGGACGAACTCGGTGGTGGTGCCTGGATACGTGGTCGACTGCAACACCACGAGCATGCCGTGACGCAACACCTTGGCTACCGAACGAGTTGCTGACTCCACGAAGGACAAATCGGGGGTCTTTGCCTTGTCGAACGGTGTTGGTACGCAAATGAACAACACATCGCAGGTTGACAAGTCGTGCACGGATGAGGTTGCCGTGAACGACTTCTCGACCACGAGGGGTGACACCCGCGAAGGGGTGACATCGTCGATGTGACTCGCGCCGGCATTCAGCAACGACACCACGGAATCGCTGACATCAAATCCAACGACGTGGTAGCCCACTTCGGCAAACGAAATGGCGAGGGGCAAGCCGACGTACCCCAAACCCAATACGCCAACGGTGGCATCGCGAGACGACAGCCGTTGCGTCAGCGTTTTTGAAGGTTCGGATGTGGTCACGATGCGTCCTTCATCTTGTGGGCGAGGGGGGACTTGAACCCCCACGTCCTTGCGAACACTGGCACCTGAAGCCAGCGCGTCTGCCATTTCGCCACTCGCCCGAGTGAATCGCTCCCACGCTAGCGAGGACGTAGAAGTCCCGCCACGGTGGGGCGCACGTGACCAGACCCCGCGACAACGTACACCAACAAGACACCTGCCAAGACCAATGAGCCAGCGGACAAGAGGTGGAAACCGACCGCACGGCGAATGAACCCCGATGAAAAACCGGCAAGACCACCGCAGAAACTCATCAACAGATCTGCCGTTCCTTGCACCCGCACCCGCACCGACTCATCGAGCGATTCCACCAACAAACTCGAACCACCAATCAAGCCGAAGTTCCAGCCGATCCCAAGCAGCCACAATGAGGGGAACAACATGATGTCACCCTCTCCTGAGAGTGCCGACATTGCACTCGCAATCACGAGGAGCAGCGCCGATACAGCGATTGCATTCACGCGCCCGAAGCGATCGGAGTATCTTCCTACCAACGGACTGAACGCAAACATTCCTGCGATGTGGAGCGACACCACATACGGCGATACATCTTCGTGTCCGTGAAGTCGCAAATGTACCGGCGTCATGGTCATCACCGCCACCATCGTGACTTGTGAAACCACCATCGCGGTCAGCGCCAAACGGCCGGTGCCCGTAGAGATGATCGCGCGAACGGCATCAACCACGCCGATTTGCACAGGGGCAACCAGAGTTCCACCGCTCAACACAAGGGGGTCCGGACGAAGTCGAATCGCCGTGTTGAGGGCAGCCAACGAAAGAAACACCGACGACGCCAACCATGGTCCGCTGTAGGGAGCCAGGCCAAACCACGATTCCCCTGCCCACTGAAACGGTCGAATGAGCAGAGGACCAAAGACCGCCCCGAACGTGGAGGCAAAGACCACGTAGCTCATCGCTGACGAACGCTCGGCGGGTTCCGCCAAGTCGGTGGCCGCATAGCGAGCGAGCAGATTTGCAGCTTGACCATTACCAAAAAGGAAGAGTCCCGACAGAAACCACCACAGTGATCCACGTTCAACACCGAACATTGCAATCACACCACCAAGTGCTGCCAATAGGTAACCCGTTTGTAGACCACCACGACGACCGCGACGAATCATGATGCGCGCAAGTACCTGGGACATGAATGCCGTGCCCATCGTGACGGTGGCAGTGGCGACTCCGCCAAACGGAGTGTCATCACCGAGTATGTCCTGCACGACGAAAGCTCCGATGGTGACGGAAGAACCGAGTGCCGCAGCACCGACCACCTGCCCGCCGATCAACACTCTGAGAACTCGACGCTGTACGAGAACTCGATCTACAGGTGAGAGGGAGTGAGAGGCACGCTCGTCACGCTCGTGTCGTCGCTCTTTTCGCACCAGCAACGACGCTACGTGATGTGAGCCGCGTGAGCGCATGTAGACATCTCGGCAACATCACCGATCGTTCAACGACCCCAGCCGTACACTGAATTCGTGGCGTTGCGGGCATATGACACATCGATTCGCCCAATTGAATTGGGTCGCCGTCTCCTTGGCGTGGTTGATGCCCAAGTTGCCGACGACACGAGAAGCATCCCACACGCCTACACCGTGATCCTGAACTCCAAGGATCGCGCGGCATTCGACGGAGTTGAACATGATCTCATCCGCGAGCTGGCCGAAGTCATAACCCAACACAGCGAACGTGAGTCGTACCACCTCAGCGAACCGGCATTGGTGGTGTTTCGATGCAGCGATGACATACGGCCTGGCAACGTGACGGTATTGCCATCACTCGTGCACACGAAGGAACAGCCCGCAACTCCTGGTCTTTCCGGTGAAGAAGCAGTGGTCGTGACACCAATCGCGGCATCCATGGCTTCCGCCATCGCGGGAGCAATCACTTCGGCCATCGTGCTCGAAGACGGCACCCGACACATATTGGACACCGAACGAGTGACCATCGGTCGTCAGAGTGACTGCACCATCACCATTCGCGACACCAACGTGAGTCGAGAACACGTGCAACTACGTCGCCGGCCGAATGGATGGACCCTGCGTGATCTCGGCAGCACGAACGGCACCAAGCTGAACGGTGTCCGAGTGGAAGGTGAGCAAATGCTGGCCAATGGAGACGTCATCATGCTTGGCGCAATCAGGGTGACGTTCGAGATTTCGTGAGTCATCGAACATCGGAGAAGTTCTCATGAAACTGGTGTGGGGTGCAGCATCGCACGTGGGAATGCTTCGCCAGCAAAATGAGGATTCCTTTGCCGCCGAAGAACATGTCTTCGTCGTTGCCGACGGAATGGGCGGTCACAATGCCGGTGAAGTGGCGAGCGCACTGGCAGTTGCTGGCATGAGAGAGGCTGCTATCGGCGGGTTTGTGTCTACCGAGTCAGTCGTTGAAGCAGTCAACGCAGCGAATAGTGCCATCCACGAGGCCAGTGGCGGCACGAGTGAACAGCGTGGCATGGGAACCACCCTCACGGCCTTGGCACCACTTCCTGCCACGAGCAGCGAACCGCAACGTGTGGTGGTGACCAACGTCGGTGACTCTCGGGCATATCTGCTTCGCGGCGGCGAACTCAGACAAGTGAGTGCCGATCACTCCTACGTACAAGAGCTCCTCACCGAAGGTTTGATTACGGCCGACGAAGCCCGAGTTCATCCACGGCGAAACATCGTGACGCGCGCACTCGGCATTGAGGGTGATGTGAATGCGGATTCGTGGACGCTGCCGATGGTGTTGGGAGATCGTTACGTGCTGTGCAGCGACGGTCTTGTCGACGAGGTTGACGACACACAGATCGAACTCATCCTGCGCTCTTGCCCGAACCCACAGCAGGCAGCCGAGCAACTGGTGACAACGGCAAATGCCAATGGTGGGCGTGACAACGTCACCGTGGTTGTAGTGGACGTTGTAGAACGCGTGGCAACCCCAATTCCAACGTCTCCTGTTGCACCATCGTCCGCCGCGACGTCACGACGCAAACGAATACTGGTTGTCGCTGCAGTGCTGGTGTTGCTTGCCGGAGGCCCAATCGCAGCCGTCGGCTGGTACGCACGTGGTGGCTACTACGTGGGTTTCGATGGTCGAACTGAAACTGCTCATCTCGCGGTCTTCAAAGGTCGACCAGAACAGATTCTCTGGTTCCGACCGACGGTCGCTGTAGATAGCGGTGTCGAGCGTCAAGATGTATTCCCCTCGCTTGCAGAGGACATCGACAACAAACCCACCTACACCTCGTTGGCACGCGCCGAGGCCTATGTGAATTCCATTCGTGATGTGGTGGCTGCTCAATCAGAAGGCAGTAGTGACCAATGAATGAACCTGTAGTCATCAACGCACGGTACGAACTGGGTCGTCGTATTGGTCGTGGCGGGATGGCCGAGGTGTTCGTTGCGCGCGATCGACTCCTTGACCGCCCGGTTGCAGTGAAAATCTTGTTCGCCGAGTACGCCAAGGATCCATTGTTCGTAGAGCGCTTTCGTCGCGAGGCAATGTCGGCTGCGTCGCTGAATCACCCCAACATCGTCGGGGTGTACGACTGGGGACAAGTCGATACGACGTACTACATAGCAATGGAGTACGTGCAGGGCCGAACCCTTGCCGACATCCTGCAGAAGCACGAACGTTTGAGCGTGCTCCAAGCGTGCGATATCGCTCTCGACATTGCCGCGGCATTGTCATCCGCCCATACGGCCGGAGTTGCACATCGTGACATCAAACCGGCAAACGTGATCGTGAGCGCAACGGGGCATGTCAAGGTTGCTGATTTCGGTATTGCACGGGCCATCGGTGCAGCCGTCGAACAAGGACTCACGCAAACTGGCGCCGTGATGGGTACTGCCACGTATTTCTCGCCAGAACAAGCCCAGGGTGCACAGCCCGACCCACGTTCCGACCTCTATTCACTTGGTGTCATCATGTACGAAATGTTGGCGGGCGAGCCACCATTCACCGGAGAGAACGCCATCGCCATCGCATACAAGCAAGTACATGATGCACCCGTACCACTGCGTACCAAGAACCCGGAAGTGTCTCCAGCCTTCAGTGCCATCGTGATGAAATGCTTGGCAAAAGACCGCGAACGGCGCTACCCCACTGCGCTGGCACTCGCCGACGACTTGCGTCGCTTCGTGGATGGCAAGGAAGTGTTGGCATTGCTCGACGAACGAGCAGCAAGCGTCGACGCCGGGGCGACCACTCAGTTACCCGTCGTCGACACCGGCGCCACGGATGAAACGTACGACACACAACCCACCACCGTGTTGCCATCAACGGGTGGACGAGGACTTGGTGCTCCCAGCAGCACTCGTCGCGGAGGCGACTATCCGCCATACGACGAAGTGGTGCCCCGTCGCACTGCTGTTTGGTTGTTTGGTTCGGTGGTGTCGGTGATTGCACTCATCGCAGTTGCAATCTTTGGTTTTCGCGCACTCACCGACGAGAGTGCCGGTGCCAACATTGCGGTACCAAACGTGATTGGACTCAATATCGAAGAAGCCAAGAGTTTGCTGCTTGACCTTGGTCTCACCCCCATTGAGGACCCCAAGGTGCGAGAAAACGCCAGTAACGACATCGTCTACGAGCAGTCACCCACCGCCGACACCATGGCACGCCAAGGAGAAAACGTCATTCTCGTCTACAACCCGGGATTCGTGCCCGTGGTGGTGCCGAATTTGATCGGGCTATCCGTACAAGAAGCCACCGATGTGCTCAAGCAGTCCGGTCTGCGACTCGTGGTGGACAAGTTCGTCGCATCCGTAGATATACCCGCCAATCAAATTCTTTTGCAGACTCCCACCGCTGGACTGGGTGCTCGTCCGAACTCGGTTGTCACCGTGGATGTCTCCGGAGGTACCAACACGGTTCGAGTCCCCGATGTGATCGGCGATGAACAAGTTGCTGCAACCAAATTGCTCACTGCGCTGCCGCTCAATTTCGTTGTCACGGTGGTGGCCGAGGCGAGCGACGTGATCGAGGTGGGTCGAGTTGTTCGGAGCGAGCCGCTCGGCGATACCGCAGTGGCGCCGGGAAGCCCAATCACGCTGTACGTGTCCAGCGGTAAATCACTGATCACAGTGCCGAACGTCATTGGTCAGGATGGCACCACCAGCGCAACACAGCTCACCGCACTTGGTTTGCAGGTGACGCTCACCGAACAGGTGCTTCCCCCGGGCGACGCCCTGAACGGCAAAGTCGTGGCACAAAGTGTGGTGGCCGGCACCGCCGCAACTCCGGGCAGCGAGATCGCCCTCACCATCGGTCGATCCGACACCACCACGACCCTTCCCTAAGTCTTCGCGAGCAGCGTCCGCTCATTCCTGCGTGACAAGAAATTCTGCAGCATGGTATGTCCGTGTTGCGTGAGAATGCTCTCTGGGTGAAACTGCAGGCCTTCAATCTCGTACGTTCGGTGACGAACGCCCATCACGGTGCCGTCGCTCGCAGTTGCCGTCACCTCAAGGTCGCTTGGTATCGAGGCCGTGTCGATCACCAGCGAGTGGTACCGAGTTACTTCCAGTGGTGAGGGCAACGACGCAAACACTCCCGCACCGTCGTGCGTGATGTGAGATGTCTTTCCGTGTCGAAGTTCGGGAGCCCGAACCACCGACGCACCAAATACATGACCGATTGCCTGATGGCCAAGGCACACACCCAGCAATGGCACTCGCCCTGCGGCAGCCCGAATCAACTCGCAGGTCACGCCAGCCTCTTCTGGTCGGCCAGGCCCCGGCGAGATGAGGATTGCATCGCATTCCATTTGCATGAGTTCATCGACGGAGTGCGTATCGTTTCGAACCACCAACGGCTCGCTACCCAACTCTCCGAGATACTGCACGAGGTTGTAGACGAAACTGTCGTAGTTGTCCACCACCAAGATGCGACGCAGATTCACCCAAGTAGCCTGCCAACAATCAAGGAGGTATGCACCTCCTGCAGCCCTCTACACTGAAGCTTGCCCATGGCTCCGAAGAAACGACACACTGGCGGACGCACCACTCCCCCCGCAACAACCCGATATACGCCACCCGTGCCGGTGACCGTGAAGGAAAGTCCGCGCTGGGTACCAATCCTCATGTTCGCCCTGCTCGCCGTTGGGGCGTTGGTGATTTTGTTCTACTACTTGGGCTTCGTGCCAGGTGGTCGTAGCAACTGGTACCTCTTTGCTGGTCTCAGCATGGTGCTGGGCGGATTGTTTACCGCCACCAAGTACCGCTAATCCACCGGGGCGACCAGCTCCATATCTTCCAGACAATGTCGTGGCGGTGGTGGGTCCTGATCCGGCGCCATAGTGAGTCGTAGCTCCACACCGCACACAGAGCACCGATACCGCACGTTGATACGCCGCATCTCACCTGCCGGCGGTGGCGGTGGGAGTGAGCTGGTCATGCTGCGCAGCATGCCGAGACCCACCTTCCAGATGAGCCACACGAGCAACAGCCCGATCGCCACCCAGACGATCGTGTCGAACATTTCGAGGGAGCTCTGGGTTACAGCCGTTCGATGATGAATGCGTTGGCCAAGCCACCACCCTCACACATCGTCTGCAAACCATAACGACCGCCCGTGCGCTCCAACTCGTTGAGCAACGTGCAAGTGAGACGAGCGCCTGATGCGCCGAGTGGGTGACCCAGCGCAATGGCCCCACCATTCACGTTCACCTTCTCCATGTCGGGATGCAACTCCTTGGCCCACGCCAGCACCACGGCGGCGAACGCCTCGTTGATCTCCACGAGGTCGATGTCATCCATCGTCAAGTTGGCACGCTCCAACACCTTCTTGGTGGCAGGAATCGGGGCGGTCAACATATAGCGAGGATTCTCCGCAGCAAGCGCAAAGCTCACGAATCGTGCGCGTGGCTTCAAGCCGAGCTTCTTGGCCTTCTCTTCACTCATGATGAGTAACGCCGAGGAACCGTCGGTGATTTGCGACGAGTTTCCTGCAGTAACGCGACCGCCCTCCTCCACCGGACGGAACGACGGCTTGAGCGATGCCAACTTCTCCAGCGAGGTTTCACGGATCCCTTCATCGGTGGACATCATCACACCCTCTGAATCCAGTACTGGCACGATTTCGTTCTGGAAGCGACCTTCTTTGGTGGCACGAGCCGCATACTGCTGCGATCGAAGCCCGAAAGCATCGAGATCCTCTCGGGAGAGCTTCCACTTCTCGGCAATGAGTTCGGCGGAGATTCCCTGATTCACCAACCCACCCTCGCTCTTGTAGCGCTCTTGCACACGGGGTCCCATGGGGAAACCGAATTTGCCCTCGGCAATCGATGCACCCATCGGAACACGAGTCATCACCTCCACGCCATTGGCCACCACTGCGTCATAGGCGCCGGCGATGACACCCTGAGCGGCAAAGTGAGCGGCTTGCTGACTTGAACCACACTGACGGTCGACCGTAGTTCCCGGTACCGATTCTGGCCAGCCGGCAGCAAGCACGGCATTGCGAGCGATGTTGAGACCCTGCTCGCCTACTTGCATGACACAACCCATCACCACATCGTCGATGAGTGCGGGGTCGATGTCGTTACGAGTGGTCAGCGCACTCAACATCTCCGCAGCCAAATCGACTGGGTGCCAATTCTTCAAACGACCATTGCGCTTCCCGAGCGGGGTACGAACGGCATCAACGATGACTGCGGTGGACATGGGACTCCTTTTGGTGGTCTCTTCAGTATTGCGCACGACTGGGCAAGTTCAGCAAGCCGAGCCATTCGCAGGCAGGATGCTTGGTGTGACTCGGCGAATGGACGTGAACTGCGACCTCGGGGAAACCGCCCAACCGTGGGTGGATAGTCATGAGCCTCTGCTCATGGGTCTGATTACCAGCGCGAACGTTGCATGTGGTGGCCACGCTGGTGATGACGTTTCGATGCATGCCGTGTGTGAACGGGCGGCACACTTGGGCGTGACGATAGGTGCGCAGGTGTCGTACCCGGACCGGCAGAACTTTGGTCGGGTTCGCATGCACCTGGATCCAACTGCCCTTGCGAGCACGTTGCGCCATCAATACGCGGCATTGGATGAAGTTGCACGTCGCCACGGCACACGGGTGTCATACGTGAAGCCACACGGCGCTCTCTACAACACGATCGTTCGCGACGTCGTGCACGGCAGTGTTGTGGTTGACCTCGCCCGTCACCATGGGGTCCCACTGTTCGGACTACCCAACTCGGCTACGGAAGAACTCGCAGTCGAACGTGGCGTACGTTTCATCCGCGAGTGGTTCGCTGATCGTGGATATCTTGCCGGAGGTGAACTCGTGCCACGTTCGCGACCAGATGCCTTGATCACCGACGCAGGTGATGTAAGGACTCGCGTTGCACGCTTGATCCGCAATGGAGACGTTGAAAGCGTTGATGGTGCGACCATTCGTATGGAGTGCGACACCATCTGTGTACACAGCGACACACCTGGTGCTGTACATCTTTTGAATGCAGTACGTGATGCACTCACGAGTGAGCGGGTGACCATCGGTGCCATTTGAACCCTCAGATGATTTCCCCTTCCATACCCCTGGTCAACCCCAGGTGCGTCCTTACGGTGCTGAAGCGAGCATGTTGGACTGCCTCGCTTCGGGCCAGTCTGCGCGTGCGCGTGAGATGATCCTGCACGCATCTGCGATCGCCAATGTCGCGGTTACCGACGTAGTCGTTGGTGCGCGCAGTGTGGTGGTGATCCACGGAGCGGCTGACGGAGAATCAATTCGGGACATTCTGCGCGACGTGTCGTTCCAAGAGCAGCTGTCCTACCCGAGTGACTCGCGGGAGGTCACGGAAATCGCCGTTCGCTACGACGGTGACGATCTCGACTCGGTTGCCAAGCAGTGCGGTTTGACGACAGGTGAAGTCGTCGCACTCCACACCGCTGCAGACTTCGTCGTCGAGTTCTGTGGATTCGCCCCAGGATTTGCCTACCTCACGGGACTTCCAGCGGCATTGGTGCTTCCACGTCGAACCACGCCACGTGCGCGAGTATCGGCGGGTTCGGTGGCGATTGCTGCCCACTATTCCGCCGTATATCCGCGGGAGTCACCTGGTGGCTGGCACTTGCTCGGTACCACCACTCACGAACTGTGGGACATCAATCGCCGCCCACCCGCGACGTTGCAGCCAGGAATGCGGGTGAGATTCGTGGAACTCGCATGACGCTCCTCATCGAACGGGTGGGTCTCACCACCGTGCAGGACCACGGGCGCAGCGGCTGGGCCCACCTCGGAGTTTCACACTCTGGTGCAGCGGATCGGACGTCATTCCAACTTGCCAATCGACTGGTGGGAAACCCGCCACAAGCTGCAGTACTGGAAACTGCCGGAGGACTGGCGGTACGAGCCACTGCGGACACTTTTGTCGTGCTCACCGGATCCGAGTGCGATGCCGAGCTCGACGACCGGGTCATTCCCCATTGTCAACCGACGGTCATGCGTACGGGGAATCTGTTGCGTGTTTCCAATGTGCGTCGCGGGGTGTTTACCTACCTCGGTGTTGCGGGTGGAATCCAAGGACCAGCACTTCTCGGCTCACGTTCTCACGACACTTTGGGCAACATCGTGCCATTACCGCTCGTCACCGGAGGAGAGTTACGGATTGGTACGACATACGGAAACCCCATCGGCGTGGATGCGCCGATGATGCCACGTGATACCGAGCGTGTGGGAATTACGACAGGTCCGCATCGCGACATTCTTCATCTTGACGATCGAGAACGAATCCTTCATCACGTGTGGACGGTTTCTGCAGAGCCAAACCGTGTTGGAGTCCGACTCGTGGGACCAACGTTGCAACATCAATTCACCGACGATATGCACTCGTTTCCTCTCGTGCGTGGCGCAGTCCAACTCACGCCCGCCAACGAATTGGTGGTGATGGTGGCCGACCATCCGACTACCGGCGGATATCCGGTTGTTGGAGTGGTGCCTCCGTCGGACGTCGATCGCCTCGCGCAGGCTCGTATTGGTGCACGTGTCACCTGGGAGTGGAAGTCGATCTAGATCGACTTCCACGAACTCCGTTCACTCGAATACGACGGTTCGGTTACCCACCACGAGAACTCGGTGTTCCACGTGTGCACGAACGGCGTTGGCCAAGACGACTGTTTCGAGATCGCGACCCCGGCGGCTGAGTTCTTGCACATCGTCGCGATGTGACACACGAACGACATCTTGGGCGATGATCGGTCCTTCATCCAATACCTCGGACACGTAGTGCGCTGTTGCGCCGATGATCTTCACCCCGCGGTCGTGGGCTTGACGATAGGGGTTTGCTCCCACGAATGACGGAAGGAACGAATGATGGATGTTGATCATGTTGGGGTACCACGCATCCACGATGCTCTTGGGAAGCACCAACATGTACCGCGCAAGAATGACGAGATCTATCGACAGTGAATCCAGTAATGATGCGAGTTGTCGCTCCTGGTCTGCTCGCCCCTCATGCTGGGCGCCAGCAGGGAGATGGACGAACCGTTGGCGATACATGTCACTGATCTCTTGTGCATCTGGGTGATTGGAGATCACCGCATGTACGTCGATGGGAAGGTCGTGCAGATGCGCGCGACTCAGGAGATCGCTCAAACAATGCAGATGCTTTGACACCAGGATTGCGGTACGGGGTCGGTATGGCAACGCACAAAATCGGTAGTCAAGGCCAAGCTCACGTGCAATGACTGCAAATCGTTGCTCGAGATCATCAAGATCCACTCCGTCCGGTGGTGTGAACTGAACACGCTGAAAGAACATGCCGTCTTGTGCGTCGGTGTGTTGTTGGGCGTCGATGATGTTCCCGCCGATGGAGGCAACCCAGCCCGACACTCCGGCGACGATTCCTGCTCGATCGCGACAGGAAAGCAGCAACACGACGGAACTCATGTTGTGGAGACGATGGGACTCGAACCCACGACCCCCTGCTTGCAAAGCAGGTGCTCTAGCCAGCTGAGCTACGTCCCCGAAGTCGAGACGCTTCATGCTACGGGCACGATTCGTACCCTGTAGGAGATGCGTGATCTCGTGGAACCGTTGTGGTTGCCGTTGTTGGTCGTAGTGGGTGTGTGGGTCGCCCTCTGGCGAAAGAAGCAACTCAGCCGATGGGGTGCAATTGTGGGTACCACGGCACTCGCTGCGCTGTGGTTCGTGAGCATGCCCTGTGGTGCCTTTTTGTTGGAGCAGCCGCTCATCAGCGAGTCCCCGCCAGAAAACGGCTGGTCGCCTGACTACATCTACGTGTTGAGTGCCGGGTTCGAACTCGGCGATCGCCCGGAGGATGACTCCTCGGGACTGGAGACCACCCGACGTGTCAATCGTGCCGTTTCGATCTGGCAGGAGTTCCCCACGGCAACCCTCGTAATGGCCGGAGCCCAACCAGGAATGGAAGACCTGAGACCGCAGAATCGACAAGGTCTTCTCATGCGGGCCCAGGCTGAGCGCCTCGGTGTACCACCTGAGGCCATCGTGATCGATGCAATCTCCCTGAATACCAATGGGCATGCAAGAGTGGCCAGTGAAGCCGACTTCCTCCAACCCACGAGTCCGTTGATCATCGTGACCTCGGACTTTCATCTTCGACGCGCACAACACGAATTCTCTCGGTTCTTCGACAACATCCGCATGGTGGGATCGGACCCCGAAATCACCGACACCACGTGGAGAGACATTGGTGTTGCATCGTTGTTCCCGCGCATTGACGCGCTGCAAGATTCCAGCGTCTATCTCCGCGAATACGTCGCGCTCATGTTGAGCGATTTTCGCAATTGACCCCGATCATTGGTGTAAAAATTTCGCAGACTACGAGGTTCATGAGCCGTCTTCTGGGTAGCCTCGCCTCGTGATACCCACGACCGACCTCGTTTACGCCTACCGCATCATGCGGCTGCCGCTCTTGGATGCAGGTGGTGCGCCAATCGGCAAGATTGACGACATTGTCGTGGTTCCGGGCCGTGGGCAAGAAGCTCCACGTGTGCTGGGGTTCGTTGCCAGCAGTCAGCGTCGGCGAATCTTTGTCACCGCAGCCAGAGTGGCATCCCTCGACAACACCGGAGTACGACTCAAGAGCTACGACATCGATCTCAATCCGTTTCGTTCCCGTGAAGGAGAGCGACTCCTCGGCGCCGATGTCTTCGACAAGAAACACGGTGATGAGACGATTGTGGACGTTGCACTGCAACATCAAGGTGGTCACAATCCGGTGTGGTATGTCAGCAAGGTACGACTCGCAAAGCGCGGACTTCTCTTGTCGCGCCCGAGCTTCCGATTGGTGCAATGGCAGGAAGTGTCTGCACTATTCGCACCCTCCACCCCTATGGCGGCTGAAGCTGCACGATTGCGCAACATGCACCCCAGTGACGTCGCCACCTTCATTGCCTCACTACCCATAGAGCAACGTCGCACAATCGCAGCTGCGATGGATGACGAACGTTTGGCCGATGTGTTGGAAGAGCTTCCCGAGGACGAACAGCTTCGTCTCATTGAGGGTCTTGATCTTGATCGCCTCAACGGTGTATTCGACGAGATGGAATTTGACGACCTGGCGGACCTTCTCGGCAAGATGGGGACCGAGCAGCGAACCCAGGTGTTGGAATCAATGGATGAAGATGATGCCGACACCATGCGTCAGCTGTTGTCGTGGCCGGATGGCACTGCCGGTGCGTTGATGACGCCTGAGGTGATCGTGCTCTCACCGGAAGCAACCGTCGCGGAGGCTCTCGCCCATGTGCGCGACCCGGAGCGCCACGCATCGATCGCTGCACAGGTATTCGTTACTCACGGGCCACACGAGCCACCCACTGGTGGCTACATGGGTGTGGTGCACTTCCAGCGACTGCTTCGTGAGCCTCCACAGACCAAACTGAAGGATTGTCTACAGCACGAGCCAACCATTCCACCCACATTGGCGGAACGAGAGGTGATGATCCGCCTTGCTACCTACAACCTCATGTCGGTAGCCGTCGTTGATGCGGGCAATCACTTGCTCGGCGCCATCACCGTGGACGACGTGTTGGACCGTGCACTTCCCAGCAACTGGCGACACGAACAGATCACCATCAACGCGGCCGATAGGTCATCTCCGCGAGGTATGTCATGAAGCGCCGTGAAGACCTCGCCAATCCGCGCTACCGACGCAAGCTCAACGTGCCATACGAAGCCGGTGCGTTTGGTCGCTTCTCGGAAGCCGTCGCACGAAACCTTGGAACCGCGCGGTTTCTCGTAATTCAAACGTTCATGGTGATGGTATGGATCGCCATCAATGTGGTGTCGATCTCACTTCGTTGGGACCCGTACCCATTCATTTTGTTGAACCTGATGTTCTCGGTACAGGCTGCCTATGCAGCTCCGCTCATCTTGCTGGCACAGAATCGGCAGGAAGATCGTGACCGTCACGCTCTGGAAAATGACCGAGCCGTTGCAACCCGTACGCAGGAGAACGCGGAATACTTGGCACGTGAGCTGGCTGCAGTGCGCCTTGCCCTCTCCAACACGGTGACCACTGCTGAATTACGGGAATCGCTCGATGCACTCAGCGAGCGGTTGGAGCAGCTACTGGAACGCCCAGCACCACCCGCACCGCACGACTCGTGACGGAGCTGAACTCCGTCGGCTTCATGACATTGACGAAATGATCGCCTTCGAGTGGCAGGACGTTTGCCCGAAGTGCCTCAGCAAGGGCTCGTTGCTTTGATGGGGCAACCAATTGATCGTTGGTGGTGAGTACCACGCAAGCAGAAGTGGACAACGTGCCAGCCCATGGTCGGGCATCGAATCGTGCGATTGCTCGACCAGCCTGTGCAACATGCCAAGGGTCGTTGCGACGCCACTCGGACATCATCCATCCAAGATGCGTTCGCAACGGATGTCGACGAGTGATACGGCGAGAAAATGCGAACCGGACGGTACTGGGTCGAATGAAGCGTCGTGTGAGTGGGCCGAGTAGTCGGCCGACGCGAAACTGTGCACGTTCACGTGCTTTCCCTCGCCATTCAAGTGCGGTTGCTTCAAGAACGAGACCGCGCACCAATGTGGGATGACGCCGTGCCAACAACATTGCAATCGGACCACCCATGGAATAGCCAACCGCAACAATCTGGTGGACACCAAGTGCCGCACACACTGCAGCGGCATCATCTGCGCAATCTTCGAGGGTGAAGGACACGTCGGGTCGCAACCCACGTCCATGGCCACGATGATCGATGCCAATGACCGACGCAAACTCGCTCAATTCGTGATATGCGGTGAAGAAGTTGAGGTCGCTCGACGCGGTCCAACCATGCATCAACAGCACCACCGGAGCTGTCGCATCCTTGTGTGTGCTCTGGCGAATGAAGAACTCTCCACGTTGAGGGATGGACACCATTCGTCCAGGCAACAAAGGTGGTGGGTCAATCTCGAAGCGCGTGCTCATGACATCAGAACCTCCCTTTGCCGTTCCCCGGCACGCACTTCACTCATGCGATGAGGTACCGACGAACTCACGTAAGTGGACCCCTGCCTCGACCACCGCATCCAAGATTCGTTCGTTCGGGGAGTCGGTATCGCCGACCACCCGGACACCACTGGCGAAACCGCCTGCAACCACACCTCGGGCACTTGCAGCCGCAATGGTTCCTGCGATGTGGGCAACACGATCAGACACGCCAATCACCTCTACGTGTCGAGATTCGTGACGCCAGCCTCGGACTTCCACCCGAACTGCACCTATTCCACCCTCCGCGTGCGGCGGGGTGAGCATAGGTAAACGTGCAGTAAGGCGATCGCGTCGCGTTGCCGACACGCGCACCGTCACCCGGGTGAGTTCGGGAAATCCATGGTGCATCACGATCGGATCCGCGAGTTCTGCCCGGTAGCAATCACGTGGGCCAACTGGGTCAGGAAACCAACACAATTCGCGACCGCTACCGGCAGGACGACGTAACCAATCACCGTCATGCCAGCCGATGGATTGTCGTGCCAGTGCACGATGGTGTTGTTGAGCACATGCAGGACCGGCTGTGCCGTGCACTGCGACATGAGCCTCGTCAATTGCGTCAAACCGCGACATCAGCATCCGGACCAACAGACCAGAGAGTCCAGGTGAGGACGATGCCCCAACCACCAAAGACTGCCGTGACTGACGAGCAATTGCATCCAGGTCAAGGAGTGACAATGTGTCCTCGACATCGTCACTGCACGACACCACTCCGACTCCGGCCTCAAGCAGGCGACGTGCAGCTTTGGCATGAGGCGCAGGACATGCGAGCACGACCACGTTGGTATCGAGCATCGCTTTGGTGGAAACAGCCACCACCTGATGATTGGTGTCCGAATATCGTTGGGCAAGTCGTCTGGCAGCGATTGGATTGGTATCACTCACCAGTACTTGTACTTGACCGGCGGCAACGAGTCGCTCCACCACGCGAGTACCAACGAGCCCAGCTCCGATCACTCCGATCATGAAGTGCTCATTTCGGTGGTGTGTATGACCGCCAGCCACCTTGTTTCGTGGTGACCTTGGCTTTGCTGCTTCCACCAAACCGGAGAATGCCAACAACTGCAGAAGCGACGGACAACACGAGCAACAGCCGGCGGAAGAGTTTCATCGTCGTTGCGTCTTTCGTGGGGCTAATTGGAGTCGAACCAACGACCTCATCCTTATCAGGGATGCGCTCTAACCAACTGAGCTATAGCCCCTTATCGGGAGCTTCATCCTATGGGGCTAATCCTGTGGCGAGGAGAGGACCACTTCTTCTTCCAATACCGTGACGCGAACACCTCCGACCAGTTCCGTGATGAGGTTGAACATCACCGCTCCCACCACCCACAGTGCCGTTCCGAGGATTGCCGCCAGCAGCCCGAAGGCTACGAAGTTGCCGAACAGCGCAGATCCGTCAAACGAGAAGCTCTCCCACCCGAAAGACTCGAAGAAGTTCTCGACATTGTCAATGGTGCCGGTGCTATTGGCGACACTCCACAACAGAGTAACTGCAACGAGCGCAACCACGAAGAGTACGAGATGGAAGATTACTCCAACTTTGAACACGCTCCATACATCGATGTCACGAACCACCCGAGTGACCCGTCGCATTCGTGGGCGACCACTACTGCGAGATGTTGGTGGCAAGGACGTGGTACTCATGAATCTCTCTCAAGTGTATGACGATGATTTGTGGCACTTGCCTCGGCCGTCACACCGTTTCGATCGACGCGCACGATGACCACTAATCCGTCGTGTTCTACTTCGTGGTCCACAATGTCGTACTGGAGCAACACTGGTGTGATATCTCGCCCTGCAGCGGCAGCAACTGCGAGTGCTTCCGCAGCTGTAACGGCGTGTTGCAGTCTCACCATGTGTTGAGACGTCTCTGCGATACCAATCACGCACGCCGATGCGAGCACAAGAACCCCGACCATCAAAGTCGAGATAGCACCACGGTCATGTTGCGGGATGCGCGACATCACTTGGTATCGGAATGCAGTGGGATGCGATGTGACTATGCGTCGTCGCCGGCGAAGATTGGTGCCACCGAGGCCACAACTTGACCGGACTCGAGGGTCATCACACGCACACCCGTTGCGGCGCGACCCTGACTGGAGATTTCACGAACTGGCATACGAATGGTGGTGCCACCCGATGCGACGACGACGATCTCGTCTTCCAAACCAACCATGAACGCGGCCACGACGCGACCTTTCTTGCCGGTGAGTTTGATGCCGATCATGCCCATGCCGCCGCGGCCCTTGCGAGCAAAGTGTGAGATCTGTGTTCGCTTGCCGTATCCCGACTCGGTAATCATCAAGATGGATGAGTCGTCACTGGCCACATCAAGTGCAACCACTTCGTCGGAGCCTCGCATCTTCATTCCGCGCACACCGGCAGCCGTCCGGCCCATGGGTCGCACTTGCTTTTCGCTGAATCGAATGGTTTGACCACCGCGGGTCACCATGAACACGTCGTTGGTGCCATTGGTTTCGATGACACGCACCAACTCGTCCTTCGGACGCAACTTGAGCGCAATCAATCCATCGCGACGACTGGAGTCGTACTCGTCAAACTTTGTCTTCTTCACCTGTCCTTGTTTGGTCGCAAAGAACAGGTTGCGTTCACCGGGGAATTCACGGGTGTCGATGATGGCTTGGATCGTTTCACCCTGCTGAAGCGGCAGCAAATTGACGATCGGGATGCCTTTGGCGGTGCGTTCACGTTCAGGAACTTCCAGTGCACGCAGTCGATACACGCGTCCACGGTTGGAGAAGAACAACAGGTACGCATGTGCAGTGGTGAAAATGACGTTTCTGACGATGTCGTCGCTCTTCATCCGCGCACCGCTGACACCTCGACCGCCTCGACCCTGAGTGCGGAACGAATCAGCAGACACCGCTTTGATGTACTGCTCTTGCGTCATCACAATGACGAGCTCTTTGTCTTCAACGAGATCTTCCACGCCCATTTCGCCGACGTCGGCAGCAATCTGACATACGCGCGGGTTGGCGAAGGTATCGCGTACCTTCGTCAACTCGGCAGAGATGACACCACGTAGCACCTTGTCATCATCCAAGATGGCCGTGAGTTCCTTGATCTTTGCGCGAATCTCTTTCTGTTCGGTTTCCAGATCGATGCGGGACAACTTGGTGAGCTGACGCAGCTGCATGTCGAGGATGTCGATGGCTTGGCGTTCGGTGAAACCAAACTTCTTCTCCATGAGTGCAGCCTTGGCGGAATTGGCGTCTTCGCTGGCGCGAATCACCTTGATGATGTCGTCGATGACATTGAGCGCCTTGAGACGGCCTTCGAGGATGTGGTTGCGTTCCTTCGCCTTGTCCAGACGGAACTGACTTCGCCGGGTGATGACCTCGATTTGATGGCGAACGTATCCCTCTAGGGCATCCCTCAAATTGAGGGTGCGTGGCACACCATCAACCAACGCAACCATGTTCACAGGGAACTGGCTTTGGAGCTGTGTGTTCTTGAACAGGTTGTTCATCACCACATTGGCGTTTGCATCGCGTTTCAGGGTGATGATCAGGTTCGTGGTTCCGCCCGCGGAGTTGTCGTTCACATCGGCGATGCCGTCGAGGCCGTCGTTGTCCACCAGTTCCTGGATTCGAGCCGCAATTGCCGAACAGCTTGCCTGATACGGCAACTCGGTGACGACAATCTGCATCTGACCGCGCTTGCCTTCTTCGATTGCCACCTTGGCGCGCATCTTGATGCTGCCGCGGCCGGTCTTGTACGCCTCGGCGATACCTTCGCGACCAAGAATGAGTCCACCTGTCGGAAAATCTGGGCCCTTCACGAACTTCATCAGATCCTTCACCGTCGCATCGGGGTTATCGATGAGGTGCAAAGTGGCATCGACGATTTCGCCCAGGTTGTGTGGAGGAATACTGGTGGCCATACCCACGGCAATGCCCTGGGAACCATTGACCAACAGGTTGGGGAACCGGGCCGGCAACACGCGTGGTTCCTCGGTGGTGCCGTCATAGTTGGGCATCAAATCAACGGTGTTCTCTTCGATGTCGGCCAGGAGTTGCATGGCCAACGGATGCAAACGGGCCTCGGTGTAACGGCTGGCCGCCGGCCCAAAGTCTGGGGAGCCGTAGTTGCCGTGGAAATCGATCAGCGGGTGGCGCAATGAGAACGGCTGTGCCATACGCACCAACGCGTCGTAGATGGCGCCGTCACCGTGCGGGTGATATCGCGCCATCGTGTCACCGGTAACGCGTGCACATTTGACGTACGGACGATCGGGACGGAAGCCCTGTTGATCCATGTCCCAAATGATGCGGCGATGCACCGGTTTGAGTCCATCGCGGACGTCCGGCAACGCGCGAGACATGATGGTCGAAATCGCATAGTCAAGAAATGAGCGTTCCATCTCTTCCTTGAGCTGCACCGGCTGTACGGAGTCGCCGCTGGACAACGGCAGAGTGGACGAACCGTTGCCGTCACCGGCTCCACCTTTGCGGGCGCCACTCTTGGGTGTGTTCGTGGGTTTCTTCTTGGCCATGGCGTCTTCCTAGAAGTCCAGGTTGCGCACATCGCGCGCGTTTGAGGTGATGAATTCTTTTCGTACTTCGACGTCGTCACCCATGAGTGTGCTCATCATGTTCTCGGCTTCGGCGGCTTCTTCAACGTTGATCTGCAACAGGGTCCGTGTTGTTGCATCCATCGTGGTGCCTTTGAGTTCTTGCCAATCCATTTCGCCGAGGCCCTTCAAGCGCTGGAACTCCTTCTTGTGGTTTGGGTGCTCCTTGAGGAATGCGGCCTTGGCGGCATCGTCCTTCAAGTACACCTTCTCTTTCCCGACCTCGGTGGAGAACAGCGGCGGTTGGGCAATGTAGATGTAACCACTCTCGACCATTGGGCGCATCTGTCGGTAGAAGAAGGTGAGGAGCAGCGTGCGAATGTGGCTACCGTCCACATCGGCGTCAGCCAAGATGATCACTTTGTGGTAGCGCGCCTTTTCGATGTTGAATTCGTCGTTGCCGACACCACCGCCAATGGCGGTGATGAGTGCCTGTACTTCGTTGTTCTTCAACATCTTGTCGAGGCGGGCACGTTCGACGTTCAGGATTTTTCCGCGAATCGGAAGAATTGCTTGGGTCCGTGGATCGCGTGCATCCACTGCGGTACCTCCGGCGGAATCGCCCTCCACGATGAACAGTTCGCTTTCGGCTGGATCGCCGCTACCGCAATCCTTCAGCTTGTCGGGCATACCTGCACCGGAAAGGGCGGTCTTGCGACGAATGGCGTTGCGAGCGTTCTTTGCTGCGATGCGAGCTTGTGCTGCCGCCACTGCCTTTTTCACCACCCTGTTCGCTTCGGTGGGATTTTCTTGGAACCACTCCTCCAGCTTTGTGTTGGTTTCCTTCTGCACGAACGATCGCATTGATACGTTGCCGAGTTTTGCTTTGGTTTGTCCTTCGAACTGCGGCTCACGCAATTTCACCGACACCACCGCAGTGACACCCTCGCGAATGTCTTCGCCGAGCAGATTCTCATCCTTCTCTTTCAACCCGCCCGAGGCTCGCGCGTATTTGTTGACCACCGACGTGAGTGCGGTTTTGAAACCTTCCACGTGCATGCCACCTTCCACCGTGGAAATGCCGTTGGCATAGCCATAAATGCCTTCGTAATACCCGGTGTTCCACTGCAATGCAATGTCGAGGGTCTGTTCGTCTTCGGCAGCCTCGTAGTGCGCCACTTTCGTGAAAAGAGCTTCCCGAGATTGATTGAGATGCTTCACGAAGTCGACGATGCCACCCTTGTATTGGAAGGTGACTTTCTGCTTCTTGTCGCCGCGGTCATCGACGAACACCACTTCCAGGCTCTTGTTCAGAAACGCAATGGTCTGCAGTCGCTCGGTGACGGTACGTGCAACGAATTCCGTGCCTTCTGCCTGGAAAATTTCCGGGTCTGGCCAGAAACGAATGGAGGTGCCACTGGCATTTTTACTGGATGAGGCTCCGACTTTTTGTAGCTTGCCTTTCGGTTTGCCGCCATCGATGAATTCCTGACGAAAGTGCGTGCCACCACGATGCACTTCGGCAACGACACGCAGTGATAATGCGTTGACCACGCTCACACCGACGCCGTGCAAACCGCCGGACACCTTGTAGCCGTCACCACCGAACTTTCCACCTGCGTGCAAGACGGTGAGTACCACTTCGAGTGCACTCTTGCCTTTGTGTGGACCGGAAGGATATGGATCCACGGGAATGCCGCGACCGTTGTCGACCACCTCACATGAGCCATCGGGGTGCAAGGTCACGGTGATTTTGTCGCAGAATCCCGCCATTGCTTCGTCAACGGAGTTGTCAACCACTTCCCAAATGAGGTGGTGAAGTCCGGCCAAACCAGTTGAGCCGATGTACATACCGGGTCGGCGGCGAACGGGATCCAGACCCTCGAGCACTTGGATGTCCTTTGCGCCGTAGGTGCCTGAGGCCTTGCGGGTGGTGCCTTCGGTGGCGTCACTTGGGGTGTTTACTGCCATGCGCTGCCTCCCTGGTGGGGGTGGCACGAGCGATGCAAATGGTTCATAAACAGCCTCATGATTCTACCTTTTTGCGCAGTGTGAAACGGGGAACTGATGTGCGAAAAACACCCGATTTATCGGCGTTTTACGCGCACCTCGAGTGATGTGACCGGCGTCGTGGTGAGTTGTGACAATTTCGCGCACAACGATGCTTCGAGGAACTTCATTTCGGTGGCCCAATGCGGGTCATCGACCTCCACCAAGAGGGCTGATCCTTCGAGTTTCACTGGTTGTACGTGAGCGGCCACGGCGTCGCCAACGAGTGTGCTCCACGCCCCAAACACTCCATGAACACTGGCGGCATCATCGGACCCCAATGATGCGAGTAATCGATTGAGTTGACTTTGCAACGTGACGGGTGGTGTGTCGGGGTGATTGGTGCTCATCGTTCGTCCTGTGTGCACGGGGAAATGGTTCCGGCAGTTACTTCTAGCCAATGGGTAATGCGTGATGAAGGCGGCAATGGGTGGGCGCTGGTCACCAACACCTGTTGATACGGCAATGCGGCAAGGAGCCGCTCGAAGACCGCGCTTGCGCGCTTGGTGTCGAGAGCGGACAACACGTCGTCCAACACCAGCAGTGGTGGGGTCCCCCAACGCTGCGTCACCACATGGTGTACTGCCATTCGCAGGGCGAGTCCCAATGAATGTTGTTCTCCGTGTGAACCTTGTGTTCGTGAAGCAAAGTCGTTGAGTGATACCACCACATCATCGCGATGTGGACCAACGGTGGTGGTGCCACGCCGTAAATCATCTTCACGTGACGACTGCAGTGCAGCAGCGAGACCGATTTCGCGCCACGGGGCATCGTAGGTGAGTGTCAGCGAGCATTCATCTCCCACAAGTGCAAAATATGACGACTGCGCATACGGCAGCATCTTTTCGACGAGTTCGGCTCGGGCGTGTCCAACCTCGTCACCGACAGCAGCAAGTTTCGCATCCCAGGCATCAAGTGCGGCAAGGGTGGATGGGTTTGGGCGATACCCGGATTCCTTCAAGAGTGCGTTTCGTTGACGTAGCACGCGCTCAAGTTCGTTGATCGCATCATGGCGTGCTGGATCGAGTGAGACCATGGCTTCGTCCAACAACGAGCGTCGCTGAGCGGCGGATCCGTGTACAAGATCACGGTCGTCAGGTGTAAACACCGTGGTACGCAATACCGTCAGAAGGTCGCGGGTTCTGGTGATGCGCTTGCGATTCACTTGTGCGACTGATCGACCTGCTGTTTTCAACTCGATCTCCACGAGAAATTCGCGGTCATCATCATGTGCGATGTCGGCACGCAAAAATGCACTCGTTGTACCTTTGCGCACTACTGCATCGTTGGTAACCCCCCGAAATGACTTCATGGTGGAAAGCACCACCAATGCTTCGACGAGATTTGTTTTCCCTTGCGCATTGTCGCCGGTAAGTGCGTGCACTCCAGCCCCGAGGGCGAGTTGGAGTGCGGAGTAGTTGCGAAAGTCGGTGAGCTGCAGCGAGCGAACGATCACGACGTGAGTCGTTGTGGCATCACCAAGTAGAGATACCCGTCGTTGGTGGACCCACGCAGGACCGCCGGCTTGATCGGGTCACTCGACTCGATGGTGATGGTTTCACCGTTGCACGCCTCAACACCCTGCAAGAGATAGTCGGGGTTGAAACCGATGGTGATGTCCGGGCCCTTGTACTCGGCGTCGAGTTCCTCGATTGTTTCGCCGGTGTCATTGGTGTGCACCGACAACTTGAGCGAACCGGCGGTTTGTGTGAGACGCACCGGAATGGTGTCACGAGCGAACACTTTGGAGCGTCGTACTGCGTCGAGCAATGCTTCACGATTGACACTGAGCTTGTTCGGGTACGAGGGCTGGATGAGTTGCTTGTAGTTGGGGAATTGCACGGCCAACAACGATGTTGACAACGTGGTGTTGCCAACGGTGAACGTGGCTCGATCTGACGCCAGACGATAGGTGATCGTCTTGGCATCCTTGATCAAGCGCGACAACTCTCCGAGTGCCCGCGCAGGAATGATGACGGTGCTCTCGCCGGCAAGTGCAGTACCCGCAACTTGACGCACTGCGAGACGGTAGCTATCTGTGGCAACAAAGGTGAGACCTTCGGCTTGGTTGGAAATGAGCACCCCCGTGAGAGCAAGGCGACTCAAATCTGCGCTGGCGGCGCGCACCACCTGCCGCAACGCTTCGCCGAATACTTCCGCCGACACCGTGCCCTCGGCCGCGCTGGCATGAATGATCTTGGGAAAGTCGGCTGCGGAGTAACAATGCACTGATGAACGGTTACGAGCCGCCTCCACGACCAGCGACTCGCCTTCCAGTGCTACTTGAATCTTTCCGTCAGGTAATCCACGCACCAAATCGGTGAGCACGCGTGCACTCGGCACCGCTATGCCGTCATTCTGTCCACCAATTGCCAATTTTGCCTGGATGGAGATTTCTTTGTCGGTGGCCGACAACGTGAGCGCTTCTCCCGACACCGCCAACTCCACTCCGGCAAGGGCCGGCATGGCGGTGCTGCGGGCGGTGGCAATGCGACTTACGTCCCCCAATGCTTCATTGAATTCTTCACGTTCCACTCGAAATTTCACGGTTGGGTCCTCACTGTGTTGCGCTGATGGTTACAACGGGCGAATGTACGAAGAGTAATAACAGTAATAAGTGCTGTGGATTGTGGATGAAGGTGATGTTTCCCAGCGTAGACAAGGTGTGGAGCACCCACAGGCACTCTTTCGCTGCACACACCTTGCACCGATGTGTTTCGGGTCCTCTGAATAACCCTTGCCTTATCAACAAGTGGTTCACAGGTCGTCCACCGAGCATGCACAGATGTGGTGGTGTTCATGAGATCTTCAACATCCGGAGCAACTCGTTGACCTGGTCGAACACCAGTTGCCGATCCTTCATGACACGTTGAGTTTTTTCCACGGCGTGGATCACCGTGGTGTGGTCGCGACCCCCGAACAGACGGGCAATTGCCGGGTAGGACAAGTCGGTAAGTTCACGCACGACGTACATTGCGGTTTGGCGAGCGGTGACGATTGGTCGTTGTCGACTGCGGCCACGGATGGCTTCGACGCTTACTCCGAGATAATCGCAGATTTCACTCAAGAGCTGTTCGTCACTGCGCTGCTTGCCTGGACGTCGCGACACCAGGTCGACGAGCAATTCACGAGCCAAACTCACATCGATATGGGTTTTGTTCAGTGAGGCATAGGCAGCCACTCGTACAAGGGCTCCTTCAAGCTCGCGAATGTTGGTCGTGACGCTGGAAGCAATGAACTCGAGGACTTCCGGCGCGGCGTCCAGATGTTCACGTTCAGCCTTGTTGCGCAAGATGGCCAGGCGAGTCTCTACATCGGGAGGCTGAATATCGGTGATGAGACCCCAACGGAATCGTCCACGCAAACGATCTTCAAGTGTGGGGATTGCATCAGGGACACGATCACTGGAGATGACGATTTGTTTGCTGGATCCGTGCAAGGAATTGAAGGTGTGGAAGAACTCCTCTTGCAGCCCCTCCTTCCCTTCCATGAATTGGATGTCGTCGATCAGCAAGACATCAACCTCGCGATAACGACGTTTGAAGGCACTGATGGTGTTGTTGCGGATGCCATCGACGTATTCGTTGAGGAACGTCTCGGTCGACACGTAGCGCACTTCGTAATTCGGGTAATGCTCGTGCACATAGGAGCCGATGGCATGCAGCAAATGTGTCTTTCCAAGCCCCGCCGATCCATAAATGAACAGTGGGTTGTAGGACCGACCAGGAGTTTCCGCCACACGTTGTGCCGCGGCAAGTGCAAATTGATTGGATGCTCCTTTGACGAAGGTGTCGAAGGTGTACCGAGGGTTCAAACCGATTGCAGCTCCTCGACCAGTGCGTGAGTTCACCGCTGGAGTATTCGCAACAGGGGTAGTCACGTGTGCACTGTGTGTTGGCGATGGTGCCGGAGCTGGATCTGCCGGAATTGTGCGGACATCCACGCTCAGGTCGTGCGCTCCTCCCCCAGCCTCATTGAGGGCATCTCGCACAAGTGACATGTAGCGCGTGAGTACGCGGTCACGCACGAAGGCATTGGGCACATGCAATTTGAGACTCATGGTGCCACCCACCTTGGCAACGGGTCCACGTTCCACCACGATGTCACTGAACGTGGAGAACCACACAGCCTCTGACACTTGTTGGCGCAATACGGCAGCCGCGCGCTCCCAGAGCGCATTGGATTGGTCGATGGTGTCGGTGACGTCGTTGTTCATGGCGTGCTCTTTCTTTGTCCACAGGGAAGCCCACATGGTGTGGAGAATCCCATTGGTGTAACTCTCGATTGCTGTGTGCCGCAGATAACCCGTGGCGCGGGGAGAGGGAACGTAGCACGTTTTCCACAGGGGGCAAAATGACAAATGACATCGTGGGTGTTTCGTACCTGCCGAGTCGCGTTGTGAGCCTTCAACTACTCCCCTAGCCTGAATGCTGTTGCTTCCAATCGCCTTGAAAGTGACGTCAGGAGAGAGGCGTGAAACGTACATTCCAACCGAGCAAGCGTCGTCGTGCGAAGAAACACGGATTTCGTAAGCGGATGAAGACCAGAGCTGGTCGCGCCGTGTTGAAGTCACGCCGCTCCAAGGGTCGCGCCCGTCTGTCGGCGTGATCGGTCGTATTCCTCGACGCGTCGGATTCGCCCGTTTTACGGGCTCCCGGGCTACTCGAGACCAGGGACTCAGTGTGCGTCTGACGTTGGATGATGCTGCAGGAGGGGTGCGAGTCGCATTTTCCACCCCAAAGAGAATTGGTACGGCGGTCGTGCGGAATCGCGCGCGTCGCCAACTTCGTGAACTGATGCGCGAACGAGCCGACCGTCTCCCGAGCGGATGGTATCTCCTCGGCGTCGAACAGGCGCCTGTGGATAAGGACTGGGGACAATTGGGGATAACACTCGATCGTGTACTGTCCGATGCGCTCTCCACATCGCATCAATGCGGTGTTACCAGCACTACCAACCATCGGAGGTCAATGTGACCACCGTCACACAGCCCTCCAAAACTATCCACAGCATGGGGAAAACCCAACGTCGGATGTTGCGAGCCATCGAGTGGTACCAGGGACAGCGCGAGGGTGCAGTATCGCCGTGTCGATTTTTCCCCACATGTTCTTCGTACGCCCATGAAGCAGTTTCCGAGCACGGACCATGGCGTGGGGGCTGGATGACCGCCCGACGACTGATCCGTTGTCGCCCCTTTGGCCCCTCGGGATACGACCCCGTTCCCCTTGCCGCCGACTGCTGCGACGAGAACACCACTCACCCCCACAAGAAAGGATGATGCACGATGTTTGACCCCATTTTTGACGCTGTTGGCTGGCTGATTGCGTGGATTTACTCGTGGAGCAACGATTACTCCATTGCCATCGGCATGATGGCGGTGGTCGTGATGTTGGTGATCACACCCCTGACACTGAAGAGCACTCGAGGCATGTTGGAGATGCAACGACTACAGCCCGAATTGCGACGCCTACAGATTGAACACAAGGGCGATCGTCAAGGTCTCAATGAAGCGATGATGAAGCTGTACCAGGAGCACAAGGTGAACCCTCTGGCGTCCTGCCTGCCGCTACTGGCTCAGATGCCGGTATTCATTTTGATGTTCCGCTTGTTGACCGGATTGACCTATCGCCCATCACCCGATGCGGGATTTGCACCAAAACACTTGGCGGAGTCATCGGAATTGTTTCAATCTTTGGTCGGCAAGGACGAGATGCGGTCGGTCGGTTTGGATCTTGCCGTCACTCCCATCACCGTCATGCGAGAAAACTTTGCACAGGGTCTGATTTATGCGGGACTCGTTGCAGCACTAGCTCTGTTGTATTTCGTTCAGCAACGAATGGTGGCGTCTCGAACGGTGAGCCCCACTATGTCGGCGAGTCAACAAAAAATCATGCAGTACCTCCCCGTGGTCTTCGCCGTGTTTCAGGTCATTCTCCCCACTGGATTGATCGTGTATTACTTCGTGCAGGCTGGTGTTCGCATTGGTCAGCAGGCGTACATCACAAAACGTTTTTATGGTGCAGATGACTCGATTGGCCGTCAAGCTCAGCAAGCAAGCGCCAAAGCGCGAGAAATCAAGGATGACGACCCCAAGAAGGCCAAAAAGCAAGACAAAGCAGGCAAATCAGAGGAATTCACCAGTAAGCGCGTCACGCCACCAAAGAACAAGCCGGGCACACAAGCCACACCAACGACACCCGGAGCAAAGTTGCCACCAAAGCGACCCAAGCCGCCACAGCGTTAACAGTGATACCACAACTGTCCCACACACATCTCAACAAGGAGCACACACAATGGAATGGGTAACAATCACCGCAGCAACAATGGAAGACGCCAAAGCAATGGCTCTCGATCAGCTAGGAGTTGCTGCCGAGGACGCAGAAATCGAAGTCATCGAAGAACCCAAGCCGGGTCTCTTTGGGCGCATGCGAGGTGAAGCCGTCGTGCGAGCGCGAGTTCGACCAACATCCACACGGGACGGGTCACGTCGCGATCGCGGTGGAGAGCGTGGTGAACGGGGCGAACGCCGCGGCGGACGGTCACGTCAACGCAACCGTGGGGGAGAGCGTCGTCGCGAACGCCCGGATTCTTCGGGACCGGATCGCGCTCGTCGCAGTGAACGAACCACTTCAGAACGAGACGGCGAAGATGACGCCCCGCGCCGTGCCGATGCGCCGAAGGTACCCGTGACCACGGTGCGTGATGCTGCAACCACATTTCTTGAAGGATTGTTTGCTGCAGCAGAGCTTCCCGCTCGCGTGGAGTCAACAATTGACGGTGATGACATTGAAATCTCCGTAGAGGGCGAGCAACTCACCACGTTTGTGGGTGCTCGTGGCATGACCCTCACCCAACTGCAGGACATTACCCGCGTGGTAAGCCAACGTCGTCTCGGGGACCACGACACTCGACTGCGAGTAGATGTTGGTGGGTATCGTCAACGACGTAAGGATGCCTTGGGTCGATTTGCGATGAAAGTTGCAAATGACGTGATGGAAACAGGTACCCCACGCATCCTTGAGCCGATGAATTCTGCTGACCGCAAGATTGTGCATGACACATTGGCCGGCGTCGAGGGCGTTGTCACGCACTCCGAGGGGGATGACCCCTTCCGTCGTGTGGTGGTGTCGCGCGCCCCAGGGGCCTAATCACCCCCACGGAGACTTCCCCACCTACGCTGGGGCAGTGCCCGATCCACAGACAGCATCGCTGCTCACCCACGTTCTTGAGCGTGCGCAAGCTGAGGGCGCTCTTGGTGCACGTCCTGTTGCTGAGGTGATCCAACACGCCCGATTCTTTGTCAATGCACTCCCCGAAGAGGTGCGTTCAGTAATGGATCTTGGCTCAGGTGCGGGGATACCCGGATTGGTGGTGGCGCTTGATCGGCCTTTGATTCGGGTGACATTGGTGGATCGTCGTGCCAAACGTGTCGATGCGTTACGGCGAGCCGTCACTTCCCTTGGCTGGACAGACCGAGTGGCAGTCTTGGAGGCCGACGCAGATCACGTGGGGAGAGATGAGCGGTGGAGTGGCACCCAGGACGCGGTGGTTGCACGGGGTTTTGGTGAGCCTGCCGTGACGTTACCAATTGCCAGGCGACTGGTTCGACCAGGTGGCTGGGTGGTTATCAGCGAACCCCCCACCGACACTGGTTCTCGATGGGACCCCACCTGGGTGCGCTCACTGGGAATGAATCCCCCTGAACGTCTCGGGTCGGTGGTTCGGTTCCACGTGGAACAGTCCACCCCTGAGATACGGTAGAGGTGTGAGTAGTCCGACACCACGAGTTGTGGCCGTTGCCAATCAGAAGGGTGGTGTTGGCAAAACAACGTCCGTGGTGAACCTCTCCGCGAGTATTGCCTTGCTCGGTCACCGGGTCTTGGTTATTGACCTTGATCCGCAGGGGAATGCATCAACAGGACTGGGCATTGATATTCGCTCGCTCGACGCCAGCGTGTACGACGTCTTGTTGCACGAGACCCCGATCGAAGATGTCGTGCAAGCTAGTGCGGTGAAAGGCCTCTTTGTCGTTCCAGCCAATCTTGACCTTGCCGGTGCGGAGATTGAGTTGGTGCCAATGATGGGTCGAGAAACCCGATTGCGAAAAGCCATTGAACGTGTCGCAGGCGACTATGAGTATGTGTTTATTGATTGTCCGCCTTCACTGGGGTTGCTCACGGTCAATGCATTGACTGCAGCAGGTGAGGTCTTGGTTCCGGTGCAATGTGAGTACTACGCCCTTGAGGGGCTCGCCCAACTTCTCCGAAATATTGAATTGGTCAACAAAAACCTCAATCCCACGCTGCAAGTGAGCACGATTTTGTGTCAGATGTTCGATAATCGCACCAAACTCTCCGCCGATGTGGTGCGCGAGGTTCGACAACACTTCGGGGACAAAGTGCTCCAGGCAGTCATTCCGCGTACGGTGAAGATCGCCGAATCTCCGAGCCATGGTCAACCCGTTGTCGTGCTTGACCCCTCAGGGGTTGGAGCAAAGGCATACATGGCAGCTGCACAGGAGGTGGTCAATGGCCGGACTTAAATCAGGCAAAGGACTCGGGTCATTGATTCCGAGTGGGGGAGGTGTGCCACCCGTCACAGGTGGACTCGTGGAGGTGGCCGTCTCGGCCATTGAAGTGAACCCCCATCAACCACGTACGCATTTCGACGACGAAGCCCTCACCGAACTTGCTGCATCGATTCGCGCGGTTGGTGTCTTGCAACCATTGCTGGTTCGCACAATCAAGCCCGGTTCGTACCAACTGATTGCTGGCGAACGGCGTTTGAAGGCCGCGCAACGAGCTGGCCTCACCCAAGTACCGGTCATCGTTCGTGACACCAGCGATGCGGGCTCCGCTGAACAGGCGCTGATCGAAAACGTGCATCGCGAAGATCTTGGTCCACTCGAGGAAGCTGCCGCATATCAACAACTCTTGGAAGATTTTCGCTTGACCCATGATCAACTCGCAGTACGAGTGGGAAAGAATCGAGTTACCATCAGCAATTCCATTCGGCTGCTTGCACTGCCAGCATCAGTACAGCAGCTGATCGCCGATCGTCGATTGTCGGCTGGTCACGCCAAAGTCCTGCTGAGCGTCACTGATCGTGCGCAACAGGAACGTCTCGCGCAACAAGTGGTGCGCGACGCACTTTCCGTGCGTGCCACCGAGGCATTGATTACCACCTCTGGTACATCAGTGCGAAAAAAGTCGGGGGGCAAACGTCAACAGACGCTCAGTGATCCGACATTGGCGGAGGTGGCGCATCTTGTTGCAGAACACTTGTCCACGCGGGTGGAAGTTGCCGAACCGACACGTTCAACACGTGGTCGATTGTCGATTGAGTTCGCAGACCTCGCCGACTTGGAGCGAATTGCCCGTACGATTCTCAATGCCTAAGACGAGATTCCAACGTTCCACAGCATGGTGCTGAGAACCCTGAAGGCGTTGTTGAGCCTCACCTTGTAGTTCACGGTGTCCCCAACCTGTGGATATACCTGGGGAAAGCGTTGTGGATACGTGAGCTGCACCCCACACCGCGCGAAGTTGCGCGATGGGCGTCTAACCGAGGGTTTGGGAGAGTTCGTTTAAGAGAGTGCTCTTGCTTCGATTCATCTTCCCAATCTGGCCCCGCAGTACTCCGTCCTTAAAAACTAGGAGTGCCGGAATACCCTGCACATTGAAGCGGACAGCAATGTCACCGTGATCGTCCACATTGAGTTTCGCGACGGTCAGCGCTCCGGCTTGTTCTGTGGCAATCTCACGGATGATCGGGTCAATTTGCTTGCATGGACCACACCACTCGGCCCAGAAGTCGACGAGGACGGGAGTAGTTGAGGAGCGAATCGTCTCGTCGAAGTTTGCAGTGGTGAGTGTGATGACATTGCCAGCCATGAGCGCCACGCTACTTGTTGGCTGTGGTGTGATGGTGTTCCAACCAGCGTTCGGCGTCGATTGCGGCCATGCAACCCGAACCCGCCGCGGTAATCGCCTGTCGATACGTATGGTCCTGCACGTCACCGCAGGCAAAGACGCCAGGAATGTTCGTCCGTGACGAACCGGGCTGGGTGACGAGATACCCGTTGTCATCCATATCCAAGATGCCGGTAAACAGATCGGTATTCGGTCGGTGTCCGATGGCTACAAATAATCCACCTATGTTCATGGTGTCGGTTGCGCCGGTGACGGTGTCGGTCAGCTCAATCGCGGACAACTTCGAGTCGCCAATCAGGCGGGTGACTTGCGAGTTCCAGCGAACCGAAATCTTTGGATTGGAAAGTGCACGCTCCTGCATGATTTTTGACGCACGGAACTTGTCGCGACGATGGACGATGGTGACTTTCGAGGCAAATTTGGTGAGAAATGATGCCTCTTCGATTGCGGAGTCGCCGCCACCAACCACCACGATTTCCTGACCACGGAAAAAGAAACCGTCGCAGGTAGCGCACGTGGAGACACCATGACCAATCAATCGAGTTTCGTCAGGCAGCCCGAGCATGAGGGAACGAGCCCCGGTGCTGACGATGACAACGTCGGCGGTGTACTCATCCTCGCGCACCCACACACGTCGGGGATGTGAGGAAAAGTCCACTTTTGTTGCCTTTTCGGTGAGGTACTCTGCACCAAAACGTGCTGCCTGGTCGCGCATCCGCTGCATCAACTCTGGACCTTGCACACCTTCGGGGAATCCCGGGAAGTTTTCCACTTCGGTGGTCAACATCAGCTGTCCACCGGGCTGATCCGAAGTGGATGATGGTTCACCTTCGATTACCAGGGGAGCAAGTGATGCACGCGCTACATACACCGCAGCGGTAAGCCCCGCGGGACCCGAACCGATGATGATGACTTGTCGATGAGGGTGAGTGGTCATGAGTTCTCTTTCTCGGAGGAGTGCCTGGCTCGCAGGAGGAATGCCCCAACGAGGATAAACGCTCCACCAACCACGAAGTACGACGCCCAGACGGCGCGACGTTCAGTGAGTGCCAATTCGAACAACTCCTGAGTCCCACGCATGATTGCAATCAGTGCAATGGTGACAAGGGCGACTGATACCACTGCAATGAGTGAACCGAATACGATGCCGCGTGTGATGGCGACCAACGGTCGAGTGGTGCGGTCACGAACGGCACCAACGACCCGATCGATGAGGTCTACGGTTTTCCGCGGAAACTCGGGATCACGAAGCGGGTTGCCGACCACGACGTCAGGCTAACGCTCGAAGAAATTATGCGGGGATGAACGCAACCTCATTGATGCGACCCTGGAATGGATTCGTGGTGCTGCAAGCTGCACTCTTTCCAACTTCGGTCAACACGATAAGGAGATGTGTCACCGGTGCGGTCACCGAAAACTTCACGATTTCGCCGCGTGTTCGGTAGTCCTTGGCAAGTGGAGCACCCCAGCCGTCGAAACCCGAGGGTGGTGTGGTGCTCGTGCCATAGATCTCCGCACCCACCGGACCGTTGGCGAAATTGACACGCAACATTCCCGTACTCGCCCCACTCAGGGTGACAAGCACGCCAACTCGTTCCTTGGCGCCGAAGAATTTGTCGGCGTAGCACGAGGTTGCCCAGGAGGATTGTGGATTTTTGTCGATCAGCGCACCGATGATTTCTTCATTTTCCACGCCGTCGTCCCCATTGGGGTCGAATGAGTTGATTGCGGTAATCGTTGCCGGACCGGAAGCAACCGGTGTCATGACTTCGGCCACGGTTGCTTCGGGCACGGCGACGTTGTCGGGATCACGGGTGCGCAACACTGCGGTGATGACCAAACCCGTCAATACGAGCGTGGCGAGTACCAACCGTGCCGTCGTGCTGCGCCATACTCTGCTCAGTGCAATGTTGGGCGCGGTTCTTTGTTGCCTGCGTTCATTGGGTCGGGTGGTGGCGATGCTGCGTTCGAGCATCACCCGTTGTCCCGACGGAGGGGTCAAGGCGGTCTGGTCGTCCCGCTCGTCACGCAGGGCTTCCAGCAGGGCAATACGAGTTGCCTCCCCTGTTTGGTACCGATGATCAGGGTTGCGTGCCAGGAGCTTGTGCACCACACGTACGAGTCGTGGTGACAACGTTGGACGAAGGTGGCCCAAATCGGTTGGTTCTCGCTGCAGCCTGGCGAGGGCAGTATCAGCATCGTTATCGCTGAGAAACGGCACCCTTCCGGACAAACATTCGTACAACACCAAACCCAGGCTGTAGAGATCGGCTCGGCCGTCGAGCGGCTTACCGCGAACGATTTCAGGAGACAGATACTTTGCCGTACCCATCATGATGTTGTCACTGGTCAGATCGCTGCCCTCACTTGGGTTGATTGCTTTCGCAATACCGAAGTCAGCCAGTAGGAAGTGTCCGTCGGGACGGACCAAGATGTTGCCGGGCTTGACATCGCGATGGATGTACCCGTGTTGGTGGGTGGCGTCCAGCGCTGCAGCAATGGCTGCACCCATCATGATGGACAGACCCGGTGTGAGTTTTTTCTTTTTGTCCAGCAAGTCGCGAAGACTCCGACCCTGGACGTACTGCATGACCACCACTTGAAATCCGTCATGAGCAAACGAGTCGTAGACCGCAACGATGTTGGGGTGATTCAGCCCGGCACACGCCAAAGCTTCGCGACGGAATCGCTCGATGGCGGTTTCGTCACGCGCGATGTGGCGCTTCAGGACCTTGATGGCTACTTGCCGGTCGAGAAACGTGTCGTGACCAAGCCACACTTCGGCCATACCACCTCGAGCGATGAGACGTTCGAGCCGGTAGCGGTCGCCGATGAACCCTGGTTCGAGTTCAGCAGCGGACATGACTGAGGGCAGACGCTAGTTCTGCGCGCCCTGCAGATGGTGGAATTACTCCACGTGGAACGTGACGCCGATGGTTCCTGGGCCGGTGTGTGAACCAATCACCGATCCAATGTCACCGACGATGATGTCACCGGAATACGTTTCACGAAGTTGTGCAACAAAGTCGTCGACATCGGGGCACTGTGCGTGGAGTACTGCCACATTCGACACCTTGCCAGCTTCACGAAACTTGCTGACAACGAATGCAAGGGCCTTTCGCCGCGTGCGTTCTTTGCCACCTTCGGCAACTTTTCCATCATCCACGGTGATGATGGGTTTGATGGCCAGTGCCGAAGCGAGAAGGGCCTTTGCACCACCGATTCGGCCGTTCTTCTTCAAGTTCTCCAGGGTGTCGAGGGCCCCCCACACACGGGTTCGCCCCGCCAGGTCGGTCACCGTACGTGCAAGGTCATCCACTCCCATGCCGCCTCGTGCGAGACGAGCAGCCGCCACCACGTTGATGCCCTCACCCATGGATGCTGATCGGCTGTCGACGATTCGAATCGGGATGTTGAGTCCGGCAGCCTGAGCTCCTTGCTCAGCGGCCTGTTTGGTGGCAGAGAGTTCCGCCGAGAGTGTGACGACCAGGATGGCACTGGCACCTTCTTTGGCCAACGTGGAGAAGGCTTCGGCAAACTTCCCCGGGGAAGGGGCGGCGGTCTGTGGCAACACCGGGCTCGCCGAGCATCGAGCCCAAAACTCGCTGGTGGTGAGCGAGATGCGGTCGGTGAACTCTTCACTCCCAAAACTGAAGGTAAGTGGAACGAGGGTGATTCCCAGTTCGTCGACCAGTGATTGAGGTAGGTCGCAGGCGGAGTCGGTAACGATGCGTACGGTCATGCCTGCGAGCGTAGTGCGGGGTGCTGCCGTGTCGTTCTCTTCTTGTGTGACCGGCGGCTATGGATGATCCACCACGTTGCCAGTAGGACCAAGAACACCACACTCACGCCACGACCCAAGCCAGCAATGGCATTCATACGCACGCGCACTTGTGCGACATCCAGCACGGTGCCCGTCGGGCTCAGCAGGGTGACTTCCACAGGGATGAGGCCGTTTGCACGGGCTGTTGCAGCAATCACCACTTCTTGTTGTTCGCCTGCAGGAATGATGACGTCGAGCGTGTCGGGAGTGAACGACATCTTTCCGGTTGGGCTCATGATTCGTAGGCGTAGCGACACGGCGAACTTGCTTTGATTCACGAGCGGGATTCGAAGTTCGCTTTCCCGACTGCCGAACGTAAATGATCGAGCCGGCAATGTCACTGCGCTACGAGCCGATGCCACCTGTGTGAGTACGCCATCAAGGTAGGTATCACGTTGTATGTCGGTGAGCGAAGTGTCATTCGCAACATCAATGAGCTCCACCCAACGATCAATAACGCCTTCGTTGGTGATCAGCACGTCACGAACTGACTCCACGGAGGCAAGCGCTTGGTTCGTGCGCGCCTGGATGGTTGCTACGTCCACCAGCACCGCCGTGGGAGGCGCAAGGCGAGGAAGTCCGTCGAGAGACGAGGGAAAGTCCGCGAGACGAGT
>Ga0207937_1000029_pt1 | contig 39985 bp, 46 predicted proteins | sample LakMenEpi04Sep11_FD_150668 | JGI IMG/M metagenome (GOLD analysis project Ga0207937, IMG submission 150668) | Freshwater microbial communities from Lake Mendota, WI - 04SEP2011 deep hole epilimnion (SPAdes) | ecosystem: Environmental > Aquatic > Freshwater > Lentic | place: Lake Mendota, Madison...
GAAGTTCAGCTACCGCCCTAGCCTGTTGTTGATTGATGGAGGAATCCCGCAGAGAAATGCGGCGATGCGTGCCCTGTCCGAAAGTGGCATTACTGGCATCACAATTGCCACCCTGGCTAAAAGGCTGGAGGAAGTATTCGTAGCGGGTCAGGAGGAGCCGGTAATTTTTCCTCGAACTTCAGAGGAGCTTTTCCTTCTTCAAAGGATCAGAGACGAAGCTCACCGATTCGCCATAACTGCTCAACGCAGTAAGCGATCAAAGGGAATTGCTTCGACGCTATTGGATATTCCGGGACTGGGTGAAATGCGGGTGAGGCTCCTCGTTCGCAAATTTGGCTCCCTCAAGCGCATAAGGGCGGCCAGTAGCGAAGAGATTGCAACCCTGCCGGGCTTCAGTCTCAAGCAGGCTGACCGCGTAAAGGCGTTCCTAGAAGATTTGGGATAATCCGACACGCCCGAGATTGCAAACCACTAACCTTGTAGCAGTCATCAGAGGTGAGATGGAAAACACGCGAAAACCAGAGCTGCTGGTAGTCACAGGCATGTCGGGGGCGGGTCGCTCCACGGTTGGCAATGCCCTCGAAGACCAGGGCTGGTATGTCATCGACAACCTGCCGCCCCAAATGCTCGGGCCGATCAGTGATCTATTTGCCCTGAGCAAGGCCAGGCTCCCCAAAATTGCGGTAATTACCGATGTCCGAGGGGGAGAGTTCTTCTCTGAGCTCCAAGGCCGATTAGCCGACCTCAAAACCAGAGACATTGCAGTTCGGGTCCTGTTTTTAGAGGCGAGCGACTCAGCACTGGTGAAGAGATTTGAATCCGTCAGACGCCCACATCCGCTTCAGGGCAGTGGGACGGTCCTAGATGGCATTGCCAAGGAAAGATCGGAGCTTCTGAGCCTGCGTGAGAGTGCGGATCTGGTATTTGACACATCAGAATCTAACGTTCATCAGCTAACTAACCGCGTGGCAGAAGCATTCGCAGAAAATGCCAAGTCTCTAAAGGTCAATGTCACAAGTTTTGGATTTAAGTACGGCCTTCCGGTTGATGCAGATTTGGTTGCAGATGCTCGATTCATTCCTAATCCACACTGGCAAGATGAACTCAGAGCCAAAACGGGAAATGATCGAGAAGTTTTCGAGTATGTGCTCTCTCAGCCTGGAGTCGCCGAATTCATCAACAACTACGTAGCTGCACTCATGATTGTCCTTGAGGGATACCGCAAGGAGAACAAGCGTTTCGCAACCATCGCAGTTGGTTGCACAGGAGGCAAGCACCGTTCAGTTGCAATTGCTAACGAGATATCCAAGAGACTGTCAGATCTAACAGATGTAACAGTCTCCGTTCAGCACAGAGACTTAGGCAGGGAATAACGTGGCGCTTACTAATGCAATTAAGGAAGAGCTGGCCAAGGTAGCGCCAAGCAATGGACTAGTTCGCGCTGCAGAGCTAGCCACAATACTTAGATTCTGCGGTGGTCTTCACCTGATATCAGGACGAATTGCAATTGAGGTTGAAGTTGATCTTGCCAACGTCGCAAAAAGAATTGCCAAGGCGATCACTGAGCTTTACGGAGTTCAGGCAGAGCTGACTGTCTTACAAGCTGGTGGTTTGAGAAAGTCAGGCGGTTTCCAAGTTCGTGTAATGCGCGAGGGTGAGCTACTTGCAAGACAAACAGGTTTGATCGATAACCGAGGCAGGCCCGTTAGAGGACTACCATCCACTCTCGTTTCCTCAACCCTCGATGAAGCCAGAGCTATCTGGCGAGGGGCCTTCCTAGCCCAGGGCACAATCACAGATCCTGGTCGCTCAACCTCACTTGAAGTCATTGCTCCAGGAAATGAGTCCGCAATGGCACTGGTTGGCGTTGCAAGACGACTCGGCGTGAATGCAAAGGCGAGAGAAGTTAGAAACGTTTTTCGCGTTGTTGTCAGAGATGGTGATGGTATTGCTGATTTACTGCGCGAAATGGGATGCAGCGAACAGCTGGAAAAATGGGAGGAACTTCGAAACCGGCGTGAGGTTCGAGGAGCTGCAAATCGATTGGCCAACTTCGATGATGCCAATCTGCGCAGAAGTGCTCAGGCAGCGGTGGCGGCTAGCGCCAGGGTGCAAAGAGCTCTTGAGATCTTGGGTCCCGAGGCACCCTCGCATCTAAAGTATGCAGGCGAGCTAAGACTTCGACACAAGGACGCATCCCTTGACGAACTGGGCAGGCTTGCCGACCCACCGATGACCAAGGATGCTGTTGCCGGTCGCATAAGACGCCTGTTGGCTACAGCAGATCGCAGGGCCAGTGAGCTGGGAATACCAGATACCGAGTCGGCGATTTCAGACATAGAGGAATAAAGAAGCTTCACAATTCATTGGGCTAAGAAAGAGGCAAAAAATGACTTACAAACTTCCAGAACTTACTTACGACTACTCAGCGCTCGAGCCACATATTTCAGCTCGCATCATGGAGCTGCATCACTCCAAACACCACCAGGCGTATGTCACTGGCGCTAATGCCGCACTCGAGGCAATGGCCGAGGCCAGGGCGAACAACAACTTCGGGACTTTGCCAAAGCTTCAGAAAGATCTTGCCTTTAACCTTGGTGGTCACGTCAACCACTCGATCTTTTGGCAGAACCTCTCACCGGAAGGTGGAGAAGTTTCAGGAAACCTCTCTGCGGCTATCGATGAATTCTTTGGAAGTTTCGATGGCTTCAAGAATCACTTTTCGGCGGCTGCCGTTGGCATCCAAGGTTCCGGCTGGGCATACCTCGCCTGGGACGCCCTGGGAAATCGTCTGGTTATCGGTCAGCTATATGACCAGCAGGGCAACATCGCCATGGGGAACATTCCGCTGTTGATGCTCGACATGTGGGAGCACGCCTTCTACCTCGACTACCAGAACGTCAAGGCTGATTACGTCAAGGCATTTTGGAATATCGTCAACTGGGCGGATGTAGCCAAGCGTTTCGACTCGGTAAAGGCTTCAAGCCGCTCGCTCCTGCTAGGCTAGCCGAGGTCCGCCCAAAGGCGCGTGGAAAAAGACAGCTAATCCTCAAATCTGGAGATTTCAGTGACCCGTATTGGTATTAACGGCTTTGGCCGAATTGGACGTAACTTTCTAAGAGCAGCTCTTGCGCAGAACTCTCCACTGGAGATTGTTGCTGTGAATGACCTCTCTGATCCTGCGGGCCTAGCCCACCTTCTCAAATATGACTCCATCACAGGCCGTCTCAACGCTGTCGTGACGGTTGAGGGGGACAGCATCATCGTCAATGGCAAGACCATCAAGGTTCTCGCGGAGAGAGACCCAGCGAACCTGCCATGGAAGCAGCTGGGCGTTGACATCGTTATTGAGTCCACCGGTATCTTCACAGATGCAGAAAAGGCCAAGAAGCACATCGATGCTGGGGCCAAGAAGGTCATTATCTCCGCGCCTGCAACCAATGAGGATGCAACTTTCGTGATTGGTGTAAACGAGCACCTTTACGACCCAGCCAAACACCACATCATTTCAAACGCTTCGTGCACAACCAACTGTCTAGCTCCACTGGCAAAGGTTTTCAACGACAAGTTTGGAATTGTGAATGGCCTAATGACGACAGTCCACGCCTATACGGCCGACCAGAACCTACAGGATGGTCCTCACAAGGATCTGAGAAGGGCCAGAGCCGCTGCGCTGAATATTGTTCCATCGACTACCGGTGCTGCAAAAGCAATTGGGCTGGTGCTCCCAGAGCTCAAGGGCAAACTAGACGGTTTTGCTCTGCGTGTTCCAGTCCCTACAGGTTCGATCACAGATCTGACTTTGGTTTCACAAAAGAAAGTCACTGTTGATGAAATAAAGGCTGCTTACAAAGAGGCAGCTGCCGGTCCGATGAAGGGAATTCTTCTCTATACAGAGGATGAGATTGTGTCTTCTGACATCGTGACCGACGCACACTCCTCGATCTTCGATGCTGGTCTCGTAAGGGTTATCGATAACACCGTGAAGCTATCCTCCTGGTATGACAACGAGTGGGGATACTCAAACCGCCTTGTCGAACTCACCTCTCTGGTAGCTGCAAAGCTCTAATGCTGAGAACTCTGAGCGCTAATTCCGATCTTCATGGAAAGCGCGTAATTGTCCGATGCGACTTAAATGTGCCACTGGAGAGTGGAAAAGTCACAGATGACGGCCGGATTCGAGCTTCACTGCCCACGATTAAGAAACTAAGAGACTCCGGAGCCAAGGTCATTGTCATCTCCCATTTAGGACGTCCTGAGGGAGCACCTGATGAAAAGTACTCGCTATTGCCAGTAGCAAAGAGATTGTCAGAGCTGCTAGGCGAAGAGGTTGCATTTGCTAGTGACACCGTAGGTGCAAGTGCTAAGGACAAGATCGCAAGTGCACAACCAGGCTCAGTAACGCTTCTTGAAAACCTGAGGTTCAACCAAGGAGAGGCGAGCAAGGATTCGAGCGAACGAGAAGTTTTTGCAAAACAGCTGGCAGACCATGGAGACTTGCTTGTTAGCGATGGTTTCGGAGTTGTTCACAGAAAACAGGCCAGCGTTTATGAGCTTGCAAAGCTGTTGCCGTCCTATGCGGGAGAGCTAATCAGCACAGAACTGAAGGTACTGGAGAGGCTGACTGTAAATCCCGAGCGCCCCTACACAGTGGTTCTGGGTGGCTCCAAAGTTTCAGACAAGTTGGGAGTTATTGAGAATCTGCTTCCGAAGGTCAACAAGTTACTGATCGGAGGGGGAATGGTATTCACATTCCTAGCAGCAATGGGCTACAAAGTTGGAAAGAGTCTTTTGGAGCAGGATCAGATTGAAAAGGTCAAAGGATTCGTATCTCGATCTCAAGAACTCGGCGTTGAGCTACTACTTCCCAAAGACATTGTTGTTGCGGATAAGTTTGCGGCCGATGCCAGATTCGAAACAGTTCCTTCGAGTGGCATAGAAGCCAGTAGCTTTGGCCAGGACGCAGTCGGCCTTGACATAGGCCCAATTGCATCAAGTGAGTTCGCACAAGCAATACTGATTTCAAGGACTGTCTTCTGGAATGGACCAATGGGGGTTTTTGAATTCGAAAGCTTTGCCAATGGGACCAGGGAGGTAGCCCGAGCATTATCGGAGACCAAAGGTTTCTCGGTGGTTGGCGGGGGAGATTCAGCGGCGGCGGTTAGACAACTCGGATTTAGCGAAAACGCCTTCGACCACATCTCAACCGGCGGGGGTGCGAGTCTAGAGTTTCTGGAGGGAAAGTCTCTGCCTGGCTTGGAGGTTTTGAATGACTGACAGAACTCCGCTAATTGCTGGCAATTGGAAAATGAATCTCGATCACCTGCAGTCAATTGCTCTTATCCAAAAAGTGGCGTGGACTCTGAATGAGAAGGGCCATGACTTTAAGGATGTCGAGGTCTGTGTTCTTCCTCCCTTCACAGCACTGAGATCGGCACAGACTCTGATCGATGCGGAGAAGTTTGAGGTAACCCTGGGAGCTCAAGATATCTCCAAGTTTGCATCGGGAGCCTATACCGGCGACATTGCAGGACTAATGCTTGCGAAGTTAGGCGTCAAGTACGTGCTGGTTGGTCATTCGGAGCGCAGGCAGTATCACAGCGAAGACGACGCGCTGATTCAACAGAAAGTTGCAGCCTGCTTTGCCAACAACCTAATTCCCATTATCTGTGTCGGCGAGACTCAAGAACAGCTTGAGCAGAGGGGACAGAGTGCTGTTCCAGTTGAGCAGACTCTCGCAGCACTAAGTGGTCACGAAAAGCTCAAAGAGTTTGTCATCGCCTATGAGCCAGTTTGGGCTATTGGGACCGGTCAGGTGGCGACGGCTGAACAGGCGGATAGTGTGGCCCTTGCCATCAGATCAGCGATTGCTGAAAGTCACCCAGAAGTGGCTGCCCAAACCAGGATTCTCTACGGTGGTTCTGTCAAAGCAAATAATGTTGCCGGTTTTATGCAAATGCCCGAGATTGACGGGGTTCTAGTGGGTGGAGCGTCCCTGGATGCTGACGAGTTTTCGGGTATTTCTCGTTACAAAAAGCACATAGTTCTATAATTGAGCGAGTTTTCGGAGGAATAATGGCAGCACTTCAAACAGCCCTGCTGGTTCTACTAGCTATTACCAGCATCTTGCTGATCCTGATGATTTTGCTTCACAAGGGTCGCGGTGGTGGCGTTGCTGACATGTTCGGAGGCGGTGTGACCAGCTCGATGCAGTCCTCGGGTGTCGCAGAAAGAAACCTGAACCGAATTACGATCATCCTGGGCCTTGTTTGGGTAAGCGTAATCATCATTCTTGGACTGTTTACGAGATTTGGCTGGGCCTAAATAAATGTCATCGACACCATCAATTAGGGGTGCTCGCGTCGGAGCTGGCCCAATGGGGGAGAAGGACCGCGGTCACCAGGTCGAGAAGATTTCCAGAAGCTTTTATTGCGCCAATGGTCACGAAACCCATCCTCAGTTTGCCGCAAGCGTCACCGAGGAAGAAATCCCTACAGAGATCGACTGCCCGCACTGTGGTTTCCCATCTGGACGCGACAAGAACAACCCACCTCTGGTTGCAAAGATTGAGCCCTACAAGACTCACCTTGCTTATGTAAAAGAGCGAAGGACCGAGGCCGAGGCAGCGCAAATCCTAAATGAGGCACTGCAAGCCATTAGGGCAAGAAGAGAAAAAGCTGCCGCTGCAGCTAAAGCTCGTCGCTAAGCGCCTGGTCAATCCACCAGATTGTCTCGGATCTCCCTCTAACTCTTCCGGCTGGCAAATCTGATTCCGTCATTGCTGAACTAGCGGCCTGGGCTTTTTCTTTTCCAGAAGCCATGAACCAAACTCTCTCGCCCTTACAAAGTGCCTGATAGCTCAGACTCATCCTTGAACTTGGAGGCTTAGGGGAAGAGTCTTCGGAGACTATCCACTGCTTAGCGTGCAGGCGACCAGGAAAAAGCGAAGCAACATGACCATCGGGCCCCATTCCCAATAGAACCAGATCAAAACTAGGGTCGCTGGAGTCAATATCTCCAAACACGGTTGAAACCTCAACATTAAATTTCTCTGTAGAAGTCTCTAAATCAGTTTTGCTGTCGGGGTAGCGCATCCATTGGGCATTAGCCAATTGAGGCATTCTCTCAAGTGCTTGAAATTCATTCCTGTCGTTGTCATTTAGACCAACGAATCTCTCATCACTGAGTATGACTGAGACTTTTGCCCAATCAATTTGAGCAGAAGCTAGAGAGCTAAGCACTTCCATGCCCAAGCCGCCACCGGTTATTACGAGACTGCACTTTCCAGACTCTTCGATTGATGCGCTAATCACTCTGACCGCGGCATCAGCTATGGCGCTGGCCAATTCAGATCTGGGCTTGATGATTGTCTTCATCTGGCCATCGCCCTTAGAACCTCTGCATAGGCCAAGTCTTCCCCAAGAAACCTTAGATCTTCCACGAGGCAATCAAGATCTGAGCGCTGGGGGAGGTAAACCGTCGACTGGGGAGAATCGGGTTGGTTGATGATTCCAATTTGACCCTTGCGCTGTATAGACAGCTCGCCATTTTCAAAATTAATCTTTAGGCCAGCTACACCACTGACCGGGATTCCCTCGTACTCACTCACTACCTGAGTCGGAACTGTCAGCTTGAGATCAATCCACTTTGCAAAAAGATGAGCACTGGGTGAGTCTTTTGCCCCGAAGACGATGGCGGATTTTGCCTTCCGTTTGGAGTGAGCATCCATCAGCGCTGCTAGCTGAGAGCGCCAAAGGGTGATTCGAGTCCATGCCATATCGCCATCGCCGGGAGTGTAGTTTCGGGAGAGTTCAGTTAGGAATTCAACAGGATTCGGCTGCGCCGCTGAATCAGTAATTCTTCTGCCAGCAATTTGGCCAAGTTCACTTGCGCCTGGGTTTGAAGAGCAAGGTCCGGGGGACCAGGAAACAATTGGAGCATCTGGCAGCAGCAGCCCGTTCACTAAGGACTCGATGCTGCTTAGCACCTCGCCAGAAGCGCGCAAGACAATTACTTCGCTGGCGCCTGCATCGCCTCCGACCCTTATCTCGGCGTCCAGGTTGGCTGCAGAGTTTGCGTTTCTTGCAATCACAATGATTCTGGAGGGGTGCAGTTTCGATGCTCCGTTAGCAGTCGCAATTGCTTTCTCCAGATCTTGAGCATCGGTCTCAACCAGGAGGCTAAGAACCCTGCCTAGGGCAACTACTCCGCCAGTCTCCCGAAGTTCTTGCAGCTTCTTTCCTATTTTGGCGGTGGTGGTGTTTGGGAGATCGACTATCACGGTCTTCTCCAACTTCTGCCATCAGCTCGCATGATTTCGTGAGCCGATTCAGGTCCCCATGATCCTGGAGCGTACTTGTCGTTTCTACCGTCTGACTCCCAGAACTGGACTATTGGATCAAGAATTTTCCATGAGAGTTCAACCTCACGCTGACGAGGAAATAGTGGTGGTTCACCGAGCAGCACATCCAAGATCAACCTCTCGTATGCCTCTGGGGAATCCTCTGTGAATGCATGGCCATAACCGAAATCCATGGTCACATCTCTAACCTGCATGGCGGGGCCGGGAACCTTTGATCCAAAGCGAATGGTTACACCCTCATTGGGTTGCACCCTGATAACCAGCGCATTTTCCCCAAGCTGGGAGACTTCATCCTGCGAAAACAGCTGATGCGAAGGGCGCTTAAAAACAACCGCAATCTCAGTCACTCTTCTACCCAGCCGCTTTCCCGCCCGGAGGTAGAAGGGAGTTCCGTGCCAGCGAGGATTATCAACATCGAGTCTCATGGCGGCGAATGTCTCGGTGCGGCTGTGCGGATCGGTTCCCTCCTCTTCAAGGTAGGAGTTGACGTATTCGCCCCCCTGCCAACCGCTCTCGTACTGCCCGTGTGCAGAGTAGAGCGCGAGATTCTCGGGGATTCGAACATCTGTAAGAGCAGCCTCTTTTGCGCTCCTGAGGTTTTCCGCATTGAAGCTGGCAGGTTGCTCCATTGCTGTGAGGGCGAACAGCTGCAAAAGATGATTCTGAATTACGTCTCTGGCTGCTCCGATGCCGTCGTAGTATCCCGCCCTACCGCCAATGCCAATGTCTTCAGCCATTGTGATCTGCACGTGATCTATGAATTCACTGTTCCAAATCGGTTCGAATAGTTGATTCGCAAACCTAAGGGCAAGAATGTTCTGGACGGTTTCTTTTCCTAGGTAATGGTCAATGCGAAATACAGAATCAGGCGGGAAAACCCGCTCAACCAAATCGTTGAGTTCAATAGCGGTTTTCAGGTCAGAACCGAAGGGCTTCTCGATAACCACCCTTCTAAACTCACCAGCTCCAGCCTTTGTCAGCCCTGAATTGTTTAGCTGCTCCAAGACAATTGGAAAGTCCCTTGGGGGAATCGAGAGGTAGAAGGTGTGATTTCCAGCAGTGCCGCGCTGCTCATCCAGTTCATCAACTACCTTCTTGAGCTGCGCAAAGGCTGCGGGGTCGTCGTGATTTCCCGAAACAAATCGAATTCCCTGCACCAGCTGCTGCCAGACAGATTCTGACCAGGCGGTTCTGGCATGCTCCCTGACAGAATCGTGCACCACTTGCTCAAAGTCTTCTCTCGACCAGCTTCTTCGGGCAAAGCCAACTAAGGAAAAGGCCGGTGGCAGAAGACCTCGATTAGCAAGGTCGTAGATTGCTGGCATAAGTTTTTTTCGGCTTAGATCGCCTGTAACGCCAAAGAGAATAAGTCCCGATGGACCCGCAATCTTCTGCAGGCGTCTGTCTGGATTTAATCTCAGCGGATTAGACATTAGGCCTCGATGGACTTTGAAATTAGTTCAAGAGCATCGAGCGGATCGCTTAGTCCTAGGGAGAGAACTGGGAGACCTGCTTCCGCTAGGACATTTGCATCGCCACTGGCCTGTGCAGATATCAATTCTCCGAAACTAAATGGTCGGCCAGGTATCGCGAGATCCGCAGTGGGGGTATAAGTCAGCTGAAGAAATATCCCCTGCTTAGGTCCACCCTTGTGGTACTGGCCCGTTGAGTGTAGAAATCTAGGACCGTAGCCGAAGGTAACTGGTCTTCCCAGCCTGGTCGCGGCCAGCTCTCTGAGCTTCTCAAACTGCGGATACATTTGCGCTGGAAGGTACGCCTGGATGGATAGATAGCTGCTGCTACCTACCCGCTTGAGCAGCTGCTCAATTGAGCTCTCCAGGGTTGCACCCGACAGCTCCATTCCATATGTGCTTACAGCAACGCCTCGGTCAATGAACTCTGGGTCTTTTGATTGTCCGGGCGAATCAAGAAGTGATCTGGCGGCAACCTTCGCGCTTTCAACATTGGGTTGGTCAAAAGGATTAATACCAAGAATCCAGCCGGCTATAGCGGTTGCATATTCCCAAACTAGAAAAAGCTCACCGAGTTCGCCTTCGAAGTAAACATCCGCGGACTTACTCGAGTTAGATACCTTGGTCACATCAAGAAGGTTTAGGGACATTTCAGGTGCGCCTGAGTTAACTGCTATGGGTAGAACTCCCTTGCCATTCTTCCCGGTGCTTTCTGCCACAAGCTGCTCGACCCAGTCACCAAAACTTGGAATCTGATCCGCTTCAATCAAGAACTTGTCGACACCTTTTCGGCCAGCGAGGGCTGCAGCCAGCCAAATCGCGGGGTTTTCTAAACTGTCTGAGGAAACAGCAGGTGAAATCAGTTGCGCGGATTTTAGTAGCTCATCTACGTCACATCCTGCAAGAGCAGAGGGAACAAGTCCAAATGCCGTCAGGGCTGAATAGCGCCCTCCCACATTGGGATCTGCGTTGTAGATCCGATAGCCGGTTTCCCTGGCTGACTTCTCAAGTGGAGAGCCAGGGTCGGTGACAATGACAATGCGACCAATTGGGTCAATTCCACTTGCCCTAAATGCGCTTTCAAAAGCTCTCTTCTGTGAGTCGGTTTCGACAGTTGATCCTGACTTTGAAGAGACAATAACTGCGGTTCGATTCAGATCTCGCATCGCAAGTTGCACCTGCTCTGGGGCAGTGGTGTCCAGAATGAATAGCTGCTTGCCTTCGGCTTGCGTGATCACCTCTGGAGCCAGGGAAGAGCCCCCCATTCCACAGAGCACGAATCGGTCAACCCCGATGGAATGAAACTCTTTACGCAGTGCCCGAAGTTCGGCAACTAGATCAACGGAGTCGGTTGCAGAAGTTATCCAACCGAGGCGAATTGAAGCCTCTGTCTCGGCCTCCTTGCCCCAGATAGTGGAATCTTTAGCTGCAAGCTTGGAGGCAATTTTGTTTTCGACAATATTTTGTGCAATTTCGCCAACAGAACTCTTTACTTCTGGGCTGAGCTCAAGCAGCATGCTATGCGTTCCCGAGAGCTACGCGAACTGAGTCCAGTAGTTCATGCCAGGAGACGATGAACTTCTCAACACCCTCTTTTTCAAGAAGCGCAGTGACATCGTCCATGTCGATGCCAGCACTATTTAGTTCGGCCATCAAAGCTTTTGCCCTGGCAAAACTAGGCGTAATTGAATCTCCTGAGACGGTTCCATGGTCTGCCATGGCCATCATGGTCTTCTCTGGCATCGTGTTAACAACATTCTTAGCTACAAGTTCTGTCACGTAAAGAGTGTCAGGAAGTGCGGGGTCTTTGACTCCGGTTGAGGCCATCAGAGGACGCTGTTCCCTGGCTCCCTTAGCTGCCAGGTCCTTCCAATCATCGGACGAGAACTTCTTTAGGAACAATTCGTATGCCAACTGAGCATTTGCAATTGCGGCCTTCGAGCGAAGATCTTCTCGACCAATTCCAACTAGGCGTTTGTCAACCTCGGTATCAACTCGCGAAACAAAGAATGAAGCAACTGAGTGAATCTTGGAGATGTCAATTCCTTGGCCAATTGCCTTCTTCAACCCTGCGAAGTAGGCATCGATTACGGCCTCGTATCGGGCGATAGAGAAGATAAGGGTTACGTTAACTGAAATGCCTCGGCCAATTACCTCGGTTATTGCAGGCAGTCCCTCTAGAGTTGCGGGAATCTTGATCAGGACATTTTCGCGATTCACTTTTGTGTGCAGATCAATCGCCTGTTTGATGGTTTGCTGAGTATCGTGAGCTAGCTCAGGGGAGACCTCGATGGAAACGCGCCCATCCACTCCGTTAGTGGCCCGATAGGTGGGAAGAAACAAATCACAGGCTGCAGCCACATCTTCAGTAGTCAGATTGAAAACCACTTGCTCAACCGAGCTGCCCTTCTCCTTTTCAGCCTTGATGGCAGGGCCGTAGGCGGGTGTCTTTAGGGCAGCGGCAAAGATTGTCGGGTTGGTGGTGACCCCTCTGACGCTGTAGTCAGCAATCAGTGAGCTGAGGTTGCCTGATTGGATTCTCTCTCTCGAAAGATCGTCCAGCCAAATAGATACTCCCGCTTCGGTGAGCTTTGCCAAAGTCTGATTCATCTATCTGCCAACCACTTTCTTTCCTGCCTCTACAACGGCTTGAGCTGTGAGGCCGAATTCTTTGTAGAGGGTCTTGTAATCGGCAGATGCTCCGTAGTGATCGATACCGATAGAGATTCCGCTATCTCCGACTATTGAGCGCCAGGAGCTGGTCAAACCAGCTTCTATAGAAACGCGGGCCTTTATTTCACTAGGAAGAACGCTCTGGCGATACTGCTGCGGCTGTTGAGCAAACCATTCGAAGCAGGGCATGGATACAACGCGGGTGGGGATTCCTGATTTTTCTAACTCTTCTCTGGCAGCAATTGCAAATTGCAGTTCGCTTCCACTAGCGATCAGTATCAGCTCGGGCTTGCCGTTATCGGCATCAACATAGGTGTAAGCGCCTTTTTCCATTTGATCAGCCTGAGCAAACTTTCCGCCGCGCTCCAACACCGGAAGGTTCTGCCGGGATAGCACTAGGGCCTGTGGGCCGGTTTTGTTTTTTAGAGCAGCTAGCCATGCGTAAGAAGTTTCATTGGCATCAGCAGGTCTAATAACGGATAGGTTCGGAATTGCTCTTAGCGCGCTTAGGTGCTCAATTGGCTGGTGGGTTGGTCCATCTTCACCAAGAGCCACCGAATCGTGAGTCCAAACATAGATTGGTGCGATTCCCATAAGAGCGGCAAGCCTCACGGATGGACGCATGTAGTCCGAGAAGACCAAGAAAGTTCCGCCGAAAGGTCTAGTTACACCAGATAGGCAAATGCCATTGAGGATTGCCCCCATCGCGTGCTCCCGAATTCCAAAGTGCAAGATTCGGCCACCTGGTTTAGGAGTCCAGTGCTGAGTCTTCCACTTAGCTGGGACGAAAGACCCGGCACCCTCAATGGTTGTGTTATTCGATTCTGCAAGGTCTGCCGATCCACCCCAGAGTTCAGGCAGCTTGGCTGCCAGGGCATTCAAAACCTTTCCGGAGGCAGCGCGGGTTGCAATTTCCTCACCGGCCGAAAACCTTGGAAGCTCACTCTCAATGCCGGCAGGAAGCTCGGCACTCTGCAGACGCCTCAGTAGTTCTGCTTTATCTGGGTTAGCCTGCTGCCATTTTGCAAACTTCTCATCCCATGCGCCTCTTGCCTCTTTGCCGCGGGCGACAAGTTCTCTGGTGTGAGTTAGCACCTCATTAGAAACATCGAAGGACTTTTCTTGATCGAAATTGAGTGCCTGCTTTAGTCCTGCAACCTCTTCGGCTCCAAGCTTTGAACCATGAATCCTGCCGGTGTTTTGCTTGGTAGGAGATGGCCAACCGATGATGGTCTTCAAAGTAATCAGAGTTGGCTGGGCGGTATTTGCCTTGGCCTTCTCAATGGCATCGTAGAGTGCGTGAACGTCTTCTTTGTATTCGCCTTTTCTCCAATCAACCTCTATGGTTTCCCAACCATAGGCTCTATAGCGAGCGGCGACATCTTCGCTGAAGGAGATGTTGGTGTCATCTTCAATTGAAATCTGATTGGCATCATAAATAACAATCAGGTTGCCAAGACCGAGGTGACCAGCAATCGAACCAGCTTCACTACTGACGCCCTCCATGACATCGCCATCGCTGGCGATTACATAGACGTGATGATCGAAGACAGATTCGCCGCTGTTGTCAGAATCAAATAGCTCTTTTTCAAACCGAGTGGACATGGCGAATCCGGTGGCTGATGCCAACCCCTGTCCAAGCGGACCGGTGGTTATTTCGACACCCTTGGTGTGTCCAAATTCTGGGTGGCCGGGAGTCTTTGAACCGAAGGTTCTAAGTTCCTGCATGTCCTTGAGCTCTAAACCAAATCCGCCGAGAAACAGCTGAGTGTAAAGAGTTAGCGAGGAGTGGCCTGCGGAGAGGATGAATCGGTCTCTTCCGAGCCATCGGTCATCACTTGGGTCGTGACGCATGACTTTCTGGAATAGCAGGTAGGCCGCGGGGGCAAGGCTGATAGCGGTGCCGGGGTGGCCGTTTCCAACTTTTTCAACGGCATCTGCGGCTAGGACTTTGGCAGTTTTTACCGCCAGGTCATCAAGTTCATTCCAGTTCAACAATCGGAGTGTTTCCTGTCTATTCAGTAAACGGAGAAGGTTGCGGCAACACTGCGCTGTGGGTTTAGTGAAGTCTATACCCAGTAAACCTGCGGTCCCTGGTGGCTTTAGACTGGTACAAATGTCAGCCACCACTCAATCTCGCACGCGCCTAGGCGGCAAGCTCAGGGCCTATTTTGCCCTGACCAAGCCGAGGGTGATTGAGCTGCTTCTGATTTCCACGGTCCCGACCATGATTTTGGCTCAGGAGGGCATCCCGCCACTTTGGCTAATTGCGGCGACCCTTTTCGGTGGTGCCCTGTCGGCAGGTAGTGCCAATGCTTTCAACTGCTACATAGATCAGGACATAGACAAACTGATGGGTAGGACACAAAGTCGTCCTCTGGTGACTGGCGAGCTTAGTTCTCGAGAAGCACTAGCTTTTGCATGGGCCATAGGCATCATCTCTGTTGTCTTTTTCGCGGTGGTCGTTAACCTGCTGTCGGCGCTGCTCGCACTGCTTGCCATCTTGTTTTATGTGTTTGTCTACACCCTGGGCCTAAAGCGTCGGACTCCACAAAACATTGTCTGGGGAGGAGCGGCTGGTGCCATGCCGGCACTCATCGGTTGGGCAGCTGTCACCTCGGAGCTTTCGCTTTCCGCTTGGGTTCTATTCCTAATTATTTTTCTCTGGACACCACCGCACTACTGGCCCTTATCAATTAGGTATCAAGAGGAATACAAGACCGCGGGAGTGCCAATGCTTCCGGTTGTTGCGAAAAACATGGTGGTTGCCAGACAAATCATTCTCTACAGCTGGGCTTACCTTGCAGCAACTCTGCTCTTGATTCCAGTTGCGGGCATGGGTTTGGTTTACTCTACGGTTGCAATTGTCTCAGGGGGATGGTTCATGCTGGAGGCCTACAAGCTCTTCCGTGAATCAAAGCAAGCAGTGGTATCCAATCCAATGAGACTTTTTCACGGGTCAATTACCCATTTGACAATTTTGTTCTTAGCAATCGCGGTGGATCCGCTACTTACCTTTTAGTTCCTCAAGCCTTGCTAGCGATTCAGTTCGCTCTACGTCGTGATCAACGATTGGCGATGGGTAGCCTTTAGAAAGTCCATCAATTGACTTCCATGGCTCGTGAATACTTGCATCCGGAATGTGAGCAAGTTCTGGGACCCACCTGCGAACGTAATCGCCATTTGGATCAAATTTTAACCCCTGCAGAGTTGGGTTAAATATTCGGTAGTAAGGGGAGGCGTCGGTTCCACAACCTGCTGTCCACTGCCAGCCGTGAGAATTTGATGCTGGGTCAAAATCCGTAAGGTGATCTTCGAAAAACTTAGCCCCAATTTGCCACTCGAAATGAAGGTCTTTCACCAAGAAGCTGGCGACAATCATGCGGGCACGATTATGCATCCAGCCGGAGTGAACCAACTGCCTCATGGCTGCATCGACAATCGGATAGCCGGTCTTGCCCTGATACCAGGCTTCTAGCTTCGATTTATTTTCCCTGGGGTCGTCGTAGCGCATTTTCTCGTACTTGGGATCAAAGTAACCCTCGAGAGTGTGGGGGTTGTTGAAGAGGACATCCGCATAGAACTCTCTCCAAGCCAATTCCTTGCGATAAACCTCTTCACCATCTCCATCGCCTAACTCGGCAAGCAGAGTCCTTGGATGAATTTCACCATGGGCTAGAGCGTGTGAAAGGTGTGAGGTTCCGGATAAGTCAGTTCTGTTTCTATCCTCGTGATATTGACTTAGTGCTCTTTCTCTAAATCTGTCCCAGGTTCGTAGGGCAAAGCCTTCTCCGGCTTTGACGACGAACGGTGTCTTTCGGCTCTGTTGGGGAATTGACTCGACACTGACTTTCTTCCAATTGATTGAAGAAACGTCAATGCTGAAAGGTTCTTTCCAGCCATTCTGATACCAGCGCTTATAAAAAGGGGTGTAGACCTTCAGATAGGTTCCATCGTCTTTTTTGATAGTGCCTGGGTCGACCGCGTAGTAGCTGCCAACTAGCTCTAGCGGAACAGAAAGCTGGTGCAGCTTCTCTCCAACAGCGGCCTGCTCCAACATCCCGGAGGTGTCGAAGGATCTGGTTGCAACCACCCTGTCTATTTGGTGCTGCTTCACAAACTTGGCTATCTCTGATGCGGGATCACCAATTGAGATGTTTAGTCCAGAAGGTAGTGATTGGTCGAGACTTCTTACCGACTCAATTATTGATGCCTCTCTGAGAGGTGTGAGTGAAGTCAGTCCGTCGGGAAAAACAAACAGAGGAAAAACCTCTTCCGATAAAGCGCAGCTGGAAAGAGCTTCGTTGTCCTGCAGCCTGCGGTCACGGCGAAACCAGAACAGCGTCCTCATTTCGAATTCCTGAGAGCAAGAAATTGGAAAGTTATCAGCGAAGAAAGCATCGCAGCGCCGAGCATGTGCAGGGCCACAAGGAAGGGAGGGACTCCGAGTCTTGCCTGCGCAATGCCGATTAGAGCCTGGGCGATTGTTGTCAGAAGCAAAATCGTTAGCGTACGACTGGGCAAGTTATTGAAAACTGACTTAGAGCGTCTCACCTGCAAAAACCACTGCACAGAAACAAGTGCCAGCATCAGATAGCCGGGGTAGCTGTGGTAGTGCTGCCACAATTCCAGATCTAATCCATTTCGAGGTGTAAGGGCATCACCGGCGTGTGGTCCAGCCCCAGTGACCAAGACACCAATCACAATTGTCACTACCGACACGGCAATGACTGGAATGCGAAGCGCTTTGGTAGCAGGACAGGTATCTGATGCAGGCTTTGGTAGAGCGCGAAAGACGAGTACTGATGCAAGCGCAATCAAAACGCTTGAAATTAAGAAGTGAAGCCCGACAATCCAGGAATTCAATTGGGTTAGCACTGTGATTCCACCAACCACCGCCTGCAGAATGATGCCAAATCCCAACCCAAATGCGGGTATTGCAAGACCTTTAGTTTCATATTTCTTTGCCGCCATGACGAAAACTGCGGCCATTGCAAGCATTCCAATTGATGCCGTCGCGAGAATAGAAATTGAAAGTGCGTCTATCGCGATTGTGGCAAAAACCAATCCCACGATAAACAGTGCTACAAATGCAAAGAATGCGATTGTAATTCTCGCCAATTCACGTTTGCCCGGATGCGGACGAATAATCGTGATGAAAGTTAGCAGCGCAACTACTAGTAGGACGATTGTCAGAAGCCGATTACCGAACTCAATCAGCCCATGAATGCCCATCTCTGGGGTAGAAATCAAGGATTCATCGGTGCACTTGGGCCAAGTTGGGCAACCTAAACCCGAACCTGTGAGCCGAACTAGTCCACCCGTCACGACAATCAGGATCTGCGTTGCCAAGGAGAGCCAGACGTATAACCGAAGGCGTCGGCCACTAGTCAGCCGATCGAACAGCCTTTTTGCGGGTGCCTGTGTCAATGCCAAGTTAGGTAATCCTTACTAGTTTTCCTGAGGCTTTGGTTTTAGCCTTTTATAGCTCCTTACAAGTCTCTCACGGGTTTTTCCGTGGAATACGCCCACCCCAGGTGGGTTGTAATCAGGGGAGCAGGAGGAAAAATGTCCGAAAAAATCATCGACAGACCGGAACTAGACGAGCTTGGAAACTATGAGTTTGGTTGGTCTGACAGCGATGCGGCCGGAGCTTCAGCTCGCAGGGGCATAAGCGAAGATGTGGTTCGTGACATCTCTAATCGCAAGAGTGAAGCCGAATGGATGCTCGAGCGAAGACTCAAGGGTTATGAGTTCTTCCTAAAGAAGCCAATGCCATCTTGGGGATCTGACCTTAGTGGCATTGATTTTGACAACATCAAGTATTTTGTGCGCTCAACAGAGCGTCAGGCTCAGAGCTGGGAAGACCTTCCTGAAGACATTCGAAAGACTTACGAAAGACTCGGCATCCCAGAGGCCGAGCGCCAAAGGCTGGTTGCAGGTGTCGCGGCTCAATACGAATCAGAAGTTGTCTATCACCAGATTCGAGAAGATCTTGAGGCCCAGGGTGTCATTTTCTTGGATACAGATACAGCACTGAAAGAGCACCCTGAATTTTTCAAGGAGTACTTCGGAACCGTTATTCCTGCTGGAGATAACAAGTTTGCTGCCCTAAACACTGCAGTTTGGTCAGGTGGTTCATTCGTCTATGTGCCAAAGGGTGTGCATGTTGAGATACCACTGCAGGCATATTTCAGAATAAATACAGAGAACATGGGTCAGTTCGAAAGAACCCTAATCATTGCCGATGAAGGTTCTTACGTTCACTACATCGAAGGCTGCACCGCTCCTATTTATAACTCAGATTCTCTTCACAGTGCAGTGGTCGAAATTATTGTCAAGAAGAATGCTCGCGTTAGATACACGACCATTCAAAACTGGTCGAACAATGTCTACAACCTTGTAACAAAGCGAGCGATTGCCCATGAGGGGGCAACCATGGAGTGGATTGATGGCAACATCGGCTCCAAGGTCACCATGAAGTATCCAAGCGTCATTCTGGCTGGTGAATATGCTCGTGGAGAGACGCTCTCGGTGGCTTTCGCGGGAGAGGGCCAGCACCAGGATGCTGGTGCCAAGATGATTCATCTTGCCCCCTACACCACAAGTTCGATTGTTTCTAAGTCGATTGCTCGCGGCGGAGGAAGAACCTCCTATCGAGGTGAGATCCGCGTAAACCCAGGAGCTCACCACTCAGCAAATACTGTCCGCTGTGATGCACTTCTTGTCGATACCATTTCCCGCTCGGATACATATCCTGCGAATGACATTCGTGAGGATGATGTGTCCATGGGCCACGAGGCAACCGTGTCCCAGATCAGCGCTGAGCAGCTTTTCTATCTGCAGTCTCGAGGAATTGCTGAAGATGAGGCTATGGCAATGATTGTTAGAGGCTTCATCGAACCAATCGCCAAGGAGCTACCGATGGAGTATGCCCTGGAGCTAAACAAATTGATTGAGATGCAGATGGAAGGAGCCGTCGGATAGTGGCTCAACACGGTGCAACTGCCCATTCCCACGGCGTCCCAATTCAGACTAGAAGCGAGCGGCCCAGGTCGACTTCTCCTGCGGATTTTGCAGAGGTAAGCAAACTTCAAGAAATCTGGAAATACGTTCCTCTGGATAAGCTGCGCGGACTAGATGCAGATGTAATGGGAGAGATTTCCGTCAGTGAGATCGAATTAGATTTGAACACGGGGATTAAGTCCGAGTGGATTGACTCGTCTGATGCGCGCGTAGGAACTGCTGGTCTTCCCGAAGATCGAGTTTCCGCAGCTGCTTGGACTAATGCGTCAAAGACTCTCTTTATCGAAGTGCCACAAGACCAAGAGTTCGAAACTCCAAACTTCATTAGGGTTTCACCGGTAAATGCTCAAGCTAAAGCTCTGCACATCGTTCTGAAACTCAAGCAGCATTCAAAGGCAACATTTGTCATCGATCACCTTGGCGTTGGTGTGCTGGGGGAAAACGTCGAGATAATCGTTGAAGATGGAGCTGAGCTGAATCTCGTTTCGCTTCAGGAGTGGTCCCAGGGTTCCACTCATGTCTCTGCTCAGTTTGCCAAGCTTGGAAGAAGCGCCAAACTCAAGCATGTTGTGGTCAGTATGGGTGGAGATCTAGTCCGGATTGTCCCTTCTGTAAGTCTTAGCTCTCCCGGTGCTGAGGTAAACATGTTTGGTGTTTACCTTGCGGATACTGGAAACTACTTCGAACACAGGCCTTATGTTGACCACAGCGCAGAGAACTGCGTTTCCAACGTTGCATATAAGGGAGCTTTGCAAGGAGCAGGTGCCCACACTGTTTGGGTGGGCGATGTCTTGATTCGCGAAACTGCGGTGGGCACCGACACATACGAGCTGAACAGAAATCTACTTCTGGTCGATGGTGCACGAGCTGATTCCGTTCCGAACCTAGAAATCGAGACTGGAAAGATAGCCGGAGCCGGCCACGCAAGCGCATCCGGTCGCTTTGACGATCAGCAGCTTTTCTACCTCATGGCCCGTGGCATAGACGAGACCACTGCCAAGAAGCTCGTGGTGCGAGGTTTCTTGAGTGAGATCATCCAAAAGATTGAAATCGAGGATGTTGAACAAAGACTTATCGCCGTAATCGAAACCGAGTTAGAAAAGGCTGGAAGCTAATGGCCGTAAGAATTTGCGCCCTGGCAGATCTCAAACCAGGAAAGGCAATCCGAGTCAAGATTGGTGATCATGCACTTGCCATAATTCGCACACCAAATGGAGACGTAAAGGCTCTGGATGACAAGTGCTCACACGGCGAGATTTCCCTTTCGGAAGGCTTTGTTGACAACGAGACCATCGAATGCTGGGCCCACGGGGCGAAGTTTGACCTGAACAGTGGCAAACCACTGTCATTACCCGCTTATGAGCCCGTAAATACCTACGAGGTGCTCATTGATAACGACGAGATTTTTGTTGAATACGAAGGATAGGAAGCCATGTCAACTCTAGAAATCAAGAACCTGCACGTCTCAGTTATAACTGATCAGGGGAGCAAGGAGATTCTGCGAGGGATTGACCTAACAATCCGTTCCGGAGAGATTCACGCGATTATGGGCCCCAATGGTTCTGGCAAGTCAACGCTTGCCTACTCAATAGCCGGACACCCGAAGTACGAAGTGACCGAAGGTGAAATTCTGCTCGACGGTGAAAACGTACTAGAGATGAGCGTTGATGAAAGAGCCCGAGCTGGACTGTTTCTGGCAATGCAGTATCCAGTTGAAGTACCCGGTGTTTCCGTATCAAACTTTTTGAGAACCGCAAAAACAGCAATAAGCGGCGAAGCTCCCAAGCTGCGCGAATGGGTATCGGACCTAAAGCAAGCTATGGGCAACCTTCGCATGGACCCAGACTTCACTGAAAGGAATGTGAACGAGGGGTTCTCCGGTGGTGAGAAGAAGCGTCATGAAATTCTTCAGCTAGAGCTGCTAAAGCCAAAGATTGCCATTTTGGATGAGACGGATTCTGGACTCGATGTTGATGCTCTAAGGGTTGTGTCTGAGGGAGTAAATCGCGCTCACAAAACCAACAACCTTGGCGTACTTCTAATAACTCACTACACCCGAATTCTGAACTACATCAAGCCTGACTATGTGCACGTATTCGTTGCCGGCAAGCTTGCCGAGCAGGGCGGAGCGGAACTTGCAGAAAGGCTTGAGAACGAAGGTTACGATCGCTACCTGCAGGCCCAATCATGAATGCCAAAGAGTTAGCGCCTGAAAAGTATGACCAGGTTCTGGAGGCCATGAAGAACATCATCGACCCAGAAATCGGAGTGAACATTGTCGATCTAGGTCTTGTTTATGGCTTGCAGGAATCCGAGGATGGGGCACTGCTGATTAACATGACCCTTACCTCTGCGGGCTGTCCGCTTACAGATGTCATCGAGGAGCAGACTGCCGAGGCTCTGGATGGCGTGGTCGAAGCTTTTCGAATCAACTGGGTTTGGATGCCGCCGTGGGGTCCAGAAAAAATCACAGAAGATGGACGCGAAATGATGCGCGCCATCGGTTTTTCTATTTAGCGAATTAGTTTCCAGGCGATTGGCAGTAGAGCTGCAGCAGCCGCTGCCTTAACTGCATCCCCGATGAGAAACGGAACCACTCCACCCAGCATTGCCTGCGTGAAGGAAAGCCCAAGACCTACCATCAGCCAACCTGCTCCAAAGGTGTAAATAATCAGGCTGCCTAGAGCGAAAACAATGCCAACACTTAGGGGAGTTTTTGCCATTCCGCGAGTAGCCAGATATCCAACGACAGCTCCGGCGACTACGAAACCAACTAGGTATCCGGCAGTTGGCATCACTGCGCCAAGAGCCTTGGCACCTGCAAAGACTGGAAGCCCCGCAGCACCCATAGCGATGTAGAGACCCATCGAACTGATTGCTCTTAGCGGACCCATAGCGGCTGCGATAAGCAGGACGGCCAATGTCTGAAGGGTCATTGGTACTGGATACATCGGGATTTGTATCTGGGCGAACAGAGCAGTGATCAGTGCACCGCTGAGGACTAGCACCACATCGCTAGAAAGGCGTCTGGGTAGTACTCGGTCAATCAGTGTGACTTGCATAACGCTCATGTCCGTGCCTCTTTCTTTTGCAGAAGTTTACTGGTTTGCGTCTTCGAATTCAGCATCCCTGTCGGCCTGCTTGATTCTCCGCTGCTTCTTGGGAACAAGTCCCTGCGCTTCGGCCAGAAGTCTTCGGTCATTGCGATAGGCCCAAAAGAATGCAATGAAGGCCATGATGCCAAAGAGCACCCACTGAATTGCATATGACAGATGGTTGCCTTCATTCAACGAAGGCTTAGGCATGGGCATAGGAGCTGCTGCGTAGTTAGGAGTTTCGCTGACTAGTCTTCCGTAGAAATCAGTGATCACCTCGGCATTTGTATCTAGTCTCGCAGCCGCCTCCTGCAAATCAATCGATGCGAGAGTTTCAGCTTGATCGCGGCCCAGACTTTGTTCGCCAGCCCTTACTCGAACGACAAGCTCATGGGAGGCTGGACTAGGCAGGGGATTTGATTCGGGTTTTGTCAGCTCTGATGAGGCGATAAGCCAGCCTCGTTCAATGAATAGTATTCGTCCGTCTGTCAGTGTCAGCGGGACCAACTGCAGAAAACCCGCCTGACCTGAGAGTGGTCGATTGCGCACCAGCAGGTAGTCATCTGGGAGATAGGTTCCTTGGACTTCAACCGGTAGCCACTCCTGAGGTGATCGGCCATTGACGATAGAGAAATTTAGTTCTTCAATCGCAATCGGCGCTCTGTCGTAATTTGCAATCACCTGATTGATAAGTTCGACCCTCTCCTCGCGACGAGTGAATTGCCACCAGCTGAGAAGGGAGGTTGCGATAGAAAAAAGCACGACAAGGGCCAACCACGGGGCCCAACGTCTAATCGTGCTTATGCTCAAGAGTTTTGGTTCCTAAAAAGAATTTTCTTGCCTCAAGATAGTCAATCAGATACCGGGTGTGCTCATCGCACCCGGCCCAGGTCTTGACTCGATCAGGGGAGTGAACCTTTGGATTGCGCCACTCAATCAGCGACTTTGCTTCAGCCTGGCAGCCTGCTCTAGAGCACTTAGCTCTCATCGATTTTCATATCCGATGCCTTAATGGTCACTTTTGGAGCCAGACGATCACTCTGCTTGCTGCTTTTTCCGCCCTGGGCGTTTGCCAGTACCACCGCGAAGTAGGGCAAGAATATGGCTAGGGCAAAGAAAACCCACATCAGGATTCCGGTCGAGATGACACCAAGAATTATGCAGAGCGTGCGGATACCCATGGCGATGGTGTAGCGAATCATCCGCTGTTTCCGCTCTTGTTCGGGCGATAAATCCAGCGAAGTGACGCTTTGTCGCTTGGCCAACTGAGCTCCCTGCTTGCTCGTCTATAGACTTTGCTAACGATAACGCGATGCGGGCAAGGCTATTCCCTAAAAAAGGAGAAAGATTGAGCTCCAGAACAGCACTGGTAACCGGTGGTAATCGGGGGATTGGTTACGCCATTGCAGAAGAGCTTGTAGCCGCCGGTCACAAAGTAGCCGTCACGGCTCGCTCAGGTAGTGGCCCAAAGGGTTCTCTAACCCTCGCCGCCGATGTCACCGATGGCGAGAGCCTCGATCGAGCAATTGCTGAAGCCGAAGAAAAGCTGGGGCCAATTGAGATTTTGGTTGCGAACGCCGGAATTACCCGGGACACTCTGCTGCTTCGCATGAGCGATCAGGACTTTGAAGAAGTTATCAATACCAATCTCTCAGGTGTGTTCAGGGTTATAAAGCGAGTGACAAAGTCAATGCTGAAGGCAAAGTTTGGACGAATCATCATGATTGGATCGGTGGTTGGTCTATACGGAAGCGCTGGACAGGTTAATTACTCCGCAAGTAAGAGCGCGCTGGTTGGTATTGCCAGGAGCATTTCGCGAGAGCTGGGCGGCAAGAACATTACCGCCAATGTTGTAGCGCCAGGTTTTATAAATACGGATATGACAGCTTCACTTCCAGATGATGTGGCTGAGCGGTATAAAACGCAGATTCCTGCTGGAAGGTTCGCTGAACCGCAAGAGGTTGCCAAAGTAGTTTCATGGTTAGCATCCGATGATTCGTCTTATATAACAGGCGCAGTAATACCGGTTGATGGCGGACTAGGAATGGGTCACTAGTCTTGCTACAAAAGTTGGAAAGGTAAGAAATTGGGAATTCTCGAGGGAAAAAAGATTCTGGTTACCGGTGTTCTCACAGAGGCCTCAATTGCCTTCTCCGCTGCCAGGCTGGCACAGGAGCAGGGTGCCGAAGTTCTTCTTAGCTCATTCGGAAGAATGCTGCCGATCACCCAGAAGATTTCGCAGCGACTACCAAAAACTGCAGAGGTAATTGAACTGGATGCAGCAAGCGATGAAGACCTCGCCGCACTCGCTGGCAGAGTGAAAGAAACCATCGGATCTCTTGACGGAATTGTTCACGCGATTGCCTTTGCTCCGCAGACAGCCTTGGGTGGAAATTTCCTTCAGACCGAGTGGTCTGATGTCGCAACGGCAGTCCAGGTTTCTGCCTATTCGCTGAAGTCAATAACTATGTCCGCACACTCGGTACTCAACAATCCCAGCTCAGTGGTCGGACTAACTTTCGATGCTTCTGTCTCCTGGCCGGTTTATGACTGGATGGGTGTTGCCAAGGCAGCTTTCGAGTCGACGTCCAGATATCTTGCACGTTACCTTGGCAAAGATGGAATTCGTGTGAACTTGGTTTCGGCGGGACCCCTTAGAACCACAGCAGCCAAGGGAATACCTGGATTTGCAACCATGGAAGAACTGTGGACCGATCGAGCACCGCTTGGCTGGGACCTCAGCAACACAGAGCCCGCGGCAAAAGCGCTGGTTGCTCTTCTTAGCGATTGGTTCCCAGCAACCTCAGGTGAGGTCATCCACGTTGACGGAGGACTGCACTCGACAGGTGCCTAGGGCAAAAGTCCAATCAATTGCCGTAAATCTCTGATCTCAATACTCACATCTGCCACTTCGCGCAGTTTTGGTTTTGCACAAAAAGCTATACCTAATCCGGCAGCTTGAATCATGTCGATGTCATTCGCACCATCACCAACGGCGATGGTTAAGTGACTTTCTATAGCCAGGTCACTGCTGAGTTTGCGAAGAAAATCAGCCTTAGCCACTCGATCGACAATTGATCCCCAAACTTTCCCGGTTAGTTTGCCATCTTGGACTTCTAAGGTATTTGCGAAAACATGGTCCAAATTGAGCTTTGTTTGTAGCGGTTTAAGCAGCTGAGTGAAGCCGCCGGAGACTGCCGCTGCAACTCCTGATCTTTCCTGTATGGCGGCAATTAGCTCTGCCGCACCAGCTGTGGGTTTTAGCCTCTGAGAGGTTTCATCCAGAACGGACTGGGGTAAACCCTTGAGGGTGGCAACTCTTTCGATAAGCGAGGATGCAAAGTCGATTTCACCTCGCATTGCCCGATCCGTTATCTGGCTAACGAGGTCTTTTGTTCCGGCGCGTTCAGCGAGCAGATCAATTGCCTCATCCTCGATCAGGGTTGAGTCAACGTCGAAGACAGCCAGAAACCGAGCCACTAGTTCTTCCTGAGCATTTTGGACAGGCAGCATTCAGAAGGAGCGAATTGCGGCCTTGAGGTCATAGGCAAATGTTAGTTCTTTGCCCCATTACTCGCACGCCTTGGGGGAGCATGTGCCTTGGGAAGATAAGCTAAAAAGCGATGTCGAGCGTAATCAATCTTGAGAATGTATCCATAAGGCGATCAGGTCGCGACATCCTCAGTTCTGTGACATTCAAAATTGAATCAAACGAACGCTGGGTGATTATTGGCCCCAATGGGGCAGGAAAAACCACTCTGCTTAGGGTCTGCGCTGCACAGATTCAGCCCTCTGAGGGCCAGGCAACAGTCCTTGGCCAAAAAATTGGTGCGGTAAATGTGTTTGAGCTCAGGACACGTATTGGATTTGCATCTTCAGCCATGGCCTACCAAATACCAAATAGTGAAAAGGTCCTCGACGCAGTCATGACTGCCAGTTATGGAATTGTCGGGCGCTGGAACGAAGACTACGAGGCGCTAGATGAAAGAAGAGCTCGCAGGGTGATGGCAGAGTGGGCCCTGGCCGGTTATGAGGATCGCCCCTTCGGAACTCTAAGTGATGGCGAGCGCAAGCGAGTTCAGATAGCCAGAGCAGTAATGACGGATCCTGAATTACTGCTGCTAGACGAACCTGTGGCTTCCTTGGATCCGGGTGCGAGAGAACAAACGATCAAGCTCCTCGCAGGATATGCCGCATCGCCCATGGCTCCTGCAATGGCGATGGTGACTCATCACCTTGAAGAAATTCCAACCGGTTTCACCCATGCTCTGATTCTGCAAGACGGCAAGGTTCTGGCCAGGGGAGAGCTATCCTCAACTCTCACCTCAGGAGCAATTTCTGAGGCATTCCGCTACCCGCTGCGGGTAGAGATGGAAGCTGGCCGCTACCGAGTCCTAGGCGCCTAGCCAGAGGCTCGAATACCTGCTAATCTTGAGCGTTCTATAAACCCCCAAGAAGGAAAAATGAAGGCTGACATTCATCCTGCCTATGGCCCAGTGGTCTTTCGTGACCTTGCCTCCGGCTTTGCCTTTCTAACCCGTTCAACTATCACCACTGACAAAACCGTTCAGTGGGAGGACGGAAACAGCTACCCGGTTTACGATGTGGAAATTAGCTCTGCTAGCCACCCGTTCTACACAGGTAAGCAGAGAATTCTGGACTCAGCTGGAAGAGTCGAGCGCTTCAACGAGCGTTACAAGAACTTCAGCTAGCCCTTATCGGCCATCCGATTTCCGCCCGGTTTACCGGGCGGTTTTCTTTTGCTAGCCAGTCGTGAAAAGACTTAGTCCACTTCTCAGACCACTGAACCTGCAGAAGGTGCAGATCATCAATTGCAACATCCAGCTTGGGGTATTTTGCAGCCTGAGCTTGCGCAAGACGTCCTGCCGCTACCGCATCTGCAGTTGAGTTATGGGCATCCTGCAGCTCGACACCATAAAGGGAGCAAAGAATAGACAAATTGCGTTTGCCCGAACCAAACCTCAGTTCACGATCAATCACCAGTGGATCAATCACTGGCTTTGGAGAAAGTGGAGCTAGGTCGTACCGCACGGCCTCTTCCTTCAAGATGGTGAAGTCATAAGGAGCGTTAAACGCAACTAGCGGCATCTCGAGATTGAGTTCTTTTAGTCGAGAGGTTATTTCGGTAACAGCAGCATCAGCTGCAATTCCATCGGCAACGGCTTTTTCGGTAGTGATGCCATGAACACTGGTAGCAACTTCAGGTATAGCAATCCCTGGGTTTACCAACCACTCCGTCTGCTCGGTCACCTCGCCATTGGCGTCTAGAACCGCAACACAAGCGGTGACAATCCTTGCTGTTGCTAGATCTAGTCCTGTGGTTTCGAGGTCAAACACTGCCAAGCGCTTTGCCCAAGTGGGCAGATTCTGAAATTCAAGATCAAGCAATGTTTCTCCTTGGTGAAACGATAGTGGTCGCCGCCGACAACCTAGACTGGGTCCGTGCAGGTGTTGAAAACTTCGCCAGAGAGACTGTTTCGATTAGCTCAGATGCGAATTGAAAGAGCCGATGTTGGCAGTACCGCTACCTGGACTATTGGTGATGGTGGACCAAGGGTTCTTCTCATTCATGGATTCAGAGGCGATCACCACGGCCTACTCGGAATTGCTGGTGCAATGCCGGAGGTGCGATTTGTTATTCCTGATCTGCCTGGTTTTGGAAAGACTCCTGCACTCACATCAGCCAGCAACCTTGATGCCTACGGCCAGTGGCTGGTGCAGTTTTCTCATCAGGCGGGTCAGTTCGATGCCGTGTTGGCTCACAGCTTCGGCACATTGGTCTTAGCCAATGCACTCAGCAATCAAATGCATGCAAAAAAAGTCTTGCTGCAAAATCCAATTACTTCAAACCCCAGAAAGGGTCTAATTGCCAAGGCTGCTGACCTCTACTACGAGCTCGGTTCTGATCCGAAATCAAATCTTCTGCGCTCCCAATTGGTCGTAAGGGGAATGTCGATTGCTCTTTCAACCACTATCAGGCCAGGGCTGAGAAGGTTTATTCACCAGCAACACGCCAACTACTTTTCGACTTTTGACAATAACCAGGCTCTTTACCAGGCCTATCAGGCAGCTTCCAGCTCCAATGTGTTGGATTATGTGGCAGGGCTTCCTAAAGCACTGAGAATCGTTGCAGGGGAGAGAGACGTCGTGGCACCACTTAGCGGGCAGAAAAAACTTGCCGAACTTACATCCGCTCCACTTCGTGTAATCCCAAAGACAGGACACCTCACACACTACGAGACACCTGCCGAGGTTGCCGAAGAACTAGCTCATCTTCTGGAGAGCTAGTGCAAGGTCTTTGGTTTGATGGTCGTTACATTGACCCCGTTCATCCCGATGGAATTTCTCGATTTTCTCTTGGACTTATTGAAGCGACCCTGAAGTTAACTGAATTGACTGTGATGGTTTGCAGTGAGGAGCAAAAAAAGCAACTACCTAATCATCCAAACCTTCGGATTTATCAGACAAATCCTGTCTCCTCACCGGCAGAAGTTTTGCAGGGACTGAGGCTAAACAAGGAAGATGTGAAGGTTTTGTTTTCTCCGATGCAAACGACCTCTGGCCTTGGGAGAAAGTTCAAACTTGTCTATACGCTTCACGATCTGATCTACTACCGCCACAGAATCCCGCCAGCGGAATTCAACCCCTTTATTCGACTAGTTTGGTTTATCTATCACCTCAGCTACTGGCCCCAGCGCAGAATTCTAAATCTTGCCGATGCTGTAGCCACTGTCTCCGAGACCACTAAAGAGCAAATGGAACAGGCGCGACTGACAAAGCGGCCGATTTATGTGATTCACAATGCCGCGGAAAATCCTGAGCGCGTAGAGAAGGAACCCAGACACGAAAGTCGCGACCTGGTGTACATGGGAAGCTTCATCGGATATAAAAACGTCGAAACCCTCATACGAGGTATGCAACACATCCCGGATCACACTCTTGTCTTACTCAGTCGCATAACTCATAAGCGCAAGAGACAGCTGCAATCCTTAGCCGATGAGGTTGGGGCTAAGGTGCGATTTGAAAACGGCGTGACGGATGACGAATATCATGAGTGGCTCCACCACAGCAAAGCCCTAGTAAGCGCTTCGCTCGATGAGGGATTTGGAATTCCAATCGTTGAGGCAATGTCTCGTGGCTGTCCAGTTGTCCTCTCTGACATTCGAATTTTTGAAGAGGTAGCTGGTCCTGCAGGACTGCGCTTTGCACCAGAGGATCCAATAGCCTTTGCGGAACAGGTGAAAAGACTCAGTGACCAACAGGTATGGGCTTTGCAGTCTGAACTTGGATTAGACCAGTCTCAGTTCTTCACGTGGGAGGACAGTGCGGAGCTCCTAGTGGAACTTGCCGAGGAACTAACTGCCTAGCGGCCTTGGTGACCAAGCGTCCAGAGCCCACTGCTGCTGCTTTCTTACAACATGCAGTGACGCATTATCTAGTCTTTCTCCCTTGGGAGGCACCTCTCCGGCTGTCACAACATGCAGGACAAATCTAATGAGAGCGCCGTGACTGACGGCCAAGACTTTCTTGCCGGGGAAGTTCTGCTCCACAAAATCAAGCAGCCTTTGTGAGCGATCAATAATCAACTTCGTGGATTCTGCGCCAGGAATGTCATCTAGGTGCGAATACTTACTGTTCCACTCCTCATAGAGCATGCCCTCACCAATTCCAAAGGCTCGCTCCAAAAGAAGATCTTGGGTATGAATTTCAGAAGTTCCTAACTGAGAGGCAATTATCTCTGCACTTTGTTTTGCCCGGCTCAGAGGTGAGCAAAGAATAAGGTCCCATGAGTCCTTGGCAATTATCTCTGCAGCCTTGCTGACCTGATCAATGCCAGTTGCATTCATGGGAATGTCGGCTGTGCCCTGAAGTCTTAGATCGATATTCCAGTCAGTCTGTCCGTGTCTAAACAGACCCAGTACGGTCTCGCTCAAGCGAATATCTCCCTAAGAACTATTGATGTCGATGCATTTATTTTGACACTGACAAAACCATCGGCTTTGGTGGGTCCAAGATTCACAACTACCACTGGCTTTTCCTGATTGATTGCCTGCTTCACGAGCCGAAGTCCCGAGTTCACGGTGAGAGAGCTGCCGGCCACCAGAATGGCCTCTGCCTCCAAAATCATCTGCTCTGCCTCGCCGACGCGATCTTTCGGAACCTGCTCACCAAAGAAAACGACATCTGGTTTGTAGTGAGCACCGCATGAGCAGTTAGGAACCCTGAAACTCGTGTCAACGTCAACCTCGGCATCGCCATCCGGAGAGAACTCCACAATCTGATCCTTTGTCATTTCTGGATTTAGCTGCTTAATCAACTCATCCATTTCTGACCGGGTGATTCTCTGCTGGCAACTAACGCAGGAGATGCGGTCTAACCTTCCATGAAGCTCAAGGACATTTCTAGAACCTGCCTTTTGATGAAGGCCATCCACATTCTGAGTGATGATACCCCTGACTTTTGAATCACTCTCGGCATTGGCAAGTGCAAAGTGACCGGGATTTGCCTGGGCAAGTGCAATTCGATTAAACCCAACAAAGCTTCTTGCCCAATAGCGAGCTCGATTTGTCTCGGATGACATGAACTGGTCAAAGGTCAAGGGGTGCTTCTGGACACGACCCTCACCGCGATAGTCGGGAATTCCGCTGTCGGTTGAAATTCCGGCACCGGTTAGGGCGAGGACAGCCTTTCCATTAAATATCTCACGAGCATGTTCGATGCTGTAGGCGATGGCGGGGGATAGGTCTGTCACCTGAGTGATTCTACTTAGAGCATTTGTGTCCGAAGGGGGACTTGAACCCCCACCCTCTAACGAGGACTAGCACCTCAAGCTAGCGCGTCTACCATTCCGCCACCCGGACTTGCCGAGCTAAGAATCTACCACGAATGAATGCCGCAAAGACTGCCAAGATGTTTGGTAGTTAGCCGCTTAGCCGCTACCTTTTTAGGTATGCAAGAAGATCCAGCCGTAGCACTGCAGAAGTTTGTATCAGCACTTGAGCGACACCTGGCAGTTGCTGCCTCCAAGCGCGACGGATCAGATGATGCCATGAACCGTGCCTACGACCAACTGCTAGACGCCTTTCTTGGTTACGAAGAGGCACTTCAAGAAACCTATGGGGAATATCTTCCGTTTGAGCAGGCCGAGGATCAGTGACATTACTTGAGGCCCTAATACTTGGGCTTATTCAAGGGATAACCGAATTCCTACCGATATCATCATCGGCCCATGTGCAAATCGCTCAAGAACTAATGGGCACTTCCACCCTCACCAAGCCGCAGCTAACTGCCTTTATAGCCACTATTCAGATTGGCACTGAGCTGGCAGTGATTACTTACTTTGCCAAAACACTTGTTGATATTGCGAGGGGCTTCTTCAAAGACGCCCTCAAGCCCTGGAGCAGGCAGGGTGAGAAGTCAAAGCTTGGCTGGCTGATTATCCTTGGCTCTTTGCCAATTGCAATTTTGGGACTCACATTTCAAGATCAAATTGAACAGGATGTTAGGCAGCTGTGGGTAATCGCCACCACGCTGATTGTGTTTGGAATTCTGCTTGGGGTCGCGGATTTGGTTGGAAAGAAAGAAAAGAACATCTCGGAGCTTAATGTGAAGAGCGGTCTTGCATTTGGGTTCGGTCAAGCCCTGGCTCTGATTCCTGGTGTATCAAGATCTGGAGGCTCGATCACAGTTGGTTTGATGCTGGGATTCACCAGAGAGGCAGCTGCGCGCTACAGCTTCCTGCTTGCAATACCAGCAGTATTGGCCGCGGGGACGTATCAGTTTGTTAAGAGCTTTGGTGACTTACCACCGGATCTGCTTTTGGCAACAATGTTTGCAACCCTGATTAGCTTTGTTACTGGCCTTGCTGTTATCGCATGGCTTTTGAAGTATCTAATTCGCGGAACATATCTGCCGTTTGTGATTTGGAGAATCTTGGTGGGAAGCTTTCTTATTGTGCTTCTAACCACCGGATCTATCTAGGCCTTGTCTGGTGATTCAGGGCGCTGACGCAGGTATCGCTCAAACTCCCTAGCCAGCTGATCTCCCGAAACCTCTTCGCTATCAATGTCGTCCCTGTTTTTCTCCAGCTGGGTGACATAGGCAGACATTTCGTCATCACCCTGCGCCATCTCATCAATTGAGCGCTCCCAATCAAAAGCCAGGCTCGCCAGATTAGATGTGTCGAAGCGAAGATCAGTGAGGGTTGCAAGTTCATTCAGAAAGGTGAGTGCCGCCTTTGGATTAGTGGTGTTGTGAACGTAGTGGGGAACCGAGCCCCACAGAGACAGCACCGGTATTCCCTCGGCCTCGAAAGCCTGCGCGAGCACCGTCAGAATTCCAACTGGGCCTTCATAGCGAGAAGGTTCAAGGTCAAACAGTTCCTGCAGCGATTCATTCTGCGAACTTCTAAATATCTGCATGGGCCTGGTGTGAGGAACATCTGCGAGCATGGCGCCCAGCATGATGACGTAGTCGATTTCCCGGTCCTGAACCATCTCCAGAATTTCTCCCGCAAAACTCAGCCAGCGCCTAGAGGGTTCCGTTCCAAGAAGTAGATAAAGATTCTCCCAGCTTGGGTTTTGGGAAATCTTTGCTGGTGATGCTTGCAGAAGCTCGCACCCTGGCCATGAAATAATCCGATTCCCTTGGGCATCAAACTCGACCATGGGACGAGAGAACTGAAAGTCGAAATAGTCTTCTGGATCAACGGCATCGAGAGTCTGAACATCGAGCTGTTCGGCGATGGCCTTCAGGGTTCCCGAAGCGCCTTCGGTGGCATCATTCCAACCCTCGAACGCAACGAGCAGTATTCGCCCAGCCAGCATCTAACTCCTTAGCCCTAGGTGAAAACTCTAGTTGACCCACAAACTAGACTTGCCCAGATGTCAAAAAACCCCTTTCCTAAGGCTGTCCTATGGGACCTGGACGGAACTCTTATTGATTCCGAACACTACTGGGCCATTAGTCAGTCGAAGCTTGCCGTTCACTACGGAGCTCAGTGGACAGACGAAGATGAAAAGGGCGTCATCGGCTCGAGCCTGTATGACTCATCAGCGCTTATCAAGCGTAAGTTCGGTATTGAGGACCGCTCAGTCCAAGAAATTATTGATCATCTGACCGACGAAGTCATTGAACAGATGCGTGAGGTCCTTCCTTGGCGACCGGGTGCACTGGAGCTACTGCTCGAACTGCGCCAGCATGGAATCAAGACCGCAATGGTGACCATGTCTATGCGCCGTATGGCGTTGGCAGTGGTGGAAGCAATTCCTTTTGAAGCGTTTGACGCTGTGATTGCCGGTGACGATGTGAAAAATGGCAAGCCTCACCCAGAGCCCTATCTCATGGCAGCGGAGCGTCTTGGGCTGACACCTCGGGAGTGCCTTGCATTCGAGGATTCAATCACCGGACTCACCAGCGCTGTTGCTGCGGGAACCAACGCTGTTGGCGTGACAAACATGCTTGTGCTTCCTACGGGTCCAGATCGAAAGATTATTGACACACTGGTGGGGCTGCGAGTCGAGAACCTTCATGAATTGAGAATTCATGACTGAGATTTTTAGCCCTGGAGACAGGGTCCAGCTCACCGGACCCAAGGGAAGAATCAACACGATTGTCCTTTCAAAGGGTGGACGACATGGAACTCATCGAGGAGAAATTAAGCACGATGACATCCTTGGAAAACCTTCTGGCTCGGTCATTGAGAATCAGAATGGTGAGAAGTTTCTAGCTCTCAAACCACTTCTAAGCGATTACGTCCTATCGATGCCTCGAGGCGCACAAATTATCTATCCAAAAGATGCAGGACAAATCATCGTTGAGGGTGACATTTTTCCGGGAGCGGTTGTGATTGAGGCAGGTGTGGGCTCTGGAGCTCTTTCGAGCTATCTGCTTAGGGCAATAGGGGATAAGGGAAAACTTTTTTCCTTTGAATTGCGGGAAGAATTCGCGCAAATTGCCAAGGCGAACGTAGAAAACTTTCTAAGTGTTTCTCCGAAAAACTGGAAGATAACCATCGGAGCGCTTCAAGAAAAACTCTCTGGTGTGGTTAGAGCATCGTCTGCAGATCGGGCGGTGCTAGACATGCTGGCACCGTGGGAATGCATCGCAGAGGTGGAAAAAGCGCTTCGGCCAGGTGGGCTTGTGATCTGCTACGTGGCTACCGCCACTCAGCTCTCGAGAGTCGCAGAAGAGATAAAAGCCACAGGCCGATTCACCTCGGTGATCGCCTTCGAGACGCTTGTTAGGCCCTGGCATCTTGAGGGATTGGCCGTCAGGCCTGAGCACAGAATGATCTCACACACAGGTTTTCTGCTAACCGCCCGAAAACTAGCCGATGACGCTCAACTTCCTGATTTCCGCAAGCGCAGGGTAAACAAGGCGGAGGGCTCAGAGGAGGATGCTCAAGAGTGGTTTGGGCTTACAGAGAGGCCAGTTGGGGAGAAAAAATTGAGAAAAACTCTTAGACAGGTCACAACTCAGAGCAATAAGCGGAAGAATTAGCAAGTTACGGGAAAGGCCCCAATTGAAAAAAATAGCACTGGCATCAACTGTTCTACTTCTTGCGGGCTGCAGCGCCCCTGTGGTTGGTGAGGGTGAGTACGCGACAGCGGTTGCCGGCATCGCACCTACCTGTGAATCATTCACTGGGGGCGAGGGAGTTGATCTTATTGAAGCCAGCGGTGAGTTCGGCACTCAGCCAGAGATTTCATTTCCATTTCCAGTAACCGGCGAGGGTATTCAGACCAAGGTCATCATTGAAGGTAATCGTGGACCTATTGTCGGTTCCCAGCGCGTTGCCATGCACTTTGTCGGACTAAATTCTTCAACTGGCGAAGAGTTTCAAGCAAGTGAGTTTGGAACCGAGGACTTTATTTTCCAAGATCTAATTCCTATCACTGAGGAAGATAATCAGCGTCCAGATTTTTGCAAGGCTCTGACTGGCGTGCAGGTCGGTTCTCGCATAGCCGTACTCATGGACCCCATGAGCGTTCACAACGGGAACGGCGTTCCTTCTCTTGGCCTGAGCGAAACTGACGGTGTGGTCTTTATTTTTGACATCATCAAGGCATACCTGCCAAAGGCCAATGGTGCCGCGAGAAATGCAGAGGCTGGAATGCCAACGGTAATCCTTGCTCCAAATGGACGTCCCGGAATCCAAGTCCCATCATCGGATGCACCAACCGAATTCAGAAGAACAGTGTTAATTGAGGGCACCGGCTCAGCTATTGAGATTGGTGACAGCGTCACGGTCCACTACACAGGTTGGACCTGGGATGGCGAGCAGTTCGATAGCTCTTGGGACCGTCAGGCCCCTGCCGTATTTGATGTGAGCACCGACGGGTTGATTGAGGGCTTTGTGCAAGCACTCGAGGGCGTCAAGGTCGGCTCACAGGTGATTGCTGTAATTCCACCCGATCTCGGTTATGGTGATGTTGACCAGGGTTCGATTCCTGCGGGTTCGACCTTGATTTTCGTGATAGACGTTTTGGGTAAAGACTAAGTTCGGGGGAGCTGTGGCAGGACAATCTCCAGCGGAGCGGCTCTTCACTATTACCTGCTGCCTTATGGCGGCTCCGTCAAATGGACTTACCAAGCAAGCTCTCTATCAGGCAGTCCCGGGTTACCAAAGCGCTGAGAACAATGAAGCACGCGAGCGCATGTTTGAAAGAGACAAAAAAGATCTAAGAGCAGCTGGCGTTCAACTTGAAGCTGTGCAAATTGACGGAGAAATAGAGCGCTACATCATTGCCAAGGGAACCTTCGATTGGCCAAAGGACTTCAAGCTCACTCCAGAACAATTAGGCCTAGTGGAAATAGCAGCTAAGGCCTGGAACACAAAGCAGTTTGCCCAATCGGCCCGCACGGCTCTGGCAAGGCTGAAGTCCCTGGGATACGTGGATGTCAGCCGAGAGTTGAACTACATAGCCCCTCGGCTAGTCGTGAAGCACAAAGCATTCCTCCCGCTGGCCGAGGCAATTGATGAGAGTAAGACCGTGGCTTTTGACTACCGAGTGCCAGGAGATGAGGCAAAGACTCGTGAAGTCAATCCACTTCGGCTTCGGCTTATTGAAGGCGAGTGGGTGCTTCTTGCCCAAAGAGGATCTGAGATTCGAAACTACCTTCTTCGAAGGATTATCGGCAGGGTCAAAAACAGCGGAGTTAGCTTTCCTGCTGTAGCGCAAGAGGTGATTTCAAAAGCAGAAGAAGATCTGGTGCAATTCACCAAATCCAACAAAGCAGTAATTGAAGTTCTAGAAGGAACAGAGGCCTGGTGGCACTTTGGAGAAATGGCGAGGGTCGAACTTACTTTCATGGATGAGGAGCTCCTAGCAGAGGATCTATTGGAGTTTGGTTCTGAGATAACAGTTTTAGAGCCTGAGTCACTGGTCAACAAACTCAGGCAAAAACTTGAGCGGGTGGTGAGCCAGCATGCCTAGACAGGAAATAGACGGGTCAGAACTGTTTGACATTTCACTTTCTATTGTTGGAGTGATTCTCAACGAAGGCGATCAAACCCTGAAGGAACTAGCTGAAAGATTTGATGTCAGCGAAAAGGTAATCAAGAAGGCTGTCCACGCCATCACAGATAGTGAGGACCTCAAGGAGTGCGCAACTCACTTTCATGAAATTACCGATGAGGATGATGAGGGTTGGATTTCTTTCCGAAGAGAGAACACAAACTTGCAGGGACCTCCTCGACTAAGTAAGCGTCAACTGACATCCATCGCTATTGGCCTTGATTACCTTGCCTCTTTGGAGCAGTTTGCAGGTAACCAACACCTGGCAGACCTAAGGCTCAAGCTCCAGTCTGCCGATGCTGTTGCAAGTACTTCGGTTGCTGCAACTCGGATTAGCAATCTGCTGGAACAGATTCACACCGCAATTGATCAATCCGTAACAGTTGACTGCGAGTATCGAAACCAGCGCGGTGACGTTACCACAAGAAAGATTGATCCACTTCTTGTTGAACTTAGAGGTAGAAAGCACTATCTCAGAGGTTGGTGCCACATCAATCAAGAAGTTCGCTCGTTCAGGCTGGATCGCGTGCAAAAAATCTCGCTCACTGACATGCCAATCCCAGAGAGCTCAAAGCGGGCGGCAATTCCAGAAGAAGTATTTGGTAACAGGGTGGAGGAGCAGGTTGTGACCCTGGCCGCAGAGCCTGAAGCCTCCGAGATTTTCTGGAATTTCCCGCTTGCCGAAGAGCCGGTTATAAAAAACGGCAAGTATGTCGGCAAGATCAGAGTTGGAGGTCTCGCAGGACTGCCACGGCACATTGTTCGCTACGGCGGCATGGTGGAGGTAATCGAGCCGAAGGAAGCTCGTCGATTGGTCGTTGAATTTGCACTGACGGCTTTGGGCGAATCTAGCTCACCAAAGGACGAGGACTGATGGATCTCAGCTGGCTTCCGCTCGTTGCCCTCGGAATTGGTCTGTACTTCTTTTTTCTAATGGCCTACCGGCTATGGGTTGCGGGAAAAGCTCTGTTTGGGGCTGCCAGCCGAACCATGAGTCTGTTTGCTGAGCTTGAGCGGTATGACCGATCCGTCCCAGCAGGGAAGCAGGCGGTTACCACTGCCGACCTGGAAAGAGTGGTATTTGAGCGCCGAAAGCTTGTCAATAGGCGCCGTAAGGAGCAGGCAGAACGACAGCGTAGACTGGTGAACCGAATTCGAGAAATCGAAATAGATAAGAGGTGGGCATGAGACTTCAAGGCTGGGAATGGATCATCATTCTGGCAATCGTGCTACTGCTGTGGGGAGCACCGAAGCTTCCTGCGCTGGCAAAAAGTGCGGCTCAGTCAATGAGGATTTTCAAGAAGGAAGTCAACAAGAATCCGCAAGAGCCAGAGGCTAGTGCCGCAGAAGCCAAAGAGGGCGAGAAGAAGCAGGACTAATGGCTCGGCGCAACAACAAAGAGCGCCGAATGAGTCTTGGTTCCCACTTGCGGGAACTGAGAAAACGTCTTTCATGGTCGGCTGGTTTTATAGTCGCTGGCACTGTCGCAGGCTGGTTTCTGTTTGATCCTGTTTTCAAAATTCTTCAGCAGCCGCTCATTGACGTCACCCAAGCTCGGGGGATCGAGGCCATCGTCAATTTCGGAACGGTAGTTTCCGCATTCGACCTTCGTATTCAAGTTTCAATCTTTTTAGGTCTAGTCATGACCGCTCCCGTCTGGCTTTGGAATCTATGGGCGTTCGTTGCCCCAGGGCTAAGAAAACGTGAGAAGAGATTTGCAATTGGGTTTGTCGCCTCGGCTCTACCACTTTTTCTAGTTGGAACAACCCTGGCCTGGACCTCGCTACCTGGTTTCGTAGTTGTGCTGATCGGGTTTACACCTGAAGGAAGCTCAAACGTAATTAATGCGAGCGAATATGTCCTGTTTGCCATTCGTATCTTGCTGATTTTTGGACTTGCCTTTGTGATGCCAGTGGTCTTAGTGCTTCTCAACTTTGCTGGGCTTGCCACTGGCAGAGGAATATTAAAGTCATGGCGACTAGCCGTGTTCTTGATCGCGGTGGTTTCTGCTTTAGCCACACCAACGGCCGAACCAATGACGATGTTTTTACTTATGGGTCCGCTGTCTGCCCTTTACTTCTTGGCCGTGGGAATTGCGATGGCAAACGACAAACGTCGAGAGCGTAAGCAGGCAAAAATAGTGGACGCAGATGAACTCGAAGTCGACTGAGCCTTCAGCATCTGAGAGATACCAGCGCGCGAAGCAGACCAACAGATACCAGCAGCTCAAGCTGTTTCAGTCCGAACTTCCTTTTCCACTGGATGATTTTCAGGAGCAGGCCTGCAGGGCTCTTGAGGATGGCAGCGGTGTCCTAGTAGCTGCGCCGACTGGAGCGGGTAAGACGGTAGTGGGTGAGTTTGCAATCCACTTGGCAATTGCCCAGGGACAAAAGGTCTTCTACACAACGCCAATCAAGGCTTTGAGTAATCAGAAGTTCGCTGAGCTCGTTAGACGCTATGGCAAGGAGCGGGTTGGTCTGCTCACTGGCGATAACAATCAGAACTCTGAGGCACAAATAGTAGTGATGACTACCGAAGTCCTTAGAAACATGATCTACGCCAATTCCGAGACTCTCAAGGAGCTTGGTTTTGTTGTCATGGACGAGGTCCACTACCTAGCAGATCGCTTTAGAGGCGCTGTTTGGGAGGAGGTTATCCTTCACCTTCCAAAAGACGTCCTGGTGATTTCTCTTTCAGCAACGGTGAGTAACGCTGAGGAATTCGGAGCTTGGCTCGACGAGGTCAGAGGAAACACATCCATTGTTGTCTCTGAGCACAGGCCCGTTCCGCTTCACCAGCATGTGCTGTTTGGCTCGG
>Ga0207937_1000030_pt1 | contig 39886 bp, 41 predicted proteins | sample LakMenEpi04Sep11_FD_150668 | JGI IMG/M metagenome (GOLD analysis project Ga0207937, IMG submission 150668) | Freshwater microbial communities from Lake Mendota, WI - 04SEP2011 deep hole epilimnion (SPAdes) | ecosystem: Environmental > Aquatic > Freshwater > Lentic | place: Lake Mendota, Madison...
TGTAAAGACTCAGATTCAAGGTGATGAGCTTCGTGTTACTTCAAAAAGTCGCGATGATCTGCAGGAAACGATGGCCATGATTAAAGACGGTGGCTGGGACTTCGCAGTTCAATTTACGAACTTTAGATAATTGAGTAAATATAAGCTCGGCCTCGTTTATGGCGTTAGTGCATATTTCGTTTGGGGTTTTCTACCAATTTATTGGAAGCACATTGAAAAAGCCTCTTCTTTTGAAATTCTTGCTAACCGAGGCATTTGGTCATTAGTGGTATGCACTCTCTTGCTAACGCTGAGAAAACAATTGAAAAGTACATTCTTGATTATAAAATCTAAACGTATGTTTTCTATCTTGGCGATTTCCTCTGGACTCCTCACAATAAATTGGGGAGTATTCATCTGGGCCGTGGGTGCTGGCCGGGTTGTTGAGAGTGCCTTGGGTTACTACATAACTCCATTACTAAATGTTTTGTTTGGGATTTTAGTTTTTAGAGAATCACTTCGTGCTTTACAGTGGCTAGCTGTGGCACTTGGAGCCGCATCTGTGCTAATCTTGGCTCTTGAATATCATCATTTTCCTTGGATCTCACTTTCACTTGCATTTTCATGGGGAACTTATAGTTTAGTAAAGAAGTTGATTGACCTAGGGGCTCTCGAATCCCTCACGATTGAAACACTAATTGCCTTCCTCCCAAGTTTGGCTTTTCTATTCTATATTGAAGGAAATGGGACGGCGCAGTTCGGACAAGGAATAATGGTGACAGCACTTCTTTGCCTAGCTGGAGCTGCAACTGTAATTCCTCTATTACTTTTTAATGGCGCGATAGTGCGATTACCGCTCTCCACTTTAGGATTACTTCAATACATAACTCCAACTATTTTTTTCTTACTGGGTGTATTTCTATTTAATGAGAATATGTCATCTGGAAAAGTTGTGGGGTTCGGCTTTATATGGGCAGCATTGCTATTTCTTGGAATCGATCTAGTTAAATCAAACCGGACTTCCACGAGCAAGATTTAAGACCAATGCTCGTCCTGCTTCGAGGCGTGCCACAGGGAATTCGAACCGCCTCAACCCCATCCTTACCAGGCGTTTTAAGGGCAACATTTACTGAAAAGGCACCCATAGTCTCGATACATGATGGCTCTTCACACGCGATGGCTTGGTTGGGCTCTGCCCTTGGAGTGCCACAAGTAGCGATGGGCGTTGACAACTTCGGTCAATCTGGAAATATCCCAGATCTGTATGCAATTCATGATTTGAATACGGAATCGATTATCAATGGTGCACTTGCAGCGTTGAGTCTAAATACTTAAAACTATTGTAAATTCAAAGACGAAGCATCAAGGGGCCGTGGCTTAATCGACCAATAATTAATGTGTCTGAAAGTATTTTATTACCTTGGCGCTTCAAGCCGTTAACGATTTCATTGTCTGAGACTCCTGTGATGGATAGTAAAACATTGTTTGAATGGATTAGGTCATATTTAGTTAACACAGGCAGATTGAATATTTTAAGGGGATCTTGGGTGAATGATTCAATATGAGCTCTAGAAACTATTTGAGTTTGTATATTGCCACCAAGAGCAATTACTCCTGCAGCTGCTATCACCGCCTCAGGTGATCCTCCTATACCAATCATTGCGTCGACCTTTGAGTCAGGCAAACAAGTTACTAAAGCTGCCGTAACATCGCCATCATCAAAAAAACGAACCTTTATACCAAGTGCTTGTAGTTCTGAACCCAATTTTTCATGTCTAGGCCGACGCAAGACATTCACGACTAAGTCATGGAGCTTCTTTGACTTTACCTCTGCAATTATGTGCAAATTTTCAAGCAAAGGCTTACTGAGAGAAATTTTAGTTGCTGCTTCATATCCAGTGACTAACTTGAGCATATAGAAGTTATCTTCTGGATTAAACATTGTGTTCGCGGGAGAGAATGCAATCAAACTCACTGCACCAGTTTTCCCTTTTGCTACCAACGAAGTTCCATCTATAGGATCAACCGCTATGTCAACTGCAATACCAATGCCAGTACCTACTTTTTCCCCACTTCTCAGCATAGGTGCATTATCTTTTTGTCCTTCACCAATAACTACAGTTCCGGCCATGGCGATTTGATTGAGCACTTGGCGCATAGCATTTACAGCAGCACTATCAATTGAGTTCTTATCCATTGATCCATGCAGGTCAATCACGCTTTTAGCAGCTGAGTTTGTTACCTGCTGAATATCTTCTATCGATAGTGACTCAAGCATTATCGCTGACACCTACTCCGCTACTAATTGCAGCACGCCCACTCTCTAGTCGAGCGATAGGAACTCTGAAAGGGGAGCAGGAGACGTAATCGATATTCAGGGAGTTAAAGAAGTGAATACTGCGAGGATCACCCCCATGTTCGCCGCAGATACCCAACTTGAAGTTCGGATCGACTTTTCTCGCATGATCGACAGCGGTTCTAACAAGTATTCCAACACCGGCTTCGTCGAGAGACTCGAAGGGGTTAAATGGTAATAACTCCAAATCAAGATAGCGGGGCAGGAATGAGGACTCAACATCATCTCTGCTAAATGCCCACGTTAGCTGCGTCAAGTCATTTGTGCCGAAGGAGAAGAAATCGGCATAAGGGACTAAGCGATCAGCGGTAATTGCAGCACGTGGCGTTTCAATCATTGTTCCAATCGGAAACTCTGTTGTTTGACCAGCATGTGCAAAAGTCAGCTTTATCTCTAGTTCAAGTGTTTCCCGCAGGTGAAGTAACTCTCTTTGGGTAGCAACCAGCGGAATCATTACCTCTGGCAAAGGTCGGTGCCCCAACCTTTCCACTTCAATGTAGGCGTGCACAAGAGCTCTTACCTGCATTTTATAGAGCTCTGGAATCAAGATACCTAGTCTTACTCCACGTAAACCAAGCATTGGGTTGGATTCATGCATCCGTTGCACAGCAGAGAATATTGCTGTGTCACGTGGAGATATCTCTAAGCCAAGCGCTTCAGACCTTGCTCGTTCTGCGGTTAATACAGACAGAGGAGGCAAAAATTCATGCAAAGGTGGATCAAGTAAACGCACTGTCACGGGTAGTCCGGACATCGCCATCATGATTCCAACAAAATCTGCACGCTGAAGTGGTTCCATTTCGGCAATTACACTCTTTTGAATCTCCTCGTTTTCTGCAAGAACTAATCTTTCAATGTAGCTTCTTCGTTCTCCAAGAAACATGTGTTCAGTTCTGCAAAGACCAACACCTTCAGCCCCCAGAATTCTTGAACGCACCGCATCTTCAGGGGTATCAGCATTTGCATGCACGCGTAACTTTCGTACCGAATCGGCATGTGTAAGAATTCTGTGAACCGCTTTTACAACCGCAGGTGCAGTGAGATTTTCTGGAGCAAGTCTGCCCTCTAAATATGAGGTTACATGCGATGCCACAACTGGCACTTCACCGAGATAGACCGCCCCTGTACTTCCATCAATCGAGATAACTTCGCCTTCATGAACCAGGTGCTCGCCGATTGAGAAAAATCCAGCCTTCTCATCTACCGTGATACTTTCGCATCCACACACCGCCGTCTTTCCCATACCTCTTGCCACAACAGCAGCATGTGAAGTTTTTCCTCCTCGACTTGTCAGGATTCCTTCAGATGCGACCATTCCAACTAAATCATCTGGGCTGGTTTCTCTTCTTACAAGAATGACCTTTTGGCCACTCAAAGATAGATCTTGGGCTCGCTTTGAATCAAACACAACGGCACCCACCGCAGCACCTGGTGATGCCGGAATACCTCTAGCAATTTCTATTGCTGAAGCTGTTAGATCAAACTGTGGAAACATGAGATTGACTAACTGGTCTCCTGAAGTTCGAAGAAGCGCCTCATTGATATCAATCTTTCCCTCATCTACTAACTGACTCGCAATGCGAAAAGCAGCCTCAGCTGTTCTCTTTCCAACTCGAGTTTGCAAGATCCACAACTTTCCCTTTTCAACTGTGAATTCGATATCGCATAAATCTCTGTAGTGGTCCTCAAGAAGGCTCATTGTTGAATCTAGCTCGGCATAAACCGAGGGGTACTTCTGCTCAAACTCGCGTAGTGAAATAGGCGTTCTGATACCTGCAACAACATCTTCGCCTTGGGCTCGCTCAAGGTAATCACCGTAATTACCTGTTTCACCAGTTGATGGATTGCGAGTAAATGCGACTCCAGTACCAGATTCATCGGTCAAATTCCCAAAGACCATGGACTGGATATTGATAGCCGTTCCTAGATCAGATGGGATTCTTTCTCGTTGGCGATACAGTTGCGCGCGTTCAGAGTTCCAAGAGTGGAAGACCGCCTCGATAGAGCGAAGCAGGTGATCGCGAGGATCTGAGGAGAATTGTTTTGCCTCATACTTTTCAATCAACGATATGTAATCCGTTACTAGTAACTTAGTTTGTTCAAAATCAATCTTGTCGATTCTTTGTACTTTCTCAGCTCGAAGGTACTTACTATCAATCTCAGCAAAACTATCTTTTGGTATTCCACAAACTATTCGGCCGTATAAATCTATAAATCTTCTGTACGAATCCCATGCAAACCCAGGATTAGCAGTTTGTTCTGCTAAACCAACGGCTACATCTGGCGTCATTCCTACATTAAGAATTGTTTCCATCATTCCTGGCATTGAGAATTTTGCACCAGAGCGAACTGAAACGATCAGAGGATTTTTGGGGTCTCCAAAAGTTCGTCCTAGCGAGCTTTCTAGTTCATGGATTGCCAGCTCCAACTCTTCAATGAGTTTTTGTGGCAGCGCTCCGGTCTTTAAAAACTCTCTGCATGCATGTGTGGTGATCGTGAATCCAGGGGGAACCGGAAGTCCAATTTTGACCATCTCGGCAAGGTTTGCACCCTTGCCCCCCAATAAATCTGATTGGGATTTATCTCCGAAGGAGAAGGGGTAGATGAAGGTTGCTCTATCAGTCATTCTCCCCCACGCCAAAGAACGCTTCCTTCGTAAATGGTTTGCTTAGACTGAGCTCCTCTTTTGAGTTAAATGCTATAATTTCGATCTGCGTTTCGAGGGATTCCTTTGGCTCCAGAATTGTTCCAGCAGTTGAATTATTAAGCCGCCCAAGGATTCCGCAATTTGATGGTTCAATACCGGTTAGGTACATGCCTTCCCCCATCATCCTCCACTGCCAAAGGTGGCTGAGTACCCCTGCGCGGTAACGAATCGCTAAACCAATTCCTTCGTCGCCTCCAGAAATAGAGGGATTCCAGACTCCCATACATCGAAGATTGCTTGAAGCATCGAAAAAATGCTCAAATACCTGCGCGTCCGCCCCCTTCTCAGGTTCTATAAATCTCCGAGCTAACTTCTCCAAATCACCACTGAGGTTTTCCCTCGATTCGACTCTATCTGAATCAACTAGCAGTTCAGAGTTATCAGATATGACTGGAAATCCAAGATTGAAATGATAAAGCACCAATGTCTCAACTTTACTGAATCCTTCATTCACAATCTTGTCGGTGAGAATTATGACGGGACTTCCCACTTTAAACTTATAGTTTCTTGTTAGTATCAAGTTGCAGCCAAATACAGAAGTTTCTCGAATTTTGCCGGAGACGGTCAAGGTAGGTATTCCATCGCTATCAACCTCAGTAACATGGCTCACTTCAAATGCAGGAGTATTCGAGATTCTCCCATGCAACGGTTGTACCTCGTCGTCTTGGGTGAACCCCGGGCCGACGTTTCTTAGACCAGCCGTAATCATCAATCCGCCTTGGAAACTTCGAAGCCAATCGTGATCCTGAAAAAATCCAGGGTGACGAATTCCCGTACTCGAAGTCCAATGTAGTGGCACTCCCTTGAAGTAGGCAGGACCAATATCCATGCCTCTATCAATTAAAATAAGGGCAGTTATTCCCCCAAACACATTTACTTCTATAGCTCGAGTGCCAAGGGAAGGTCCATCTGTTAGCGAAACCGGTCTAGCCGAAATAACGTGCGAAATGTCACCAACCCGGGGACGCAGATATTCCCAGGTGTGATAGCGACTAGTTCCTTTAGCCACTTTTCAAATGGCTTTCACAGCAGTAAAACCTCCATCAATCACCAAATTGGTCCCCGTAATGTAGAGCGACTTGTCAGAAAAAAGAAATATAACCGCATCAGCTATTTCAGATGGATTCCCAATTCTATTTAGTGCATTAGCGCTCTTGACCGAATCTAGAAATTCATCAGCCTTTTCAATATTCATATCTGCAAGATCTCTCGTCAACATGGGGGTGTCAATCGTTCCAGGAGAAATGGCATTAACTCGAATATTGTCCCTCCCCACTTCCAGAGCAAGAGTTCTGGCGGCTGCGATTACACCAGCTTTTGCTGCCGCATAAACAACACAACCGGGTAGCGAATGGGTTGCCTGAACAGACGAAGTAATGACGATGCTTCCTCCACCAGCGCGTCTCATCGCTGGGATTGCATGCTTAGCTGTTAGGAGGACGCCTTTTAAATCTACATCCAGAACTAAATCTAAGTCGACTTCTTCCATTTTTTCCAAATCAACATATCTTTCTACCCCTGCGTTTGAATGGAGATAATCTAGCCTTCCGAATTCCGATTCGGTTTCATGGAAAACTCTCTCTACATTTGATTCATTACTCACGTCCAAGATTTTTGTGACAATTGAGTCAAAGCCGAGATTCTCAGCCAGGCGTTTAGTTTCATTCAAACCCTCTTGGGAAATATCAGTGGCAACCACCCTAGCTCCTGCCTTCAGAAGTCCTAGTGTGGAGCCTCGTCCCAGTCCCGAGCCTGCACCAGTCACAATTGCCACTCGTCCACTCAGGGATGTTGACCAAGTATTCTGCAGAACTCCCATGATTATGCTCCGATCTCTACTCTTGACGGGAAATGTAATGGTATGCCTCTAATGCCCTCTATCTGAAGTTGAGTGATGTGCCATCGCCCTAAATTCGGAACAATCATCTTGTCCAAATTCGGCCCTATAAAAGCCACATTGGTAGGGGCAGCTAATGCCGTGCCTTGTTCGTCCTCGGCTAATAGGACGACAGATCCATCCTGGCTGACGACATAAATAGCATCTGGGCGGTAACAAGCAATAACAAATCTCCCGTCATCTGTGATTGCGACGCCATCCGGTACGGTTCCCGGAAGTTCAGCGACGATTCTTCTCTCCCCGGCTTGGCCATCATTCAATATCGGAATCGCAATTAGTGCAGGGGGGTTGCTTTCTAAAACAAAGAGAGTTTTACAATCAGCAGAAAGCGCGATTCCGTTGGGGAAATTCTTTGACTCAAGATTCCATTCCTTGGCTTCTCCGTTTGTAACTTTCCAGATCAAACCATCGCATTCCCCCCAATTACCGGAATCAGATACATAATAATTCCCCAAATTATCGAAACATCCCCAGTTAGGCACTCGCATTGGTCTTGAAGAGTTCCCCTTACTAAAAATTTCCAGTGAGCAATCTTCATTCATGCGCCATACACATTGCTTAACGTGATCACACACATAGATACGATTATGAGCGTCGGCAGCCAAACCGAGTGAAAACCCGCCTGTGTTTGCGATAACATGTGGAACTCGATCGTCACCAATCTCATATATTTGGCCACCTTCACCTCCAACATAAATTTTTTGATTTGGCGCTTGGCATATTCCTTCAGCATGGTCAAGGCCAGATGCATACACTTGTAGTTCTACGATCGGAATAAGTGGTTTCATAAATATCCTTTATTTTTTCTAGTTTATTGTTATTTGACATAAGGTATGGCTCCGTCAAGGGGTGTGCCACCACAGCACATACCGGCCCATCAGGCTTTGATAGCTCCTTCCGCGAGTCCTCGTTCGAAGTTCCTCTGCAGAAAGAGATAGAAGATGAACACCGGAATAGAGGCAATCAAGCTGGCGGCAGAGATCAGGTTGTACTGACTTGTGTATTGCCCAATTTGGGACGAGATCCCTACGGGGAGGGTGTATTTATCCGCATCTCGTAGGAGAACCAACGCCAAGATAAATTCATTCCAGTTAGCCAGGAACAATACAATTAGGACCGTAGAAATCGGACCCTTCGACAATGGCGTCAGAAGTCGCAAGATAATTTGATGTTCCTTGCATCCGTCGATCCGAGCCGCTTCAATTATCTCGTTTGGGAATGTCGAGATAAAACCACGAAAGATTAGAATCGCCAGCGGTAATCCCAATGCCGAATAGGTGAGAGCCAATCCGATCTGTGTATTGTAAAGATGTATCGAATTTAACTCTAATAGTAATGGAATTACCAATGCCGCTGGCGGAATGATAATTCCTACAAGGAATATGCGAAAGACTATCTCAGAACCTGTAAATTTCAGTTTTGTAAACGCGTATCCCGCGATGAAGGCAACAAAAGTTGTGAGAAGAACAGAAATGGCGGTTATAATCACGCTATTTCGAAAGAAAATTGCCATTTCATATTGTTGCCAAGCGAGATAGAAATTCCCCCATTGCGGAGACTTAGGGAAGAATCCTCCACCCACCGTTTCACTATTGTCTTTCAAAGCAAGGCTAATAGCCCAAGCGACCGGGATAATGGTAAGAAGGCTGATTGCAACAAAAGCCGCACTTATCCCAATTAATATGGACTTAGTCGGATGCAGAAACCCTTTAATCATCTTTAAAAGTTCTCCTCCGAAGAATTGACATCGCAACGGCTAGAACGATGACTACTACCGCTATTACGGAAGCCGGCCCCATAAGGTTCAGTTTGAACGCCTGTTGGTACATGTAAGTGGTAAGCACTTCCGTCGCCCTATTCGGACCGCCGCGAGTCATTACGTAGACGATGTCAAAGATGCGGAGTCCGCCGATGAGATTCAACAGCATTACAACGGAGATTACTGGCCTTAGGTACGGGATAATGATGTATTGGAGAATCTTTACCCGGCTAGCGCCATCGATGAGGGCGGCCTCGATGAGGCTCTCGGGGATATTTTGGATTCCGGCATGATATAGAACCATGTTGTATCCAGAAAACTGCCAGATTGTGGCGAAAATTATCGCCCATATTGCCCATGTTGAGTTTCCGAGAAAGAATATCGGCTCTGATGTCAATTTAATCATCTGTAAGAATTGATTTACTGGGCCGTATCCTCCGAGCAAGTTAGACCACATCAACCCGACAATCACTGGAGACAGAAGAACCGGGAGGAAAATCACGGACCTGAATAGACCACTAAATTTTTTTCCTATGTTAATCATCAATGCGAAGGTGAAGCCAAAGGCATTTAATAGCAGGGTCGTCACAAGTGTAAATAGCAGGGTGTTTTTGAACGCTGTCCAAAAAACTGGATCATTAGCGATAGTTGCGTAGTTACTTAAGCCAGCCCAGCTAATTTTGTCAACATCAAAGCCAGCCCAGTTGCAAAATGATAAGGTGATGACTATCAAGATTGGTGCTGCCGCAAAAGCTAGGAAGAGAACCGCGCTTGGAAGCACCATAAAAAACCCTAAACGAGCATAGCGTTTAGAAAAATTCGTTTTTTTGCGAACGATGGTTACTTTGCGCAAATTTGTATTCTCACTTTGAAGCGTCATAAAGTAATGTATCTTCTCCCGTTATTCGGCCTATGTCGATTGTTGACAACCGCTGGGTGGTCATGTTGACCACCCAGCGATGTCTATCATGGAATTACGGCTTGGCTTTAGCTAGAGCTTTTGCAACATCTTTGCCAGTGGCTTTTCCATCAAGTACCGACTGCATCTGATTTAGCAACGCAGTGTAGACCGGTGATGTGTAGATAACGCGACTTCTTGCCGTCGATTGAGCATTCAAGAAGTTCTTGAACAATGGACTTGCGGCTGATGGCACATCGACTTTCCATGCCGGGATGAATGCATATGACATTAGGACATCTGCTCCCTCCTTATTCGTGAACATTTTTAGTAATTCCACCGCTGCAGTCTGGTTCTTGCCATCTTTTGGTAGCGTGAACATTCTTGCAATTCCCCCAGTTGCCCGTGGGGAGTCCTTAGATGCACCTGGGAAGGGGAACAGGTTCCAATTGAAGGATTTTCCAACTTTGTCATTAATTCCACCGCTTATGAAGTTCCCAACCGGATAAAACATTGCAGCCTTTCCGCCAACAAAGATGTCCAAAGCTTCTGTAAAGGCGTTCATGGAATTAGCACCAGGTGCAAAAACCCCTGCCTTGACTAGACTAGAAACCCGATCTCCGGCAGCGACTATTGAAGAGCTTGTCCAAGGGACATCGCCAGCATCGGCCTTAGCTAATATTGAACTCGTCTTGTCTGTGTAGGCAAGTTGGGCGAACCAAAGATCTCCTCCAACCCACTGGTCTTTCAAACCGACGGAGATAGCCTCATAGTTCTTCTTCTTCAACGCCTTGGCAAGGCTAATCAGCTCTGCCGATGAAGTCGGAACTTTGAGTTTCAATTTCTTGAAGATATCCTGGTTATAGGCAATCTGAAGAGTATTCAAGTCGAGGGGAAGTGCATATTTCTTACCTTTCAAAGTAACGGCAGCATTTGCCGGTCCAAAAAAGTTAGGAAATCCTGAGCCTAGGACTGTGTCCATAGCCGTCAACTTGCCACTCTCTACGATGTCTCGGAACTCTCCAGCCCAAGGAATTTGTGCGATGTCAGGTGGGTTTCCTGCAGCTAGGGCAGCCTTGAGCTTTGTCACATAATCTGCATAAGGGATGTATGTGATTTTAACGTCTGTTCCAGGGTTTGCCGCCTTAAATCTCGAAACTGCGCTCTGATCAACTTTGACATAATCGCCTTCATTGTTCCAAGTCCACATTTCAACTGTGCCACTAACACTGGCTGCGTTAGCAGGAACGGCAAAGTGCCCGAAAAGTAAGCAAATCGCAAGTCCAGTTGCTAAGTGAATCCCTCTTTTAGGGCGACTTATTTTGTTACGGTTAGTTCCCATCACAATCCTCACTTTTTTTATTCTTGAATCAAACGTTTGATTCAGTAAATGAATACTAGGGCTTGAGTGAATCTATCGTCAAGCGTTTGACTTGAAAATCTACGGTTTTTTGTCCGATTTACCGTTGCTCCTGCTCCTCCCAACAGGTCTTACTTAAGACAGAGGGTGGGTATCTCAGCTAATACTCCGTGCTCATCAAAGACCTGCTGCTTTGTTATCCAATCGTAATCAACGATCTTTCCTAATCCAATCGAAGTCGTAAGAGGCTTCATTATTCCCTCAAAAATAACTGGCTGTTCTAATCCATCATCCATTGGATGAACTCCGGTGCCAGGTATGCCCCATTCAATCGGCACATCTTTGAAGCCAAAAATAGGAAGCAATCTGGAGTGCAGGTGCGGGAACATATGAGGTGAAACTTTCACTCCAGCAACTCTTGCTCTCTCAAGTGAACTTTGTATTCCAGTTACTCCCCCATTAGTTGTGGCATCGACACGAATTATGTCAACTGCTTTAGCAGTGAGTAATGCTTCTGGATGATATGAACCCCCTTGTTCATCACCCATTGCAATTGGAGTCTTTGATCCTTGTCGCACCCTTGCAACCATTGATGCATCACCTGGTGGAACAACATCTTCTATCCATCCCAAATTTAAATCACGAATGCGGTTTTCAAACTCGAGTACTGCTTCACTTGTCCGCAAAACCATATTGATATCAAAGCCAACCCAATCATTCTGCGCAGCTTCACGTGCGGCACGTAGCCTTGCTTCAGACAGATCTAAATCTGGGGAAATTGGAATCTTAAATCTATTCCAACCTTTCTTCTTCAATTCCACAATCTGATTTGCAAGCTCTTCTGGCGACATGGTGGGTGGATATCCAACAATTGCGGTAGCAGGAAGATTGGAAAGCTCCCCCCCAAGTACCTCTTGGAAAGATTGCTTGCGATGCCTTGCTAATGCATCCCAACAAGCTATATCTACTAAAGACAATGCACGCATCCCAATTCCTGCAGCGTGCACTGCGTGATTTGTCCATAAAGCCCCGTAATACAGCTGTTTTGGGTCATCAATTTCACGTCCAACGTAGCATGGTGCGATTGAGCGATGCACAATCGCCGCTACTGGACCATCTCTAGTTAATCCATATGCAAACCCAGAAGTTCCATCTTCTAAATCCACCCTGACCAAAGCAAACTCACGATGATCCATGATCCAATTACCATAAATTATTGGTACTGGAAGAATATGGTTAATTGTTGCAACACGGACTTTGGTTATCTTCACTATTTATGCAATCAGATATCCGTCGTCACACATTATTGTGTGACCATTTACTAATTCTGAGGCATCACTTGCTAGGAAGATTGCGGCACCAATGAGTTCGCGTGGAAGACCAAGTCGGTCTCGAAGCATTCTTGACTTTATAAAGTCTGCAGTAACTGAGGATGTTGCGGCACCCTTCTTTGTCAGAGGTGAGTCCATCAAGGTAGGGCCAATGCCATTTACTCTTACGCCCCGTGTTCCCCACTCGAGAGCAAAAGACCTAGTTAACTGTACGACTCCACCTTTTGAAGCGTTGTATGCACTTGCAAGGGGGTAAGCATTGAATCCACCAATAGATGCAATATTTATAATGTTACCTTTTCCTTGCTTCAGCATTATGTTTCCAAAAACTTGACCGGCCAAATAGGTGCCTTTGAGGTTGAGATTGAGGATGAAATCTAATTTATCTTCTGGGAAATCCTCAGCCGGGCACCTAAATGCAGCACCGGCACTATTAACCAAAATATCAACGCTAGAGAATTTCTTGAGAATATTTTCTGAGGCCTTCTCGAGTGCACTTTTTGAAGTCACGTCGCATTCAAAGATCTCTGAAACTCCCCCTTGGGAGGAAATAGAAGATTGAGTCGCCTTCATCCCTTCAACATTGACATCAAGTAAGGCAACTTTCACTCCGACTTGGGCATAGCCAATTGCTATTGCTGCACCTAATCCACTGCCACCGCCTGTGATAACTGCGGTTCGGCCCCTTAAATCAAATAGGTTGCTCGCATAGCCAGCTGGCACGACATTATCTTCGGAATCAGGCATTTTCTTCTACTTTCTACTCGCACTTACATGTTGTAAAAGCGAATCTAAAGAGGGGCCTTCACTGGCAAGTACCACTTCAATTGCTTTTGCAACCCGTACGCCGATAGTCGATTTCAACTCCTCTAAATCTTTATCCGTGAGATCTCCTTGTTTGATGAGTTTTGCTGCAGCGATATCTAGTGGATCGCGCTTCTTCCACTCATCGAGCTCGCCGGGTGTGCGATACGTTGCAGGATCAGCACGTGAATGTCCACTAAATCTATAAGTCTTAGCTTCGATGAGTGAAGGCCCATTGCCCGCTCGTGCAAAATCTACTGCTGCCGATATTGACTTTATTACTGCATCAATATCCTGCCCGTCCACAATCTCTTTTCGCATCGCATATGAATCTGCACGATCTGCTAAGTCGCTAATGGGAGTACTTAAATTAATTCTTGTGTACTCGCCATATAAATTGTTTTCAATCACAAAAATGATAGGGAGTTTGAAAATGCTCGCCATATTTAGTGTTTCATGGAATGCACCAATATTTGTAGAGCCATCCCCGAAAATAGTTAGTGCTACTGAATCATTTTTCTTGAGCTTGGCAGCAAGGGCTACTCCTGCAGCTACAGGCAAACCTGCTCCAACAATTGCAAACGTCGGCATTAGTCCGACAGAAGCATCCATTAAGTGCATTGATCCACCCATGCCACCAGAACAACCAATTACTCTTCCGCAAATTTCCCCAAGTACACCCTCCGGCGAAACTCCTAAGGCTAAAGCGGCAGCATGTCCACGATAAGTGCAGGTAACGACATCAGTTGGTCTTAAGACGCTTGCGATTCCAACTGAGACTGCTTCCTGTCCATTAGCTAAGTGTGTGCTTCCTCGAACATGACCATCGTTATAAAGGGTCTGAATACTCTCTTCAACTGCTCTAATCTCAAGCATTCTTTCAAGACGCCCTAGCTCGGTATTGAGTGCTTGTCGCCTTACAAGTGATGTTGTCATGACTTAAATCCTTCCCACCATGGTGCTGGACATTTACCAGTTTTTAGTAGAGCTGTAATTTGAGATACAACGTACTCAGGACTAGGTAAATAACGCTTTTCTAGCTCTTGAGCATAAGGAATGGGCGCATCCGGGGAAGTGATCCGATGGGGCGGCGCTTTCAATTGTCCCCAAAGCTGAGAAACTACTTCAGAAGATATTTCAGTTCCCCACCCACCAGAATAAGAACTTTCTTCAACAACCACCAAGCGTCCAGTCTTTGCAACACTCTTCATTACCGTTTCCTTATCCCACGGAATCAAGGTTTGTAGATCAATTATCTCTGCTGACCATTCACTTTGTGATTCCATAGCAGCTCTTGCAGTATGCACAGTGCTACCAATTGCAACAATTGTTACATCTGTACCTTGAGAGACAACATTCGCCTTGCCAATTGGAATGATTCCTGCTTCACCAGTTACAACTTCACCGCGCTCACCGTAGAGAGCCTTATGTTCCAAGACAACAACTGGATCATTACTCCTAATGGCACTTCTTAAGAGTCCATACATTGACTGGGGACTTGAAGGAATCACCAGGCTGATGCCAGCATTTCCCCTAAACCATTGGTCCAATATTTGTGAATGTTGGCACCCAAAACCTAAGCCAGCACCTGCAGCAGCGCGAATGGTCAACGGCACCTCATATGCCCCTCTTGATAAGTAACGATAGAAGGCACCTTGTGTTGTTAACTGGTCAAGGGCAACACCAATGAATTCGATAAACATCATTTCTACTACTGGGCGCATGCCCATAGCTGCAGCTCCAACCCCTGCTCCAAGAAAGGCCATCTCTGATATCGGGGTATCAATAACTCGCTCTTCGCCAAATCTTTCAATCAATCCTTCTGTTGCTTTAAATGGTCCACCAGAACCAATATCTTCTCCCATTAAGAAAACAGTTGGATCGCTTTCGAGTTCATCTGAAAGTGCTTGAATCACTGCTTGGCGAGTTCGCATTACTGTCATTTCAGGTCTCCGTATTTCTTTGGGTCATTTGGGTGATCAGCAAGGGGCCAAATCTCAACCTCTAACCAGGGGAAAAAAGGTAAACTCGAAATTGCTGAATGCAACTCTGTTGCATTGGGTGCAACCCAAATTCCAACATTAGATTTTTGGCCTGTCCTGCGCCATATCTTCTTTATCACACCATTTGCTGCTAATTCTGCAGCTCGCGCACTTTCTTCCTTAACTAATTGTGTTAGTAAGTCCTTGTCTCCATCGGCTGGAAACTTATTCGTTATATGCACCATAAATTCCATAATTACTCGCCCCTATAATCGCTAAATGACTTCGAGCTTTGGATTAATTCCACTCTGACGCCATCAGGGTCAATCATGTAAATTGCCCGCCCGCCTTTATTGGGCCCCATTGTGGGTGTTACCGGTTTTGAAACACTCTTAACTCCCTTAGCAGTTAGGATTTCGTACCATGCTTCAACATCATCAACAAAAAAAGCAATATGTGCAATTCCAGGATTAGCATTTCCATGATCTATAGACTTCAAGTCAACATTTCCATACTCTAAAAGCTCAAGAAAGACATCTACCCCTGGCAACTTTAAAATTGTTGCATTCAAATCTACTTCTGGATATCCAGTAAGTACGCCAATGTATTCGGCTTGAGGATTCCAAGAAAAAACCTCTTCGAAGCCAAGAAGGTCCTTATAGAATTTGGTTGACTCGCGCATTGAGCGCACGGATATTCCCATGTGATGCGCCTTCGTTATTTGAGCCACTAAAGAAACCCCTCTCTTTTCGATGCACTGCCTACCTTAACTATGAGCAGACTATTGGAAGGGTTAATTTTAGTCAATCGATTGACTAGAGAAGTTTTACCTCAAATGAAGGGAGGATGACTCACGAATGGTCAGCGTTGGAAGATCACTCACGACCAAATTGGTTGGTGCACCCCCATTCATGACTCTGACCAGTAGATCCACAGCCTGCATCCCCATCTCAATAGTCGGCAGATTCACCGTTGTCATGGAAGGAGTGAGGTAGTTTGCAATTGGGCTATCGTGCAGTGCAACAACGCGCACATCTTCTGGAATCTTGACTGAAAGTTCGTGTGCAGCTCTCAGGAATCCAATACCCATCATAATTGTTGAAGTAAAGATTGCATCTGGTAGTACTTTCTTACTCAGAAGTTCAACTCCGACTTTTCGCCCATCCTCCATACCCCACGATGAAACTTCAATACTTTGGTGTTTAAGTCCTAGTTTCTCGGCAGCCACTTCAAACCCTTTTTTGCGGCGTTGTGATGTCTCGATATATTGTGGCCCAAATATTCCTGTTATTGTTTTTGTACCGTATTGGGAAAGATGTTGGACTGCTAGCTCTGCCCCAAGTTCATCTTTCATGATTACGCTGGCAGAAGCCCCTTTCACTTTTCTATTGATCATAACTGCGGGTTCGTGGTGATTTAAGATTTCATTTTTCAAAAATGAGTCCGAAAGTGTGCCTGATGCAATTAAAAGTCCATCGACTTGACCTCTCTGCAGCAAATCTGCAAAAGTCTTTTCGGAGTTTCCTTCCGCATGATCGCCAAGTAAAACTCCGTAGCCAAGCTCTGAACAACGCTTTTCCACTCCAGAAATAATCGCTGAATACATTGGGTTTGTGAAGTCAGGTAATAGGAGTCCAATCATATCTGTACGAGCTGTTTTAAGCATTCGCGCAGCAGAATTGGCTCGATATCCCAACACTTCAACAGCATCAAGAACACGTTTTCTCGTAGCTAAAGTGGCGCTTGCCTTTGGATCATTATTAACAATTCTTGAGACAAGACTGGGGTCGACTTTGGCAATTCGGGCTACATCACGAATGGTGGCTCTTGGGGGCTTTGCGCTGGTGGCGTTGTTATCACTTGCCACTTTGTCTCCAAATTTCCTCAAAATATATTGTCTTTCACTCTCAACAATCATACTCTGGATGAATGCGGAAGAGAACTATATTCTTATTGAATACGTGAGCCGTAACCCATTAGTGCAGGATTGAAGCCCTCGAAGCCCATCCTGGCTAATAGATCAAACGTAGCCTCATGATTAAGCATGGGAATCTATGATCTCCGCAAGCAAGCTTCATATTTCCAACCTCCTAGAAATAATTGGTCCGTTAAGCCCTAGATAAGATTTTATCTGGGTCCACACATTTTTGAGTTTTTATCCATTCAAAATTAACGAGATCGCCAAATCCAGGTTTTTCACTCAAGGGCTCCATCAACCCATCAACTCTAATTTTTGGTTGTTCTAAACTATCTGCATAAGGGTCAACCCCAGTCCAAGGAACTCCCCACTCGATAGGAACATCTGTAAATCCCCACGCACCGAAAACTTGACTGTGGACATGGGCAAACATGTGGGCTGCAAAACTAACTCCTGCTTTTAAGCACTCGTCAACTATTCTCCTACCCCCAGTAATTCCTCCCATACAGGTTAAGTCAATTCGAATGACGTCTACGGCCGACTTTGCAATCAAAGCCTCAGGGTAGTAAATCCCACCTTGCTCATCTCCCATTGCAATCGGAATTTTTGTACTCGACCTAAGGTCAGCAACTACCTGTGCATTTCCTGGAGGGAAAATATCTTCAAACCAACCTAGGTCTACCTCATCCAACATATTCAAAAGCTCCATTGCCCCTGCTACGTCATTAAATATCCAGGCGGCATCACAACCAATCCACGCATCTGGTGCAGCTTTTCTAGCAGCTTTTAATCTTTCAGCTGTTGCTTGATTGTTGATGCCTACAGGTGCTTTAAATCTGCGCCAGCCTTGTGAATAAAGATCTTTCACTTGGTCAAAAACTTCCACAGGGCCCATCGTGGCTGGTGGATACCCAATGATCGCTGTTGCTGGCATTGGAGATCTACTGCCCTTGAGAAATTTGGAAATCGACTGTCCGGCTTCCTTAGATCGGGCATCCCACAACGCTAAGTCAGCTAAAGAGAGAGCTCGAAGACCTACACCCGCAGAATGCGAGGCAAGACTGCGGCGTTGCGCCACCCTAAAAGTTGATTCAACATCTTTGGTTAATGTCCCCACATAAATATTGCGTAGAGTTTTTCGAATATGCTCAGCAACAGCACCGTCTCGGCTGAGTGTGAAGGCCCAGCCCTCTACGCCTGAGTCCAAAGTGATTCTTACAACTACAAATTCACGGGTGCGCATAATCCAATCTCCAAAGACCACTGGAGCGGGCAGCTCGGCTTCAACCGTAGCTACACTTAAATCAGTGACCTTTGACTCAGACATATAATGAATATAATGCACCTAAATCCAATTAGTCAACCGATTGACTAAAATTCTAAGCTTGCTGTATCGTGTGGCCCTACTCAACTTGCCAGCGATAAGGACTGAATATGACTCGTGAATTCGATGCGCGGTCAACTCGCTATGGTCGCTTTTTTGATGAGTTTGAAATTGGTGATATCTATAAGCATTGGCCTGGTAAAACCATTACCGAATCTGAAGATCATCTTTATTGTTTACTAACCATGGCTGGAAGCCCATTGCATATTGACAGTAATTATGCAAAGACAGAGATGGTTGATGGTAAGAACCTTGTTGTTGGAACGTATATTTATGCGTTATTGACTGGCATGTCTGTAAATGACATTTCTGGAAAGGCAATCGCGAGTTTGGGTGTTAAGGAGTTGCAGCACTTACTTCCCGTATTCCACGGGGACACCATTTATGCAAGTACCGAAATTCTTGATAAGCGTGTATCTAAGAGCAAACCTACTCAGGGGATTTTGACGGTAAAAACTAAGGGTACAAATCAACACGGAAAAGTAGTGTGTACTTTTGAGCGCTCTGTGATGCTGCCATTGAAAGTGGCCGATTGATGAGCAATGTTATGCACCAAGGACCTCTTGTCGGTTTAAAGGTAATTGACTTGGCTACAGTGGTCGCTGGCCCAGGCGTAGCAAAATATTTTGCCGACTACGGTGCAGATGTTATAAAAGTTGAAAGGCCCTCTGGAGATTCAACAAGATCCATGGGTTGGACCCAACCTGGTGAATCCGACTCTTTGTGGTGGAAGCTTGTAAATCGCGGAAAGCGTTCGCTCGTTCTTGATTTAAAGCAAACTTCGGATTTAGCGGTGCTAAAAGAATTAATTGACTCGGCAGACTTGCTGATTGAAAATATGCGTCCGGGAAAAATTGAGCAACTTGGACTAGATCCAGCTGAGTTGATTAAAAGGAACCCTAAGTTAGTTGTATTGCGGGTTTCAGGATTTGGACAGTCAGGGCCGTATGCGCAAAAGCCTGGTTTTGCAACAATTGCCGAAGCTTTATCTGGTCTTTCAGGTTTATTGGGCGAACCTGATGGTGGGCCTTTACTACCACCTATTGCCCTTACCGATGAAGTAACTGCGCTCGTGGGTTCCTTCTCTGCGATGATGGCTATCTTTCATGCTAACCAAACAGGGCAAGGACAAGTTGTTGAAATCGATTTAGTTAACTCAGTGCTCCAAATCATGGGCCCCTTACCAGCGGCTTGGGATTCAATGGGTTACTTACAGCCAAGGTTGGGTTCAAGCATTCCTTATTCAATTCCCCGAGGCACTTATCAATGTTCTGACGGGGTATGGGTCGCCCTTTCAGCATCGGCAGAGTCAGTTGCGCGCAGATTGATTGAAACTGTAGGTGGAGGTGGGGATCCTAGATTCATGTCCTTCCAATCGAGATTTGAAAATAGAGAAGCTCTAGAAGAATTGACGCGGAATTGGATTAGTTCAAGACCCTCAGCAGAAGTAATTAGCATTATTGATGCTGCCGATGCTGCAATCGCCCCGGTATATAGCATGCAACAGGTTATTGAGGATCCTCATTTCATCGAGCGCGAAAGTTTCACTCGAGTTGATGGGATTTTAATGCAAAATTTAGTAGCTCGAATGTCTAAAACACCGGGGAAGATTAATTCTGTAGGTCCTAAACTTGGGGAACACACAGAAGATATTGTTGACGAGTTAAATGCCAAGAAGTGATGTAAACCTAAAAAGAGCAGTGCTTGCAGTACCCGGTTCTAGTGACAAAATGATCACCAAAGCTCGGACTATTGATGTTGATGAGATATTTCTAGATCTTGAGGACTCTGTCTCTCAAACTGAAAAATCACTTGCCCGGAGCAAAGTCATAGGCGCTTTATTGGAGGGTAATTTCAAAACTCCACAAATTGCTGTGCGAGTCAATGAACAGATTACAAGTGTAGGCATTAAGGATGTTTCAGCCATAGTTCTACAAGCTGGAAAAAGTCTTAACTCATTGATTATTCCTAAGGTCGAAACTGCAGACCAAGTTTTTGACTTAGATAAGAGATTGTCTGATTTAGAGCAATCTGCAAACTTAACTATTGGATCAATCAAGATCCAAATTCAAATTGAATCAGCACTAGGGCTATCAAATATCACAAGCATCGCTGGAGCATCTAAGCGGATTACTTCCCTCATATTTGGTCCTGGAGATTTTGCTGCAAGCCTTGGAATGCAAGTTATCAATATTGGGGAGAACCCAATTAATTATCCAGGTACTGATGCCTACCACTACGTCTTATTTTCGATTTTAGTTGCAGCAAGGGCTAATGGGCTCCTTGCAATTGATGGGCCATACTCGGACATTTCCAATACCGAAGGACTAAAAAATCGATCTAATCTTTCAGCCTCTCTCGGCTACGATGGAAAGTGGGTCATCCATCCAGGACAAATTGAAACGGTAAATGTGGCGTTCACTCCAAGCCAAAAGTCTTTCGATCTGGCTGCAAAAGTTATGAATCACTTTATTGAAGAGACTAATTCAAAAGAGCAAAGTGGGGCCTTCCTTTTCGACGGCAAGATGATTGACGAAGCTTCAAGAAAGATGGCAGAAGGGATTTACCAAAAGGGAATCGCTGGCGGACTAAAACCATCAATAGAAGGAGAGAAAAATGGCTAATCATAAAGCAGTGCTTGGGCGTTTCTATGAAGATTTTATTGTTGGTGACACTTTTGAACATCCATTTGGTAGGACTATTAGTGAGACTGACTGCACTTGGTTTACACAATTAACGTGTAATACCAATCAGAATCATTTCAATGCTCATTTAGCTAACTCTAATCCTGTTTCAAATGGAAGAATAATTGTTAATTCAGGCTTAACAGTTGCAATGATCTTAGGAATATCTGTTATCGATATGAGTCAAAATGCAGTTGCAAATCTGGGATGGACAGATATTAAGCTTACTCATCCTGTATATGTCGGGGATACTTTATATGCTGAGAGCATTTGTACTGGTGTCCGTGAATCATCTTCAAAACCAGAGATGGGCATCATTTCGATGTTTACCCGCGGATTAAATCAAGATGGAATTGAGATTGTCACTTGGAATAGAAGCGTAATGATTCCAAAAAGGAGTTCGGGAATTGGTCAAAACTATTTTCCTGCTCCAATTTCCGGACCAATTGAAAGTCGGCTGAATTAAAAATGACGACAAGTCTTGCCCCGCTAAGTGGGTTGAGAATTATCGAAGGTTCAGCATTTGTGGCTGCTCCACTAGGTGGATTAACTCTGGCACAACTAGGCGCTGATGTAATTAGGTTTGACCAAATAAATGGAGGCTTAGACTTTCACCGTTGGCCCGTAACAGAAGATAATCAAAGTCTTTTTTGGATTGGATTAAATAGAGGAAAGCGGTCTATTGAGATTGACATGAAGTCAGCAGCTGGAAGAGAAGTTATTTCTGACCTGATTACAGCGCCAGGTCGGGATGGCGGTATTTTTCTTACTAATTTACCAATGAAGGATGAGCTCAGCTACAAAGCCCTCAAAGAAAAAAGACCTGATTTAATCATGGTCTCTCTTACTGGAAACTATGACGGATCAAGTGAAGTTGACTATACGGTTCATCCCTCATTCGGCTATCCGTTAATAACAGGCCCTGCAGGGACGAATATTCCTGTAAACGCAGTCTTACCGACTTGGGACCTAATTCTTGGAAATATGGTTGCAATAGCAATTCTTGTTGCTGAAAGAAAGCGCAGAGAATCAGGCGAAGGAGAGTTTATCCAAATTGCCCTTTCGGATGTTGCACTTTCTGTTGTTGGTGCACTTGGGCGGCTCTCTCAAGCCTATTTAGGTAGTGAGAAAGTTTCTGCCGACGGTAATTTTCTCTACGGCGCCTTTGGCTCAAACTTCCTGACAAAAGATAACATTCAAATCATGATTGTCGGACTCACTCCGAGACAATGGAGTTCATTAAAAGATGCTCTTCAGATTCACGATTCCCTATCGAAATTAGAGAGCCAGTTCAAAGTCAACTTAAATCTCGAAGCGGACCGATTTAAAATGAGACGAGAAATCTCGGATTTAATCGCATCCATCATTAAGGAAAAGTCCCTATCAGAGTTAAGTAATGTGTTTTCTAGTTTTAATGTTAGCTGGTCAAAATATCAAACTTTTCAAGAACTCCTAAATAATGACCACCGTGCCTCAGAGAGTAATCCAATTTTCAACCTTAGTGAACAGCAAGGTATCGGAGAGCTTCCAAATATTGCCTCCCCTATTCGCTTTACAAATGTACCCAATTTAGGAGCACAACCTGCACCTCTTCTAGGTGCTAATACTGAAGAAGTTTTAGAGGAATTGTTAAAGATGAGCGGTGCTGCAATTCAAGACTTAAAACAAAAGAAAATCATCAACCAATAGAGCAGAAAAGGAAAGAATCCATGATCACCAAAGTAAAAATGCCAAGGTTGGGTGAAAACGTTAACTCGGTATTTATCGTCGAACTAAAGTGCGAACCTGGCCAGCAAATTAACGCTGGAGAAATACTTGTTTCCGTAGAAACGGACAAGGCCACTGTAGACGTTGAATCTCCTGTCACCGGCAAAATTGTTGAGTTTTTGGTAAAAATTGATGAAGAAGTTCAACCTGGTATGCCATATGTCATTATTGAAACTGCATAAAATGCTTTACTTTCATCTCGAAATGTAATCTTATTTATACAACTTATAAGCTCGAATAATCTCGAGGTTACTGTTGATTTGAAAAATGGTGGGCGAATAGCCTCTTTAAAATTCCATGGTCACGAATTTGTTATTCCGAATAATCAAAAAGTCCTTCATTGGGGCTGGTATCCAATGGTCCCGTGGGCAGGAAGAATTAACAAGGGAGAATTTCTCGGCCCATCAAGCAAGATTAAGTTGCCAACTGATTTGATGCCCCCTCATGCAATCCATGGATTCGGCCACTCAGCAGTTTGGCAAGATGAGGGTGAAGGAATTTCTAGCTGTGAATTTGAAGGAGATTTTGCTGGAGCAGGAGCAATTCAGGAAATCAAAGTGAGTGAAGATACCTTGCACTACAAATTACAGTACGTCCCAAACTCATGTGAACTACCTGCTTGGCTGGGATTGCACACTTGGTTTCCATGGACGATTGAATCAAGCCAAAGAGCAGTAATTAACTTTAGTGCCAACAATATGTTGGAGCTCTCAGCCGATGGAATACCCAGCGGAGAATTAGTCCCAGCAAGTGAAGCCCCCTGGGATGACACATTCACAATGCTCAATAGCGTTCCAAAAATCACTTGGCCCGGGATCGCTTCCCTTGAGATTGAGCCAAATGTTGATTGGTGGACCATTTACACAAAAGATAAAGCAGTTTTCTGCGTTGAGCCGCTCAATGCCCCACCTGATGCGATTCGAATTGGCCGACTAATTGGAAATACCCACAACTTTGAAGTTACTTTTTCCTTTAGTCAAGACTTTAATAAATGATGACCCGATCAAGCAGAACGGTCGATAACAGCGTCGCATAGCGACATCAAAGCACCGGTTGCGTCATTGATTGGCAATGGACCCAGCGCACCACGAGCTTCTTTTGCAACTTGAATCAATTGCTGACGAGATTCATCTAGCGCTTTGTGATTGCGAAGCGCAACCAATACTTCCTGAACCGTTGTTTCATCTTCAATTGGGGCGCTCAGTAATCGCTTGAGTTCGGCATCTGAAGAATCAGTAGATCTCATGACATTAAGAGTTACTAATGTTGGAACACCTTCACGCAAATCTGTTCCTGGAGTTTTACCAGACTGATTTGATTCACTTGCAATATCGATAACGTCATCTGCTAGTTGGAAAGCAACACCAATTTTTTCACCAAATACAGTAACTGTGTCGGTAATGGCAGCAGGTGCTCCAGAAATCATTCCGCCGTAACGTGCAGAAGCTGCAATTAGGGAACCTGTCTTATCTGCAACAACCTTTAGATAATGTTCTAATGGATCTTGCCCAGGGTTAGGGCCTTGGGTTTCCATGATCTGGCCAATAACTAAACGCTCAAATGTTCGGGCTTGTAAGCGAACTGCTGCCGGACCAAGATCGGCCAATAGATCTGAAGACTTTGCAAAGAGAAAATCGCCAGTCAAAATCGCAATTGTGTTTCCCCAACGCATGTTGGCGCTTTCAACTCCTCGACGAAGTGGCGCTTCATCCATAACGTCATCGTGATACAAAGTTGCAAGGTGTGTAATTTCGCAGGCAACTGCGGCAGCTATTACGCCTTCGGCATTTGGGTCACCATATTGGGCAGTTAATAGCGTCAATAAGGGGCGTAAACGCTTGCCACCAGCGGCCACAAGGTGGTGGGCGGTTTCATCTACAAATGGGTATTCACTACGAGTGTGGCTTCGCAAAAGCGATTCCACTTGTGCCATCTGATTTACTAATTGCGTTTCCAATGCTGGCGCAACATTGGGAATGCCAAATGTGGACATTAGCGAATGAAGATAGCTAGTTCGGTTATGAAATCAAGTACTGGCGCTGGATAAACACCCAATACCAACGTGATTACCGCTGCGATAACAATTGTCGCGCGGGTAAGTATTGATGGAATCTCAACTGCGGTTCCATCTTCGACTGCATCTGTAAAGAACATCAAGACAATAACGCGGATGTAGAAAAATGCTGCTATCGCACTTGAAAGCACACCTGTGATTACTACTGCTGTTGCACCATTTTCATATGCAGCTGAAAAGATTGAAAACTTTCCAATGAAGCCGCTTGTGAGTGGTATTCCAGCAAAGGCAAGTAAGAAGAGCGCGAAAGCAGATGCTGCAAATGGTGAACGCTTTCCAAGACCTTTCCAGCGATTCAAATCTGTAACTTCACCTGATGAATCGCGAACTAATGTCACAACTGCAAATCCACCCACTGTTGCTACACCGTAAGCAAATAGATAGAAGATTGTGGCATCTAGCCCAGCCTTGTTAAGGGCAATAATTCCAGATAGTAAGAAGCCTGCATGGGCAATTGATGAGTAAGCCAACATACGCTTTACATCGCGTTGTGAAATCGCAACAAGTGAACCCAAAAGCATGCTAGTAATTGCGATCGCAGAGATAACTGGATTCCAGGACCATTCTGCATTTGCAAATACTGTGTAATAAATTCGAAGCATGGCACCAAAGGCTGCAACCTTGGTCGCTGCGGCCATGAACGCTGTGATTGGAGTAGGTGCACCTTGGTAAACATCGGGTGACCAAGAGTGGAATGGAACTGCGCCAACTTTAAAGAGCAAACCAATAGTTAGAAACGCCATACCGATCAAGAGCAGAACATCATTTCCGCTGCCACCAACTACTGATTCGCGAATTCCCGAGAAAGTAATTGAGCCTGAATAACCATACAAATATGCTGCTCCGAAGAGGAAAAAGGCGGATGCAAATGAACCAAGCAAGAAGTACTTAAGTGCTGATTCTTGCGAAGCCAATCGACGTCTGCGAGAGAGTCCTGCCATTAAGTACAGAGGTAATGACAAAACTTCTAGTGCAACAAAGAGCATGATCAAATCACTTGCGATTGGGAAGATCATCATTCCGGCAACGGCAAAGGTAGTTAGTGGATAAACCTCAGTTACCTGATTTCCAGCTTGCGCTGCTTCACGCTCTTCTTCTGAACCAGGTAGTGCGGCTGCAAGGGGCGTGAAATGTTCCGCATCTGCGATCAAGAAAATTGAGATGATTGCAATAACTAAAATTGCACCCTGAATCAAAACTGCAGGACCATCGATTACTAATGAACCCATGGCAGGAGTCAACGATTCTTCTCCGCGAATTCGCCAAACCTGCATTAACGCCAGCATAAATGTGCCAAGCGAAAGGGTTAGCTGAACAACTGGACGAAGTGCTCTGGAGACGAAAGCCTCTACAAGAACGCCAATAAGGGCTCCACCGAGCACAATCAAGATTGGTGATAGCAGTGTGTAATTAAGAACTGGTGCTGTAAATATCATTACTTGCCCCCATTACTTGGCGCAGGATCTGTGTATCCCATTTGTGAAACCACATTTTTTGCCGCTGGGTTAATCACATTCAAAAGTGGTGATGGGTAGAAGCCCAATACAACAATAATTGCGATAACTGGGGCAATTGCTAACTTCTCACGAAGATTGAGATCTTTCAAATTCTCATTTCCAGCAGTAGTTGGGCCGTGTAAAGCCTTTTGAACTGGAATCAAGATATACAAAGCGGCCAAAACAATTCCGAAGGTGGCAATGATTGCGTGAATTGGATAGCGCGTAAATGTTCCAACCAGAACTAAAAATTCACTTACAAAGCTTGATAGACCGGGCAATGCCAGTGATGACAAACCTGCAATAAAGAAGCTCCACGCCATTACGGGAGTAATTCTTTGCAAGCCACCAAAATCTGCGATTGTTGAAGATCCGCGACGGGCAATCATCCAACCAGCAACAAGAAAGAGCGCTGCTGTAGAGAATCCATGATTAAACATGTACAAAATTGCTCCACTTTGAGCTTGGCTTGTCATTGCAAAGATTCCCATAGTGATGAAGCCGAAGTGAGAGATCGATGTGTAAGCAATCAAGCGCTTAATGTCTTTTGCCCCAATTGCCAAAAATGCACCGTAAATAATTGAAATTACGGCAAGAACCATGATCAACGGTGTAAATGTTTTACTTGCATCAGGGAACAAAGTAAGGCAGTAACGGATCATTCCGAATGTACCCACTTTATCTAATACTCCGAGCAAGAGAACTGATGTTCCAGGTGTTGCAGACTTGGCAGCATCTGGCAACCAGGTATGGAACGGCCATAAAGGAGCCTTAATTGCAAAGGCGATGAAGAAGCCAAGGAAGAGTAAATTCTGAGTAGTAGAGCTCATCTCAAGTTGTGACAACTTATCCAAATCAAATGTGTGTCCACCTTGTGCACCTGACATCACGTAGAGCGCGATTATCGATGCAAGCATCAGTAATCCACCAAATAATGAATACAGCAAGAACTTAACGGCTGCAGCCGAACGCTCTGCAGTTCCGTAGCCGCCTATTAGGAAGTACACCGGAATCAACATCGCTTCAAAGATCACGTAGAACAAGAACAGATCAGTTGCCGCAAATACACCGATCATCATGGTCTCAAGAACAAGAATCAAAATATAGAAAGTCTTTACGCTCCAACGACCACCGTGAGCTTCATCCCATCCGGCAAGGACAACAATCGGAGCAAGAATTGTTGACATCAAGATCAAGACAAGTGCAATTGCATCTACACCTAAAGCGAAGTTGATTCCAAAACTTGGAATCCATTCATACTTTTCAACAAATTGCAGACCAACATTGTCTCGCTGGAAGCCAACTGCCATGGCAATCGTGACAGCCATAACAACAAGAGTCGTTCCTAAAGCAGCTTGCTTGGCAGCCTTTTCATTACTCTTTGGAAGCGCAGCAATGACTGCTGCTCCAGCCAAAGGCAAAAGCATCAATAGCGATAACCACTTCATTACTAAACCACCACCCAAATAGCTGCGATAAGTGCAATTGCACCCACCAAAATCATTGCTGCATAGCTGCGAACGTAACCGTTTTGAAGACCACGCAGAGCTGAGCCTGAACTCATGGCTACCTGACCAACGCCGCGAACTGCGCCATCAACAACAGCTTCATCGGTTGCAACCAATGTTGTTGTCAAAGCTTGTCCAGGGCGCATAAAGACCGCTTCATTAAATCGGTCCTGCATCAAATCTTGGCGAGCAATCTTTGTAAAGACTGAAACATCTTCTGGCGCAGTTGAAGGAACTTCCTTGCGCGCATACTTAAAGTATGCAATCGCTACTCCGATAGACACCATTGTCAGAGCCAAGGCAGAAACAACGATTGGCTCTAGTAAGTGCTTCTGATATTCCTCACTGTGATTAAACAATGGGTGTAGCCAATTTTCTAAAGCGTCGCCACGATGTAATAGATATCCAGATGAAACTGAACCAATTGCAAGGATTGCCATTGGAAGCCACATTAGCCATGGAGATTCATGTGGGTGGGCTTCATCATCCCAACGCTTTGTTCCAGTAAAAGTAAGAATCATTACGCGGGTCATGTAGAAAGCAGTAATTGCTGCACCAATCAAAGTTGTGATTCCAAGAATGATTCCCTTGGCTCCACCTGCATCAAATGCAGTTTCAATGATCATGTCCTTTGAATAAAAACCAGCAAATGGTGGAACACCTAAAATTGCAAGGTATCCAAGACCGAAAGTTACAAAAGTAATTGGCATGAATTTACGAAGTGCGCCGTATTTGCGCATATTTACTTCATCATTCATTCCATGCATTACCGATCCCGCACCCAAGAACATTCCGGCCTTAAAGAAACCGTGTGTCAATAAGTGCATAATTGCAAATGCATAACCAACTGGACCTAATCCAGCAGCCAAAGTCATGTAGCCAATCTGTGACATTGTTGAAGCTGCCAAAGCTTTCTTAATGTCATCTTTGGCAGTTCCGATTACTGCACCGAACATCAAAGTTATTGCTCCAACAATCACAACTAATAGCTGCGCAGTTGGTGCGGCATCAAACACGAAGTTTGAACGAGTAATCAAGTAAACGCCTGCTGTAACCATTGTTGCAGCGTGAATAAGGGCTGAAACTGGAGTTGGTCCAGCCATCGCATCGCCCAGCCATGCCTGCAATGGGAACTGAGCAGACTTTCCTGCTGCAGCCACCAGAAGCATGATTCCCATACCGGTCAACGCTGCTTCAGAAGTGTTGTTTACCTGCTCTTGAACTCCTGCAAAAGAAACTGTGCCCATGGTCGCAAAAGCGATCATGATTGCAAAGGACAATCCCATATCGCCAACGCGGTTCATAACAAAAGCTTTTTTCGATGCGGTTGCATATGCAGGCTTCTGGTTCCAGAAACCAATCAATAGGTAAGAGGCAAGACCAACGCCTTCCCAACCCACGTAAAGACTGAGGTAGCTATCGCCAAGCACCAAAATCAACATCGCTGCAATAAACAGGTTTAGGTAAGCAAAGAAACGACGACGATCTTTGTCGTGTGACATGTATGAGATTGAATAAATGTGAATCAATGTTCCAACACCAGTAATCAGGAGTACGAAACAAATCGAAAGCTGATCAAGCAGCAAACCTGCATCAACTTTAAAATCTCCTACGTTGATCCACTCAAAAAGCTTTTGTGAAACGGGACGTTGCTCAGTTGGGCGGTCCAGCATCAACATCAACTGATAGAGACCAACACCAAATGAGGAAGCTGACATTGCTGTTCCAAGTAGGTGTCCCCACTTGTCAGTGCGACGTCCTCCTAGAAGAAGAAGTGCTGCACCTGCCAATGGCAGTGCAATTAAATAAATCAAAGAAGTTGAAGTAGTCATGGCTATCGCTTCAACAAACTTGCATCATCAACAGATGCTGATTGGCGTGATCGATAAATGGCTACGATGATTGCTAGACCAACTACCACTTCGCAGGCCGCAACAACCATTGTGAAGAAAGCCATTACTTGGCCATCCAGGTTTCCGTTGATGCGTGAGAAAGTTACTAATGAAAGGTTTGCTGCGTTAAGCATCAGTTCAATGCACATGAAAACTACGATTGCATTACGACGCACTACAACGCCGACAGCTCCGATAGTAAAGAGAAGTGCTGAAATATAGAGGTAATTGGAGGCGTCCACTACTTCTCCTCCTCGATCTGAGTATTTACTTCGGAGAGATCAAATTTCTTGTAATCCAACATATCTCCACGTGCTTCAAGACTTGCGTTAACAGATGTTGGTGCCGGCGTTCCATCTGGAAGAAGTGCTGGGACATCTACCGCGTTGTGACGAGCATAAACACCAGGACCTGGAAGTCCTGCCGCACTTGCTAACGACTTTCCGCGGAAACGATTAATTGAAAGTTGACGTTGCGTTGGACGCGCTTTAGTACGTTGCGTATGTGCAAGCACCATCGCACCCATCGCCGCTGTGATCAGCAAGGCTGAGACAACTTCAAATGGGAAAACATAAGTTGAGAAAAGCTCCATCGCAATTCCTTCAACGTTGCCGTTGGCATTTGCTCCAGACAAACCAATTGCATCGCGGCCCAAAGTTGCGCGTCCCAATAGTGCGACCATCAATCCACCAAAACCAACTGCAGCTGTGATCGCTATTGGTCGAAGACCTGAAATTGTTTCAGTTAATGAGTCCGATGAATCAACACCAACCAACATCAAAATGAAGAGGAAGAGCATCATTACAGCGCCGGTGTAAACGACAATCTGGACAATTCCTAAGAAGACTGCATCTTGTGCAATGTAAAAAATTGCCAAAACAACCATCACAAACGCCATCAAGATAGCTGAATGAACTGCTTTCTTAACAAGAAGCATTCCAAGAGCTGCAACAACAGCCATTGGCCCAAGAATCCAAAACATCACCGCTTCAGGTTTAGCCGTTTGACCAACTTCTAGAGCTAACTGCATCATGACTGAATATCCCCCGGATTTTTAGCCTGTGAAGGGTGTGCACCCTTCACATCACCGTTGTAATAATTTGTATCGTTCATATCTGGATACATTGGATGGGGCGGCATAAGCATTCCCTGGCGCAATGGAGCCAATAGATCTTGCTTTTCAAAGATCAACTTTGCACGAGTGTCATCGGCAAGCTCGTATTCATTTGTCATTGTTAATGCGCGCGTTGGGCACGCTTCAATGCACAATCCGCAGAAAACGCAGCGCAGATAGTTGATTTGATAAACCTTGCCGTAACGCTCACCTGGAGACATGCGGTTCTCTTCAGTATTACTTTCACCTTCGACATAGATTGCATCTGCCGGACACGCCCATGCACACAGTTCGCAACCGATACATTTTTCTAAACCATCTGGGTGACGATTTAACTGGTGGCGACCATGGAAGCGCTCTTCAGTTGGCGCTTTAACTTCAGGATATTCAACGGTCAAAGGTTTCTTGAACATCGTTGAGAAAGTAACCCAAAATCCCTTCATGGCGCCCAGAAAGCCCACAGGTGGAGTTTGTTCTACTTCGTAAAATTCAACATCGTTAATACCGAGATCTTTTGGTTTTAACGGTTCGAGGTTTTCAGCCACGGTCGCCTCCTGTGTTTTTTGAGACATTAATAGTTGAAACCTCCATAGGTAATGAAGGAACTGCAAATGATGGCGCATCTTTATTGTCGCCATCTGCTACTGCTGCTTGTTTCTTTTTCTTTGAATTTTCAAAGCCAATATTGGCCGCCATGATCAGAACAACCACAGTGCTTGCAAAAGCGATAACAACTGATCTAGGTGCACCCTGAAGTGAAAGAACACGCAAAGTTGCAACTACCAAAATCCAAAGGATTGAAATAGGAATCAAAACTTTCCAACCAAACTGCATGAACTGGTCATAACGAAGGCGTGGAAGTGTGCCACGTAGCCAAACGAATACAAAGAAGAATGTAATCACCTTGGCAAAGAACCACACCGCGGTAAACCATCCGCCCAACCAAGCTTCAGTAAAGCCCAAACCTGGAGGCGCTTTGTAGCCTCCTAGGAACAAAGTGGTTGCAAGAGCTGATACAGCAACAATGTTTACATATTCGGCTAAGAAGAAGAGTGCAAACTTTAATGATGAGTATTCAGTGTGGAATCCACCAACGAGTTCACCTTCGGCTTCGGCAAGATCAAATGGAGCACGGTTAGTTTCACCAACCATTGAAATTGCATAGATAGCAAAGGATGGGAAGAGAACTACGGCATACCACCAGGAAGACTGAGCAGCGACAATGTCAGATGTTGACATAGAACCTGCGTAAATAAACACCGCTACAAGTGAAAGACCCATCGCGATTTCATAAGAAATAACTTGAGCACTTGAGCGAAGCCCACCAAGTAGTGGGTATGTCGAACCTGAAGACCAACCGGCCAACACAATTCCGTAAACACCAACTGATGCAACTGCCAAGATGTAAAGAACACCGACCGGCAAATCTGTAAGTTGCATTGCAGTTTGTTGTCCAAACAAATTAACTTCACCAGTAATTGGAATTACGGCAAAAGCCATAAAGGCTGCAGTTACGCTAATAATTGGTGCGATAACGAAAACAATTTTGTCTGCAGCTGTAGGAATAATGTCTTCCTTAAGTGCAAGTTTTACGCCATCTGCTAAAGATTGAATCAAACCAAATGGACCTACGCGGTTTGGTCCGGGACGTTGTTGCATGCGACCAACGATGCGACGCTCTCCCCAAACAGACAGCAAAGTCAGCAACACACAAACTGCAAAAACCATCAGGGCTTTGACAGCGATCAGCCAACCTGGGTCTGCTGCAATCAGTTCTGCATTTGTCATGCCTTCACCACCGTAACTACTGCGCCATGTGCGACGCCTAGGTTTACCAATAACTGAGAACCACGTGAATTACGAGGCGCCCAAACAGCATCATCATGGATATTTTCAACAAGAGCTGAAAGCGTTACAGAACCTTGCGCAGTTGAAATCTTTACCTGATCACCATCAACTACACCTATTGCTTGAGCACGCTTTGGAGAAATAACCGCAACGGTTCTGCGAGCAGTTCCTGCTAAGTGCTCTTCTCCTTCTTGTAAAGTTCCCAGATCTAGTAAGCGGCGCCATGAAGTGATTAATGCCTGATCCGCGTTAAGTGCAGGTTGTGGTTCTGCAGCAACTGAATTCAGAGTTGCACGTGCTCCATCCCATTTTCCAAGAGCTACAATTTCTTTAGCCGCGGCAGTAACTGTTCCAAGGTTTAGAGATATTCCCATCTCTTCGGCAATCATTGAAAGAATTCGTAAGTCACTGCGATTTAGTGAATCAGCAACGGCTGCATCAAATGAACGAGCACGTCCTTCCCAGTTAAGGAATGAGCCAGACTTTTCAGTCACCGCTGCAACTGGAAGCACGACATTTGCTCGGGCGGTAACCGCACTTGGTGCGATTTCTAGTGATACAACAAATGCTTTATCTAGCGCAGAAAGTGTTGCTTGACTGTTATCGCTATCCAGTGGATCTACTCCACCGACAAGCAACGCACCGATCTGACCTGCGTTAACTGCATCAATGATTTGTGAAGTTGAGCGACCAATTTCAGCAGGAATATTTTCTGTGTTCCAGGCAGCTGCGATATCAACGCGAGCTGCTGCATCAGTTATCGGGCGTCCGCCTGGTAAAAGATTTCCAATTGCCCCAGCTTCGATTGCGCCACGTTCGCCTGCGCGACGTGGAATCCAGGCAAGCTTTGCACCCGTTGAATCAGCAAGTTTTGCAACTGCGCTAAGTGCGCCAGCACTTTCAGCGGCGCGTTCTCCAACCAGAATCACTGATTTATCAGTTAATTTCTGGGCTGCAATTGCTACTGCCTCTTGCCCTGGGGCAACCTTTACAAATTCTGCCTTTAGCTTGTCTACGGCAATAGATTCTTTAGTGCCGATTGACACTACCTTCAAAGCACGCTTGCGGAACTGCTTATTGATACGCAAGAAAACAATTGGAGACTCTTCTTCTGGCTCAAAACCAACCAAGAGAATTTGATCAGCCATATCGATGTCACGATAAGTAGTAGCTGAACCAACTACACGTGCAGCAATAAATTCACGCTCTTCATCTGATGAAAGACGAGCACGGAAATCAATGTCATTTGTTCCCAAAGCAACGCGCGCAAACTTACTGTATCCGTAAGCATCTTCATGTGTTGCACGTCCACCAACAAGGACTGCCGCCTTCGCAGACTTAAGACCTTCGGCAGCAACTGCTAGCGCTTCTGGCCATGATGCTTCAACTAGTTCTCCTTCGGCGTTACGAATCATTGGAACCTTTAGGCGATCAACAGCTGTTACATACTTAAATGCCCAGCGACCCTTATCGCAGTTCCACTCTTCATTAACTGATGCATCTTCACCAGCTAAACGACGCAAAGTCTTTCCACGACGAACATCTGTGCGCATGTCACAACCAGATGCACAGTGCTCGCACGCAGATGGCGTTGAGACTAAATCAAATGGACGTGCACGGAAACGATAGGCAGCACCAGTAAGTGCTCCTACTGGACAGATTTGAACTGTGTTTCCAGAAAAGTAAGACTCGAACGGTTGGTTCTCATAGATTCCAACTTGCTGCAATGCACCGCGCTCATTCAATGTAATGAATGGATCGCTGGCAATTTGTTCTGAAAAGCGAGTACAGCGTGCGCATAAAACACAGCGTTCACGATCAAGAAGCACTTGTGAAGAAATGTTGATTGGCTTTTCAAATGTTCGTTTTACGCCTTCGAAACGAGATGCGCCCTGACCATTGCTCATTGCCTGATTCTGAAGCGGACATTCACCACCCTTGTCACACACTGGACAATCAAGTGGGTGGTTTACAAGCAAAAGTTCCATAACACCGCGTTGAGCTTTTTCCGCTACAGGTGAAGTTAATTGAGTCTTAACGATCATTCCGGTTTCAACCGGGATAGTGCATGAAGCTTGAGGCTTTGGAAATGCACGACCATTTATTTCGATATCAACCAAACACTGACGGCAAGCACCAACTGGATCCAGCAATGGGTGATCGCAAAAACGTGGAATTTGAATTCCCAATTGTTCTGCAGCACGAATTACAAGAGTCCCTTTTGGAACCGTCACTTCGAAACCATCAATAACGACGGTGATCATCTCTGAAACTTCAGTACTCAACTTATGCACCTGCCCCAACAAATAGTGTTGATGCAACTGGATCAAATGGACATGAACCATTTGTAACGTGTGCAATATATTCTTCGCGGAAATACTTAATTGAAGATGTAATCGGACTTGTTGCACCATCTCCAAGTGCGCAGAATGAACGGCCCATGATGTTGTCGCAAAGGTCTAGCAACTTAGCAAGATCTGCTTCTGTTCCCTTGCCTTCTTCAAGATCACGAAGAATCTGTACTAACCACCAAGTACCTTCACGGCAAGGTGTGCACTTTCCACATGACTCGTGCTTGTAGAACTCGGTCCAACGAAGAACTGCGCGAACTACACATGTAGTTTCATCAAAGATTTGAAGTGCTTTAGTTCCAAGCATGGAACCAGCTGCTGCTACACCTTCATAATCCAAAGGAACGTCTAGATGCGCATCAGTAAACAAAGGAGTTGAAGATCCACCTGGTGTCCAGAACTTCAACTTGTGTCCTGGGCGAACTCCACCTGCAAGATCTAAAATCTCACGAAGTGTGATTCCAAGAGGTGCTTCGAACTGACCAGGATTAACAACGTGACCAGACAATGAATAAAGCGTTGTTCCCTTGCTCTTTTCGGTTCCCATTGATTGGTACCACTCGGCACCATTCATCACGATTGCTGGAACCGAAGCAATTGATTCCACGTTATTCACCACAGTTGGACGCGCATAAAGTCCAGCAATAGCTGGGAAAGGTGGGCGTAAGCGAGGCTGTCCGCGGAAACCTTCTAGTGAATCAAGCAGTGCTGTTTCTTCACCGCAGATATATGCGCCGGCACCAACGTGTAGCACAACATCAATTCCATTTCCGAGAATTCCTGCTGCGTATGCATCTGCAATTGCTTGATTTACGCGACGAGCAACATGGGTGATTTCACCACGAATATAAATAAATGCATGCTTTGCGCGAATTGCATGGCAAGCAATGATGCAACCTTCGATTAATACGTGTGGGTTAGCCATGAGCAAAGGCGTATCTTTGCAAGTACCTGGCTCTGACTCATCTGCATTTACAACTAAGTAGTGATCTTTGTTATCTCCTTGCGGGATAAATCCCCATTTCATACCTGTTGGGAAACCTGCACCACCACGACCGCGTAATCCAGAATCCTTAACTAGTTGAATAACTGCATCTGGATCCATAGCTAAAGCTTTTTCAGAAGCTTTGTATCCACCATGACGCTTGTAACCCGCAAGTGTGAATGAATCTTTCTCATCCCAATGCGCAGATAAAACCGGAGCTAGCTTTGTCATTACTTGCCCTCTTTCGAAAGTTTTAGGCCAAGCAATGTTGGCTCGCCAGCTTGAACACCTTCGTGTGCAAGTCCGTCATTTAAACCTGCAAGTACCGCTGATGCTTCTTTGTAAGTAACTAAACGATTTGGTCCGCGGGTTGGCGGTTTTGGATTGCCTGCGCGCATTGAATCCACTAACTCTTTTGCAGATTCAACTGTTTGGTTGTCGTAAAATTCCCAGTTGGCCATAACTACAGGTGCATAATCACATGCTGCGTTACATTCGATGTGCTCTAGAGAAACTTTTCCATCAGCAGTTACTTCATCATTGCCAATTCCTAGATGATCCTTCAGGGAAGCAAAGATTGCATCTCCACCCATAATCGCGCACAAAGTATTGGTACAAACACCCACATGGTATTCACCTACTGGAGTTGGCTTGTACTGGGTATAAAAGGTAGACACAGCAGTAACTTCAGCGGTCTCTAGATCCAAGAGTTTTGCAATAACTTCGATGCCTTCATTGGTTACATAACCAGCCTTTGCTTGCACGTAATGAAGTAAAGGCATGATTGCAGAACGAGAACGTGGATAACGCTTGATTATCGAATCCATGATTTGTAGATCTTCAGATGAAAATGCCATTAGCGATCAACGCCTCCCATAACTGGATCGATCGAAGCCACTGCGCCAATGATGTCGGCAACCATTCCACCTTCACTCATTGCAGCAGTTGCCTGCAAATTATTGAAAGATGGTTCACGGAAATGAACGCGGTATGGCTTTGTTCCACCATCTGACACAACTGAAGCGCCGAGTTCTCCGCGAGGAGATTCGATTGCAACGTATGCCTGACCAGCTGGAACATGGAAGCCTTCAGTAACCAGTTTGAAGTGGTGAATCAATGATTCCATTGATGTACCCATGATCTGACGAATGTGATCTAGTGAATTACCAAGTCCGTCGCCGCCAAGTGCAAGCTGTGCAGGCCAAGCAATCTTCTTATCCGCAACCATCACTGGTGCACCTTCAAGCTTTTCCAATTTGTTTACACATTGTTCGATGATGCGAAGTGATTGCTCTAGTTCGTTCATACGAATCAAGAAACGTCCATACACATCACAAGTATCCGCAGTCACAACATCGAAGTCGTAGTTTTCGTAACCACAGTACGGCTGAAGCTTGCGTAAATCCCATGGCATTCCAGTTGATCTAAGTACTGGTCCAGTAATTCCTAGCGTTGTGCAACCTGCTAGATCTAAGTAACCAATTCCTTGTGTGCGCTTCATCCAAATTGAATTACCAATCAGAAGCGTTGCGTTGTCCTTAAAGTTTTTGCGCATCAACTTAACGCCATCACGAATCTTAGTTAACGCACCTTCTGGAAGATCTTGCTGCACTCCACCAGGGCGGATGTAAGCCATGTTCATGCGAAGTCCAGTAATCATTTCGAAGATTTCAAGAACTGTTTCGCGGTCACGGAAAGCAAAGAACATAGGACCCATAGCGCCTAGCTCTAGAGCTCCTGTGCCTAAAGCAACCATGTGCGAGGAAATGCGATTAAGTTCCATCATCATTACGCGGATAACACTTGCACGCTCTGGAACATCATCTGTAATTCCCAAAAGCTTTTCTACAGCAAGGCAGTAAGCAGTTTCATTGTGCAAAGGTCCCAGGTAATCCATTCGAGTTACAAATGTTGTTCCTTGAGTCCAGCTGCGGTATTCCATGTTCTTTTCAATACCTGTGTGCAGATACCCAATTCCGCAACGAGCTTCGGTAATTGTTTCGCCTTCAAGTTCTAGAACTAAACGAAGTACTCCGTGAGTTGATGGGTGTTGTGGACCCATGTTAACGACAACGCGCTCTTCTTTAGTTGCGCCAATATCCTGAACTAATGCGTCCCAATCGCCACCAGTAACCGAGAAAACTTTTCCTTCGGTGGTTTCGCGTGACGGTGCGTAAGGATCAAAAGTTGTCACTTGTAACTCCTTCTTTCACTAGGAGGTGGCGTTGTTGCGCCCTTGTACTCAACTGCAATTCCACCAAGTGAGTAATCCTTGCGTTGTGGGTGACCCTCCCAATCATCTGGCATCAAGATGCGAGTTAAGCCTGGGTGGCCATCAAAAATAATTCCAAACATGTCAAAAGTTTCGCGCTCGTGCCAGTTATTGCCAGCCCAAACTTCTACAACAGATGGAATATGTGCATCTGAATCTGGAACAGAAACTTCTAAACGAATTCGCTGATTTTTTGACATTGATAGCAAAGGGTAAACAGCATGCATTTCGCGACCGACTTGATCAGGGTAATGAACGCCATTAACTCCCATGCACATTTCAAACTTCAACTTATCGCGAAGAATCATCGAAACTTCAACTAATTTTTCGCGCTTTACATGAAGAGTTAATTCACCACGATCAACAACAACGCGTTCAATAGCTTCTGAAAACTCAGGATAAGCGCGCTCTAAGTCATCGGCTACTTCATCAAAATATGAACCATATGGACGCTCAGAAGATCCAAAATTAGCGGCCTGACGAACTAAGCCACCATATCCTGAAGTGTCTCCGGTGCCTCTTGCACCAAACATTCCAGCTGCTTGATCGTTAAAACTCATTACGCGAGTAAGCCCTTCATCTCATGAGTTGGCTTTGCATTCATGGCAGCAAGTTCAACTTCTTTGATGACCTGGGCGCGGTTTGCACCAAGCTTTGTATCGCTAATTTGTTCGTGCAACTTTAAGATCGCATCGAGCAACATTTCTGGACGCGGCGGACAGCCGGGAAGATAAATATCAACTGGAACAATGTGGTCTACGCCTTGAACAATTGCGTAGTTATTAAACATTCCACCTGAGGATGCACATGCACCCATTGCAAGAACCCACTTTGGTGCAGACATTTGATCGTAAATCTGGCGCAAAACTGGTGCCATTTTGTTTGAAACTCGGCCAGCAACAATCATTAGATCAGCTTGGCGTGGGGATGCACGGAAAACTTCGCCACCAAATCGAGCGATGTCGTACTTGGCTGCCGAACCAACGGCCATCATTTCAATTGCACAACATGCAAGACCAAATGTTGCTGGCCAAAGCGAATTCTTGCGCATATAACCTGCAAGTTTTTCAACAGTGGTTAAAACAAACCCACTTGGGATTTTCTCTTCAAGACCCATGGTTTAGTCCCATTCCAATCCGCCGCGGCGCCAAACGTACGCAAATGCAACAAAAACTGTTCCGATAAAGATTGCCATTTCAACCAAACCAAACAAACCAAGCGAATCAAAAGCAACTGCCCATGGATATAAAAAGACGATTTCAATATCAAAGATGATGAAAAGCATTGCAGTTAAGAAGTACTTAACCGGAAATCTTCCACCTTCGGCAGCTTGAGGAGATGGTTCGATTCCACATTCGTATGCATCTAATTTCGCTCGGTTGTAACGCTTTGGACCTGTCAGCGCGCCTGCAACAACTGAGAAAACTGCGAAGCCAAAGCCGATCGCCCCTATCACCAAGATTGGGATGTACGGATTGGATGTGGATATCACGGTCGAAATCCTAAGGTGGAAAGGCGTG
>Ga0207937_1000032_pt1 | contig 39437 bp, 33 predicted proteins | sample LakMenEpi04Sep11_FD_150668 | JGI IMG/M metagenome (GOLD analysis project Ga0207937, IMG submission 150668) | Freshwater microbial communities from Lake Mendota, WI - 04SEP2011 deep hole epilimnion (SPAdes) | ecosystem: Environmental > Aquatic > Freshwater > Lentic | place: Lake Mendota, Madison...
CTCTGCATTCGGTGCTGAATTCCGGTCAGGCCACCTCAATCGCTGTGTATGTCCTTTCACTGTCCCAAGGAATAGCGAGTTCGACCTTTACCGATTGAATCGCCAAATGACAAATTGAATCAAGCTTATTTTATATGCTAGATCGGACGGCACGATGGAGCGTGACTGCTGCTTTTGTCGGCTAGGTCTTATCATTCGTAAAGTGTGAATAGTCCTGAATGGTCTAGGTCGCCTTTGCCGCGTCGATCGACAAGCTCTTCCCAACGGTCGAGTGAGTTGGCTAGAGTGGGTGAGTTCAGACCGACCATCTCGGCTAGTTCGGAGATCAATCGGACGTCCTTTAGCTGAAGCGTTGCTTTGCCGCCGGCAACGAAGTCCCTCCTTACCATTCGGTCTCCGTGCAGTTCCAGTATTCGACTGTCGGCGAAGCCTCCGAGCATCGCCTGGCGTGCTAACGCCGGATCGACCCCAGCAAGCTCGGCCATCCTGAGTGCTTGGGCTACTGCATCAATTGTCTGTGCGACGATCAATTGGTTTGCCAATTTGGTCACCTGACCGGCGCCCGACGGGCCAAGATGTGTAACTCGCTTTCCAACCGTTTTCAAAATGGGAAGAGCCCTCGCAACAGCAACGTCGTCGCCGCCTACCATGATCGAGAGGCTGGCCGACTCTGCGCCCACTTGCCCGCCTGAAACCGGAGCGTCAACCCAGGAAATAGACTGAGCGAATTGTCGCGTCGCGGGCACCCCTGTTGTGCCAAAATCGATCACCATTCCGGCCGGATCAAGCCGTTCGTGCAATCCGCCGGTACCGAACACGATCGAATTGACCGCGGCCGTATCGGCTAGATTGATACAGATTATTCCCGCTCCCACCCGTTCTGCGACTTCAGACGGCGAGTTCGCCGCGCGCATTCCAGCGGCAACGGCAGCATTTAGCCGCTCGGGGCTCCGATTCCAAACAAACATTTCGGCACCAGAATCGTTCAGGTGACGCGCCATTGGCGAGCCCATGTTCCCAAGACCGATGAATCCTATACGATAGCCATCTAAACGATGCCTCATCCAATGTCTCTCCTGAAGTCAATTGCATTGTTTTCGGATCTTGCGTTCGCTCATTTGCGAGAGGAGTGCACGAACATATCGTAACCGAACTTTCACTCTCGCAACTAGGATTCGTTCATGAAAGTAATCATCACTGGCGGCGGCGGATTTCTTGGCTCAAGATTGTGCACGAAGCTTGTCGAGGTTGGTAAGCTAACTGGACCGTCGGGGGTTGCGGAGCCAATCGAGCAAGTCGTTTTGCTCGATTCCACTTTTCCTGACTTGGAAATTGCCCCTCTTGTTTCGCGTCAGGTATGCGATATTGCCGACCGTGACGCGGTCTTTGAAGCTGTTGGCTTGGATGGCAACATCGCAGTCTTTCATTTGGCATCGATGGTCAGCGGTGAGTGTGAACTCCGATTTGATGACGCATTGCGAGTCAACCTCGATGGAGGTCGCAACGTTTTTGAAGCCGTTCGACGCGCTGCCAACGCAACGCGCAACACAAACGGACTGCCGCGACTCGTTTTTGCAAGTAGCATCGCGTGCTTCGGTGGAGACGTGGTCTTGGACAGTTTCTCAGATACTTCCAAGCAGTTGCCAAGAACAACGTATGGTATGACCAAGTCGATTTGCGAGCTGTTCATCAACGACTATTCTCGCAAACGATTTTTTGACGGACGTTCGGCTCGTTTGCCAACCGTTATCGTTCGCCCAGGCAAACCGAATGCGGCCGCATCTAGCTGGGCCAGCGGCATGTTTCGCGAACCGCTCTCGGGGGTCGATTGCCTACTGCCAGTCCACCGCTACCAATGTCATCCAATGACTGGCTATCGAACCGTGATCGATTCACTTATCGCTTTGCATGAAATCCCAGAAGCAAAACTTGGTGGCGACCGAGCAGTCGGTTTGCCCGCTCTTCAAGTGACGCCAAACTTGGCGAGTCAAGTGCTTGGTCAGATCGCTGCAGAAAGGGGGTTACAACTCGGCAAGTTTGTCGACGCCTTTGATCCGCGAATCCAGTCGATCGTGGATGGCTGGGCCACTGCAATAGATGGGACAAGAGCAATCGCCCTGGGTATTCCTCAACCCCCTACTCTGAACCAAATCGTCCTACACTATCTTATGGATTTTTGCACTCCGATTTGACTGTCGGTTCTCCTCGTACACGATCGACATGTCTGGAAAGTACATCCATGTCGAAGTTTTTTTGCCAATTCGAACCATCGAGTTGGAATTGAAAGCGCGACAGGTTGAGCCCTTGATCTTGAGCCCTTGAGCTTGAGCCAAAATATAGCCGTCGCGTTTGTGGCAACGATGTTGTGGCGGTTCGTTGGACTGGACATCGCCCGCAAATAGCCGTCCACAAACTCGTACTTTGTTTGGGTGGTTTCGAGAAAAGCCAAATACGATTCGGGGGTATAAAATTCCTGACGCTCGGACGTACGCATCGTTGCACTCCCGTTGTCGTCTTCCTTAGAAGATGGAATCAAAATACTGCTTGCACGTTTCGCTAGGTTATAGCTTCCTAGGGTTGCGATTGCCAGCAAGCGATTAAGCTGCGCGGCGTGGTGCCTGTCGGATGCTCGATTGCGACTCGCGCGTATGCAATTCAAGCTGTGGGAACGCACATGAGATCTCGTTTGCATCAAGATACGTTTTCACGGCGTAGACGAGTTTGTCCCTGACGATGTTAAAGTCAGACGTTACCGCCCAAACACGAACAACCCAGTCCACAGACGATGCTCCCAGCCCGATAAGAAGCACTTGCGATTTGCGTTCTTCATTCTCGATGATCGAGTCAACAATCGAATCGATCGCAGCCTGCAAAGTTTGACGAGTCCGATCGAGATCCGCCGAATAAACAACGCCCACGGGAACATCGACTCTACGATGTTGGTGGTACGTAGTATTTTCGATGGTTTGTCCTGAAATCGCGCTGTTGGGGACGATCAAGCGACGGTTGTCGGGCGTATCGACGGTAGTTGTAAACAAATCAACCTCATGAACTTTCGCAGCAATTCCGTTTACAACCACAGAGTCTCCGACCTTGAACGGCCGAAAGACCATCAACAAAACACCGGAAGCAAAGTTAGCAAGTGTTCCTTGAAAGGCTAACCCGATCGCAAAGCCAGCAGCAGCGATGACCGCCGCAAAGCTGGTCGATCGAACCCCGAAGTAGTTCAATACCAGTACACCTCCGACCACGAGCGAGCCCCGGTAGATCAGCTTCTCGACGAATCGACCTAGCGTTTGATCGACTCGATTTTTGATCGGCTCTGAAATGAGCTGCGAAAGTTTTCGCCCGACAAAATAGCAAAGGACGACAATACCCAGCGCTTTCAACGCGTGCCCGAATGCCTGAGTCGAGGGCTCTACGATCCATAAAAGATCACCTGAAAGAATTCGTTGTGCATATTCCCATAAAGCAGATTCTGCTTGCGTGACGTGGGATGTGGCCTCTTCACTAGGAACGACAATGTTCTCTGGCATGCTATTACCAATTACTCTCGAGATGATTCGTTGTGCTAAAGGCTAGCTAACGATGGAGTCCAATCGAACCGCCTACCAGTCGTATACGAGATCCAAAACATTAAGAGAATAGAGATTTGCAGGTTGCTGCTCGTACAGGAGTACAAAAATCGGTCCCGAGATCTTTCCTGTTCCAGCAAAAGCTAGCCGGAAGCATGAGACTGTAGACGGAACTCGATCATCGACCATCAGCGGTTGATCGCAACGCCGATTCCAGTCGAGCGAGCCACCTACGCGAGTGAGACGATTAAAGACTCTAAAGCGAAACGGGCTCGATGTTCGTTGCTATGGCTCCCTTTGAGTTGCAACTCCAGTCGCACCAGATCATTAAGTAGCTCCTTGGCCCGAACTCGGCCGATGCGGCGCAGGCGTGCTTCCGCTTTGGCTAGATCAAAACGATTGAAACCAGCTTTCTCGAGAGCCATTCCGAGAGGTATCTTGGTACCAGACTTCTCTGCAATCTCAACGATTCGAGCCGCGACGCCAAAACGTCTCAGCGACCAACCCACTTGGGCTGCAAGTCCGATCGAGTTTTGTCCGGCATGGGATAACTTCTCCAATTGTTCGAGGGCTACTGCAACTTTACCGTCCGCGATCGCATCGGCGACTTCCCAAGCGGTCTGAGTTCTCCAGCCTCCTACTAGTTCGGCAACACGTTCGTCGGCTACCTTTCCCTTGGCGTCGGCGAACAACGCCAACTTTGCAAGCTCGCAGTCGATCAAACCGCATACCGCTCCGATTCGCTCCACCATGAGTGCCGACTGGGAGGCGCTGAGTTCGACACGATGTTTCTTCGAGCCCCACTGCAATATCCATTTTTGCATGGCTTTGTCGTCGGGTGGGTTGCCCCATGAAGATTTCTGTGGAGGAGTGCACTTGACAGAAATCCCGAGTTTGGAAACCAGGTTGTAGAGCTTTGTGGTTGCGGGAAACGTTTGTATGTCGAGGATCAACGTGCAGTCGGCTGCTTTCAAGTCGATCCATCGTTCCAGTTGCTCGCGAAACTTGGTGATGAATTTATCGGCGTTTCGAATGACGGCGACGCGTCCACCAAGATTGTCGAAGAGCGACCGAGTCGCGAGCTGGTCGTGGACGTCACGCCATTGCGATTCGTCTCCGTCAAAGCTCCGGATGGATTCGTTCTCGATTCCTGACGACGCGATCACATGATGTATTACGGATCGTCGAAGAAAGTCGTCCGATCCAAAACAGGCAACGACAGGTGGCAGAGGCGTTGCGACAGACGCTTCCAAAAACTCGAAAGCGTGTTGAACTGCCGATTTTGTTGCTGCCATCGAATCTACAGTCGCTAGAGACTAACGATTACTTCGCCAAAGCGGATTCAATGAGTGAGACGAACTCTTTGCTTTCTGGAGCAACGCTCGAAGCGAATCGACCGACGATATTACCTTTGCGATCCAGTACGAACTTTTCAAAGTTCCACTTCACATCCCCTTTGCCAAGAGGTGAAGTTTCCTGAGCGGTAAGATACTTGTATAGATCACAAGCCGAACCGCTTTTTACGTCAACCTTTCCGAGCATGTCAAATGTGACATCGTAGTTGCTTGTGCAAAAGGTTCGGATTTCCTTGTTGGTGCCAGCTTCTTGTGCTCCAAACTGATTGCAAGGTACACCAACAATCACAAGCCCTTTGTCTTTGTGGGTTTTGTAGAGCTTTTCTAAGCCTGCGTATTGTTTTGTGTAGCCGCACTTGCTCGCGACATTGACGAACACGACTACTTTCCCGGCGTATTTTCCAAGATCGACGCTTTCCCCCTCCAGGGTATTCATCTTGAAGGAGAGTGACTTTGGTACTTCTGTCTTCTTTTCGTCAGCCATAGCAATCCGATTGATTCCGTTTGGAGCCACATATCCGGATACCATTGCCATCGCAACGATTCCAGCTAATAAGGATTTGTAATTCTTCATTGGGACACCTCATTCAGGGGAAAGAACATTCAACGGTGGAATAAAGCATTATAACGGGGAGAGTCAAGTCGCGGAGGTAGACGGTGTTTCTTTCCCTGCGACAAGTACTCGTTTTTTTGCTACAAATTCCAGGTGGTGATCCAGGTGGTGAATATACTTTTCCATCATTTCTGCGAGAGACACTTTGCCACTTTCGTTGTGAATTCCGCAACGTTCGAAGGCAGAATCCGGGAGATTTCGAAGGATGGTAGCCGTCATGGCACGATTTTTCTGAAACATGTCGATGGCCATAAATGCTGACAGCTGTTCGGTGCCCGGCAAATTCGCGAATCCTGTCTCGTCGTACCCAATGAGAAGCGGTAACGGCATGCACGCGATTCGTTTCATTCGGTCTGAACCAATCATGTCACTGTCGAACATGTGAATCGCGATCTGATGAAGACTCCACGAACCATCGGGCGGTTGGGCCATCAGTTGGTTCTGCGACAGTCCCCAATACGCTTGAACTAATTTCGCTCCACCTGCCGCGTAGACTTCGATTCGACTACGATTCATTCCCATGGATCCTTCACCGACAAAACAAATAGATTATTCGATCACTTCCGTTTCCCATGATACCACATCTCCCACACGCAGTAACCTATTTTGTTTCTGGCTCAACCGTTCGCTTGATCACCTGCTTGGCAATTTGCCTCTCGTTGTCTCTTCCGAGACTTTCCTATAGCCAGAACCCCAGCGGCGAAACACAACCGTCGGTACAAGATCATTGGCTACAGCACCCGCGAATCGTCGTATCGCAAACGTCCATCACGCGTGCAAAGTACCCTGTGGTCGATGTTCATACTCACTTTTTTGTCAAAGGTAGACATGATGTTGAACTGCTGGATCGCTATGTCCGGATGATGGATCAAAACAACATCGCGGTCTCCATCTCACTCGATGGAACGCTGGGGAGCAGGCTGGATGCTCACCAAGAATACCTATGGGGCAAATATAAACACCGATTCTTGATCTTTGCGAATCTAGACTTTCAAGGGGCAGGTAATCGGGAGCAATACAGTTCATGGGACTGCAACCAGCCCTATTTCGTCCGCAATGTTGTTGAACAGTTAAAGCGCCAGCACGCCTCGGGTGTTATCTCCGGGCTCAAGCTATTCAAGGACTTTGGTTTGCGGTACAAGGACGAATCTGGGGCATTGATACGGATCGATGACCCGCAATGGGATCCGATTTGGCGGACTTGCGGCGAATTAGGTATCCCAGTGATCATGCACACAGCGGATCCGAGCGCATTCTTCTTAGCGATCGATTCTAAGAATGAACGTCAGCGCGAACTCGAGAATCACCCCGAATGGTCGTTTCACTCCAGCGCATTCCCGTCACGCGCTTCATTGCACGAAGCTCGCAACCGTGTGATCCAACGCCACCCCAAAACCAACTTCATCGCGGCTCACTTTGCCAACGATGCGGAAGATCTCAAGGAACTTGCAGGTTGGCTTGACGCGATGCCAAACCTCTACGTTGAGTTTGCGTCGCGAATCAATGAACTAGGCAGGCAGCCCTACACCTCGAAGCAGTTCTTTCAGGACTATTCCACTCGCATCCTTTTTGGCACCGATGGTCCTTGGCCTGAAGCGAGATTGCGCTGTTATTGGCGATTTCTCGAAACAAAGGACGAGTACTTTCCGTACTCGGAAAAAGTGCCACCCCCACAAGGTGATTGGAATATCTATGGCATCCATCTCGAGGACGCAATCCTTCGGCAGGTCTACTACGAGAACGCATCGAAGTTGATACCTGGTGTTGCGGAGAAAGTGAAACCGTTTCTCGATCGCTAACGAAGCGTATCCGTTGCTACCGTCCGAGTAACGCGCACAATCCATACGTACGGAAAGAACGGAAACTCAGCACCTAGGAATTGTAGGTTATTTATGGGTGTCGCAAAGCTACGGGAGGAAACCAACCTAAGGTTGCAAGCTGTCACATACCCTTACTAAGCAACTTTGGAACTATGCCGAGCGATTATGCCGAGCGACAAAACGCGCACCCTTGGCCCCATTCATAACGCCGATTTGTCGCGACCTTCGTTCTCTTCATCGCTCAATCAAGGTACACCCAGCATCGGTCTCAAGCTTGGAAGCCTCAGCTTGGTTCGCCAAATTGGATCCGGTGGCATGGGTGTGGTCTTCGAGGCGCAGCACGAAATCCTTCAGCGATCCTTTGCCGTCAAATTTTTGGACGCATCCTTGGTCAACAATGCGGAGCTTCGTAATCGCTTCCACCAGGAGACCCTAGCCCTCGGGAAACTTGAGCATCCCAACATCGTTCAACCAATCGATGCAGGCGAATGCAACGGTCGCCCGTATCTAGTTACGGAACTACTTCGCGGTCGCGATCTGTGCTCGATCGTGAATTCGCAAGGCCCGATGGCATTCGATGATACTTGTACTTTTGTTGCACAAGCGGCCAAGGGGCTTCAGTTTGCACATCAAAGTGGGTTCGTTCATCGAGACATCAAACCATCGAATATTTTTTTATGCGATGACGGCTCGCTCAAGCTGATCGACTTTGGACTTGTTCGATCCTGTAGCAATGAATCGGGGATGACACGTGTGGGGCAGTTTCTGGGCTCCGTCGATTTCCTATCCCCAGAGCAAGCGATTGATCCAAGCAACACAGACTATCGCAGCGACATCTACAGTCTCGGTTGTACCTGGATCTATTTGCTAAGCGGAGCTGTACCCTTTCCGGACTCTCACTACCCGAGCGTCGTTGCCAAACTCAAGGGGCACATGATGGATCTTCCTCCCTGGCTTCAGTTGCCTCATCCACAGGTTCCCGCAGAACTGCTTAACATCCTACGAGGTATGGTCGCGAAACATCCAACGGATCGTCCGAGGTCACTCGAAGCTATCCTGGCAATTATTCAATCGTATCAAAATCTAGAGAAATCCACCGTCGCGAGTTCTTTGTCCTCGTCGCCTTGTGCCGCTTCCACAACAAATCTAGCTCGAAAACCATTTCGTGTGGTTGTTTCTTTATTGGCAACGACTGCCGTCCTGGTCGTCGTTTGCAGTTTGGGGTGGGCGGCAAACCGTCGTAAGGAAAATCTGAAGTCGGATTCCGTCAGAAACGTTTTCCCAACTAGGAACAGCGAGCCATCTATGAAGCCTTCCAGCCCAAGTGAGAAGAGACAAGAGTCACTTCACGCAGGTCGCGTGAGAAATGCGCGAGGTGTGACGTTGCCAATTTCAAAATCCGCGATGGATGCGACCATCACCAAAACTTCAGAAATTGAATAAGTATGTTAGCAACTCGATTCTCCAATTCGTTCTGTGTCCCGGCTATCCTGCCGAGTTCCGTAGGAGGCTTGCTAGTTAAGATCCACCCAGCAAGCCCGTTGGATCGCCCTATGGAGTTACTGAGCGAAACATCGATCGGTCGCGATGAATCTTCTTCGCTGACATTGGGGCAAGATTCAATTTCTCGTCGTCATGCACTCATCGAGCATCGAAACGGCGAGTTCTTGTTGCGCGACTTAGGAAGCACCAATGGCACGTTTGTCAATGAAGTACGTGTGATTACATCCGTCTCACTATCGCCTGGTGATCGAATTCGATTCGGCGACCAAATCTTCAAATTTCTTACGACGGATGGAATCGAGTCGCAGTACCACGAAGTCATCTTCAAGATGATGACCACGGACGGATTGACTCAGGTTTACAACAAACGATTCTTTCTCGATTCGCTCGACCGTGAGATTCTTCAATCACAACTCGGAAAGCAATCCATCTGCGTGATGATGCTCGATCTTGATAAGTTTAAATCGGTTAATGACACTTATGGGCATCTCGCGGGCGACGCCGTGCTTGCAGAGTTTGCAAAGCGAGCCTCTTCGGTGTTGCGGGGTGGCGAGCTCTTTGCCCGTTACGGTGGTGAAGAGTTTTCCATTCTCTGTGCACCAGCGACCCTCGAACAAGCCAAGCTTGCGGCGGAACGCGTAATGGCAATTACCGCATCGTCTCCCGTAATAACCGAATCGGCGGAGATCCCCATGACCGTTAGCATCGGTATGGCATGTTATAGCGGAGAAGGGGAACTGGATGCCAATGACTTGCTCGGCCAAGCAGACTCGCAATTGTATCGAGCCAAGCAGAACGGGCGAAATCAAGTTCAGTACACCACCTAGATCACTATTCTTTTTTCATCACTTTTCCTCAAGGATTCACCATGAGAACGCTTTTCAGTTCCTGCTGCCTTTTATTACTTTCACTCACAACGGTTCCGGTACAAGCGGACTTCGATGTGATCGCTGGTTGGGATCGACAGTTGTTCCCTTCGTTTATTATCGGAACCTCATCGATCAAAACAGATAAGCCTGACGACGAGACCCGACTGGGAGAATCCGACGGATTGCTGGGAATCGTGATTGAAGCTCCTGGGGCTGAGACTCCCATCGAAGTTTCTATCGAATGCGATGGTTTTCTAGAACCTAGCCGCTTCTCGGGTAGCCTGAGCGAAGAAGGGACCACCTATTTCGTTTATCCCAAAGTGAAATACAAATTTGACCGTCTTAGTCAATGTACGCAAGCGACTCCAGCCACGATGACTTACCGAGTTACGGTGGGAGATATAACTCAAGAAAAATCGGTTACAGTGACTTTTCGATCGATCAACGATTGTCCTCTCTGTTTTCAAGATGGAGATACTCTGATCAATACCAATTTCATTTTTGCATCTTATGTCAACGAGCAGCACCCATTCATTGACAAACTTCTTCGCGAAGCGCTCGATATTGGAGTCGTTGATGCGTTCGCAGGCTACCAGGCTGGGACAGAAGAGGATGTGCTTCGGCAAGTGTACTCCCTGTGGGATCTGCTGGTTGAACGAGATGTTCGATATAGTAGTGTTACGACGACGGCAGCCGACTCAAGCGAAATAGGTAGCCAGCATGTTCGCTTGCTCGAAGAGACGATCAACAATCAGCAGGCCAATTGCGTCGACGGATCGGTCCTGTTCGTTTCGATGCTCCGAAAAATTGACATCGAGGCAAGTCTTGTGTTAGTGCCAGGGCACTGCTACGTAACCTTTTTCTTGGATAAAGAGCAAACCAAGCAGATCGGGTTGGAAACGACTCTCATCGGGGCCGATATGGAAACAAATACGAAGATCGGTAAGAATCTGGATAATGCAGTCCCCGAAGAATTTCGAGGAGAGCAATCGTGGGCCAGTTTTGTCAATGCACTCGGCATCGGAACAAAAGGACTGGAAGATAACAGAGAAGCATTTTCCAATCCTGCTGAAAATCAATACCGAATCATCGACATCGCTAAAGCACGCAGGGCAGGAGTCTTGCCAATCCCTCACCGCAGCCAGGAATTATTTGTAAGCTTCGATCACTCGATGGATACAGACGTCGAGATGGCGGAATCCTCTGAGGAAGACGAGGAAGACGAGGAAGACGAGGAAGACGAGGAAGATAGTAGCGAAGAGGAATAGTAGAACCGCTCCAAATCATGCGTTCTCTTTGATTGCCTTGACTATCTCCATCACGGCCGCTTGACCGTCCGCAAAGTACATCAACGTGTTGGGCAAAGCGAACAATGGGTTCGGGATTCCTGCGAATCCCGGACTCAAACTACGCTTGATCACGATAACCGTACGGCACTTGTCGACATCGATGATCGGCATGCCTGCGATGGGGCTCTTTGGATCGGTTTTGGCAAGCGGGTTAACAACGTCATTCGCACCGATCACGATCGCGACATCGACACTGTCCATAGTGGGATTGATTTCATCCATCTCTTTAAGTTTGTCGTAGGAGATGTCCGCTTCTGCCAACAATACGTTCATATGCCCAGGCATCCGGCCAGCCACGGGGTGGATAGCATACTCGACATTCACACCGCGTGATTCCAGCAGTTTGCTGAGATCCCGGACCGCATGTTGAGCTTGAGCGACCGCCATACCATAGCCAGGAACGATAACGACTCTCTGTGCACCGTCGAGGATCATGGCGATATCGTCTGCGGATGTGCTGCGTACATTCGCATAGACTTCGTCTGCTGAAGTGCCTTCGCTCCCACCTGCCATCACCCCGAAAAGTACGTTGGTCAGAGATCGGTTCATCGCTTTGCACATAATCTGAGTCAAAATCACCCCCGATGCCCCGACGAGCGAGCCGCAAATAATGAGCGCATGGTTATCGATCACAAAACCAGTCGCAGCCCCAGCCAACCCTGAGTAAGAATTCATTAAGGAAATGACCACTGGCATGTCGGCTCCACCAATGGGATTCACTAAAAACACCCCCAACACCGATGACGCTGCTGCGGCCAAGACAAAGCAAACGACCTGAATTGCATTGTTATTCGTCAGTGCCATACCGCAAACCAGCAACGCTACCACAACGAGCAATGCGAGATTGATGCTCTGTTGATTTGCAATACTATACGGTTTCTTGAATTGTTTCCATTCCTCTAATTTCGCATAGGCGACGAGGCTTCCGGTCAATGTCACCGCGCCGATCAGGCCAGTGATGCCTATCGCAATCAATGCATCTGTCGTTTGGTTGTCGTGGAGTAGCAAATCAGCCCAAGCCACCAAAACCGACGCTCCACCTCCTAACCCGTTGAGCAACCCCACGAGCTGCGGCATGCCCGTCATTTGCACGCGTTGCGCTAGGAAATAGCCAATAATGGTTCCTGCGACGAGCCCAAGCATAATGAACACATAGCCGCCGATCGATCGATCGAATGCCGCTGCAACAATCGCCAGGAACATCCCAACGGCACCCAGCATGTTGCCTCGAACAGCTGTCTTTGGATGAGACATTTGTTTGAGTCCAACGATGAACATCACGGATGCGAAGATGTAGATGAGTGAAAAAAATGCGTTCATGTTGTTTACTTCGGAGCATGCACAAAACGAAGGAAAGGGAATTCGTGAGTTTTATTTGCGTTTGAACATGAGCAACATTCGATGCGTTACGTAGAAACCACCAACCACATTGATCATCGATAGAACCACAGCAATCAGCCCAAAGATGCAACCGAGGCCCCCCTTTGCTTGTCCTGCGGCGATGACCGCTCCAATCACGGTGATTCCACTGATGGCGTTGGATCCCGACATCAATGGAGTATGCAGTGTGGGTGGAACCTTGCCTATGATCTCGAAACCGACGAAGACAGCCAAGATGAAAACGGTCAAGCTTACCACCAAGACCTCTGCACGATTCCAATCTGACTTTTCGGGAGTGGAGACAGCTCCACTGAAATTAGGTACCGATTCCGTTTCTGCAGCCGCGGGCGCACAGGAAGACACGAAAACCAGATACAAGAAAGCGAGCACCAATGCGTGGCGATGAGGTTTCATGGAATCAATTCCAAAGAGAGGGAAACGAGCAATCATTTTTCCGCCGGGGCTAATAAACTGATGATACGGGAATTCACAACTTGCCCACCTTGAGCGAGGAGTGTTTCGCGAACGATCTCATCTTCGGTGTTTATCTCCAACACGCCTTTCTTCACCATGTTCAGTAAGAACTTAGTGATATTGTTCGCGAACATTTGGCTAGCATGGAAGGGAACCTCGGCAGGTAAATTGGTCGGTCCCAAGATCGTCACGCCATATTTGATGATACTTTGGTTCGCTTGCGTCAATTCGCAGTTTCCGCCACGTTCCGCACCGAGGTCTACGATAACCGAACCTGGAGCCATCGATTCGACCGCAGCGCCTGTGACCAATGTCGGTGATTTCTTGCCTGGGATGGCAGCGGTCGTGATCACGACATCGCTTTGACGCACCACGCTGGTTAGTAGCTCGCGTTGCTTGTGATAGAAATTTTCGTCCATCGCTTTTGCGTAACCACCCGTGTCTTCGGCCCCAGTGCTTCCGAGTTGCAATTCTACAAATTTTCCACCTAAACTTTCAACTTGTTCACGGCAAGCGGGTCGTACGTCATAGGCTGATACAATGGCTCCCAATTTCTTAGCAGATGCAATCGCCTGCAGACCGGCGACACCAACGCCAATAACGAAAACTTTGGCAGCGGAGAGTGTTCCTGCAGCCGTCATCATCATAGGAAACATCTTTGGCAACACGGTAGCGGCCAATAGCACCGCGCGATAGCCGGCAATAGTCGCTTGGGACGAAAGTACATCCATGCTTTGAGCACGAGTGATGCGAGGTATCAACTCTAGAGAGAAGATCGATGCGCCCGAGGGAGCGTACTGGGCGATAGTATGCGGTTCACCGAGCGGATCTAACGTTGCGATCAACACTTGACCGCTACGAAGCAAGGAACGATCGATATCGGCGTACTCTTTCTGAGCGCCACAACCTCGTACCTGTAGGATGATATCCGAATTATAAACCGCAGCACGATTAGGAACTATGGTTGCCCCGGCGCTTTGAAAAGCATCATCGGTATAGCCCGCCGCTGTTCCTGCTCCATGTTCGATGGAAACTTGAAGTCCTGCTTTGATAAGTGTTTCGACACACTTTGGAATCATTGCGACTCGCGCTTCTCCAGGCAACAGTTCCTTTACAACCCCAACTCGCATAACATCCCCGCTCTCAAGAATCATACGTCCAGGATCTTTTTGTCACTCATCAGTTTAACGCCCTCAGAAATTTTGTGGGTAGGGCTAAGGCATCTTGGCGGGAATTCGCAGCGACATTTTCATTAAGGGTAGACCGGCCTTTCGGGTGGGTTCGAGTTCAAGCTTTGAATCCCACGTGATATCCTTTAGCATCACGGCCTGTTTCTGGATACGATTGCGGGTCTCTCCGAGGCGCAAAACAAAGGTGCCTCGGAAAGTCGAAATTACCCTGTAAAACAGAGCTCAAAGCAAAGACCTCCATTCCCAATGTCACATCCTGTCCCCAAGGTTCTTAAAAATGAATGACCGACTCTCTTCTCACGAACTTCGATCCGCACGTTGGTTTGCAAAAGATGACCTTCGCAGTTTTGGGCATCGATCGAGACTCAAGGGGATGGGTTTTGATGACGAAGACTACATGGGAAAGCCCGTCATCGGGATTTTGAATACGTGGAGTGATCTGAATACTTGTCACTCGCATTTCAAAAATCGAGTGGAAGAGATCAAGCGTGGAGTGCTACAAGCCGGCGGATTTCCTGTCGAAGTGCCCGTCATGAGTCTCGGTGAAATGCTTATGAAACCGACGACGATGCTTTATCGCAATCTATTGGCGATGGAGACTGAGGAGTCATTGCGATGCCATCCGATCGATGCAGCAGTGCTCATGGGAGGATGTGACAAAACGGTGCCTGCACTGATCATGGGCGCCCTTTCGGCAAATATTCCATTTCTCTTTTTTCCCGCCGGCCCGATGCTGAAAGCGCGCTGGAAAGACCAGACACTCGGAAGCGGCACCGACGCGTGGAAGTTCTGGGCGGAGCGCTGTGCGGGAAATCTCTGTGAAGGGGAGTGGAAGGAGATCGAGAATTGCATCGCCCGTTCCGCTGGCACATGCATGACGATGGGAACCGCATCGACCATGGCTTGTATCGCGGAGTCACTCGGCGTGACATTGCCAAATGCTGGTAGTATCCCCGCAGTTGTATCGGAACATAGCCGACTGGCCGTTGCAAGCGGAAGACGTGCTGTCGATTTGGCCGTACAGCAAGTGAAGCCGTTGCAGTTGCTGACGCGTGAAAGTTTTCTTAATGCGTTGATCACTCAATTGACTCTGAGTGGTTCAACGAACGCGATCGTGCACATGATTGCCATGGCGGGTCGAGCTGGCCATCGAATAACACTTGATGACTACGATGCTATTTCTAAGAGAGTTCCTGTCTTGGCTGATTTGAGGCCGAGCGGTAAGTACTTGATGGAAGACTTTTACAATGCCGGCGGATTGGCAGCACTGCTTCAGCAACTGAGAGATGTCCTTTACTTGGATGCCAAAACAGTGAATGGTAAGTCTCTCGGTGACCAAATCCAGAACGCAACTATCATCGACCCACTTGTGATTCGCGATCGATCGAATCCGCTATGGCCGACGGGCGGCACGTGTGTATTGCGTGGAAACTTGGCACCAGATGGTTGCGTCATCAAGACCGTGGCAGCAGACCCGAAATTGCAAAAACACACCGGACCTGCGCTGGTGTTTAACTCGTATCTGGATATGAAGCAAAGGATCAATTCCCCGGAACTGCCGGTTACACCGGAAAGTGTGCTTGTGTTACGAAGCGCAGGGCCCATCGGTGCGCCAGGTTTCCCGGAGTGGGGAATGCTTCCACTGCCCGACAAGATTCTCAAGCTCGGAGTTCGCGACATGGTTCGGATCTCCGACGCGAGAATGAGTGGTACGAGTTACGGAACATGTGTATTGCACGTTGCTCCAGAGTCTCACATCGGAGGTCCGTTAGCACTTGTTCAAGATGGTGATCTCATCGAACTTGATGTGGAGTCTAGGTCGTTGAATCTACTGGTCGACCCGCAGACGCTCGAGGATCGGCGGAAAGATTGGAAGAAACCGGTTGTTCGATGGCAACGCGGGTATCTCAAAATGTTCTCAGAACATACAACCCAAGCGAATCAAGGCTGCGACTTTGACTTCTTGCACGGAAACGACGCTGACTTAGAGCCAGAGATCTAACACCATTGACGAGATCGTCCGATAGCGAATGTGGCTGTGGCCCTACTTGCTCCCCAGCCTTTGCATGCGCCGGATCTTCACCTTCCGGTTCGCCGCATATATCTTCGATTGTGCGCAAAACGTCATTTTATTGAGGTCTTTCAACCAATACGAATGGCGTTGGAAATGCTACGCTTGAACTGATAGATTCGATCTTTATCGCCGTTTCGATCTCGATCGCCGTTTTGCGTGAGTCGTACGACTCCATGGAATACTTACTTTCGTTTTTAACGATTTCAATTCGAGGCACTGTATGAAAAAGTCTTTTGGTTTTACGTTGGTGGAGCTGTTGGTCGTCATTGCCATTATCGGCATTCTGGTGGGATTGCTTTTGCCGGCAGTACAAGCGGCCCGGGAAGCGGCCCGACGTATGCAATGCTCCAACAATATGAAGCAACTGGGGCTTGCCTCGCATAACTATCACGACGCGCATAAAAAGTTCCCGATCGGACAGCATTTGTTCGGCACGATTACAGGCGGGGTTTCGATGGGGTTAGGATACAACTGGAGCTTTGGCTTGCTACCATACATCGAGCAAGGGAATCTTTACAATCAGTTTGACAATCGATTTCCTGTCTTCGAAAGAACAGTGACCAGAAATGGAATATTGGCAGGTACGCCTCTCGCTTCTTTTAGTTGTCCATCCGACAAAAAGCCACCGACGATTGATTTGACTTCCGAAAGAATCCGCCCTAGCGCAACATCGAGTTACAAAGCAGTGAACGGATCTTACAACAATGGATTCTCAACACCGACCTTCAACGACTCCGCTGCGTTCAACGGCACATTCGAAAGAGACTCGCGGGGCATTTACGGCATCAGCAATCTAATGGATGGCACGAGCAACACCATCATCATTGCAGAAACGAGATGGGGAATGAACGCGAGCGGCCGAACTCGCTCGTATATTTACGGTGCATCGGATCCGTCATCCAGTCCCTATGCCTCGGGTGCGAGTGAATGCAGTTTTCTGAATGGTCAAACAGCGATGAACTGGGCAATCACGGTCCCGACCTCGAGTGCTAACCGTACTGCGGGAAGCTTTCATACAGGTGGGGCACAATTCGTATTCGGCGACGGATCAGTCCATTTTCTTAGCGAGAATATAGACCATACGGCCTCCGCCTACTTTGCAGCAGCACCCTATATGCAGGGAGCGACAGCACCTCGAAACACCATGCCGTTTGGAACGTACCAACGATTGTTTTCTGTCGCTGACGGGCAAGTGGTAAATCCCTTCAATTAGGACACAGCTGACAATAGGATGCAGCTGACAAAAGTCACGCTTTTACCGTAGCTTGGGACCCTTTGTCCCGAGCCTGATGGGTTTTGCGAAGAGTTCGTGACGGACGGGACAATGTTTGAGAATGGTCCGGTTGAGAATGGTCCGGTTGAGAATGGTCCGGTTGAGAATGGTTCCAGCCTACTTGGTTATCTCGAAAGGAAGTATTGAATGTTGAAGTCTGTTGCTGGCGTTGGTCTCTTGATGATAGCTCTCATGCTTCAGGTGGGTTGTGGACCGAGCGGTCCAGAAATCGCTCGTGTCCAAGGAACGGTGACTATGGACGGGAAACCTTTACCAAGCGCCATCATTATGTTTGTTCCTGTGGGTGGCCGACCGTCGGTTAGTGAAACGGATGCGAACGGAAAGTACGTGTTGGAGTTCAGCGGCGGAAGGAAAGGTGCAATTCCTGGGATCAATCGAGTGGAAATCAATACGGGTCGATTGGCTTATGAAAAAGACGGGAAAAACTATCCTGCCGTGAAGGAAAGTGTGCCAGTGCAGTATAATCGCCTCACGACACTTGAGTTTAATGTCGAAGCTGGCAAGAATAACACTGCGGACTTCGCTCTCAAGTCTGGAGGAAAAATCGTCGAGCAGTGAGGATCGGAAACGATGAACGACCGCGCGAAATCGGTTGAGACCAGTAGACCCGATTCCGTTCAATCCATCGAGCTGAAGTTGCTTGTACAGCTCTTTGACAATGCTCCCGACGTCGCATTCTTTGTGAAGGATGCTCTTGGAAAGTATCTGGCGGTCAACGACTCGCTCGTGAATCGCCATGGTTTAAGCACGAAGCAGGAAGCGATCGGAAAGTGCCCATGCGATATATGTCCTGGTGAATTCGGACGAGTACCGACAGAACAAGATACGCGTGTCTTGGAGACTGGATTGCCACTGGTCGACCATCTCGAAATGCAGTGGCACAAACCGAATCAGCCCGTTTGGTGCCTCACGACCAAGCTTCCGATTCTGGATCCCACGGGTCACATTCAGGGACTGATTGGATTCTCTCGAGATGTTCGATTGCAAGTGGAGAGCCACGAGATCCCGGAAGAGTTGGCGAACTCGCTAGACTACTTCGAAAGCCATCTTCAGGAGCTCGATTCCCCTTCCGCGCTTGCAAAAAGATCGAACATCACACTTCAACGTTTGACCCGTTTGACAAAACGACTCTTCGGTTTGACGCCTGGACAATTGATTACCAAGATTCGAATTGCGGCTGCGTCTCGAATGCTCATGGATAGCCAAACACCGATCGCCGATGTTGCGATCGCCAGCGGATACTATGATCAGAGCGCGTTTACTCGAACGTTTCGATCTGCAACCGGCGTGACACCGTCGGAATTTCGAAAGCACTCCCAGGCCGTGCTTGAGTGTTAAAGTTACCAGCAGTTTGACTAAATCTGCGTTTCGGAAAATGGTTGATTGAAGATGCCCGAAGACACGAAGCTGTGCGCTGGCTGTCTCTCGACAGGTGTTTTTCGATAACCAAAGAAAGCACGTCGCTCGATGGTTTCGGCAACTTCGGCGGGAACATGTTCTCGCCAACTGAAGTCGCCAGCCTGTATTTGTCGTAGAACCTCGCGCGAGAACGTGTTCAGGTGGCGCGGGTCAAAGTTGTCGAGTTGTTCAATACAATGCTTGTCGACCAAGTATTCATAGAGTTTGCGCAACTCCGGCGCAACTTGTAGATTATCGACCAACGTTAACTCGTTCGTCGCTTGGTTCAGCAGCGGATACACATATAGTTTCAGATCGTTCTTGAACAATCGGCCGAACGACTCCAAGATCCCGCCGTCGAGCTGCGAATAGTATTTTTCATCGAACAGTTCGCACACGCTCCCTGCTCCCATGGTGATACCGATCTTTTTCTTGGTATAGCGAGCGAGGTATGCGGCAAGTCGATAATACTCAAAGTAATCAGAAATCAATACGGTCATACCGCAAGCGGCCATGAGGTCGACTCGGGCCAGAAAGTCTTTCAAATCGATTTCGCCATTGGCTTTCAGGTTCTTCATCGTGATTTCAGCGAGCGTAACCACTTGATCGGCTTCGACATCCGGTTCCTCGCAGAATTTTTCGTAAGCCGAACGAAGCATGTCCAGGTTGACGTTGGTGACAGGACGGAAGCTTCCGCGTTCGACCAAAATCGGTCGCTTGTACAACACTTCGGAAGGCTGGAGGACTTCTCCTTTGGCAGAAAACATAGCAGCATTGCTCAAACCGAGCTGGACCAAACGCAGGCTCATGACACGATTGTCGACGTTACGGAATGCGATACCCGAGAACTCGATCATGTCGATTTCAATTCGACGTGTGTTAAGGTTATCGAGCAAAGATTCGACAAGCATTTCTGGTTCGTGGTGCAGGAAGAAAGCTCCGTACAGCAAGTTGACGCCGATGATCCCGATCGCTTCTTGTTGTGCAGCATTCTCGGTATCCAGCATGCGGACGTGAATGATGATTTGGCTATCTTGGTCACCAGGATGTGCTTGAAAGCGAACTCCCATCCAACCGTGACAATCGTTGGTTCCTTTGAAGTTTCGAGCGGAAACAGTGTCTGCAAAGGAGAAGAATGCAGTCGTGTCGCCGCGGCTTTCTTTCAATCGAGCAAGGTTGAGGGAATGCTCATGGTCGAGCATATCCTCCAAACGCTTACGACACACGTAGCGTTCGCATTGTCCATAGATCGCATCACTTACGGTCATGTCATAGGCAGACATACTCTTAGCAATCGTGCCTGCAGCTCCACCCACTCGAAAGAACCATCGCACGACTTCTTGTCCTGCACCGATCTCGGCAAAGCTCCCATAGCGACGAGGATCCAGGTTGATCGCAAGTGCTTTTTGTTCGGTGTTTGGGCGATTGGAGGTGGTAGAGCGATCGACGCACATAGATGAGTATCCCAAAAACTATTGGACAGAGTTGGCCAAATAGCATGGGATAAGGACAGATACGATGAGCTTCAATTGGAAGCAATTCGCGGGACTTTTCCAATAGCTCCGTCGCGCAGTCAGAAATTCCGTCAGAACCGCTACAGATTGCCGCTAAAGGGATTGCACTAGTTTCGCTTCGATCCGCAGAATCCTCACGTACGCTTCAGGTAGTGATTGGAGCGACAAACTTGTCAGCGATCGGTTCTACTTCGCAAAACGGGTGCTACACACTCCGGCTCATGGTTATTGGTGACTTCGGTTACTGCTTGCTTTGCGACAACTAAGCAGCCCGTCGACCTGAAACGATTTCGGTCAAGCCCAGAGGTAAAGCGAGTGGCTGATCGTCGGTCACGACAGCTTGGATGGCCAAGTGCCGGGTGGCGTTCAGCAAAATCGGGCTCTTGAGGTTGGCAGTCAGAGTTGAACCGCTCTTGCTCACGATACAGAGGAAATAAAGCAAGTCGTCGGAATGCAAATGCAGCGACGCCAAGTCTCGCTTATGCACATGAGCCCGGTATTCTGGCAAATAGCGTCGCGGACTGATGACCGGCAATGCGACATTGGCAAGCGCCACCGATTGCAACCAAGCGACTTGGCTATCGTCGTCGGTGGAAAGCAATATCCAGTGCCGACACGTTTCAAATCCGATCAATCCGTGGGGCATTAAGAGCATATCCGAATGATTGATCTCAATTTTTCCGAAGCGAGATGATTGAATTTGCATGATATCACCGGTGGACCAAGATTTACCTCGTATGCTACAATCTGGCATCGGCACGTGGAGCGACCAAGCGTGAGGGCAAATTCAATTCCTCACAGAATTCTTGAGTCATTTCGCATCCAAAGTTCATTTTCTCGAAAACGATAGCCTGGTTTTAATGAGTGATAGCAATATTTTGAAGCGGATCGAAGACATCCGTGTGAGGCTCGCACCTTTGCGAGACGGTCTTTGACTTGCCTGCCAAATTAGATGTCATTGCATCGCTCGAGGCCATGATGGCCCAACCGGATTTTTGGAACAATAGCGACAAAGCCCAGCAAATCGTTCAGCAACTTAAATCGATGAAGGTCGTGATTGAGCCCTTGAAGAAAGCGCTCCAGGCCTGCGATGATTTGAGCGAACTGGCCGAGATGTTGGACGACGACCCTTCCGCCGAGGCAGAGGTGCTCACAGAATTGAGTCAACTCGAGCTCGCGGTCGAGCAATTGGAACTACAGTCGCTGCTCAATGGTCCGCTGGATAATTGCGGTGCTATCCTGTCAGTGCATGCGCGCGAGGGTGGTCTCGATGCGAACGATTGGGCGGAGATGCTGATCGGGATGTATGCATCCTGGGCACAAAAGCACGGCTATAACGCTGAGCTTGTCGATCGATGCGACAACGAAGGAGCTGGAATCACTCAAGCGACGATCATTGTGCGCGGTCCGTTCGCATACGGATTCTTGCGCGGCGAAGAAGGAATCCATCGCTTGGTACGGATCAGTCCTTACAATGCGGAAGGCAAGCGGCAGACGAGTTTCGCAGCCGTCGACGTTTCGCCCGAAGTGGAAGATTCCGTCGAAGTCGAGATCGAGGAAAAAGATGTTCGCGAAGATGTGTATCGCGCCTCTGGAGCTGGTGGTCAGCACGTGAACAAGACGAGCTCTGCGATTCGACTGACGCACGCACCCACAGGTATCGTCGTTCAATGCCAGAACGATCGCAGCCAACATAAAAACCGGGCGCAAGCGTGGAAGATGTTGCGCGCGCGATTGGCTCGCATCGAAGAAGAAAAACGAGAAGCAGAGATTGCAGCCAAACACCAGAATAAATCGGTGACTGGATTCGGTTCGCAGATCCGCAACTATTTTCTCCATCCAGATCAGCGGGTCAAAGATTCGCGCACCGGATTTCAAATGGGTAGCTTCCACGCAGTCTTGGGGGGCGATATCCAGGGGTTCTTGGAATCGTTCTTGAAGCACCGTATGGTTAGCTCCACCGAAGAGTAACGCGACATGCCCCATTTAGAAACGGACGATGTTCGAGTCGAACACGTCAGGTCCAACGATCGTTTTGCCCATCGAATTCTGATTCGATGTGGAGATCGCTGGCTGCCGGTACTCGAATCGGTCGAAGGGACTGCGGCCAATGCATGGCCCCAGAGTCCACCGTGGCAGCAGATCGTCCAAGAATCGGTCGGTCCAAACGGTGAAGACGTACTACTCGGTGTTGGACTTTCAGGAAACGGCCATTGGTCCATCGCGATCGACAAAAAGCATCTCAACGGTTCCGAAGATAGCGAGAGTCAAAGCCTGTTCGTTTTGCATTTCGATATCGCCTGCAAGATTTCGAAAGGAGCTGATTTCCTCGGCTCGACGTGGCAATGTTGCGAGGGTTGGGCCATTGCAACGTGGACGCCGGAACAAGTGTTCGTTCGTAACACTTCGCGAGCAGACTCGATCGCATTGCAGTTGGATGCAAACCATGGCGTCTTTCGTTATTCGGAATCACCCCCGAATGGGGTATTGGTTTTGGCATCTTCCGATTCTCCCGCGTTAGCAAAAACCCATCGCTGGGCATTTGTAGCAAGACGGATTGCAAACTAGGCAGTGGCATTCCTTGCTACCACCTGCGGATTGCGCCTGAAGGCAAGTGGCGGCGGGTTGGGATGTTAAAATTTCATCCGCAGCCCGTCTTGCGTTAAGATTTGCTCACAAACCGCAAGTGAAAAAAGAGAGCGCCCTGAGGTTCGTAGCATTGGGCCTAGTTTTCGTGGGTAAATGATTTGGCTTGCATAATTCGGCAGGCTGGATCAGAGTAACTCTGTTGGGATATAGCCTGAACCCGATGTTTCGATGCGAAAACCCCTGTGTTTGAACTGATTCAACCTATCATTGCCGCTCCGGTTTTACCAGCAACAGTCCTGTTGGGCGTGCTGGTTTGCTGGAGTCTGTTCATGGTCCTGATTGGATCCGGACTGGGAGCTGATGGCCAATGGTCGTTCCACTTTCACAATCCGCTCAGTAGCGTTTTGGGTGCCGACACTCATAGTGGCATTGGACATTCCATCGCCCATTTCTTGGGAGATACGCTCGGGTCCTTTGTGCTGGCACCTACCAAATGGCTGAACCTGCGGAGTGTTCCCTTTCTGGTATGGATGGGCATCTTCACAATCGTTTGGTGGACGCTCTCTATAGCCTGGTGGATGGCACTGGACGAATGGTTGATTGTCAATCCTGGTCGCAGCATGACAATACTATTGATTGCTCGCAATCTCGCTTGTGCATTGCCACTTACCAAGATGATCACACAGCTCATGATCGGTTGGTTTGCTGACAGCGGTAGTGTGGATTCGAAATCACTGATCGGTCAAGAAGCAGAAATCTGTTCGTACGATGCTACCCCAGAAAATGGTCAAGCCAAGTTTAAAACGGGGGCATCACCTCTGTTGTTGAACGTACGCACCGATGTGCCACGACTCGAAAAGGGAACTCGAGTTTGGATAACACACTATGACTCGGTAAAACGAGTCTACCACGTATCACCCACAACTACCGATTTAAAAAACTTTTCAAAGCACGGTGAATCCTCATGAGTCCATTTGTGTTAGCAGCGACCACTTCGCAAGTCGTGATTGGTCTGCTGATTTTGTTTGCCTCCATCATCGTGATAGGCATGGCCTTTATTATGGTCGCAAGCAAGTTCTACATCAAAGTGGGACCAGACGAAGCGATCGTCAAGACAGGCATGGGTGGTATGAACGTGATCATCGACGGCGGTGCGCTCGTCTGGCCGGTGATTCACCGATACGAAAAAATGGACCTGACCTTAAAGAGTTTCGAGATCGCACGCGAAGGCTCCGAGGGGTTGATTTGCAAAGACAACATCCGTGCCGACATCAAATGCGCCTTCTTCATTCGGGTCGACAAAACTACCGAAGAGATCAAGGAGGTGGCGCAATCGATCGGATGCAAACGTGCGAGTGTTGTCGAGACACTGCGCGAGCTGTTTGATGCCAAGTTCTCCGAAGCGCTCAAGACCGTAGGCAAACAGTTCGAATTCGTCGAACTCTACGACAAACGGGACAAATTCAAGAACGAGATTCTGAAAGTCATCGGTACCGATTTGAATGGATATCGACTGGATGATTGCGCGATCGACTACCTCGAACAAACCCGGCTCGAACTGCTCAACCCGAACAACATTCTCGACGCCGAGGGTATCAAGAAAATTACCGAACTCACTTCTGCCGAGAAAGTGAAGGAGAATCATTTTACACGCGAACGCGAAAAGACACTGAAGAAGCAAGATGTGGAAGCGGCGGAGGCGATCCTCGAACTGGAAAGGCAACGCATCGAAGCGTTCGAACGCCAGAAACGAGAAGTTGCCGAGATTCAAGCTCGCGAAAATGCTACCGCGGCTAAAGTAGTCGAGGAAAATCGATTAGCATCCGAACGAGCCAAGATTGCTGCGGACGAAGAAATCGGAATCGCTACGGAAAACAAACATCGCACGATTCTTGTCGCTCAGCGAAATAAAGAACGTACCGATGCGGTCGAAATAGAACGTATCCTCCGAGACAAGACGCTCGAAGCCACCGAACGAGAACGAGTCGTGGGGCTGGCCGCCGTTGAAAAAGATAAAGCACTCGAGACGGAAAAACGCAATATTCAAGAAGTGATTCGAGAGCGAGTCATCGTGGAGCGCTCTGTCGTCGAAGAGCAACAAAAGATCAAGGATACAGAGGCCTTTGCTTCTGCCGATCGAACGAAACGAGTCGAAGTGACCGCGGCAGAAATGGCTGCCGAACAATCGCTGGTGCGAGAGATCAAAGCTGCCGAAGCGGCCAAGAAAGCATCCGAAAGCTTTGCGGCCAAGGTTCGTATCGAATCCGAAGCACACCGAGACGAAGCAGAACAAAACGCTGCAGCCATTAAAATTATGGCGGAAGCGAAACGAGCCGAACACGCTGCATCGGGACTCGCGGAAGCGGAAGTCATGCAAGCGAAGGCCGGTGCTACCCAAGAACAAGGGTTGGCCGAAGCACGCGTGCTACGTGAGAAATATACCTCCGAGGCGCAAGGGATCACCGAGAAAGCGAAAGCCATGAAGGAAATGGATGGCGTCGGTCGTGAACACGAAGAATTCAAACTCCGCTTGGAAAAAGAAAAGCAAATCGAGATCACGGGTATCCAAGCTCAGAAGTCGATCGCCGAAAGCCAAGCGCTCGTAATTGGCGAAGCATTGAAGACAGCGAAGATCGATATCGTCGGTGGCGATGGAGAGTTCTTCAAACAAGTCTCCTCGGCCGTTCAAGGTGGCAAGGCACTCGATCGCTTCGTGCTCTCCTCAAGTGTGGCGACGGACATCAAAGAAACGTTCTTTAATGGCAGTCCTGAGTATTTCAAAGAACAGTTGGCCGGGTTGCTCGATCAGTTGCATTTAAAATCGAGCGATGTTCGCGATCTGAGTGTCGCAGCGTTCGTAGCGAAGATGCTCGGCGATGGCGATTCGAATATTCAATCGCAACTGGTGAATTTATTGGGGCTGGCTGGCAATTTGAATTTGGCAAACAAACCGATCAGCGGATTGTTAGAGAAAAAGTAGAAATCGAGCGACATGCCTCTAAAAGCCACTCTCCCGCTGGGAGGGTCGGCCAAAGGCTGGGGAGTAAGCCGACAAGCCCATTCACATTCGGTTAACAACTCGCGATCGATACCTCCTAAAAGTTCAACCACCGTCGACTTCACGATCCAAACTTCTATGACTGAAACCGCTTTAGCCACCGGAACCTACGAAGTCTTGCGCAATCGGCTGCGCGAGTCTGCGGCCGAACTGCGTGCGAGGTTTCAGAAACTAAACGAAGCGCGTTCCAGTGTATTTGGTAATGTAGAGACTCGGTTGTTGGCCACGATCCATGTGACGACCGATCACAACTGTATTCCTCGCGGTCTGTTCGCGAACCAAAATCAACTGATGCTGGGCTACAACGTCCAGTTCGGATTGAAGACAGAGATTGCTCCGAGCGATGTACTATCACTCTTTCGTTACGACGGTGAACATGCGCGGCACGAAACGTTGGACACTCTGACCTCGAAGGAGTTTGTTCGCGATTTTGAGGAGCTTTATAAGTACTATCGAGGTGCGACATTCTCGAGGTTCTTTCAGAACGGTCCAATGCTTTACATGGTTTTCCAAATCGGGAAGACCGCCGCAAACATCAAAGCATTCAAATGGGCGATCGCCGGCAACCGATTGCAGTACATCGACAATCGGAGCGAGTCGGAGGTCAAGCTACCCAGCCAACATGCCTTCCAATGGAAGCGGGCGACCCGTGACAGTCACAGACACGGAAAACATCCCCATATTTCCATCGAAGACAAAGTCTTTGTCGAGTGTGTTCATGGGGATTTGACGATCAAGGTCGAGGACAACACCGAAGACGGGTTGGGGATCTATCGTGAACCCGTTGAGAGCCCGGACCAAACGCTTGATGATGCAGAGACTTTTTACGCGATCTTGGGCAATTTGATTTTGTTCAAGATTCGCCCGTATCAAGAACGAGATTTTCGCTATCTCGTTTTTTGCGTAAAACGATCGAAGGTGCATCGACTTGATTCGATCGGTACAGCCTGTGTGTTATTGCCAGACGACCATGGGATCATTTTTCCGAACGGCTTTGTCTTACAAACCGGGGAAGTCAAACTGTTTGACCATGGTTTGGCGGATTTGTCGTTTGATCGCTTGATCAAATCTCCTAACGGCGAAGACTATTTGTTTCTGTTCTTTCAACCAGAGAGCGGAACGTTGCTACAGCTTCGCTACAACCTCATCCGACAAGAAGTGGATACGCCGCTGGTTTGTCACGGTCAAGCGTTCTTTGATAATGGCAACATGTTGACGATGCGAGCGAGCGATACACCGCAAAAACATCATGCATTGCAAGTGTGGCAAACTCCATTCACGAGTTCCAATTTTGTTCCTCCGGTTCAATCCGATTCACTCTTGTTCAAGATCGGAAATCATGACCTCGTACGAGGTATGGCGGAGTGTCAAGAACTGTTGACCCTCGTCGACAAAGATGAATCGTATGCAGATTTGTACGCGGATTTATCGAAACGCGCTACCGATTTGCTCGACAGCTATTTTTGGTTAGATCGCGAGGAATCGTTCAAGCTCTCCGAGCCGATTCAACAAATCCGCGATACAGCCTCTGCAGCCGTGGATGAGTTTGAAAAGGTCGTGCGCGTCCGTAATGAAACCAACAATAGCTTGGCCAGAGCCGAAGGACAAACGACCGAAATCATCAAGGGAATCGAGCGATCTCGATTCGAGAAGGTAGCGGACTTTGTCGAGAAGCTTGCTGCGATTCGCGCCCAACGCGGCAATGCGATCCAGCTGAAGAGTTTGCGTTACATCGATTTAGCTCGTGTAGAAGCGATAGAGAAACAACTAACCGAATCCGCCGATCGCGTCGGTGTTCGTTGCATACAGTTTTTGTTGGAGCCGACGGCGATGCAACCGTATGCGTTGCAGATCGATCAATTGGGAAGCGAAGTTCCCAAGGTGGATTCCACGTCCACGGCCAAGAAACTGGAGAGTCATTTCGCTGAGATTGGTAGTTCGTTGGAGCTGTTGATTGAGACCGTCGCGCAACTCAAAATCGAAGATCTCGCACAACGCACAAACATTGTTGACCGGGTTGGCGATTGTTTAGGACAGCTCAATCGAGTTCGATCTACGTTGAAGATGCGGATTCGCGATTTAACGACTCGCGAGTTAGAGTCGGATTTCGCATCGCAGTCCAAGTTACTGGATCAAGCGACCTCCAGTGCGATAGACGTTGTCGAAACGCCCGACGCCGTCGACACAGCGCTCACACGTGTCTTGATGCAGATCGAAGAGCTGGAAGGCCGTTACGCGGATTCAGAAGAGCTGTTACTGCGATTGACAGAGAAACGACAAATGCTGTGCGATTTGTTCGAAGCGAAACGGGAGCAACTGGTAGAAGTGCAAACTCGCCGAGCGAACTCGCTCGTCTCGGCTGCGGAACGAATACTCTCGGGCGTCGCTTCCCGATCGGCACGGATCGATGCACCGGAAGAATTGCTTGCCTATTTCGCATCAGACTTGATGGTAGAAAAGGTTCGCAAAATTGCGGATCAACTCGCGGAGCTCGGCGATTCCGTTCGCTCGGACGATGTGCAGTCAAAATTGAAAGCGATCTCCGACGACGCTATGCGTCAACAACGGGACCGGCGTGAATTGTTAAGCGATGGCAATCGCGTTATCAAGCTTGGACAACATGCTTTCAGTGTCAACCATCAACCCATCGAGTTGACAACGGTCGTTCGCGATGGAGGGTTGAATGTCCACTTGACGGGAACTCAGTACTTTCAACCGCTTCACGATCCTGCGCTCGAAGTCGCTCGCGATTTGTGGGACCAGCCGTTGCCCAGCGAATCGCCCGATGTATACCGAGGGGAGTATTTGGCTTATCAACTGGCCAAAGAACTGCGTGGAGCAACTGCGACATTCGGCGTACGTGAATATTTGACACTTCAACCCAAAGAACAATTGGACTGGGTTCGCGATCGTATGCAACCTCGATTCCAAGAGGGTTATGTTCGAGGCGTCCACGACCAAGACGGCACGAAGATCCTTACCGAATTCTTGACGATGGAGCAGTCGCTCGGCTTGCTCGCCTATCCTCCCCAATTGCGAGGAGTGGCGTGGTTCGTTTGGAATTATCTGGTGACCAGTCAACGTAGAGATCCTCTAGAGCGTTGGATTCAGTCGATCGCGACGATCGATCGCCTTTTACCCAATCATGCGCAAAGTCGCGAGTGTGCTGAGGCTGTACGAGAACAACTGGTCAACGCATGTGAGGGACTCACCCTAGAAAGTTCTTTCCGAGCGTCCTTTGCATCGGACGCGACAGAGTATTTGATCCAGGAGCTCCGTTCGCAAAAAGGGACCACTCCTATCCCGTGCCACAGCTCGCGGGCCGTTCATTTGCTTCAGGCCATGCGTCAACATATGCCGTCGGACGCATGGAATACTTTACAAACAACATTGCAATCGCATCGCCCCGAGCCGCATGAGTTATGGGTCACGGCGTTGAAGGCGGTCGATGCGTTTCTGGATTTTCATCAGCATCACGCAGCCTCCGAAGCGGAGACTCACGCCTCTTCGGGTAGGCATTTGGATCCGGCGAGCCTCTACCGCGAAGAGATTGCAGTCATGCTATTGTCATCCATGGAACTCGCCATGGAAGGGAAAGCAAAAGCGATCGATCGAAAGGCAAACCATTTCATCATCCTATCAGGCTTGAGCGGCGACCACGCGAAGATTTCGAATGAATCCATCTCGCTCCACTACCATGAGTTGCGTCAACGACTCCGGCTGTATTGCGACCATGTCGTACCGCGTTGGGAAGCGTTGCAGTCGACCAAACGCAAGCTCGTGACGGAAGCGGACCGTCGCATCAAGTCGCACGAATTCAAAGCAAAAGTGCTGACGAGCTTCGTTCGCAATCAACTGATTGACGAAGTCTACTTGCCTCGTGTGGGAGACAATCTGGCCAAGCAGATGGGGGCGGTTGGCGAAAACAAGCGAACGGATCGAATGGGGCTGTTGCTTTTGATCAGTCCGCCAGGCTATGGCAAAACGACGTTGATGGAGTATATCGCCAATCGGCTCGGGTTGGTCTTTGTGAAGGTGAATGGACCTGCTCTGGGGCATGGTGTCACGTCGCTCGATCCGAACGAAGCGACCAATGCGTCAGCTCGCGAAGAAGTCAATCGCATTAATATGGCGCTCGAAATGGGCGACAACACGATGTTATACTTGGATGATATTCAGCACTGCAATGTTGAGTTGCTGCAGAAGTTTATCCCGTTGTGCGATGCAACACGGCGAATCGAAGGTGTTTGGAATGGTGTTTCGAAAACTTATGATTTAAGAGGTCGCAAGTTCGTCGTCGTGATGGCCGGTAACCCGTACACCGAGACGGGCGATCGATTTCAAATTCCGGACATGCTCGCGAATCGCGCCGATGTTTATAACTTGGGCGAGATCATTGGAAACAGTGCCGAAGCCTTTGAACAATCCTACCTTGAAAACTGCTTGACCAGCAACCCGACACTGCAACCGCTGGCCCGTTGTTCGAATGCGGATCAACGCAAACTTCTGGCCGCTTCGCGAAGCAATTCGAAAGATGGATTGGAGCTCGAAAGCAATCTCTCCCCAGATACGATCAATGAGATGCTCGTAGTATTGCGCAAGTTACAACGGGTTCGGGATGTCGTGCTAACCATGAATCAAGCTTACATTCGAAGCGCAGCACAGTCGGACGACTATCGAACCGAGCCAGCCTTTAAGCTGCAAGGAAGCTATCGGAATATGAATCGCATCGCGGAGAAAGTGGTGCCTGTTATGAACGATTTGGAATTGGAGCGACTCATTCAATCCAGTTACCAACAAGATGCACAGACCCTATCGCGGGATAGCGAATCGAATCTGCTAAAGTTTGCAGAGTTATTGGGAACGTTGACAGACGCAGAGCAGAAGCGATGGAACGACATCAAGAAAACGTTTGTTGAGAAGACCCGGCTGAAAGGGTTGTCAGGCGAGGACTCGACGGCGCAGTTTTTGAGTTCGCTTCTCGGATTGAAAGATGGTCTCGAGTCGATTCGAAGCGTGCTCGATACGGCCGTGGCATCCCAAGCTTTGGCAAAGGCAGCCGCGGAGGCGGAATTGCCGAAGGATCCACGAGTGATCGTGCAGCACGCAGTACCTCGTGTGATGACCGAGTTGATTCGAAGCCAGTTTCAATTGCTTTACGACGGCCTTCGTCCGTTGCTGGAGGGAGCATCGAAAAACACAGCGACATCGGAACGATTGCGAGTTGCGGTGGAAGATCTTCTGCAACGATACCGTTCGCTGGAAGGAGTCGCTCAGCAATCGCCAGTCGATACCCAAGAAGACATGCGAGAGATGAATAATAGCGACGAGATGTAACGCAAGCCCCTAGGCGGCGCGACGTACCGATTCAGATTCTTCGAGGAATCGGTCTAGAGAACAAGAAGATTCGAGTTGCCCGGCTGGATTGTAAAATTTGATCTGCCGCTCTTCGACGAAGTAAACGATGTCGAAATCTGCGAGCGAGAAACGTCGACCGCAATACATCCCTTCGCGGATGAGTGTGGTCTCGAAAACAGCCGCATCCGGCGAGACTGCCACTCGGTTCTCGACAAGTTGTCGAAGTTTGGTTCGAATTTTGTCAGCGGTGTTAGGTAGCATTCGTTTTTGCAAGCATTTTGAAAAAGCTTCTTCTTATTGATTCGTGTATCGGCTAGGGAAATTTCCCGAATTACCTAATCTCTAAAGGATAGAAACCTTTTCTCTTTGGCCACCTTTTGCTCACTTTTGGCATTCCGTTGTCCGATGACAGGAAATGCTAGTTTCGAGTTTGACGCTTTCGTAGACTTTTCCTTCAAAGTCAAAGAAAGCACTGAATGAATTCTAGCTCCATAGAAACCAAACACACTCAGTTCCACTAACGGAAGGTCGACGAAGCGTGAATGACTATGGCTCCACTATTTCATGTGACGCACACCCTATTCAAGTTCGCGGCAGGACGCGGTTCGCGCATTCTTGGATACCTACCAACGTAGCACCTTGGGCATCTCTGACCGTGGTTCATGGTTTTGGAGATCATGGAGGCAGGTTTGCAGGTCTCGGGACATCGTTAGCTGCCATGGGCTTAGCGGTTTTTGCATTGGATCTTGTCGGACACGGTCGAAGCCCGGGTCGTCGTGGTTGTATCGCATCGTATGACGAGCTACTCGACGAGGTCGAATCGAGCGTCGAGCACGGAAGCGTACTCGTAGGCAAGGTTCCTAAGTTTGTCTTTGGCCAAAGCATGGGTGGCAATCTCGTCCTCAATCTGGCGTTGCGCCGCAAAGAGTTTTGCCATTCGCTGTTCGGGATTATTGCTGGTTCTCCAATGCTTCGAGCGGCGACTATGCCCAAGGAACGAATCATGGATGCCGGTCGATGGCTGGCAAAGCGTATTCCCAATTGGCGAATCAAGGCGCCGGTTCAAGTGACCAAACTAAGCCAGGACCGCCGAGCGCAGGACGCCTATCTGAGAGATCCTTTTGTCCATCGAGCCATATCCCTACGGTTGGCCACGGAGTTGATCGACAGTGGTAAATGGGCATTGGAGCATGCCCAGGAACTTGAAACTCCTACCTTGATCACTCATGGGGCTGACGATACGTTAACATCTCCTGAGGCCAGTCAAGAATTTGCACGTGTCGCATCGAAGTTCACAAAGCTCAAACTCTGGGCTGGTTGTCGGCATGATGTTCATGACGATTTGCAAAGGGAGCGGTTCTTTGCATACTTGTCCGATTGGATGAAGCGACAATGCGTCGTTTCGTTCCGTGTACCAATCGATTACCAACGAGCCGCATAATCGTTCCATCAAAGTCACTAGAATCAGTGTCACTAAAAGCTAGAAAGCAACGAACCCATGTCTCTGGAAGCTGATCGAGATGCCATTCTTGCCCGAACACAACAATTATTGGTGGCAGTCACTGCGGGAGATTGGGAAGCATACGAAGAGATTTGCGATCCGTCCCTCACGTGTTTTGAGCCCGAGGCGCTCGGTAATTTGGTAGACGGATTGGACTTTCATCACTATTACTTCAACCTGCCTGGTGGGAGCAATACACCCATCCAGTCCACGATGATCGGTCCACACATTCGCATCATTGGAGATGTTGGTATCATCGCTTATATTCGATTGACGCAAAAGATTGTCGACGGCAAGCCGACGACGTCTGCCATGGAAGAGACCCGCATTTGGCATCGTCAAAGCGGAAAGTGGAAACATGTCCACTTCCATCGATCCCCTGCAAAATAAATGATTGTTGATTGAGAAGCCAATGACACCAACAGGGTTCTTGCGAGCCACAGCCGCGTCCACAACCACCAGCGTGGGGAATCCTCGTTTCAATCGGATCGCAATCCAGGAGGCGTTGGAGCAGTTTACGGAGTCCGACTTGGTCGTTTTTGGTGAGCTATGCTTGAGCGGCTACACATGCGGCGAGCTCTTTACACAATCCACGCTGTTAAATGCATGCCGTAATGAGTTGGTGCATTTGGCAAAGAGTATTCGGCGGCATCAGTTGGTGGTCGTGGGATTGCCGTGGGTGCACGAGAGCAAATTGCTAAACGTGGCGGCGGTACTGTCGGATCGTTGCATCCTCGGGTTGGTACCCAAGCAACATCTTCCAACCTACCAAGAGTTTTACGAAGGGCGTTGGTTCCAATCTGGGAGCGGCATCTCGACCAAGATTGAGATGTCGGAATTCGAAGGGCATACCCGCTTCGTTCCGTTAGGAACCGACTTATTGTTTTGTTGTGAAAATGTCGTTGTCGGGGTAGAGATCTGCGAAGATCTTTGGGTCCCCCTTCCGCCGAGTTCCTATCAGTCGATCGCAGGTGCGAACGTACTGTTGAATCTTTCAGCAAGCAACGAGACGGTTGGCAAAGCGACATACCGGCAACGATTGGTCGCTGCACAATCGGGGAAATGCAATGCAGCATACATCTATGCAAGCGCGGGGCCTTCGGAATCGACGACGGATCTTGTCTTTGGTGGCCATTGCTTGATCGCGGAGAACGGATCGTTGTTGCAAGAATCAAAGCGAGTCGGAACGGGGCTGAACATTCGAACGAAAGAACCCAGCCAGTCAACCCAACAGACACCTTGCAACCATGCGACTTCGGATATCGATATCGATCGACTGGAACACGACCGACGCGTGACAGGTACGATGCATCAAGTCGACCAAACAACAGCTTTTCGCCGCGTTTCGTTCGGTTTGGAAAAGTTACAACGTCCGTTGGTACGTTGGATAGATCCGCATCCTTTCGTGCCGAAAGAATCGTCTGCACTTGCGGAACGATGCAACGAAGTTTTTGAAATTCAAGTTGCGGGACTTGCCAAGCGAGTGCAGCAACTCCCGGAGAATCTCCCTCTCGTGATTGGAGTCTCGGGAGGACTCGATAGCACGTTAGCACTGATCGTAGCTGCGAAGATGCTCGATGCGTTGGGGCTGGAGCATCGACGATTGGTAGGAATGACGATGCCTGGTTTTGGAACTTCGTCAAAGACGAAGAAGAATGCACTGGATCTCATGGATTTGCTCGGGCTGACGAGCGAAGTGATCGACATTCGCCCCAGTTGTGTTCAGGTGCTTAAGAACTTAAAGCATCATCCCTTCGGTGTGGATTGCGAGGGGAAGTCATTGGATGCATTGCAGCATGAACTGGAACAGTTACCAGATCATCGAAGAAATGATTTGGTGTTTGAAAATGTCCAAGCCAGGATGCGAACGTTGCTCTTGATGAGTCGCGGATTCGTGATTGGGACAGGAGATTTATCCGAGGGAGCGCTCGGATGGTGCACCTACAATGCAGATCATATGTCCATGTACAACGTCAATTGTTCCGTGCCAAAAACGTTGGTTCGATTCTTGGTCCGGTATGTTGCAAACGCGATCTATGATGGCGAAATACGTCGAGTACTTTTGGATATTGCAAACACTCCGATCTCTCCAGAACTTTTGCCCCTTTCTCGCGAGAAGGAAATCCATCAAAGCACCGAGGCGAGTGTGGGGCCTTACGAATTGCATGATTTCTTCTTGTATCATTTCGTTCGGACAGGCGCAACCCCGGAAAAGATTTTGCAACTTGCTACGGAAGCAAAGTTCGACGCGAATTATTCGGAGCAGGAGATTGATCGCTGGTTAAAGGTCTTTATCAAGCGTTTTTTTCAAGCTCAGTTTAAACGTTCGTGCGTTCCCGATGGTCCGAAAGTCGGGACGGTCTCCCTTTCGCCGCGGGGGGATTGGCGGATGCCGAGCGATGCAGACTCTGCAGCTTGGTTACTGAACCAGTAAGATAAAGAGACTGTAGTTTTAGGATGGTCCTTCCATGCGTATACACCGCACGACGATGAAAAACCACTTTCCGTTTGAGAGTCCCATGATGTTAGCCCGATTCGGTAGTACTGTTCTCTTGGCTTTAGTTTTGATTGACTCCCTTCGCGCTGACATCATTTCTGGATTGAGACAGTCGGATATTCAAATGGTGAGCGAGTTTCAATCTGCATTGTTGCAGTCGGCATTGGAGGAGGCTAGAAACGTCCTACTGACGGGCAATGTTGCGAGGTCGCGAGAGATCATCATGAAAGCGAGGGAGACTGAAAAAGATCTTCCGCTGACCGACCTCCTCGTAGCATCGTGGTTACTGGAGGCAAACCAATCGGTACCGGCATTCCAGTTGATGGAACAAACGGCAGCAACTCATCCACCTAGGCGAGATATTCATATCCTGTATGCTCGAGTCTCTCTCATTCAAGGCCGCGTCTTTGATGCCTCGGTTCACCTCGAGGCAGCGAAGACTGCTGCCAATGACCCCGACTGGAGCGCCAGTTTTAACAACCAACTCGATATCGCAATGCTTGAGATCCAGGCTACCATCGCAGATCGCCGTGGCAACTGGAAAGAATCGGATCGGCTATTCACAGAGTTAAAGAACGTAAGACCAAAATCGACAGCCGCGATCAATGGACTTGTGAGAGCGGCATTCTTTCGTGAAGAGGTAGAGACCGCTGAAAAATATCTCCGTGAACTAGAAACCATTCAGGGGCCGCAAGGAACATTGACCGAGCTCGCGTTAGCGTCGTTGTTCGAAGCCAATCGTAATCCTACGAAGGTGGAAGAGTGGTTCAAAAAAGGACTCGAACGAGAAAACAACGAGCCCATTCGCCGCGAGTATGCGAAGTGGCTGATTCGCAATAATCGGGCAGAGGAAGCCAAAGAGATGGCGACCAACACGAAACCGAGCGAAAGCCAAACGAGCGAGTTCGTTTTCATCATTGCCTTATCCGAACAGATGTTGGGAAATTTCGAGGCTTCGGAACCGATCTTAGCACGACTGGACAAAGTAAAGCCAGATACGATCCAGGTAATGAATCATTTGGTCTGGGCCATGCTGGCTTCGCAGGATGCAGAAACGCGAAAAACAGCCCTTCAGCTTGCAAACCGAATGGTGTCCAAGTTTCCACTATCGATGGAGGCCGTTGCAACACTCGGTTGGGCGTTCCACAAGAACGGGGATTCGCAAATGGGAGAAGAAGTTTTTGATCGTCCCACCACATCCAAAAATTTGTCGCGTGACGCAGCCTATTTCTTGGCGCAAATCAAAGAAGCGGTCGGCAAAAAGGAAGAAGCGGAACGAATCCTTGCCGGCGTTCAGAAAGCCGAAGGAGAATTCTTCCATGCAAAGATGCTTAGTGAAGTATCCGTTGAAACGCCCACATCGGACGCGAAGTAAAAACGACGAAATCGTTTCCGCGGGGTGCACAACGTCGACTTCAGCCAGCGCCAATTGGTTTAGAATCGCCGTTTGGCCGGATGGTTGAATCCGCCAATGCGACTCGAGACTAAAGAATTTTTGGTTAATATTTCTCTGAAACGAAGTCTTTTGCCGAGACTAGCCCCACCTCGGTGCGGGCATTCGTATGACTATAAGATCACTCTCATCTCGGCGATCGACTTGTCGAAAAGTCAACTAGCTTGGCAAGATGACAGAGTCGACGACGTGAATAACACCGTTGGTGCAATGAATGTCCGCCGAAGTGACCGTCGCATCGTCAATCATGACTTTGCCTTCCTTCACTGCAATCTTGATGGGCTTGTTAGCAACGGTTGTAGCTGTTGTTAGCTTCATCACATCGGCTGCAGTCACTTTACCGGCTACCACATGGTGCGTGAGAATTCCGACCAACTTGTCCTTATTCTCAGGCAAGACCAGACTTTCAACGGTCCCCGCAGGCAACTTCGCAAATGCATCATCTGTTGGAGCAAATACGGTAAAGGGACCCGCGCTCTTGAGCGTGTCCACCAAGCCAGCTGCTCCGAGCGCTGCAGCAAGAGTCTTGAATGTACCGGCACCAACGGCTGTATCAACGATATCCAACATAAAACATTTCCTTGGCTCTTTTTACTTGACTCGCAACGCCAGAAAGTCTGGTTAGGTTTACGGACAAAGAGTTTGAGACCAGCAAACTATAGTGCAATGGTAACCCCGTGAGGGCTGGCGCAGTCTCGACGGTCCAACCTAGCGTTGCGAGTCTCAACGAGTTCCGTCGGTGTAAGTGACTTACTGCTACCAGCTGTCGATGATGTCATCGCTTTCTCCCCGTACTTTTTGAACGGCCTCACGGTCGGTCCTTTCTGCTTCCGTATCTGCTCAGAATCGAATTTTGGGAGCCAGGGTTTTCGGGAGCTTCTTCGGTCATGGCATGGCTGATGGGTAACAAGGGATGAGTTGGGAATTTACTTTAATGGAAAGGCGTTTAGACCCATCCCGTGAGCATGTCACCTCAGTGCCTTCAAGAAACTCATAACCCACGAAACTTGGGGATGCGTTGAAACTGATCGCATAATGATTTGAAGTCTGTTGCGTCAGGTAGAATTAAAGCGGAACCAGATCGAGTCACGATTCTCAGCGCATCAACACGTTCCCTTCCGCTTCCCACCTTTTCAATACGTACCTCGCGTAGATCGTTCAACGGGCAACTAAACCACGGCTGAGCTTTCTTTGGGAGAAACGCCTCGGGATAATGACAGTTTTGCAAATGGAGAGTTCCCGCCGTGTTGTCTACGATCACGGATACAGGCTTGTTCATCCAACCTGGATACCGACAAACGAGGGCATCGCTAGAAAACTTCGGTGCGCCCCCTTCCGCGAGTGGCTCAAGCCCTTGAGATAGGGATGAGTTATGCATGACATTGAGCACTAGGAAAACGCTGAATACCACCAACATAAATATAGGAACCAACGCGCCTAATAGAGGATTCTTCCTGTTCAATTTCAATCTTGAGGCATATTGGAATCCTGGAACGTACTCCACTGTTACGGTATCTTCGTGGCCGCTTAGCCAACCCAAAGCAGCTTCGTCTCGACCCTCGCGTTGTGCTCCGCTGGCCTCTTGGAAAGAATAATCGAACACAATCACTTCATATGTACGGGATGGCTTGCCACTAGTTCTCGACTCTTGCTTTTTGTGAGTGACCTTCGCAACCGCCGTCTCGCCAAACAACGAATACATCGCCTCTGGAACCAAAAAATACGCAATCATGGCAACAAATACAACTATCATCGTGATCAGCAAGATCACCGGTTTTTTTCGACTCTTGATCGACTGCTCGTTCATCGGATGCGACTAAGGTTCAGAGAAAAAATCTTTCGACTCTGTTGATGCAAACACAATTGCGAAAAGCCTACTATTTGGCTACCCGAGAGTCAAAGCTTTTCGCAATCCAAGAACTGCGGATGCTCTACCAACTAAATGCCCAAATACGACTCGAGACCGACAACGGGAAGAAGTGATGGCCCCACCGTGGATTCTCTTGGAGTTCTATTTCGATTGCGAACTCGATGAATCGAGCTTCGTGTAGGTCTTGTTGTCCCTCATTTTTCATGCTCCCAACTCGCACCGGTTTGGGTGACGTTTGATGACCGGAGCGGGGTATCTGCGACCATGGGAAGATGTGGTCGAAAGCCTCGACCGATAACCCGGCGGTACTTTCAATCCGTTGGCGGGGCAAGTAGAAATCGGCCGCTTCATCCTCAATGACCTTCCATCTCACTCCGTATTGGGCTGTCGCCGCAGGAGAGGATATGACATTGGCGGCTTGCAGCTCGGCCAGCGGCGCGAGCAGCACGGCGGCGAGGAGTGTGAGTGTGTGTTTCATGGTTCCATTTGCTACTTCTGACTCGCAGGGATCGCCGTCACTTTCGCTGCCCACTTGATGCCTTCGAGCACATGCTGTCGCGCGAAGGGCGTGCTAAGGGAGCGCAGGTCGTGGCCGAACTCGGTGTAAAAGAAGCGACCGCCGGTCGCGGGTTCGTGGGTCCAGGCGATGGGATGATCCGCGCCCATGGGCTTGCCGTTGCGGGTTTTGAAATACTCACGCACA
>Ga0207937_1000033_pt1 | contig 39411 bp, 36 predicted proteins | sample LakMenEpi04Sep11_FD_150668 | JGI IMG/M metagenome (GOLD analysis project Ga0207937, IMG submission 150668) | Freshwater microbial communities from Lake Mendota, WI - 04SEP2011 deep hole epilimnion (SPAdes) | ecosystem: Environmental > Aquatic > Freshwater > Lentic | place: Lake Mendota, Madison...
AGAATGGCACCCGCCGATTCCGTTCGGAAAAATCCGCGAATCGAACCGAACGTTCGCGAGTCAATCACATCACGCGACTCGGACTCGTGCGCCATCCGGAATCACCCACCCAGTCGCGGAAGATGCAGCGACCAACGCACTGCGACTCCTCGAATTGCCACCACCACGGCAAGTGGGATCCAGTTTCGTGCCAATTCAACGGCATCAACTTCGACCAGCAGAAGATGAGCACCTGCTCCGATCAACCCGGCAACGGCGTAAATCTCACCGACGAACACGATGGGGGTTCGCCGTGCAAACACATCTCGCAGCACACCTCCCCCAACTCCGGTAATGACACCCATCAATGCTGCGACCAGATTCGACGAACCTGCATCGAGTGCAGTCGACGTGCCAACCACGACGAATGCTCCGAGCCCGATGGCATCACTTGCGACGAACCACGACGCTCGTCCAAGTTTGACCATTGGGCGCGCACGAAGCGTGGCGATCGCGACGGTCGCCGTTGCCAGGGAGACGAGAAGCGGCCACTCGTCGACGATCCAAAACACCTGTCGATCAATCAGAAGATCACGGATCGTCCCACCACCAATCGCGGCAATGGCCGCCAACACCACACCTCCGAGCCAATCCATACCTGCCTCGGTTGCTGCCTCGACTCCCGACAGCGCAAATGCGATAGTTCCGACAACCGACACCACGAGAATCGCGTCCGACGAGCTCACATTGAGTGCGACCCCAACGACGGCAAATGACCCGAACAGCGATGTGATCAACGACATTGAATGCTCAAAATTACCACTTTCTCACATCCACGAGTGCGACAACTCGCACTCGTGCGACTCAGCCGCCAAGAAACTGACGCACCTCAACGGCACGGTTGCAACACTTGGAACCTTCCGTTGCCAGCGCGTGAGCCGTTGCAACATCCGGCGCATCAATGATCCAAAAACCACTCATGTACACCGAGTTGTCGTTGAAGGCACCGCGAGTCACCCGGGGCGCGTCACCGCGATTGTCGATCACCGTCGCATTGCTCGGCGCCGCCAAGCCCGCAGCCAGAATCCAATGACCATGTGCCCGGAGCTTGTCGTTGAAGGCATCGATCGCCTGCATCTCGCCCGGCAATGCGGTGGCAGTACCCCCGTCGAGTACGGCAATGAGGAAACGCATGTCAACGGACCACTTTGCGGCTGGACGTGCGAGCCGGCTTGCGAGTCACTGTCAGTTGGGGGCGGATCATCGCGTCGAGCAAGGCGGCATCGACCTTCCAATCGATCGGCACCCTCACCGTCTTTTTGTTCACCTCATACGACGTCAATCGCGGGGCGAGCGACTTCAGAATTTTTGCATCCCATGGCGCAATGGTGAGATGGTTCGTCGACGCTGACATACCGAATACGTACTTCTCACCGTCTCGCAACATCGGCTGGTTCCACGCCATCACCAACTCCAGATGGGGATGTTTCTTGCGAATCGCCGCGATGATTGCGCGAATGGTCTTGGCTTTGTCCACGCCGACACTCGCGAAATACTCCGCTGGAGTGGCGAACCGCTTGGACGTCGTGGAGCCCCGTGCAAACATCACCAGTGCATTGGCATGGGATTGCGAAAACTCGTGACGCTCGCGCAGGAGCGCAATCTGTTCTGGATACCTTGCATCACCCAATTCGGCCAGCAGTTTCAGCCAATGACTCACCGGTTTTCCGTGCTTCTTCTCGATGGCCGGGAAATGAGTCGCTCGATCCCCCGTTGATCCCGTCTTCTTTCCGCGATCCCCCGACGGTGGCACGGCGCCAGCCTACGAGTGCTTGCGAATGACGCCGTCCGCCACTGCTGCTGCAGCAACGGCAGGAGCGACGCGCTCCACCACCGAGCGGTCGAAGACCGACGGCACGATGAAACTCGGCGACAGTTGTTCCGGTGTCACCGACTCCGCGATGGCAATCGCAGCTGCAACCTTCATCTTTTCGGTGATGGTGGTGGCCTGCGCATCGAGGGCCCCACGGAAGATGCCCGGAAAGGCCAGCACGTTGTTGATTTGGTTCGGATAGTCGCTGCGACCCGTGGCGACCACCTTTGCCAGTCCATCGATCTGCTCGGGACGAATCTCGGGGTTTGGGTTGGCCATGGCAAACACGATCGGATCCTTTGCCATATTGCGTACATCGGATGCAGTGATGAGATCGGGTCCGCTCAATCCGATGAAGACGTCGGCACCCTTCAAGATGTCCGAGACCATCCCCATCTTTCGGGAGGGGTTGGTGTGGTCGCCAAACCACTGTTTGGCGGAATTCACTCCGGTGCGACCCGAATACATGGCACCCTCACGATCGCAACCGACGATCTCTCCAACGCCGGCATCCATGAGGATCTTGCCCACTGCCATGCCGGCCGCACCGACTCCAAGAATCACCACACTGATGTCTTCGATCTTCTTGCCGGTGATCTTCAAGGCATTCCACAACGCCGCCAAGGTGACCACTGCAGTCCCGTGCTGGTCGTCGTGGAATACCGGTATGTCGAGCGACGCGCGCAAGCGCTCCTCGATCTCGAAACACTCGGGCGCCTTGATGTCCTCCAAGTTGATGCCACCAAACGTCGGTGCGATGCGCTGAACGAAATCCACCACCTCGTCGGCAGTCCGTGCATTGATGCAAATCGGGAAACCGTCGACGCCACCGAACTCCTTGAACAACAGCGCTTTGCCCTCCATCACCGGCATTGCCGCTTCGGGTCCGATGTCGCCGAGGCCCAGCACCGCACTGCCGTTGCTCACGATTGCCACCGTGTTCTTGCGAATCGTGTAGCGATGCGAGAGATTCTTGTCGTGCTCGATTGCCGTGCAGATGCGCGCAACACCCGGCGTGTAGGCCATCGAGAGGTCTTCGCGATCGTTCAGCGGCGCACTCGAGGACGTAAAGATCTTGCCCGCCTCGTGCATGCGGAACGTACGATCCCACCAACCTCGCAGCGTCACGGTGGGAAGATCCTGCACGGCCTTCACCACCTGCAACTGGTGGGCTTCGTCCCGACAATGCACCACCATGACTCGTCGCAATACCGGACCGCGAACATCGAACCCATCGAGTGCGCCAATGTTGCCGCCCGCAGCGCCGATTGCGGTGCACAGTTGCCCGAGCGACCCCGGAACGTTCGACAATTCGCAATCCAGACTGATGGAAAACGCCGCTGTTGGGAGCGTTGGCATAGGACTTCCGAGGCTACGAGCACCGACGAAGTGCTGACACACTGAAGGGGTGACTCCTCCGCAGCACCACGCCGAGATTTCCCCGCTCTTTCAGCCGGCAGCATGGAAACAGGTACCGGGATTCTCGTTCACCGACATCACCTACCACCGCAGCGTGGAGTCAGGCACGGTACGCATCGCCTTCAACCGACCAGAGGTTCGAAACGCATTTCGCCCGCAAACGGTGGACGAGCTCTTCACTGCCCTGGACCACGCCCGACAAACATCCGACGTTGGCTGCGTGTTGCTCACCGGCAACGGACCGTCACCCAAGGATGGCGGCTGGGCTTTTTGCAGCGGGGGCGATCAACGAATTCGTGGCAAAGACGGCTACAAATACGCCGACGGCACCGATGCCTCCACCATCAACACGGCTCGCACCGGTCGTCTCCACATCCTGGAAGTGCAACGACTGATTCGATTCATGCCCAAGGTGGTCATTTGCGTGGTGCCTGGTTGGGCCGTTGGTGGTGGACACAGTCTGCATGTGGTGTGCGATCTCACCATCGCCAGTCGACAGCACGCCAAGTTCAAGCAGACCGATGCCGACGTCGCAAGCTTTGACGGCGGCTACGGCTCGGCATACCTTGCGCGCCAAGTTGGGCAGAAGTTCGCGCGCGAAATCTTCTTCCTTGGGCGCGACTACTCCGCCGACGAGGCACATCGCATGGGCATGGTGAATGCGGTCGTCGACCACGATCAGCTGGAAGTCGTCGCACTGGAGTGGGCACGCGAGATCAACGCCAAGAGCCCGACTGCTCAGCGGATGTTGAAGTTCGCCTTCAACCTCATCGATGACGGCTTGGTTGGACAACAGTTGTTCGCCGGCGAGGCAACTCGACTTGCCTACATGACCGACGAAGCGCAAGAGGGTCGCGATGCGTTCCTGGAAAAGCGCGATCCGGACTGGTCAGATTTCCCCTGGCACTTCTAGAAATCACCGACCTCCACGACCCGCGACTGGATCCGTTTCGCTTTCGCGAACGTCGCCTGATGGGCGTCATCCAGCGACGAAACGGCGGTCCACTCTTCATCGCAGAAGGTGATCTGGTTACCGAGCGAGCCTTGGCCGCCGGCTGCGAACCCGTTGCGGTGCTGTGCAGTGAGAAGGGCGCACGACGACTCGCCGAGTTTGCGCCCGACTACGAGCGTTACACGTTCTATGCCACGGAAGAACTGCGTCGTAACGTCACCGGATTGGGAGTTCCACTCGAAGTGATCTCGCTGTTCAAGCGACCCGAACCCGACCGCGCAGATGAACTCCTCCAGCGCTTTCGATTCGGAGTGTTCGCCGACAACGTGGACAACCCGGTGAACGTCGGTTCCATCGCACGGAACATGGCGGCGATGGGCTGGGATGCGCTGTTTCTCGACGACAACAGCGCCGACCCACTGGCCCGTCGTGCTTTGCGTGTATCGATGGGCAATGCGTTTCACGTCCCCCATGCACGAGTTGCCAATACCGCCGAATTCGTTCGGGCCGCAGCGGATGCGGGAGTCGCCACCATCGCACTCACGCCATCCACCGACGCCGTGCCTCTCCGCAAGGTGCAACTGGGTGACCAGCGCCGACTCGTGGTGCTGGGTTCCGAGCGTGACGGACTCCCGGACGAAGTGTTGAACGCCTGCACATTGCGCGTGCGAATCGAAATGCAGGAAGGTATCGACTCGCTCAACGTGGCCGCAGCCAGTGCCGTGGCGTGCTACACGCTTGGCAAGTAGTTCGCGCAACTACACGTTGCGAAGGTGATCCGCAGCCCGCACGAAGTAGTTGCGCATCTCCGCAATCAGTTCGGCGGGAGCCGCCACCGCATCGAGCGCAGTATTCATGTGCGAAAGCCATCGATCACGCATTGCGTCGTCGATAGGAAATGCGGCGTGACGCATCCGCAACCGTGGATGGCCACGCTCGTCGGAATACGTGGTTGGGCCGCCCCAATACTGCGACAGGAACAACGCCAGTCGACGTTGCGCTGGTCCCAGGTCGTCAGGCTGCGGGTACAACGCCAACAACACGGGATCGGTGCGCACGCTCACGTAGAACTGCTCGGCCAGTCGATCGAAGAATGCGAGACCGCCGGCGCGATCGAATACGGTGACACCGACCTCGCGCGCGACGCCGTCGTGCGCAGGATCATTCGGCGACGCTGGCGAGGTATCGCTCACGTGAACTGCGGGTCTTCCCAATCCGGGAAGATGTCGGGGAGTTCACGGGAAACCGAATCCGCGAAGCTCGCTTGGCGCTTTTCCAAGAAGCTCGATACTCCTTCATGTGCATCGGCGCTGCGACCCCGCATTTGAATGCCGCGCGAGTCGACACGATGTGCATCCATCGGATGCGAGGCACCCAGCATCCGCCACAACATCTGACGAGAAAGCGCCACCGATACTCCCGACGTATTGTCTGCGATCTCGCGTGCCAGAGCACGGGCAGCGGGCAACAGGTCCTGCGGTGCGTGCACCGAACGAACGAGGCCGCCGTCGTGGGCTTCGTCAGCGGTGAGAATCCGCCCGGTGTACACCCACTCAGCGGCCCGTGAGATTCCCACCGCACGAGGCAAGAACCACGATGAGCACGCCTCCGGCACGATGCCGCGTCGGGTGAACACGAAACCAACGCGGGCAGCACTCGATGCGAGACGAACATCCATCGGCAAGGTCATGGTGGCGCCGATACCCACGGCAGCACCGTTGATGGCTGCGATGACCGGCTTCTTGCACTCAAAGATCCGCAGCGTCACCTGCCCGCCCCCGTCCCTACGAACACGATCGTCGTTGGGACTCGACCAATCGCCGTCATCGAACGTCTTTGCACCACCCGACAAATCTGCTCCGGCACAAAATGCCTTGCCTTCGCCGGTGACGATCACTGCACGTACCGAATCGTCGGCATCGATGACGTCGAACACCTCCAACAATTCGCGCATCATCACCCCGGTGAAGGCGTTCATTTTCTCCGGTCGATTCAACGTGATGGTGGCGATTGACTCGCTCACCTCGTACCGAATCTGGGTGAAGTCCGACATCACCACGTGTCTACCAGCCGCAACCGTGCAACTACACGTCGAGGAATCGCGAGGCGGCGATGGCCGAACCGATCGCGCCGATTGCCGCGCCGAGCAAGAGCAACACCACCATGACACCCGACAGATAACCAGCCGGCACCACGAGGCTGGAGATTCCGGTGCCCGGCTTGAACGCCGCCACGCCGCCAGACCATGCGCTGTTCAGCGCCCACACCCCGGCACACGACACCACGCCACCGATCAAACCCTGCAACAAACCTTCCAACATGAACGGGATTCGAATGAACCAATTGGTGGCGCCCACCAACTTCATCACCTCGATTTCACGTCGACGAGCGAACATTGCCGTGCGGATGGTGTTCCAAATCAAACCGATGGCAACCGCCAGCAGCACGAGCGACATGATCAGCGTCACGTTGCGAACGAAACCCGACAACGTAGAAATGACTTCGAACTCGTCTTCGGCGAGTGCCACGGCCTCTACTCCGGGCAACGTGCGATACTGGTCGGCCAAACTGCGCACCAAATCGGTGTCCTCGGTGAGCGGCACCACCTTGAACTGCGTCGGGATGGTTTCCGGCGTGAGCAAACTGAGCGTCACTGGATCTCCCACGAAGATGCGCTGGGCCTCGGCATAGCTCTCGGCTTTGTCGAGGTAGCGAAGCTTGTCCACGTCGATCACGCTCGGCGCAGCACGCAAGGTGCCGTCGATCAGCGCCACCTGCTCTGGCGACGCATCACTGCGTACGAACACGATCATGGCCACATCACCGCGCCACTGCACCAACAAATTCTCGAACGCACGCTGAATGAGGAAGGTTGCACCAACCAGCAACAACGCGATTGCCGAGGTGAGCACGGCAGCCATGGTGAGCGTGAGATTGCGGCGGAAACTTGCCCAGGTTTCGCGAAGGGCGTACTCGATACGGGCCAGCATTACTCGTACACTCCGCGCTCTTGGTCGCGAACCACGAGTCCGCGATCCAACTGAATGACACGACGTCGCATCGCATTGACCACGCGATGGTCGTGGGTTGCCATCACCACGGTGGTACCCGTTTCGTTGATGGCTTGCAGCAACGCCATGATGCCCTCGCTCGTTGCCGGATCGAGGTTGCCCGTCGGCTCGTCGGCAAGCATGATGAGCGGACGATTCACGAATGCGCGGGCAATCGACACGCGCTGTTGCTCACCGCCCGAAAGTTGGTTGGGAAATCGCTCGCTCTTGTCCGCCAAACCGACCAGTTCGAGCACGAACGGCACTTGTTCGCGAATCACGTGACGAGGTTTGCCGATGACCTCGAGCGCGAATGCAACGTTCTCGAAGACGGTCTTGTTGAGGAGCAACTTGTAGTCCTGGAAGATGTTGCCGAGCGAGCGGCGCAGGAACGGGACTCTCGACGGTGGAAGTTCGCACACATTGCGCCCAGCCACCCACACATCGCCTTCGGTGGCCACTTCTTCCCTGCTCATCAAGCGAAGCAACGTGGACTTGCCCGACCCCGATGGACCCACCAAGAACACGAAGTCGCCTTTGGCCACGTCGAACGAGACGTCGTCGACGGCGAGCGTGTCGTGACCGTAGATCTTGGTGACTCCGTCGAGTTTGATCATTATTGACCCGCCTCGGTGCGGCGCCAGCGGAGGTAGCCCTCCATGAACTCATCCAAATCGCCGTCGAGCACCGCCGTGACATTACCCGACTCCACGTCAGTGCGAAGGTCCTTCACCATCTGGTACGGCTGCAACACGTACGAGCGAATCTGCGTGCCCCAACCAACCGTGGCTTGCTTGCCGGCGATACGCGCCAACTCTGCTTCGCGTTCTTCGATGATGCGCGCCGCCACCATGGTCTTCAACTTCTTGAGTGCGTTCTCGCGGTTTTGTAGCTGGCTGCGCTCTTGCTGTGACGCCGACACCAAACCTGTCGGCTTGTGGATGAGGCGCACCGCCGACGACGTCTTGTTGACGTGCTGACCGCCGGCTCCCGACGCACGGTACACCTCCATGTCGATGTCGGCGTCGTTGATTTCCACGTCGACTTCCTCCAAGACGGGCCACACCTGCACGGTGGCGAAACTGGTCTGGCGGCGACCCTGATTGTCGAACGGACTGATACGCACCAGACGATGCGTGCCGCGCTCGCTGGTGAGCAGGCCGTAGGCGAAGCGTCCGCGCACGGTGAAGTCGGCGGACAAGATGCCCGCTTCGGTGCCATCGGAGATGTCACCCATCTCCACGGAAAAGTTCCGGCGTTCGGCCCAGCGCGTATACATACGGAGCAACATCGCACTCCAGTCCTGGGCGTCGATGCCGCCGTCCTTGGCATTGATCTGCACGATGGCATCGGTTTCGTCGTGTTCGCCGATGAAAAGACTGCGCAATTCCACCTCGTCGAGTGCCGCACGCGCACGAACGAGGCTGTCGTTGATCTCGGGCTCCTGCGATGCATCGTCCGCCTCGCGCGCCATCTCGTGCAGCACCTGCACGTCCTCCAGCGTCTGGTTGATGCGGTCGAACTCGGTGAGATCACCCTTCACCGCCGCGTACTCGCTGTTCACACGTTTGGCATGTTCCTGGTCGTTCCACAAATCGGGCTTGGCAACCTCGGTCTCGAGTTCGAGCAAACGTTCGCGCAACTGGTCGATCTTCAGGTACGCCCTTGCCTCCGCAACGCGACGGGCAACATCGGAGATGTCTGTCGTGAAATCACGCATGGGTTGCCGCCGTAACGGCCTACGCCACCTTGCCGTGGCACTGTTTGTACTTCTTGCCGGAACCGCACGGGCACGGTGCATTGCGCGGAGTCTTCGACCAGTCACTCGCCGAGTTCACGACCGTGCCCTGCTTCGCCGGCACACCCTCGGCTCCGGACGTCGGTTTGGCGTCTTCGGGCCCCGAGGTTTGCACGTTCTGCACCGTCTGTACCTGTCCGACGGCAGCGTCGTTGCGCACCACCTGCACGTGCATGACGTACTTGACGAAGTCCTGGGCCACGCCCTTCATGAGTGCGCCGAACATTTCGAAACCTTCACGTTGCCACTCCGTGAGCGGATCCTTTTGTCCCATCGCGCGCAAGTTGATGCCCTCCTGGAGGTAATCCATCTCCTCGAGGTGCTCGCGCCAACGCTGGTCGATGATGCGCAACATGACCTGCCGTTCGATTTCGCGCATGGTGTCGGCGCCGAGTTCGGCTTCGCGTTGGGCATAGTACGCCGATGCGTCGGCCATCACCGCGTCGTACATGTCGTCGGTCGATGCACATGCCGACAACTGCTCCACGCTCAAGCCGTGCGGCCAGAACGAACGGAGCTCGGTGACCAATCCCGATACGTCCCACTCATCGTCGGCTTCCGATACACAGTGCGTTTCGATGAGGGAATCCACCGCGTCGGCCAGGTACTCCATGGCGGCAACCTTGAGATCGCTGCCGGAGAGAATCTGGTCGCGACGTTGGTAGATGATCTTGCGTTGCTCGTTCATCACCTCGTCGTACTTGAGAACGTTCTTGCGAATCTCGGCATTGCGTTGTTCCACCGTGTTCTGTGCACGTTCGATGGCTTTGGTGACCATCTTTGCCTCGATTGCTTCATCGTCCGGCAGCGCACGACCCATGACCCACGACAACGCGCCGGTTGCAAAGAGTCTCATCAATTCGTCGTCCAAGCTCAGGTAGAAGCGGCTCGCACCAGGATCGCCCTGGCGACCTGCGCGACCGCGCAACTGGTTGTCGATTCGACGACTCTCGTGTCGTTCGGTACCCAGCACGTACAACCCACCGAGTTGGCGAACCTTTGCCCCGTCGGATTCGCACGTGACCGTGTATTCGCGCACCAACTCTGCAAGACGCTCGTGCGCCTTGCGCCGCGCGGTGATGTAGTCGATCGGCATCTCTTCCAACGCGACGGGTAGCGCAAACTCATCCAACAACGTGTCGGGGTGGTGGCCTTCCTTCAGCACCTGCGCGCGCGCCATGCCCTCCGGGTTGCCACCCAACAAGATGTCGACACCGCGACCCGCCATGTTGGTGGCCACGGTGACCGATCCGATGCGTCCTGCCTGGGCGACGATGGATGCTTCGCGCGTGTGTTGCTTGGCGTTCAGCACCTCGTGTTTCACGCCGCGCTGCTGCAATTTGCGGGACAACAATTCGCTCTTTTCCACGCTCACCGTGCCGACCAGTACGGGTTGGCCGGTCTCGTGGCGTACCACGATGTCGTCGACCACCGCCTTGAACTTGGCTTCCTCCGACTTGTAGATCAGGTCGGCTTCATCCACTCGCACCATTTGGCGATTGGTGGGAATCGGCACCACATTGAGGCCGTAAGTGTTCATCAGTTCTGCCGCCTCGGTTTGTGCAGTTCCCGTCATGCCGGACAACTTGTCGTACATGCGGAAGTAGTTCTGCAGCGTGATGGTGGCAAGCGTCTGATTCTCTTCCTTGATCTTCACGCCTTCTTTTGCCTCGACTGCCTGGTGAATGCCTTCGCTCCACCGACGACCTTCGAGGATGCGGCCCGTGAATTCGTCCACGATCTTCACTTCGCCGTCCTGCACGATGTAGTCCTTGTCGCGGTGATACAGCACCGCCGCACGCAACGCCACCTGCAGTTGGTGCACCAAGTTGCGCTGCACTTCGTCGTACAGGTTTTCGATGCCGAGCTGGTGCTCCACCTTTTCGATGCCTGCCTCGGTGGGCACGACGATTCGCTTGTCCTCCTCGACGTCGAAGTCGGTACCGCGAACGAGCGTGCGAACGATGGATGCAAACTTGTAGTACAGGGTGGCTGCGTCAGCGATACGACCCGAGATGATCAGCGGTGTTCGGGCCTCGTCGATGAGGATCGAATCCACTTCGTCGACGATGGCGTAAAAATGACCCCGCTGCACCTTGTCGGCGACGGTGGCGGCCATGTTGTCGCGCAGGTAGTCGAAACCAAACTCGTTGTTGGTGCCGTACGTGATGTCGGCGGCATAGTCGACACGCTTTTCCGCGGGCGAGGTCCGCACACCCGGCACGACGAGTCCGACGCTGAGACCAAGCCAGCGATGGATTTGCCCCATCCACACCGCGTCACGTCGGGCGAGATAGTCGTTCACCGTGATGAGGTGCACTCCCTTGCCCGCGAGCGCGTTCAAGTAGACGGGCAAGGTGGAAACCAGCGTCTTGCCCTCGCCCGTTCGCATTTCGGCGACCCAACCCGCATGCAGTGCTGCACCGCCCATGAGCTGCACGTCGTAATGGCGCTGCCCAATGACACGCTTTGACGCCTCCCGCACCACGGCAAAGGCCTCCACCATGAGGTCATCGAGGCTTTCGCCTCGCGCCAAGCGCGACTTGAATTCTGCGGTCTTGCCACGCAGCGCGTCGTCGCTGAGGGCAACGATGGCTGGTTCGAGGGCGTTGATTTCGGGCACGACTGCCGCGAGCGCCTTGACCTTTTTACCCTCGCCGGCGCGCAGGATCCGATCGAGCACCGCCATGAGAGACGTCATTCTACCCGCGACAAAGGTGGTGCTTTTACGTATGCAACCACCGCACAGTGCACCTCTCGAGCCCCTGCCCGCAACAGTGCCTCTCGCGCATGTCGCAACGTGGAACCCGTCGTCAACACATCATCCACCAGCAACACCGTGCGACCACACACGGCGCGACCGTGCACGACGAATCGTGGCCCGCGCAGACGCTCGGCACGAGAGGAGCCCGTTTGTACGCGTTCGTCCAACCGTCGAAGCGTGCGCACATACGGAACCCGAAGTGTGCGCGCCACCGACGCCGCAATGAGTGCCGACTGGTCGTGGCCACGTCGGCGAGTTCGGCTGTTCGTGGTGGGGGCAAACGTCGCGATATCGATTTCACGCTCCTGCACTGCCCTTGCCAAGTGCCGACCGAAGCGCGCCGCTATCCAGCGGGCGTTGCGGAACTTCATTGCATGAATTGCTCGACGCAATTCCCCGCGATACTCGCCGAGAGCCACGATGAGCGACGCACGAACGACGTGTGGTGCGCGCACCACGTGCGGCACCGCTCCGAGCACATCGATGTCACTGCGCGTGAAGTACCGTGGCTCGGTGCTCACCGATCGTCTCGTAGAACGCATCACCCGCTGTGTGACCGGACTTGCGCTCTTTGGTGTGGGAATCTCCCTGCAGATCGAGTCGCGCCTGGGCAATCCCCCGTGGGACGCATTTCACCAGGGTGTCGCCAACCAAGTGGGTCTCGGCATCGGAACCGTCATCATCCTGACCGGCATTGCGTTGTTGGTGTTGGTCTGGATCCCGCTTCGCCAAAAGCCCGGTCTCGGCACCGTGCTCAACGCGCTGGAAATCGGCCTCGTGGCAAACCTGGTACTCGACGCAATACCGAGAGTGGAGTTGCTCGCCTTGCGCATACCGATGTTGCTCGGCGGAATTCTGCTGGTGGCGCTCGGATCGGCCCTGTACATCGGTAGCGGACTCGGACCTGGTCCACGAGACGGCATCATGACCGGACTTGCCGCACGCGGAGTTCAGATTCGAATCGCGCGCACCATCATCGAAGTGACCGTACTCGTGGTGGGTTGGCTCTTGGGCGGCCAAGTTGGCATTGGCACCGTCCTCTTTGCCGTCGCGATCGGACCGCTCGTGCAGCCGCTCATGCCGCGCCTCGCCGTACGACCGCGCAAGGACCAGGACGTTGCGCGTTAGTAGCGGTAGTGCTCCGGCTTGAACGGTCCCTTCGGGTCCATGTCGAGATACTCCGCTTGGCGATCGGAGAGTTTGGTCAGCTTCGCGCCCAGCGCGCCGAGGTGAAGCGACGCCACTCGCTCGTCCAAGTGCTTCGGTAGCACGTATACCCCGATCGGGTACTTGGTCAGGTTGTTGAACAACTCGATTTGCGCAATCACCTGATTGGAGAACGAACAACTCATCACGAAGCTGGGGTGTCCGGTTGCGCAACCCAGGTTCACGAGACGCCCCTCGGCCAGCACGATCACCGCGTGACCATCGGGGAAGGTCCACAAGTCGGTTCCCGGCTTCAACTCGTCGCGCTTGGCACCACTGCGCGCCAAACCCGCCATGTCGATTTCGTTGTCGAAGTGGCCGATGTTGCAGACGATGGCGTTGTGCTTCATCTTGGCCATGTGGTCGACGGTGATGATCATCTCGTTGCCGGTTGCGGTAACGAAAATGTCGGCCTCACCCACCACGTCGTCGAGCGTGTCGACCTGGTAACCCTCCATCGCCGCCTGCAACGCATTGATGGGATCGATTTCCGTCACGATTACTCGAGCACCCTGGCCGCGCAAACTTTGTGCGGAACCCTTGCCGACGTCGCCGTAACCACACACCACCGCGACCTTGCCGGCAATCATGACGTCGGTGGCCCTGTTGATTGCATCGATGAGCGAGTGTCGGCAACCGTAGAGATTGTCGAACTTGCTCTTGGTGACGCTGTCATTCACGTTGATGGCCGGGAACAACAACTCCTTGCGCTCGTGCATCTTGTACAGGCGCTTCACACCGGTGGTGGTTTCTTCGGTGACACCACGGATTCCCTTGGCCATGCGAGTCCATTTGGTTGGATCGGTCTTCAACGTGCGCTGCAGCAACCCGAGCACGATCGCCAACTCCGGGTTCGACGCCGTCGTGGGATCGGGCACCTTGCCTTCCTTTTCGTATTCCACACCCTTGTGCAGCAGCAGCGTTGCGTCACCACCGTCATCCAGGATCATGTTCGGTCCGTCACCATCGGGCCAAGTCATCATCTGTTCGGTGGCCCACCAGTACTCCTCCAACGTTTCGCCCTTCCATGCAAAGACGGGGACGCCGTTGGGCTCCTCCATGGTTCCATTCGGACCCACCGCAACTGCGGCGGCCGCGTGGTCTTGCGTGGAGAAGATGTTGCAACTCGCCCATCGCACCTGGGCCCCGAGTTCCACCAGCGTTTCGATGAGCACGGCGGTTTGCACCGTCATGTGCAACGAGCCGGAGATTCGCGCGCCCTTCAATGGCTTCGATGCACCGTACTCCTTGCGCAATGCACGCAAACCCGGCATTTCGTGTTCGGCGAGATGAATCTCCTTGCGACCAAATGGCGCGAGCGAGATATCGGCGACGCGATAGTCCTTGCGTTGGGCAAACGTTGATGACGACATGGCTGACCCCTTTGTTCCTGTATCCCTGTGATGATTGAACCGTGTCGGACTGGGGCCTGCTGGCACCGAATCGGGTCAGCCGACGGTCATGAGTCTATGCGATGTCGAAGCGCAGGAAGCGCGTTACGCGTCGAAGGTCGGCGTGATTCCCTGCGATGACACCTTGGCCATGATGCGTGCGTGCTCCTCGTCGCTCACCGTGGTTGCCTCGTCCACCAACATCACTGGAATCCCATCGCGAACGTCGTAGCGGCGCTGCAATCGGGGGTTGTACAACGCGTCTTCGTCGGCAATGAAATACAGCGGACCCTTGTCTTGCGGACACGCGAGGATTGCCAGGAGGCGGGCATCGATGGTGCTCATGGTCCTGAAGGCTATGCGAACCGCACGCGGCTACGTGTCGTATTCGTCAGGCCGTAATCAACTGCAGCAACTCGGCCACTTGCGTGTCGCACTGTTCCCGTGTCGCAGCCTCGAGGTTGAGACGCAGTAGCGGCTCGGTGTTGGAAGGTCGAACATTGAACCACCAGTCGCCACAATCCACGGTGAGACCATCCAGACGATCTTGCGGAAAAGCCGCGTACCTTTCTGCAACGCGGGCAATGACCGCGGAGATGTCCTTTACTTGCGTATTGATCTCGCCACTGTTTGCATACCGCTCGACGGACTCACGCAACTTGGAAAGCGGCAAGCCGGTGCGACTCATCTCTTCCAACACCACCAGCGCAGCGATGAGACCACTGTCGGCGCGATAGTTGTCGGCAAAGTAGTAGTGGCCACTGTGCTCGCCGGCGAACACCGCCCCGGTGTCGGCCATCACGCCCTTCATGTAGCTGTGACCGTTCTTGGTGCGCATTCCCGTGCCACCGTTCTCGGCGATGACCTCGCGGACGGCGCGGGACGAGATGAGGTTGTAGAGGATCGTCGCACCGGGATGACGACGCAGGAACACCTTGGCCAAGATCGCCGTCGTGGTGCTGCCCGACATGGTGCGACCAAGCTCGTCCACCAAGAACACGCGATCGGCATCGCCGTCGAACGCCAAACCGACGTCGAAACCACCTGCGACCACGCGCGCCTGCAGATCGCGCTGGTTGGCGGGCTGGATCGGGTCGGCCGGATGGTTTGGAAACGTCCCGTCGAGTTCGCCGTACATGATTTCCATGTCGATCATGTCGAGTCGGTCGAACACCGCAGGCACGACCAATCCGCCCATGCCGTTGGCGGTATCGGCCACGACCTTCATTGGTCGCAACGATGACACCTCGATGAACGACAACACGTGGTCGGCGAAGTCGGACAACATGTTCCGCTTGGTCACCTTGGTTGCATCCCCCACCACGGCGGTGGCGAGTGCGGCTCGAGCCAATTCGCGGATGTCTGCAAGACCGTTGTCGATTCCGATCGAACGGGCACCGGCAGAGCACATCTTGATGCCGTTGTACTGGGCAGGATTGTGCGAGGCGGTGAACATTGCACCCGGCAAATTCATGATGCCGCTTGCGTAATACAACAAGTCGGTGCTCGCAAGACCGAGATTCACCACGGAAGCGCCGCACGACGTGACTCCGTCCTGGAACGCCGCCACCAACCCGGGCCCCGACGGACGCATGTCATGGGCCACCACCACGGAGGACGCCTTGGTGAACTGCACGAACGCCACACCAAAGGCGCGAGCCAGCGATTCATCGAACTGGTCGGGTACCGTGCCGCGCACGTCGTACGCCTTGACGATCGCGTCGAGATTCGGCATCGGAGAAAGGCTAGGTCGTCGTTCGTCGGGACGTGCGGCGCCAGCGCACCAGCACTGCGATGCCACCGATGGAAAGCACGTACGCCAACACGTCGAGGAAGGACCACCCGAAACTCAGCTTCACTTCGTTGTCGGTGGGCACCACCACCATCATGTTCGGTGCGACCCGGTACGGACCCTTCGCGCCGGACACGCCCCAATTCGGGAAGTAGCTCGTTCGAACCAGAATTGGTGTACCAACTTTGTCCACGCGGAACGACACGCTGCTTCGTCCTTGCACCACGTCAGTGACCGTTGCCAATTCGGTGTTCACCACGGAGATCGGCTCGCTCGGGACCACTACATCAACACGACGCGCCGAATCGTCGGGCTCCCCGATTCGGCGGTTGAAATCGATGCCCACCGAGATGCGTTGCCATTCATCCGGACCGTCGGCAGCCGGCATCGCCACCCAATCGTTGGGATTTTGGAACCAGCTCGTTCCGACTTCCAGCCAACGCTCCTTTGCGTCGTCCTGGTGGGCCATCGAAGATTCGGCGTCGCTACGCGACCCGACCACCACCGGCTGCACTGCAAGCGGCACCACCAAGTCACTGGCCTCCACCTGATAAATCACCCACGGTCCACTGCGCGCGATCTCGCGCAATGCAGGTTGTGCCGAAGCTTCACGAATTGCCTCGGGCGTGAAGCCCATGTAGTAACGCACCCCGAGCTCCTGCAGATAGCGCACACCGAGTGCCGCATTGTTGTCGTCGTATCGCAACTCTCGCACGGGGTTGCTGCTCTGCTTCGACATCGCGGCAGCAGCAATGAAGTGGTACGGCGTGGTACCCGACGCTTCGAAGAAGAGTCCTTCCATGCTGCCGATGCAGCCGTCCGTCCAGTGGGGCAACAGCATGAGTCCCATCGTGGTGCCGTACTTGTTGAGCTCGCCGTTGTTCTCCCACAACGCGCGACCACAGCCATAACGAGGGTCTTTGCCGATCTGCGCCATGGTTTCCACGAGCGTTCGATATTCGCCGTACGCGTTCTTGCCTTCGTATCCCGTGAAGTTCCAGCGTGCCCAGCCATCGACGAAACCGTCGTTGGAAGCAGGAACACTGAACGGACCGACGCCGTACCGCTGACCACCGTCCTGCGCGGTGCGTATCGAACCGAACGGCAACTCTTGGAAACGGAACCCGATGATGCCGATACAGATCAACGACACTGCGCATGCGGTGGCGATGTTGAAGTTCAGCCGTCCACGTGGAGACGGCGCCAGCACGTGTTCTTCACCGGTTTTGGCCACACGAGCAGCGGTGAATTCCAAATTGGCGAATCGCGCCACCGCCACCACGACTTCGTAGATGCCCACCATCATCAGCATGTAACGCAGGAGATAGAAGAACGGGAGGATTCGCGGATTCCACAACAACCCGATGATCGGCAAACTCTCCCGCGCGACGAACACCCCGATGGCAAGTACCACTCCGTAGATTCCCAACCACGACCCGACGTTGTTGCGCCGCCACAGCGCCGACAAGAACCCGATCACCGCGAATCCGGTGATGAGCACGTCGAACACGGAGTGCAAAGGGAAGAACATGTCGATGAACGACTCGCTGTAGCCGGTCGGCTGCGGTTCGTACTTCATGTCGGTCATGAAGGAGTGGTTGAGCACGAACGGCACCACCCAAAATGCCGAGAGCAAGATCGCAGTTCCGATGACGGGAACACCGAACTTCCACTTGGCGGACTCACGATGCATCGCCAAGATCAGGAGATACCCGAGGAACACGAACAACAAGACGATGCCATGGCTCAACGCAGCCAACGCCAGCAACACCGTGGATGCGATTCGGTACCGGCCGGTCTCCAATCCGCGAATGAACACCCCGAATCCGAGTACCGAGAACGCAAGCGATATGGAAAATGAGAACTCCCCTGCCATGGTGGAGGCGATGTTGCCGCCGTAGATGGTGAAACTTTCATCGAACAAAAACACCGTGCTCGCAACCACGAAGAGTTCGGGAATCGGAAATGCCAAGCGCGCCAACTTGGCGAACAGCCACGTGCACAGTGGCAGTGCAACGAGTCCGGCAATGGCCACCAACTTCAATGCAATGCCGTACGGCAACAGCACATCGAGAGCCAGGATGAAGAGCGCCGGCACCACCATGTAGAAGCGATAGATCGGCAGGCCGGCATACCAATCGTTGCTCCAACCAGACAAACGAAACGACGTGAGCAGATGGTCGCGTAGATACGCGGGTCCGTACACGTGGGCACCCATGTCACCGCCCGTCGGCGTGTTGTTGCGGAAAATCAACGACGGCTGCAGCGTGAGAAACACCATCAAGGTGGTGACGAAGACGATGACGGCGGCGAAGATCAGCTTCGTGCGACGTTCGAAGTAGATCGCCTCACGAGGTGACACCACTCGGCGCTGATCGAGTACGTCGTCGGCGAGATCAACCGAGCTGTCGTCAGTGATGGTGCCGTCGGTGGGGTTCGTCATGCGGGTAGCGAATGTTGCTCAGGTCAGGGCAAGGAATGCCAGCCCCGTGGCATTGAACGCTAGGTGGGCGATCACCGGCATGCCAAGGCGTCGCGTCATGTGGAATGCAATTCCCAATACCAGCGCAAACGCAAACAGCCCCGGTAGTTCCGCCACCCGCCCATGGATACCCGCAAACCACGCCGCCGTGATGAGGATGGCGACGACATCGTTGATTCGGCTCCGCAGTCCCGCTTGCAAAAAGCCGCGGTACACCAGCTCTTCCACGAGAGGAGCGCCGATCACCACGATGAGCCCGAGTACCACCAGCCAAGGCCCTCGCGCAGAGTCATAGAGCGTGCGTGCTCGGTCCTCCACGTTTTCCGTATTGAACGTGTCGGGAAACCAGGTACGAAACGGCCATGTCACCAACCCGACCAGCAACACCTGCGACAGTACGCCGATGGGCACTCCCCACAGATCCACCACGCGAAACCGGAACGAGAAGTCGTCGAGAAACGAACCCGTGCCTGCGCGACGCGAAAATACGACGAGCAGCACTACTTGTGGTATCCACAGCGAGAGAGCGCCCGCCAACAAGAACCAGTCGGGTTGCCGACTGACGTCCTCGGAGATGTCGAATGCCGCAACGAGAAACACCTGGAGTGCCGTTGCCGCGACATAGGCAGCGATCCATCCACCAATGAGCCACGCGAAGGTGTAACGCACCCGCGAAGTTGCCGCGTGCGGCACCTCGTGAGCAAACACCCGTTGACCATACGGTCGTTCCCCGAACGGAGGGTCCCACGGGGGGCGAGACATGCCGTTCAGCCGGCGAGTTGACTGGGCAACACCACCCGGAAACGGTTGCGACGATCCTCCAGGCGCCAGCCACTCGGCGCCGCGAAACGTTGACCGTGCTTCTCACAGAGGTCATAGGCATGCGGGTCGGCACTCTCACTCATGTCGTCGATCCAGACCGTGGCAGTCGCGTATTGATAGGTCAGCGTCATGGTGGCGGTGTCGTTGCAACAGGCTCGCGAACAATGACGACGCATGTGACCAAAGTACCGATTTTGCGCGGGTTATCGGTGGATACCTCGTGCACCACACGCCTTAGCATGACCCCATGGCGAACCTTCCCCCACCGCCCCCACCACCACCTTCGCGTCGCCCCAAGTTCTCGCGCGACAAGTTCCGTCCGTCAGGCGACGGCGAGAAACCAGGTATGCCCCGTTGGGCCGTATGGGCACTCATCGCCGTGGCGGTTGCCCTGTTCATCGGGCCGCGACTCATGCCCTCGGTCGAACGCACGCGATTGTCGTACACCGAATTCCTGGAGTTGGTCGAACGTGGCGACGTTCGCAAGGTGACCATCAACAACCTCAACAATGAGATCACGGGAACGTTGGACGATGCCCGCGAATTCGTCACCACCGGAGCCAACAACCTGTCCGATGCAGACGAACAATTGCTGAAGAGCAAGGGAGTCGATTACGACTTCTCCACGCCGCAAGGCAACTTCTTCACCAATCTGATCCCCATCCTGTTGCCGTTCTTCCTCATCATGGCGTTTTTCATCTGGATGCAACGTCGCGCAATGGGCCAAGCCGGCAACATCATGTCGATCGGCCGGAGTCGCGCCAAGCCGTACCAAGCCGACAAACCCTCCACCACGTTCGCCGACGTTGCGGGCTACGAAGGTGTCAAGCAAGAGATCCGAGAAGTCGTCGACTTCCTCAAGATGCCCGAACGCTTCAAGGAAATCGGAGCCCGCGTTCCAAAAGGCGTGTTGCTGGTCGGACCTCCAGGCACCGGAAAGACGCTGTTTGCACGTGCCGTAGCAGGCGAAGCTGGCGTTGGATTCCTTTCTGTCACCGGCTCGGACTTCATGGAAATGTTCGTCGGCGTTGGTGCATCCCGCGTCCGAGACCTGTTCCAGCAAGCCCGCAAGATGGGACGAGCAATCATCTTCATCGACGAAATCGACTCGATCGGACGCAAGCGCGGTGCCGGTTTGGGCGGCGGTCACGATGAACGCGAACAGACACTCAACCAGATGTTGTCGGAGATGGACGGATTCGAAACGTCAGAAGGCATCGTGGTCATGGCCGCAACGAACCGACCCGACATTCTCGATGCCGCGCTCCTGCGCCCCGGTCGGTTCGACCGACAGATCATCGTTCCACTCCCCGAGGCCGAAGAGCGCTTGGCAATCCTCAAGGTGCACTCGACCGGCAAGAAGATGGGCGCCGATGTCGACCTCGAAACCACCGCCAAGGCCACACCCGGAATGAGCGGTGCCGACCTCAGCAACCTGGTGAACGAAGCAGCTCTCATCGCAGTGCGCCGCGGCTCCACCCACATCGAACGAATCGATTTCGAGAATGCCCGCGATCGCGTGGTCATGGGTGCACGCCGTGAAAGTTTGGCGCTCAACGCCGAAGAAAAGCGCGCCGTCGCCTACCACGAGGGTGGTCATGCGGTGCTCTCCACCGTGCTCCCCAACAGCGATCCGCTGCACAAAGTGACCATCCTGCCTCGCGGCATGGCCCTTGGTATCACGTGGAGCCTGCCCGAAGAGCGGCACACCTATTCACGCGAGTACTTCCAAGACATGATTTGCAAGGCGATGGGTGGTCGTGTTGCGGAGTCCATCGTGTTCGACAGTCTCAACAGCGGTGCTGCCAACGATCTCGAGCAGGCCACCTCCATCGCCCGCCGAATGGTGCGCGAATGGGGCATGAGTGACGCCGTTGGTCCCATGGCATGGTCCGGTCAACAACAGGTGTTCCTCGGCGAAGACCTCATGACCTCGGGTCGTGAATACAGCGACGAAACCGCCAAGAAAATCGACGACGAAACGGCACGCATCCTGCGCGAGCAAGAAGAGCGGGCACGCGTCACGCTGACGAAGCATCGCCGTGGACTCGATCTCGTGGCAGCTGCATTGCTCGAACACGAAACCATCGACGGCGCCACCGTGGCACGGCTCATTCAAGAGGGTTTGGGTGCGCCCAACATCCACGAAAAGACGCCGGAAACATCACCGGACGCCGCCGATCGCAAACACGAGCGCGACTAGGGCTCGTGTCGTTCGCACTGCGCTGCGGGTAACTGCGGATCGCGGCATCGCGCCATTGCCGCCCACAGATCGGTCGCACTCACCGGGCCAAGATGTCCGTAGAGCACGACCCCTTCCGAATTGGCGATCACCAGCGTGGGCACTGCGTCGATTCGATAGCGGTCATGCAGTAGCCGATCTCGTACGTACTCCACTTCTTGTACCGCCACTTCCCTGCTGGCAAGCACCGAGGCCTTGCGTGACACGTCTGCACACGCCGAACAGGTCGCGGAAGTAAACACCACCACGATCCACGGCATCCGGGGCGAGTCGAAGTCGGCACGATCGAGCTGGGCCGGAACTTCGCCGCGAGGTTGCGTTGGTGCGGCCGTGGTCTTTCGTCGGCGCCACGTCACCATGACTGCCGTGATGACCACCGCAACGATTGCGCCGATCCGCAGCAGCAACTCCGAGCCGTCACCGAGCGCCACCACCGCATTCGTCACGGTGTGCTCGATTCCACCACGGCGATGAGAGGCGCCACGCCATTCACCGGCTGCTTGGGACCGCGAGGCACCCGACGCTGCACCACCACCGGCTCGTTGGCAATCACCGATACCGCCGACGTGGCGGTTTCGGCACCAAGTTGCACGCTCGTGCTGGCACCGGGTGCGAGCGACACTTCTTCGTAGCCGGTGACCGCAACGTTGCCGGCTGGCCCCAAGTACGTCACCCGAAACGTTGCAGGCTGTGATCCCGGGTTGAACACCCGAATCGAATCGCCCACATCGACGGCCACTCCCGCAGGCGCAATCCACGATGTGGCCGCACGCGGTGCACCAAGCAACACGGCACTGGCCACGTTCTTGCCCTGTTCGCGAGTGGTCACACGCTCGATCACCACACCATCGGCAGCACCGGCACCTGCAAGTGCTGCAACTGCCGAAACGATCGCGGAATACCTGCCCTCTGGCAACGCGGTCAAACCCGCCGGCGCGAACTTGGTGACACGCTTTGCCGACGCCGTGACCACGATGGGATCGATCGCCACACCGTCATCACCCGCGATGATGAAGGTGAGTTGCTGATCGCTCGTGGAGGGGTTGTAGATGACGTACTCTTCGGCAACTCCGGCTGCTTTTTCTCCGTCGGCAAAAAACCAACGACTACCCGTCAGCGACGACGCCAACGACATGGTGTACCCCAACCGGCCGCGTCCCAGATAGTGCTGCGAGCGCCCGACCACCACTCGACCGACCGAAGCACGAACCGAGACTGCGGCAATCGCCTCGTTGCGGGCATCGAGCGATGCGAGGTCGAACACGCGCACGGACTCGGGCGGAATCACCACCCCCTTCAACGACTGCGGGCTGCGTTCGCCGATCGAGGTCACGAAGGAAATGTCGAGGATCGCAGAATCCAACGAGGGATTCGTGACCACCACGTTGTCGATGCTGTCGGCTCCGGTGAATCCATCCGCAAGATGCCAAGAACCCGCCGGCGCCGAAGCACATGATGCAACTGCATTGCCGGCGCGATGCGTCGTGCGCTGCTCCACCGCCACGGCCGCACCCTGCGACTCCACGAGTGCCGACACGAACGGCGATGACACCCCGGCGAGTGCATCAACTTCCAGACTGGAGCGAGCCGGCACCGCGAATCGTTGTTGGCGTGCAGCTCCATCGACGAAGAAGCGCGTGATGGTTCCGCCCACGGGTGTCTCGCCAGCGTTGGCGATGATCAGCGAACCACCGATGGAATCGTCGTTCCCTACCACGCCGGGACAAAACCACGTGGATGCCTTCGCGTCGCGACGAAACTCCGGTACCGACGATGGCCCAGCATCGACGTTCTCGGCGTCACCGATGGGACGACGATCCACGAACACCAGCGCTACGGCAATCATCACTGCCAGCCCCACCACCACGATCTGTCGCGTCCGTCCAATGGCGCGACTCGCGAGGGATGTCGAACGGCGTTGAGCCATCACAACACGACCTTTCGATCGTCGTCTCCACGCAACGAGACCTCCACCACCTCCCGAGCCGCACGAACACGGCCACGGAATCGACTCGGATTGAACGTAACTCCCAGCACCACCAACCACAGCGCCAGCTGCAGCACGATGAGCGCACGGTGGGCAACGGAGGACCGTAGACGAATTTCTGCACCGCCGGTGAGCGGCGCATCGAACGCGGTGGTTGCACCGAAGGCCACTCGAGGCGCGATTCGCGCCCCCTCAACCGACATTTCCCAGCGTTGGGAGAACGGCACTGCGAGGTGCAGCGTGCCCGACAGGGAATCACCCTCCACCACGCGATCGGCACTGAATCCGGAAGCGAACGTCGCACGATTCACCAACGGACCTGCCAACAAGTTGGCCTCCAATGCCTGACGGCTGGCAACCGCGGATTGCTCATCGAGCACGCTCGCGGTGGGTAGTGCAGCCATGTTCTCGAATATCACCAAGTCCGTTGCGGTGTACACGCGCCGCAAGTCGAGCTGGTCGGCCAGATGCGCGACCACCCCGTCACCGATGGCGCCACTCGCCGGGACATCGCGCGAATACCACGTCGAGTCGCGCAAAGGAACCACCACGAAGCGAACGGACAACGGCGCCAACAATCGGCCGGCGCGCAACGATTCGCCGGTCAGCAACACGTCGACGGCACGCGCCAATGCATCGGACATCGCCGTGGGGCTGGAGGCCAAGAGATCGACTCCCGTTGGACCACCGTCACGCAACACGCCGTACGCGACATCGCCGCCGCGTGCCGACACTGCGGCGACCGGCAGTAGGCGCGGGTCCCCGACGTACATCACGTAGTAGTCGCCGTCGGTGTCGGCAGGCAGTTGCGTTACCAGCTGACTGAGGGTTGCATTCGGTTGCGACCAGCGACCATTTGCAGCAACGACCATGGTCGGCACGATGACCACACCGATCATCGCAATGGACAGACCCGCAAGAAGTTGGCGCCACGTGAATACGCCCGCACGACCATCGACGAACGCCGCAAAAGCTGCAGTTGCAGAGATACACACGCCCAACGACACCAACGTTGCCAACATCAGTGGCTCCGGCAACGCAATGCCGAGCAGCCCGTGTTCCACCAACAGACTCATCAACAAGGGCAGCGCAACGAGCAGCATGGCACGCGTCGCCCAGCCGGAACGCGCTCCGCGCACCACCAGCAGCATCAACACGACGGGAACGTACGCAGCCAACAACACATAGCGCCACACCACGTTGTCGACGCCGAGTGTCATGACATCGAGCAGCGTTCGACCAGTAACCGGCTCACCCACCCCGACGAGCGCCACCCACCAATCACCGTCGACGAACCGAGTCGACCATGGCAAGTGCAGCACCATCGCCCCAACGATCGCCGCACACATCGAGCCGACCAACCAGCCAGAGGCCCTTGCCGGTGTCGGCGTCAACGACGCCGCCACTGCAAGCGACACTGCAAGGACTGCAACGATCACCAACATCGCCGGGGCAAACGTGCTGGCAATTGCCACCACCAGCAGTAGCGAGGCCACGAGCTGTGATCGACGTCCCCCGGTCGGGCGAACCGATGTCTCACGACTCAGGCCAGATTCATCACGACCAAGCCCGGCAATTCGTCGTGAAAAGTCCAACACCCACGGAGCAAGTGCCCACACGATCAATGCGTCACGACGACCGTCACGCACGGCGAGTACTCCCACGGGGAACGCTGCGTACACCACCGCAGCACACATCCGTGCATTCGCCCCACCGATGACTCCGCCCAACCTCCATGCGCCGATCGGACCAACGATCAACGAGCCCACCACCACCAGTGTGAGCAGTCCCGCCCACGAACCCAGCCATGCAATGCCGAGCACCGAGAGTGCTCCAACGAATGACGGCGCAGCACTCGGCGCGCCAAACCAACCGGGCGCCCAACCCGCCGAATACGCACGCAGCAATTCGAACGCAGTTGCATCAGCCGAAGCGAGCGGAACGAATTGCCCGATGTTGGCCACGCCGTTGAAGATGAAACTGCGGCTTCCGAACAACACGACGAGAAGTACTGCAATGCCCACCAACGAAACACCTCGTGACGTCGGGGCAAGCGCCTGCCCGACTGCGGGAGCTTCGGACGTGGTGAGTTCGCGAAGAGCCCGACGGTGACGTGCGAACGACGCCAATCTGGCGCTGGATCGCAATTGCAAACCGATCACTTCGCTGCCCGGAACGCGGCGCAGCGGCTTCAGCGTTCTGCGCCGAGCGGCCACGGCGGGAACGTCCACCACCAATGCGCCGATTGCACGCAATGCAGCGAGCCCGCGCCGATACCGACCGTTGAACAGCCCCAAGACGGTGTCGGCGAGGGCCTGCACGAGCAGACGCAACAACACCACGGGTAGCCGCGAGAGCGACGTGCATGACACCACCGTCCGGACACGATGACGTTCGGCGCGAGCCTCGCCGCCAATCACGTTCGCGCGCACCGAGAAACCCCCGCGATGGCGCACCACCGCCGCCGGATTCACCATCACACGCGCACCAAGCAGGTGAACGCGCCAGCAGATATCGAGCTCTTCACCGAGGAACGGAATCTGTGCCGCAAATCCGCCGATGTCACGAAATACGTCGTTTCGAACGAGCAAACACGCCGATGGCAGGGCAAAGGTGTCGCGTACGGCGTCGTGCTGTTCTTGATCGCGTTCACCCGGATCCACCACATCCACGAGGTAACCGGCACGATCGGCATCGAGGCCCACGTGTTGCAGCACATCCGGCGAATCCCACTCCACCAACTTCGGCCCGATCACGGCTGCATTCGATCGAAATGCCTCCTCCACCAGCTGCGACACGGCGTCACTGCGCAGTGCGACATCGTCATGGAGAAACAAAAAGAAGCCGTCGCTCCCCTCCACCACACTGGTGACCTGATTGGCCACTGGGCCAAAGCCGGGGTTGCCCTCCACCTGACGCACCAATGCGTGAGGGAACTGCCCGTGGATGTGCTGGATGACCGCGGCATCAGTGGTGCTGGTAAGAAAGGCCACGAGCCGCACATCCGGGTAGTCCTGGGCGGCCAGACTGGCCAGCACCTCGGCGAACCACTCTCCAGGCTCATGGACGACCATGACCGCCACAACGGGTGGGGCGGCGTCGGTCGGGCGCTCCTCAACAGGGGTCGTCACGACGTCCCCATCCTACTGATGACGCATGCCACACACCGTCGCACGCACTGTGCTTGCAAAAGTTAGCACTCGTTGTTACGGTAACCACATGCCAAAACTTCAGCTCAACAACCCCCTCACATCGCTCGATCTCACCAGCGTCGACCTTCGCAAGAACCTTGCTCCTGTCGCCAAAGTTGCTCGCGACGCCGCCTACGTCGCAGTCGGTGTCGGCGTGATCGCCGCACAACGTGTGAGCGCGCGTCGCTACGACGTGCAACAGCGAGTGAACAAACTCCAGGAGCGCGTGAACGACATGGTGCCCCGCGTGCGTGACGAAGCACAAGCAACGGCACAGCGCGTGATCGACGAAGCCACCAGCAAGGTGCGCAGTGTCGTGGAGCGTCGCAAGAACGTCGCCGCTGCCAGCGACACCACCGTCGCCTAACGCTCGACACGCATCATTCGTTACGGCGCCAGGCGCCGTCGCATTCTGCCAGGCAAGTAGCCTCGGCTCGCTTGGACGCTGCTGCCCCATCATCATCCGACCGCAGTATTGCGCTGCCCAAAGGCAGCCTCACCATTGGTACCGGGCTGCTGATTGGCGGCATCTCCATCTACGTGTTCTTTCGTCTCGGGCAAGAAGCCCTCGGCCAGGACGGCTTCAAGCCCATCGTGTCGCTGTGGTTCGTCATGTTCGCGTTGGTTCCCGGATTTTTCCTGCCGCTCGAACAGGAAGTCAGTCGTGCAGTGGCCCATCGACGAGCGCTTGGTGACGGTGTCCGCCCGGTCGTACGCAAGGTGGCACCAGTCGCAGCCACGATCACCGTCGCACTCGCACTGGCCGTTGCAATCGGGCGAAATCGACTCACCAACGATCTGTTCGAAGGCTCCGCCGTGGTCACGCTGGCGCTGGTGATCGCCCTGGTCGGCTACGCGCCATTCCACATCGCGCGCGGCATCTGTTCGGGTCTCGGGCACTTCCGTGTGTACAGCACGATGATTGCACTCGACGGATTGCTCCGTGTCGTTGCATGTGCTGCGTTCTTGTTGATTGGCATGGACCGGGTCGGACCATATGCACTCATGGTTGCAGTGGTTCCACTCGTCATCGCCGCAGGTGCGTTCGGTTCGGGTCGATTACGCACCGAGCCCGGAACGCCGGCTTCGTGGAGCGAACTCGCACCGAACCTCGGATGGTTGCTCCTGGGAACGCTGTGTTCGGGAGCACTCATCAACGCCGGTCCCCTCACGGTCGACCTGCTCGGCAACGGCACGCCACCCGAAGTCGTCACGCGATTCGCCAACGCGGTGCTGCTGGCGCGTGTGCCGCTGTTCTTGTTCCAAGCGGTGAGTGCAGCGATGTTGCCCCGCTTGACGCAGTTGGCGGCACTCGGCGATGCACGCGAGTTTCGAGACGTGTTACGGCGCCTCTTTGCCCTCGTTGGTGCAGTTGGCGTCGTCGGAGTTATTGGCGCATTCATCGCCGGACCCTGGGTGTTGGAATTGGTGTATGAAGGCGGCATCGATCGGCGCACCATCACCTTGCTGGCATTCGCCAGCGCGGTGTACATGCTGGCCCAAGCCTGCGCACAATCCGTGTTGGCGATGTCGGGTCACGTGTTGGTGGCCGGCGGTTGGGTCGCGAGTTTCGTTTCGTTCGTGCTGGTAGCCGTCTGGTCGAGCGACGACTTGTTCCTGCGAGTGGAGTTGGCGTTGATCGCCAGTTCGATCGTGGCGTTGGGAATCTTCGGGTTGGCGCTGCGCGCTTACTTTGCGCGCTTGGCTTCGAGATCGATGTCGTGACGCACCATCATCTCCACGAGTGACGGGAAGTCCACTTCGCGCTTCCAACCGAGTTTCTTCTCGGCTTTCGACGCGTTCCCGACGAGCAAATCCACTTCTGCCGGGCGGAAGTACTGCTTGTCGATACCCACGTACTTCTTCCAGTCGCCGAGACCCGCACACTCGAACGCGAGTTGCAAGAACTCCGTGATCTCGTGGGTTTCGCCGGTGGCAATGACGTAGTCGTCGGGTTGATCCTGCTGCAGCATCAGCCACATGGCCTTGACGTAGTCGCCGGCATAACCCCAGTCGCGTTTGGCGGCCAGATTGCCGAGGAGCAACTTGTCCTCCAGCCCCAATTTGATGCGGGCGACGGAGTGACTGATCTTGCGGGTGACGAATTCATAACCGCGGCGGGGACCCTCGTGATTGAAGAGAATCCCCGATGAGGCATGCAACCCGTACGACTCGCGATAGTTCACCGTCATGTGATGACCGAACACCTTGGCCACACCGTACGGCGAACGCGGGTGGAATGCCGTGAGCTCCGTTTGTGGAATCTCGCGTACCTGGCCGTACATCTCCGACGACGACGCTTGGTAGAAACGAATCGGGTTGTTGTCCGATCCGCCGACGAGACGAATTGCCTCGAGCATGCGCAACACGCCCAATCCGGTCACGTTCGACGTGAGTTCGGCTTGATTGAAGGACATGGCCACGAAAGAAATGGCACCGAGGTTGTACACCTCGTTGGGTTCCACTGCGCGCAGGGCGGCAACCAAGCTGGAGAAGTCGGTGAGGTCGCCGCTCACCAAACGAATGAAGGGAAACTCGGCAAGCAACGTCTCGGCCTTGGGATTGTTCTGACCCTTCATCAAGCCGAACACCTCGTAGCCCTTTGCGTGCAGAAACTCGGCGAGGTGCTGACCATCCTGACCGGTGATACCGGTGATCAAGGCGCGTGGCACCCGATGAAGGCTACTCATACGCTCAATGAGGTGACGGCCACGCCCGACATCGTCGTTCTTGCTGGTGGAGTCGGTGCGGCCCGCTTCTTGCGCGCACTCCAAAGTGCACGACCGCACTCGGATGTCGTTGCAATCGTCAACACCGGGGACGACACCGTCGCCAACGGGCTGCACGTCTCCCCCGACATTGACACGGTGATCTACACGCTTGCTGCCGCAATCGACCCCGATCGCGGCTGGGGATTGCGAGACGAGACGTGGACCGCGATGCAATCGCTTGCTCGATACGCCTCCGTGCGGCCGGATGACTCACGCGCACCGAACGACTGGTTCAACCTCGGCGACCGCGATCTGGCCACGCATCTGTACCGAACTGCACGACTACGCGAGGGCGCCTCGCTGGAGCAGGTCACCGGAGAAATCGCTCGTGCATGGAACGTGCCGTACCGGGTGGTACCGATGAGCAACCAACCGGTGGAAACTCGCGTCACGCTTGCTGCGACATCCACCGCTTCCGATGGCCATCGGTACGCGAATGGCGAAACCGTCTCGTTCCAGGAGTACTTCGTGCGTCTGCGACACGCCGTGCCGGTGGCGAGTGTGGCGTTCGTCGGCGCCGACACGGCCGCTCCACTCGGACTATCCGAACTTTCGTCCACTGCCTGCGTGGTGATCGCACCATCCAACCCCGTCGTGTCCATCGGTCCACTACGCGCACTGAGTGGCATCGATTCGGCCCTGCGTCAACGACGCGAATCGGTGGTGGCGATTTCCCCCATCATCGGCGGCGCGGCATTGAAAGGACCTGCGGATCGAATGTTGCGCGAACTCGGACATGAGTCCAGTGCCCTCGGCGTTGCACGCATGTATGCACCGATATGCGGGACCTTGGTGATCGACTCTGTGGATGCCGCATTGCGCCCGGATATCGAGAAGCTCGGGATGCGTTGTATCGTCACCGACACGATCATGAAGTCCCCCGACGTTGCACGCACCCTGGCCGACACCGTCGTTTCCGCTGCGACCACACCGGAAAACGTGGCGCCAAAGTGACCATGCGACTCACCGCCTGGGGGGTTACGGGCATTCCGGAAATCCATCCCGACGACCAATTGGGCGACATCATTGCCGAAGCGTGCCGCGTCGAACCAAACGGTCCACTGCGCAACGGCGACGTTCTGGTGGTGACGCAAAAAGTGGTGAGCAAGGCAGAAGGTCGCCTCGTGCCGGTGGACGCCAACGACCCGCTCAGTCACAAGAAGCTGGTGGAGGACGAAGCCGTTCGCATCGTGCGTCGCCGCGGCGACTTGATCATCACCGAAACTTCGCACGGATTCGTCTGCGCAAACAGTGGTGTGGACTTGTCCAACGTGGAGCGCGGACAAGCCGCACTGCTCCCCAAGGATTCCGACCGCTCGGCACGACGCATTCGAGACATCATCCGCGCGCGACTGGGAGTGGAGGTTGGCGTCATCGTGAGTGACACGTTCGGTCGCGCATGGCGCAAAGGTCTCACCGACGTGGCGATTGGTGTTGCAGGTATCGCCGGCGTGGTCGACCTACGGGGCACGCCCGATGCGCTGGGGCGGGTGATGCAGGTCACCGAGGTTGCCGTTGCCGACGAACTTGCGAGTGCCGCAGAACTCGTGATGGGAAAGTCGTCGGGCATTCCGGTCGCGGTCATCCGTGGTGTGGATGCGTCGTGGTTGCGCGATGCATCCGTGAACGAGGTGATTCGCCCGCCACAAGAGGACTTGTTCCGCTAGCGACGCCGGCGCCTTACTGGTGACCCCCAGCACCAACGAGCGAATCACGGACCTCGGCATCAGCCGCAACGGTGCCCAATACCGCGGACGACCGGACCCGAGCACGCGCACCAATCGTGGCGTTCGGAAAGATCACGGAATCCACCACCTGTGCACCCGCGGCAATGCTGGCTCCGGCACCAACCACACTGTTGCTCACCTCTGCCGTGGCATCGATGCGGGCCGTGGCGTGAATGGCAACGTCGCGTTCGCTCCGCACACCGTTGATCAGATCCACATTGCCGCGCACGTACGTGTCCGGGCGACCTGCATCGAGCCAATAGTCATCGGTGGGATAGGCAAACAATTCACCGGCAGTCGCCAGAGCCGGAAACGTGACGCGCTCCACCGACAGTGGAGCATCGCCAGGCAGTCGTCGTAGCACCGCTGATTCGAAGACATACGTACCGGCGTTGACGTGTCGGCTCGACACGGTGCCGGGAGCCGGCTTCTCGACGAAACCACTCACCTTGCCACCCGTCGGCAACAGCGAGTCGAACTGCACCACGCCGTACTGCGACGGATCATCAACCGGCGTGAGATGGATGGTGGCGAGCGCACCGAGACGAAGGTTGGCGCGATGCTGTGCAATCAATGCCTCGATGGAGAGGTCGGTAACGATGTCACCGTTGGCCACCACGAACGTTTCCGTCTTCTCGTGCAGACCCACACTTCGTGCAGCAAATCCGATTGCGCCGGCGGTGTCGAGCGGCGACGATTCGATTGCATAATGCAACCGCACACCGGCACATCGAGCATCGGGGAACGCCGCAAGAAATGGTTCGGGTTTGAATCCGAGTGCAAGTACCGCGTCAGTGACTCCGCCGCGGGACAGCTGCGACATCAGACATTCAAGGATGGTGCGCTGCCCGAGTGGCAGCAACGGCTTGGGTATGTCGTTGGTGAGCGGCCGCAGTCGCGTACCGAAACCGCCGACGAGAACGACGGCAAACATGCCGCGCGGTACTTACTGACCCGACTCGATGAGCACGTCGACGTCGTTGGACGCCGCTGGCTGTTCGACTTCGGTGCCATCCGGCGCAAACACGAGGGCGACGGCCAGGCCGTTGTTGGCCAGACGTACGGAGTCGAGTTCGGCGATGGAGGTTTTCTGCGAGGGATCCGTTCCGTAGTTGTCCCAGGTTGCAACGAAGAGCGAACCGCCCTTGCCGTCACATGCATCACTGCCCTCGGTGAGGGTTGCTCCGCCATTGATTGCATCCGGGAATTCAAGTTCGGTATTGGACACCTTGATGGAGTACAAGTCCAGCACCGCCGACAACTTGGCACGACGCTGACCACTCAGCACCTGCGGCTGCCACTCGACGACACCCGGTGTCGCAGGAACGAGTTTGGCGCCTTCGCGAAGCTCGGCAAGGTCGGTGATGACCGGGGTGTCGGGCAAGGCAACCCACTGGTCGCACACGTACACGCCAAAGGAGAGGTAATACGTTGCGTTGGTGATGTCGGCCGCGGTGCGGTCCTCGAGAGTCTGACGGGAATACGCGATGAGCGCGGCACCAAGGGCCAGCACCACGATGATGACCGTCGGAAACAACGAACCGCCTCGCAGGCGAATGCCGCGAGGCGAACGGGTCTTGCTCTTCTCGGCGAGCCGGGCGATTTTCTTTGCAGACGACGTCACGAGTTGCTCAGGCTATCGGGAAGCAGTCGCACGTACGCCTCCGCAACGTCACGCGCCGTCACGTGGCGTTCCACATACCTGCGCCCATTGGCGCCCATCTGGTCACGGCGTGGCGCATCGACGGCCAGTGACGACAACGCCTTACAGAGCGACTCCACATCATCGGGGGCGACGCTGAGCCCGGCGCCAGCCCGCTCGAGCAGACGGTCGATCTCCGTTCCGGCGTCGACCGCGGCCACCACCGGCCGTCCCGCAGCCAAGATGGAATAGGTCTTGGATGGCACGCTCACGGCCGCCAAGCCGGCACGCAACGGCACCACGTGAATGTCGCCGGTGGCGAGCACCTCGGCAAGACGTGCTTCGGGTTGATAGCCGCCGAAGTACACGTTTGCGAGATCGCAAGCCAGTGCTCGAAGCGACTGCAACGCCACCCCGTCGCCGTTGATGACCACCGCCACCGACGGTGTACGTCGCGCGAACTCCACGAGATTCTCCAGTGACTGCGAAAATCCGACGTTGCCTGCGTACATCACCACCACTTCGCTGCCGATGCCGAGCTCCGCGCGATAGTCGGTCATGCGAGGACCGGGAGCAATTCCCTGCGTGTCCACGAAGTTCTCGATCACATGCACGCGCGAGGCATATCGGGCCGGCAACTTGGCTCGAACGTTGCGTTGCAAGTCGTCGGACAACACCACCACGGCATGCGAGCGGCGATACGTGAAGCGCTCCAACCACGATGCCACTGCGATCACGGCCGTGTTGGTGACGGCACCGGTTGCAACGACGGCATCGGGAAAGACATCCTGCACGTTGAATATCAACCGCGTGCGCCTCACTCGCGCGGCAATCCAACCGACGGTACCCAACGTGAGCGGCGGCGACATGGCCACCACGGCGTCGATTCGTCGTGGTGCCGTTCTTTGTGATGCAGAGCGGCGACCCACCAAGATTGCACACACACCGGCGATCACACTGAAGGCAACGAACGACATCGCACGGCCGATCAAGTTGGATTTCGACTTCGCCGGAAACGGGTTGATTCGGGTAATCGAACCCCATGGCGTCACCTCTTTGCGCACGAGTTTTCCGCCCCAGCCGTCCTCGATGCGATGCTCCCGGTACCACGGCAACGAGGTCACCACATGGACCTCGTGACCAAGCGCAATCCACTGCTCCACGATGTGCGTCATCACCTTGCCGGTTGGGGCGATGTCGGGTGCAAAGTGCGGACACAGCACGACGAGACGACGCCGACGCTCGCTCATTTCGGATGCCCCGGTCATGCCCGACGCACCTTGGACGTGGTCATCACTCGCCCACCTTGCGATACACCGCCGCCAAGTCGCGTCCCGAGTCGACCGCCCGGAATTGCATCGCGCGCGTACGGCCACGTTGTTGCCACGTTTCACGCCGTGCGATCACGTCGGTGATTGCGTCGGCCCACGCCTGCAAATCGAGATCGATTGCATAACCGGCATCTCCAACCACATCGGGTAGCGCGGTGAGATTGCTGGCAACGACCGGTGCACCCAACGACATTGCTTCGATCACCGGCGCACCGAAACCTTCGTACGAACTCGGAAACACGAGTGCAGCAGCCATCGCCAACAGGCCGTCGCGATCACGATCACCGAGACGTCCCACCAATTTGACGCGATCCGCCAACCCCAATGCTTCGATCGACCGTTGCACGGTATGTTGCGCCCGCCCAGCCCCACCCGCACACACGAGTTGCACGTCCGCATCACGCAACGGACCGTCGAGCAGCTCGAGCAAAAACCGATGATTCTTGTGTGGATGCGTCACTGCCGGATACACCAATACATGGGTGGCTGTGAGGCCGAATCGATCGCGCAACTCGCGCTCCGACGTCAGGTTCGCGCCGAGCGATGGTTCGATCCCGTGGCGTACCACACTCACCTTGTCGAGTGGCACCCCGAGACGCTCCACCACGGTGCGCTGCACGTACGCACTGGGCACCACGATGTGTCGCGCGCGACGCACCGAGGTCGGCATTCGCATGGTGAGGTACCGCAACTTGGTGCGCGAGAAGTACTGGGGATACACGAGGTACTGCAGGTCGTGAATGGTGAGCAACACCGGTTGCGGACTCCGAGGTGGCACCGTGCCACCACCGTGATGGACGACCGCCGCGCCACGCGCGCGAGATGCAAACCACGTTGCTTCGCGCCACACACGCAGTGCACGGACTCGTTCATCCGACTGCGACTCGTGAATCGTGGCGACTCGGGCCAATTCCGGATGCGCGGTCGAGAGTCCGCGTGGTGCAAAGACGTCGAGGGCAAACTCGTCGTGGCCGACTTCACACAAACCCAACAGTTGGCGCACGAGGTACTGCTCGGAGCCACCGACTGCGCCCGGGACGCACCACAACATGTTGACGGCAATGCGCGTCATCGCGACACCTGTGCCGCTCGAGCGTGGCTCATCGCGCACCCATGTTGACGGCGTCCCGATACGCACGCACCACCAAACTTGCAGTCGCATCCCATGTCGCGCCCTTGGCGCGTTCGATTCCAAGCTGCGACAACTCGTACCGACGAGCAAGTGCGTCGCGAATACCTTCGGCGATGGAGCCCGCGTCGCGCGGTTCCACCAACACCGCTGCACCACCGGCCACCTCCTCGGTGGAGGTGCCGAAACTCGTCACCACGGGGGTGCCATGCGACATTGCCTCGAGAATCGGCAGACCAAAGCCCTCCATCAACGACGGATAACACATCACGCTCGCGCCCGCATAGAACGCAGGCAGATCCGAATCCGCGACATGACCGGCAAACACCACGTTTGGAGCACTCACCAAACGTGTGGTGACGTCATCATTGCCCCAACCTGCGGCGCCCGCCACCACGAGTGGCGGAGCCGACGGTCCGAGCTGCTCATGTGCATCGAGCAAGCGTGGCAGATTCTTGCGCGGCTCCAACGTTCCGACGAACAAGAGGTACTCACTCGGTAGTGAATACTTGGCGCGCACCTGCGCAATGTCGCCGGGTGTCGTCGATCGAATTCGAACACCGAGCGGCACCAGTCGTAGTCGCTCCATATCGAAACCGTTGGCGGCACAATCATCCAGGGTTGCGCCGGACGAACACAGCACCAACGTTGCACGGCGTCGCACGATGTCGAGCGAGCGCGCAAACACGTCCCGCCCTCGTGCCGTGAAGTACTGCGGATGATGCAGAAACGCCAAGTCGTGCACGGTCACCACCAGCGGCACGTGCGCAGAGGAAGAGAACGGAATGATGCTCGTTGCGTGCAGTACGTCGATTGCGCCCGTGGCGCGCTGCACACGTGGCCAACCACACCGCAACGAGGTTTCGATCAGTACGGGTCCACTCAACGGCAGGTACGTCATCTCGATGGTGGGTTCGTATCCGGCAGTGGCCGGGCGACGATGACGACCGGCAACGCCGACGACGTCCACATCGTCGCGGGCAGCGAGAGCGCGACCCAACTCCACCGCGGCGATTCCCGTTCCGCCGGGAGACTCGCGCCAGCACTGCTCCAAGGTGAGCGCCACGCGCACTCGACTCATTGCATCCATTCTGTCGGCGTACGGGCGTCATCCGTACCAACCCGTACGAATAGCCTGAAAGCACCGTGACCGTGCCACAGTCCAACATCGTGTCGCCGACCAACCCGGCGTTCTGGCGCGATCGTCGAGTCGTGGTCACCGGTGGCGCCGGCTTTCTCGGCAGCCACGTGGTGCGTCGACTCCACGAGTCAGGCGCAACGGTGGTGGTGCCTCGCCACGCCGAGCACGACCTCACTCGGCCCGGCGTTGCAGAAGCACTGTTTGCAGAACACCGCCCCAGCCACGTCATCCACCTCGCTGCTCGCGTCGGAGGCATCGGCTACAACCAAGTCGAGCCGGCGCCACTGTTCCTCGACAACCTGCAGATGGGTGTGAACGTGATCGAAGCAGCGCGATCCGTCGGTGTGGAGAAAACCGTGGTGCTGGGCACCGTGTGCAGCTATCCCAAGTTCACGCCCGTACCGTTTCGCGAAGAGTCCATTTGGGATGGCTATCCCGAAGAAACCAATGCTCCCTATGGCATCGCGAAGAAGGCCCTGCTCGTGCTTGCACAGGTGAATCGCCGGCAATACGGACAGCGATTCGCGTTCGTCATCCCCACCAACCTGTACGGTCCGGGCGACAAGTTCCACGAGTCGATCTCGCACGTGATTCCCGCACTCATCAAGAAGTGTGTCGATGCACGAGATCGCGGCCTCGACAAGGTGCACGTATGGGGCACCGGTTCGGCGAGCCGCGACTACCTCTACGTTGGTGACGCAGCGGACGCCATCGTGCTGGCCGCCGAACTTCACGACGCCACCGAGCCGCTGAACCTCGGCAACAATCGCGAGATCACCATTCGTGAAACCGCCGAGACGATTGCCCGAGTGGTCGGCTTCACCGGAGACTTGGTATGGGATTCCACCAAGCCCGACGGCCAACCACGACGACGCGTCGATGCGTCCCGCGCCGAAGCAGCGCTTGGCTGGCACGCCCACACGTCCTTCGAACAAGGATTACGCGAGACGGTGGAGTGGTATCTCTCACATCGTGCCGTCGCCGAGGCCGAACCCCGTTGAACTTTCCACCGCCACAACTGCCTCCGCCACTTCCTCCCGAGCCACGCCGCGAGGTGCGGGTGCCCTTCGAGTTTCGTCGCCCCAACCGCAGGTTCACGTCGACTCCACCGTTCGTGGTGAGCAATTCGCTGATCGCCATCAACGTGGGACTCTTCATCTGGATGACGCTCGGTGCGGTTGGCTCGGACATCTTCGGCACAACCTCCACCGATCGAACGATGGATTTCGTCATCTCACGGATTTTTCTCGAACAAGGTGAGTGGTACCGCTTGGTTTCGTGTGGATTCGTGCACTTTGGTGTCATCCACGTCGGCTTCAACATGTTGTTGTTGTACCAACTCGGACGATTGATCGAACCAGTCATCGGCTCGCTCCGTTTTGGGTTGTTGTACTTTGCCGCATTGTTCGGTGGGTCGCTCGGCGCACTTCTGCTCTCCCCCGACGCCGCAACGGGTGGCGCATCGGGCGCGGTGTTCGGACTGATGGCTGCCAGCGTGGTCGGTGTCGGACAGCGTGGAGTCAATCCGCTGCGCACCGGCCTGGGTGTTACGTTCGCCATCAACGTGTTGTTCACGCTCGCCGTGCCCGGAGTGTCGGTGGGTGGACACTTCGGCGGCGCGGCAATTGGTGCAGCCGTCGGCGCATTGTCGTTGGCGCCGCGTTCGTGGCGTGTGCCCGGCTGGGCCAGCGTCGCCGTACCGATCGCGGCAAGTGTCGCGTGCGTCGCAGTAGCAGTCGTGTTCGTGGTGGGATGATGTCTACGCAGACCAGTACCACCACCGAAACGCTGCTGGATCGCACACCACAAACCGGTGAACCGGAGTGCGCACACATCGTCAAGACCGATGGCGACGAGTCGGCCGCGGCGAAGGTGTTGCAAGCACGCATCGATGGCACACCGCTCGAGGCCCTCTGTGGTCACCGATGGGTTCCGTCGCGTGACCCCAAACAGTTGCCACTGTGCGCCAAGTGCAAGGACATCTACGAGACCTACCGCATGTTCAACGACGGACTGAACGAAACCCCGAGCGAGTAGTCGCGAAGATCGGTGGCGCCCGGCGGACTAGCGAAAGTCGCGGGCCGCCATACGAATCGGCACACGCAGTTCGGTGAACTGCTCCCCGATTACGTTCACCACACCGTCGGCGTATTGCACGCGTCCGCGCACCAGCAAGGCACTTGCCCGACGCAATACCTCGGCATGGCGCACCCAACACCCACGCGAACACAACACGTTGATGAGTCCGGTTTCATCCTCGAGGCTGAAGAAGGTGGTTCCTTTGGCGGTCATGGGACGTTGACGATGCGTCACCACGCCGGCCACCAGTATTCGTGCTTCTGGTTGACGTGCCACCAACTCATCGAGTTCGGTAGCGGTGACCACGCCCAGTTCACGCAGCGAATCACGGAGAAACACCGTCGGATGTCCGTCGGGCGAAACACCCGTCGCCCACAAATCCGCAACTGCTTCCTCGACCGGCTCCATGCCGGGCAGGTGCGGGGTGGACAACGTGGCGGTCCCCACGAGGCGATCCGCCGACGACTCCGCGAGTGCGCCGGCATTCCACAACGCCGTTCGTCGCGACACATCGAATGCTTCACCGAACACGCCGGCAGTGGCAAGTGCCTCGAGTTGCTTCACCGAGAGGCCGGGCACGCGACGCACGAGATCCTCCGTGTCGGCGAACGGCCGTGCCGCCTCGATACGGGCGGCGAGCTCG